>Ga0181576_10001916_pt1 | contig 15780 bp, 8 predicted proteins | sample 101ome_22_FD_132464 | JGI IMG/M metagenome (GOLD analysis project Ga0181576, IMG submission 132464) | Coastal salt marsh microbial communities from the Groves Creek Marsh, Skidaway Island, Georgia - 101412BT metaG (megahit assembly) | ecosystem: Environmental > Aquatic > Marine > Intertidal zone... | reverse complement strand
GTACGGGGAAGAAACCGACCCGCGTTTGAGACGACGACGACGACGCACGCACGCGCAACGGGATGTCGAGCTTTACCATGACGGCTGCGGCGCCGACGATCGCCGCTCGGACGACTGCCGGGAGACGAGTGGATAAACCCGCGGGCGCGCGAAGCGCGGTTGGCGGTGCGCGAGGACGGGCGGCGACGCGATTCGTCGCGGCGCGCGCAGCCGCGGCGCGAGGGATTGAGGATGAAGTGAAGATTGATCAGGCGCCAACGACGCTTCTGAGAGACGGCGCGGGTGAGGAAGGGGATGATTCCGCGATGCGCTCGAGGTTTGAGAAGATGATTCGCGCGGCGCAAGACGAGATTTGCAACGCCATCTCCGAGCTTGACGGTAAGAAGTTCCATGAGGACGCGTGGACGAGACCGGGTGGTGGTGGAGGTATCTCCCGGGTGTTGCAAGACGGTAATGTTTTTGAAAAGGCGGGCGTCAACGTTTCCGTCGTGTACGGCCAAATGCCGCCAGAGGCGTACCGCGCCGCCACCGGCGAAGAAGGCTCGGGCACTGAAATGATTCCGTTCTTTGCCGCCGGTATCTCGAGCGTTATGCACCCGCACAATCCTATGGCCCCGACTGTGCACTTCAACTACCGTTACTTTGAAACGGATGCGCCGAAGGGTGCCGCCGGCGCCCCGCGCGCGTGGTGGTTTGGCGGCGGTACGGATTTGACTCCGTCCTACATCTTTGATGAAGATGTCACGCACTTCCACCAAACTTTGAAGGATATCTGCGACAAGCACGACGCTGAGTTCTACCCGAAGTTCAAGCAATGGGCCGATGATTATTTCCTCATCAAGCACCGCGGTGAACGCCGCGGTGTTGGGGGTGTCTTCTTTGACGACATGAACGACCGCAGCAAGGACGAGCTCCTCGCCTTTGCCACCGACATGGCTGCCGGTGTCGTCCCGGCGTACGTCCCGCTCGTCGCCAAACACAAGGATGACGAATTCACCCCGGAACAACGCGCCTGGCAACAAATGCGCCGTGGGCGCTACGTCGAGTTCAACCTTGTCTACGACCGCGGTACCACCTTTGGCTTGAAGACGGGTGGCCGCATCGAGTCTATTCTCATGTCCTTGCCGCGCTACTGCGAGTTCCAATACGACCACAACCCGGCTCCAGGTTCTCGCGAAGAAGATGCCTTGGACGCCTTCAAGAACCCGCGAACCTGGTGCGCGTAAACAGGGAAGCCTAATCTTTTTCTTGCTTCCACGCGCGCTCTGCCTTCGGGCGTTTTTGTTCGCTCGATGATACCCGACGGTGAAGTCTTTGACATTTTTACCCGCCCGCCTCTCGCTCTGCGCGCTTCACCCTCAGCGTGGGCCAACAAGATTTTTCATACCTATCTGAAGTTTCTCCAATTCAATCGTCGTCGTCCCTCCCGTTCATTCGTTCGTTTGTTCATTCATCCAACCTCTTGATAAATCCACCGAGTGCAGCCTCTTCCCAATTCCATCTCTGGAAGGTGGAGGAGTTGACTCGATGGGACCCCTCGACGAAAAGCTTGATTCACGAACCGCCAAAACGTCTCGAAAAAAAATGAAATGGACACGAACCAGCCTAGGTTGATTTGGCGCGCCTGCGTTCCCTCGAACGGCATTCCGCGCCCACGCGTCGTCTGAATCCTTCCCGCGCCCGCGCGAACGGATCGAAAACGCGAAAGGAGTGTCTATTTGTGTTTGTGTGTGTTTGTGTGTCGGTCAACGCGCAGTCCAACGACGTGGTCGCTGCGCGAGGGTGACTTGGATCGTGAGACCGTTCAAAGGAATTCGTTTGAAACACGAACTGAGCGAACACCATGACGAACAGTGATTCCATCGTGGTGACTCCGGGAACGGAGTTGCCTTTTGCGTGTGCGTCTTCTTTTTTTCTTTTCCTGCTTTTTTTGTTTTGAAACTGCGCGCGCGAACGTCGTGGGGGTGGTTGGATTGTTGAGTTCTTCTACTATAGCTGGATCGATCGATGACCGAATTTTGAGCCGGGCGAACGAGCGAAGTAAGACTGACGAGGCGTGTGTGTCTTTCGCGTCGCAGTTGAACTCAGAAAGCAAATTTCCTCCGAGCTGACGCTCAAGAACCCGACCAAGGAGAGGCAAGCTTTCAAGGTGAAGACGACGTCTCCGAAGAAGTATTGCGTCAAGCCGAACACAGGCATCGTTGAGCCAGGTTCTAGCGTCAAGGTGACGGTTGTCATGCAAGCACACCGCGAAATGCCGGCTGATTTCGCCGCGTGCAAGGATAAATTCTTGATCCAAGCGACGGCGAGTGGTGAAGCAACGGATATGGCTGAGTTGTTTTCCAGACCAGACCAAAAGATCAATGAGACGCGACTCCGCGTGAAGTATGTGACGGGCAACAAGCCGGCCACCGTGCCTGAGGAGTTGCCGCCGCCGCCGCCGAACGAGACGGATTCGGAACAGCGGGCTCGCTTGCAGCGCGAAGTGGCGCTGTTACAAAACCGCAACAAAGTGTTGGCCAATGACTTGAACATGGTCATGAAGAAAACGGGCAAGAACATTGTCAAGGGATTCACATTGCTCCACATTCTCCTCACCGCGATCCTGGCCTACGTTCTCGGTCGATATTTGTAATTTGACACCTCTTTAGCCTGTTAATAACCACTTCGTCACCGTGCGCGATTTGGGTGCGAGGAGCGTAAACGAGACGGCCGAGCGTTTTCATTTGATTTGGGGTGCTCAATGCAAAGATAACATTACAAAACTTTTTTGTTGCGTGCGGTTCAATACATAAATTACAGTCCAAGCTGGACGCGTGATTCGCCTTGGGAGATGCCCGGAACATCGTCATCCTCATCCTCATCTTCCTCACTTCCTCTAGTACCCCCGAAAGTTTCTGGAACAGAGGTGTCTATCAAACCAGTTTCATCGCGCATGCGCTGCATGAAGTACTTGAAAGACTCGAATTGGTATGGTGAAAAGAGCTCGGCGTTGAATCTCAAAAAGGTGAAACACGCCATCGGAGGGAGCATGGTACCTTCGCGCCACATTTTTTCGTCGTTGCCCTCACCGGCACAGTTTCTGATGATCCTGTCGTACGCAGCCTGGTCGAATCGACAGAGGGCGTTTTCGCCGGCGAATGGAACGCTGTATCGTGCGCACGCCGATCTAATCTGCCTGAGTAAACCTTCCGGCCCGCAGTGACAGTACCACGGATGGTCGCTGTCAGCCATCTCGACACACGTGAAGTTTAAGCGCGCATCGTGCTTCTTGCATATTTTCACTATTGGTGCGTAACCGTCGCGCTCGGGGACAATCTCTCCCGCTCGCGTGTTGAAGTACCCGGCGGTGAGCTCGGCGGCATGAGACCTAACGTTGTACCACCAATGAACTCCCGCACATTTGATTGCCAAGGTGACTCCAGTTCGATCAAAAACACGCTTGGCCATCTCGAGCATACGGTCTCCGTGCTGCACCAGCTCACCCGAGTACCACGACAGGAAAAATAACCCATAGTCTGTGTCCCAACTGCCGCCGTCGTAACGGAAAAAGCCCGTCTCAAAGGGGAGGTTACAGTAGCCTCCCGTGTCGTGAGGACCCGACCCACCCCACTCAATGTGGCCCGCCTCCGAGGCAGCGCGAGCCAGGGATACCAACGCACGCTGATCGTAGCACTGAAACTCACCGATACCAGGGAAACGCCACTGAGACGCCTTTTGGGCAAATTTATTCTCTGGGTACGCTGGATACCGCAACTCTCCGCAAGGTCCGCACCCCACGGCGATCTCAGTCACGGTCGTTCCGAGGTAAGACTTGAAAGTCTTCCTAAAGCTAATCATGAAGTCCTTGTACGTGTTCATCGGCGTTCGACCAGCCAGCGTGGACGCGTTGTCTGCCCAAAGCGATATGCACTCTGGATTGCGGTAACCGTATTGGTCGGTGAAGAAGAGGTCTGGATCCTTGTCGCCCGCTTCGAGGACCCATTCCGGAAGTGGAATCTCCAAAACGTCCCCGACGTTGGCTCCACACGCATGAAAAGACATGACCGCCTGCACCTTGAGACCCATCTCCCGTATCATACCGATGACAGTCTTGTACGCCTCCCAGTCGTACTTCTTCGGTCCGGCTCTCTCCACGATTCCCCACCACACGTCAATCATGACACCCTCGATACCAACGTCTTTGAGCGCCCGCAAACCGTTTTCCAACGTCTCTGGATCGTTGACCTCCCCGTCATTCGTCACCACATTGAGAGGAAGCATGACGTACACGGGCACGGGTTTGCGCGCGTACTCTCGCTCAAAGCGTCCGTTTCCGTCGGCGCCCGAATCCGCGCGCGTCCTCGTTGCCCGTTGTCTCGCCGCCGCCGAAGTCTTCTCATCTCGTCGACCCATCTCCCGACACACCGCGATTCCCCGTCGTCTTATCCCACCATTTCTCGACGCCTGCGTCTTACTTCTCCTTGCGTGGTGGCAATTCCCTCGCGCCGAAGCGGACGACGCGTTCATAGCCGACGAGAGACAATTCCTCGTTGGCACGACGGGCGACGCGTTTCCCTCGTCCTCCGCGCGGCGGGTCACACCCGGAATCCACCGTCGTTCACACAAACCCTTCAAACACCACCACCGAGGCGCGCTCCCACGCCCACGGCCCGCAGAGAAAACGAATTGATGAAACGGACGCTGACTCCCCCGCCAAGTCTCTGCGCTGGCTAAGAGAGACGAACGAGTGAGCGGGTGCGTTCGATTCCAAACGAACGAACGAACGGGCGGGGCCACGAACACGAACGTCACGGATCGTCGCGGCTGGATGGATGGATGGATCGATCGACGGTCAACACTCGACGGTCAACACCGCGTCGCGTCGCTTCGTCGCTTCCTCCGTCGTCCACTGCGGACGGATGGACGGATGACGTCCACCGCGTCCCGCGCTCTTACCCCAAAAAGATGAAATCTAGCGAGTGACGAGTTAAAGTATGAGTATTAACACTCCTAGTGTGTATGAGCGAGCGGTGAGATGGCCCCCAAAAAAAGCACGACGCGCGAAGAGAGAGAAAGAGAAGGGTGCGCGCGCGTAACGGCACGGCACTCGGCACTCGGCCCGCGCGTCGTGCGGCGACGGGGGACGAACGAAGCGATAGGTAAATGGTGGACCCGGGAACGGTGACGGTGATAGCGCTGTGCGCGTACGCTGGTTTAAAAGTGTCCGTCGTCGGGTACGCCGTGTACGCCTACGGGTGCAACCGAGCGACGCGAAAGAATTGCGAACGCGGGGGCGGGGCTGACGAGGACGACGGTGAGGAGGACGAACGGGAGGAGGTTGGACGCGAGCTCCCTGGGAAGATTGGGTCGGGAAAGGCGAAGGAGGCGTAAACGAGACGCGGATGGAGGCGTAAAAGGGTTGGTCGAGAGAGAACTCGGACGCAGTCTCTCTCTCTCTCTCGAGGTTTGGACGAGTCCAGACGTGGTTCGCGGGAGGGAGAGGCGCCAGTGAGGTGAATCGGAACAAACCGAAGGGGACGACGGAACTCGTCGGTGCGTCGAGTAAGATGGATAATGTGTGTACAAGTTACGAGTTGTAACATCTAATGAATGGTATCTATGTATTTTCGTATGGTGCGATGCGCGTTGATCGCGCCGTCTAAGAGTCTTCGATTCCTACTTCTAAAATGTCGGACACCATGCGTTTGCGAAAGTATTCCATGTGCTTTTGGGAAAATGCGAGCTCAGCGTCGGAAGAGAGGTAGTCTGCATACTTGATCATGAAGACTCCGCAATCGCATCCGTTTTTTTGGAGGGGAATGTTCTTCGGGTAGTCTTCAATCCACTCGTCTGGGTCCCAGGTTTCGTCGAGCTTATTCTTCGCCTCGTCGATGATCCAGCTCTTGAGGTGCTTCACAGCCACCTCGGATTCTCCGAGGAGTGAGTCATAGTAACTGATACGTTTATTCTTGACGTCAATTTCAGCCAGCACCCAGTGCACAGATTGATGTATCGGGACGTAAATTCGATCGCACTTTAAGACGTCATACTTGAGCCTCTTCTTCAGCGTCCAGCGTCGAACGTTGGAGTATTCATAACGACCGCCGTCCTGATAAAGTTTGTTGATGAAGAATGTGCTAAAAAAGTGGAATCTTGGCTGTGTTTCACCCTCTAGTCTCGCTTCAGAAGTGCGACGCGAAAGAAGTCCGATGGCAAAGTTGGCCACTTCATCGTTGAGCCACGCTCCCGTTCTCAGAGTGGCAATGTCTTTGCCCGTCACCTCGAGCGCTCCTTGACCCAAGAAAGAGCCCGCGGCTAGAATTTCTCGTGACGGCGCGTCGAAAGCCTCTTGCACGGCTTCAAGCTGCGCTTTCGTCAATGGTTTGAGGAACTTGCGAGCGGCGACTTCACGTTCACGCTTCGCCTTGAGCTCTTGTGCTTCCACGCTCAAACGTTCGAGTTGCTCTTCTAAACTGCTAGAAGTCGACGCCGCTAACGTCTCACTGAGTTTTGCTCTTCTCAACTTCAAAACTTCTTGCATATTGCGAATCGTCGCCGCGTGCTTCTCGGACAGTGACGGTTCGCGGCGCTCCTCTCCCTCGCGCGGGAGAGCACGTCTCTTCTCAAGCGCGGATCGCTGCGTTCGACCCGCTAAGGAATCATTTTCGTACGTCATAATCAGCGCTTTGTATCTTGAAAGAGAATCGGCGTCGTCCCATCGTTTCATGCTCACATACTTCTTGAGCGCTTCTCCAAAAATATTGACGCGTTCGAAACTCTTGAAAGTTGGCAAACTGCCGCTTGTCTCTGGAGCTCTCCGTCCATTTTTCTCTTCTAGCGTGCCTATGCGGTCCTGAAACGAGCTATTCGTACCCCCCATGTAGTCAGATCGGCCTCTGAATACTTCCGCACCGTTTCTATGGAATGAATCAACAGCAGTGCTAAACGTAGCAGAAGTTCGTCTCCACGTGTTTTCAAAATCCCTCCTAGCTTCTCTCCCAAACGCAGTCGTTCCAGACAAGGCTTTGTCCCTACCCACACCGATCACCACGTCACCGTTGAGCCGATCGAGTAAACCTTGCCTCCTCGGTGGGGTTGCGTACGGGTGAGCGCGCGTGTACGCAAGACGCTCGCTCCAAGGACTCGACCTCTGAACGGGAGCTCTCGCGAGCGCACCGCCCGGCGTGAGGACGGGAGTGGAGAAATCAACCTCGTGAACCGCGCCAGACGCACGTCCGTAAGCGCTCTCAACCTCTCTGAGTCTAGAAGGTCCCGCCGGCGTCGAACCTGGCCCAAGATGTGCGAGCAGAGGCTCGATGCGCCCTTCGCCCGTGCCGAGGCGAGGGTGACCTAGTATGTCGTCGCAAACGCTCTTGGATGGAGTGTCCCGCAAAGCGTAGGTTGACATCAGTGCGCGCGCGTTCACACACCAGCGGCTCGCTGGTGCTTCAGCGACTATCGTGTGTCTACGAGTGCGGCACGTGGACATCCGCGCGTTCAAAAGGTTCAAACGTTGTTGGCGTGGATGAGTCTTACTTACGCTTTAAGTTTCATACTTGAATTAAAAGGCAATCGCAAATATGGTATATGCACACGAAGTCATCATAGTTTATAGGTCATAGATAATCACACTGGATAATCAAAGCTTAAGTCTGTCGCGGATAACTTCAGCGATGGAGTCTTCACCCGGGCCAATATCCTTGAAAGCGTCCAAAACTTCAACAATTGTGTCTTGTCTACGCTTCCACTTGGGACTTCCCTTCTTGACGCCAGTGCTACTGAAGGTACGGAGAACATCAACAGCGACAGACGGCGCCAAACCAGTCAAAAGGAGGGCGGCGAGGTTGACATCAGGCTCAGGCTTTTCATCGTCCTTCTCGACGCCTGGACGGGCACCGAAGCCAAGGCTTGATCGTCGAAGAATACTCACTTGCTCTTCGATTTCCAAGCCTGCATAAATAATTTTAGCAACCTTCGCGTTACGTTTGGCGACAACACGAAGGATTTCGACTCCATTGTACACAACACTTCGCAAGTAGTACGGGAGGACAAACTCTGTGACACCAACCATTCTACCCGGTTCAGACATGTTGACCAGGCCGATGGCAGCTTCGTTGTCTCTAAGTCTCTCAACCATGATGTCTATGAGGGTTGCCGCACGCGTGGTTTCAAGACCCATGAGAGCTTCAGCAGCACGAGTATCCTTAGCTCTCCAGAGTGCGGCTAGCGCAGCGGCAGCGGCTTCAAGGTTGGAGGCACCTTGAAGGATAATGGTCGCAGCAATAGGATCATCATCTTGGGAAACTTCCGAAACGAACGCATCAGTTTCGCCCGCTTCGAGTCGCTCTTGCAACTTCAAGGTGCGTTCATCCAGGGAACCACCCATTCGCTTCGCCTCCGCGTCCGCCTTGGCTTTGGCTTCCGCGTCCGCCTTGGCTTTGGCTTCCGCGTCCGCCTTGGCTTTGGCTTCCGCGTCCGCCTTGGCTTTGGCCTCCGCCTCCGCCTTGGCTTTGGCCTCCGCCTCCGCCTTGGCTTTGGCTTCCGCCTCCGCCTTGGCTTTGGCCTCCGCCTCCGCCTTGGCTTTGGCTTCCGCGTCCGCCTTGGCTTTGGCTTCCGCCTCCGCCTTGGCTTTGGCTTCCGCCTTGGCAGCCTCAGCTTCCTTCTTGGCCTTGGCAGCCGCATCAGCTGCAGCCTTCGCCTTAGCAGATTCTTCTGCCTTACGCTTAGCTAATTGAGCCTCCTTCTTCTTGGCTTCTTCAGCAGCCTTTTTCGCTCGCTCAGCGTCGGCCTTTGCCTTCTCTTCAGCCTTGCGTCGATCTTCTGCTTCACGTTCTGCGCGACGCTTTGCTTCAGCGGCATCCTTTTCAGCCTGCTTTCTGGCTGCTTCCTTCTCCTTATCGGATCGCTGCTTTTCCTCTTGAGCACGCTTTGCAGCCGCCTTAGCTTCCTCATCAGCCTTCTGCTTGGCTCGTCGGGCTTCTTCTTCTGCTTGCTTGGCCTTTGCTTGAGCTTCCTTTTCCGCTTGTTCTTTTGCTCGGCGCTTCTCCTCAGCTTGACGGCGTGCCTCTTCCTCTTGCTTCTTGGCATTCTCCTTGCGTGCGAGTTCTGCCTTGCGAAGGCTGTCTTCCTCTTCCTCTGCTAACCGTTTCCGACGCTCAGCAAGCGCTTGACGTTCAGCCTCAGCCGCCTCCGTAGCCGCGCGCAGCTCCTCAGCACGCTTAGCGGCTTCAACAGCTGCTGCTTGTCTCGCCTCTTCAAAGCTTGAGGTGGATTTTTCCGCGAAGAGAGCCTCACGCTCTTCAGAGTTCGCAAAGAAGCGACGCTGATCCTCATTTGAACGGAGAGAAGCTTCAGCGTCGTTCCGGTTGAGAGTTTCAGCGTTCCAAGCGAGACGGCGGGCATCAATTTCTGCGATAATCGCAGCAAGTTCAGCTTCGAGTTGCTTGATTCTCATCTCAGCCACCTTTCTGCGAGCATCCTCTTCTTCGCGAAGAGCTCTTTCAGCCTTGACGGCTGCATCGGCTTCAGCGCAAATAGATGCATGTTTCTCATCTTCAGCATGCATGCGCTGCTTCTCCTCGGTAACAGTTCGCTTAATTGACATTTGAGAATCAGCACGGCGACGCTTGAAGTCATCGTAGCTCTGGGCAGCCGCCTTTTCAAGGTTTTTAAGATCAGTGATGAGAGAGGCAAGTTGAGCCTCCATTTCTGAAATCGATGCGTTGAGATTTTGTGCGAGATCATCAATGGCTCGAGGTTCAGCCGCCGCAAGACGACGGGCATCTTCCTTGCCTTGCCGTTCTTCCATCATGAGTCTGAAGCCTGCGCGACGTTCCTCTTCAGCATCCTGAAGTTCTTTAATTTTGCGCGCAAACTCTTCGATTTCTTTCTCCTTAGCATCCATTCGGCGATCAAAGTCATCACGACGCTGCCTTTCTTCAGCTTCCTTGGCGGCAAGCATTTCAGCTGCTTGCTTGCGTCGCATCTCCTCTTGGGTTTGCAGGAACTCCTCTTCAGCTTGAAGCTTTTCTCTGAAATCCTCCAAAATATCCGGTAGTTCTTGGCGGAATCGAGCTCGTCGAGCATCTTCCTTCGTGATAATGTCTTCGTCGATCACCTTTTGATCGGCAATCTTCTTGTCGACAGCCTTTCTACGAGCGTCCTCTTCTGCGCGTCGAACAGCTTCATCACGAACCATCTTCTTGAGGTCTTCACGCATCTTCTGGAGCTTGGCATCTTCACTCATTCGGAGAGAGGCATCTTCCGCACGGAGACGTTCATCTTCAGAAAGAGCAGCTTCTCGTGCGCGGCGGAACTCAGCAACTCGTTGAGCTTCAGCTTCAAGCGCCGACCTGGCGGCGGCTTCGGCTTCACGACGGCGTCTTTCCATATCTCGCACGAAATCATCAATTTCTTGACGCTTGCTGTTCATTTCGTTGATGTGATCCTCTCGTCTGCGCTCTTCCTGAGATAGAAGATCATCTTCAGCTCGTTGTCGCACAACCATGTCCGCCTTGAAGGCTTCGCGTCTTGCGAGCTCGTCGGCCCAGCGAGCATCTTCTTTGGTGATGAGCTTCGCGATACGCTCTTCTTCAGCGAGTCTGCGAGCATCCTCTTCAGCGATCTTCTTTCTCTCCGCTTCAGCCGCGACGCGCGTTGCGTCTTCAGCAGCCTTTGCTCGTGCATCTTCGGCGCGGCGGCGTTGTTGCTCTTCGGCTTCACGACGTTGGGCTTCGGTTTCCCAATCCTTACGACGTTGATCCTCGCGAGCTCTCGTGCGAACTTCTTCTTCTTGGCGACGACGAAGTTCTTCCTTTGAACGCGCTTGGCGATCCTTTTCAGCAAGGAAAGCTCTTTCGAGAGCATCCTTACGCATACGAGATTCTGCATCTTGTTGGCGGCGCTTGGTATCGGCTTCTTGTCGCAAGCGTTGCTCCGTCTGCTCAAGCTCGCGCAAAGCAATATCAGCCTTCTCACGACGACGGTTTTCAGCCTCGATACGCGCTGCTTCTTGTCGTGCAGCCTCTGCAGCTGCGGCATCAGCCTCGCGTCGTCGACGTTCTTCCTCTTCACGTCTTCTGCGCTCAGCTTCAGCCGCGTCAGCCAGATTCTTTCGCGCTTGCATTCTGCGCTCCTCCTCTTCCTCTCGTTGACGCTGCTCTTGGATCTTCAGCTGCTCTTTGTTGATCATGTAATCGACATGGCGAGAATCTTCGGTCGTACGGCGCAGAACTTCTTGCGAGTTGAAGATGAGGTTCGCCTTTTCTTGCTCAGTTTGGCGACGCGCCTCTTCTTCCTGCTTCGCCTTTTCGGCTCGAGCAAGCTCTTCCTCCTTGCGCTGCTGCGCAACTCGGCGATCGTCCTCCTTAGCTCGTCGTTGGTCTTCCTCTTCTCTCGCAACACGAGTGGCTTCATCGTACTGTCTTCGGCGAGCCTCTTCAGCTTCTCTTTTTCTGCGTTCATTTTCGGCGGCAGCTTGAGCTTCAGCTTCGATACGCTTGCGACGTTCATTCTCTTCGGCAATTTTGCGCTTTTCGCCCTCTTCAATCATCTTGATCTCTTCGAGCTTCGCACGACGGCGGACATCGGCATCAGCAATTTTACGTGCTTCCTCAGCATTTAAGCGAGCGATTTCTTGCGAATGCTTTTGTCGACGCGTTTCTTCGCCATCCTTAAGACGGATTCCGAGTTGCTTGAACTCTTCGAGTTCGCGACGCTTTGCTGCAAGATCTGTATCCTCAGACTTGCGTCTATCAGCTTCAGCTTCCGCCGCCGCGCGCATGTCTGCCTGCGCGTTGGCAGCACGAATTTCCTCTGCTCTGAGAGCAGATTCCATTTCTTGCTTGCGACGAGCGGCATCATTTTCGGCGGCGATTCGCCTGTCCTTCGCTTCATTCTCAAAGCGAAGAATATCGTCCTTGAGAGCCTTGATGGCAGCCTCAGCCTCAGATCGACGTCGGTCTTCGTCTTCACGCTTTCGGCGCTCCTCATCCTCTTGGTCTCTAAGCTTGCGAGCAGCTTCTTCACGGCGGCGTTCCTCAACAGTTTGACGATCCGCTTCCTCGCGCTCCAGGCGAGCACGCTCATCATCAACCTTTTGGCGAATCTCTTCGAGAGCGTTCGCTCGGCGCGCATCTTCTTCATCTTGAAGACGACGCTCGGCGTCCAACTCGCGAGCGTGCTCGTCATCCCAAGCCCGGCGACGAGCTTCCTCCGCAGAGCGATCGGCGGCGAGAGCATCACGCATGCGTTGGAGTTTCGACTCGGCTTCGGATCGACGACGGTTTTCTTCGTCTTGTCGACGAGCTTCAGCATCCATTAAAGCGCGCATCTCAGCTTCAAACCGCGCTCTGAGCTCACCCTCCTGGCTCCTCGCCGTCTCAAAGGCGTTTTTCGCGTTCGCGAGATCGTTCTCACCCTTTTTACGGCGAGCCATGATGGCTTGCTGAAGACTGGTGATATCAGACTTGCGCTTGCTGATTTCGTCCTTCAATTTTGCAACGGTGACTTCTCCTTGATCTTCAATATCCTTCAGAGCACCCTTCTGCGTTTCAGTGATGGTCTTGATCGTGATGACTTCTTCTTCGTACAGCGCCTCACATTCGTCATAGAGCTTGTTGATTCGATCTTGTTCCTTTGCACGGCGTCTATTCTCTTTAAGTCGCATCTCATTTTCATCTTCAACCGCCTTGCGGAGAGCCTCTTCTGCCGCTTTGCGACGTGCATCTTCTTCCTTGCGTCGGCGCCTCTCTTCCGCGTCGATGCCTTCATGATACGCAGCATCTGGTAGTTGTTCTCTTTGACTCTTCATACGAGTGCTGACCTTTTCTCGCGTGACGATTTTCGTCGTCTTTGTGCGGCCGTCTACGCTGTACATGACAGACGTCGACACCGTTCCCGCGGCTTCACCGATAGAAGACGCAACTTGGCGTATCTTTACCGGCTTCATTTCAAGCAAGTGAATGAACATGTAGACGATGAATGCAATAAAAGCGCCGATGATACTCGCGTATTCCATATTCACGACGTAGGTGTAAAGAGCAGCGTTGCCGGAGAAGGAACCAGCCTCAATCAGGTAAGAGATACCAGAGATGAGAGAGAGCAAGTTTGGAGCGGCGGCGACAAGAATCGCGATCATCGCGCGCGGGTTCACCCCCTTAAAAAACCAGTACGGCCCTTTCGGGTCACGTGTTTGCATCATCTTGCGAGAAAGCTTACCCGCTCGCATGAGCCAGAAATCACACAAGATGACACCGAGAACTGGAGAGACCAACAGAGAACCGACGCCGATGATCCACGAAGCCGCCGCAACAACTTGTTGCCACATCAGTTGCATCGGGGCAAAAAGACCGACAGCGCAAGTGATGATGAGAGCAGCTTGCTTAGAAGAGATAGTACCACCGAGATAGTTCTTTGTCTTGGCCCACGGAAGCGAGAACTCTTGCATGTACTCTTGAGGGCCAACGACATTGGCAGCGCTATTCGTCACAAGAGACGCGATAGCAATCGATGCGAAGAGGATAGGCTTCGGAGCTTGAGCCATGGCAGCAGCAACGACTGCAAACATACCGGAAAGCAATGGAAGCCAGAAAAACTGGCCAATGGGCGCAGTTTTTGAGCCCTTAATGTGAGCGGTGTAATCCGGGTAAACACTCGCCAGCGTGACCCAGACCCCAACCATGAGCCAGGCATGCTTCCAAAACTCTGCTGGAATAGCTCCTGGCAAACCTTCGGCGACAAGCGAAGCAACAGCCGTTTGCGGAATACCCTGTCGCAGAGACCAAGCGATGAAACCAGCGACGAGAGCCAACACGGTTTTGCCGGAAGTTAACAGCCTCGACGACGGAACCGTGCGCAGCGAGATTGCGAGCTGCACCAACCAGAACATGGAGTAAGCAATAGCGCGTGCTGGCACGGTGGTGAGACCGACATTCACAAATGTCTCCTGGAGTAAAGCAAACACGGCTTCACCACCAACTAGAGTCTGCACCGCGTACAAGAGAAATCCGAGAGTTGCTCTGCACGCGTCGGCGAATTCAGCCCCCCAGATACCAAAGCTCGAACGAGCGAGAATGGGCATGTTGAGCTCGTACTTGGCTGCTGGATAACCGATCGCGGAAACGAACGGCATGGCCATGAACGTACCCACGGCTGTCGCGGCGGCCAACAGGTACCATGGCAATGGAGCCAGCGTGTGCAAATCCCACCGAACAAATCCAAACGGAACAGAGTAAACCACCGCGCACGTCGCGAGCGCCGCCCAAAGCGACAACTCTTTCCCGCGTTCAATCGCATTCTCATCTGTTGTCGGGGGAATAATCAAATCCTCGTCTCCCGGCGCGACCTCAAAACCTTCGTCGTCTTTATCGTCATCACCCGTTTGATCAGCATATCCCAAACCCACCGCTCGAGTCGACATCGCGCCGCGTCCACGCCTTCCTTTCGCGCCTTCAACGACACATCGTCCCTCTCTTTCCGCATCCACAATCACCGCGCGTCTTCTTCGCACCCGCGCCGCGACTCGGCTTCCATCCCTCACGCCCTCTGCGTGGAGTGATCGTCGATTCGTTGTTCTCAAAGAATTCCGCTTCGTTTCCAACCCCCGTTGATTCCACGACACCGACGACGATGATCCGGTCACCACCGATGAGCGCATCGTCGTCGCGGGCATCGCGCGTGCGGTTCACGTACGATTCGCCGTCGTCGTCGTCTTCTCCGACGACGTCGCACGTCTCACGCTCCGCGCACTGCCGCAAACGTTCGCCAATCCATCGGGAATTGCGAACATTCGCAATTTCGCATTTCGAATTCCCGCTCGCGCGCCCAGATCCCCGTCGGACCACCGGGTTCGGCCGCCGTTCGGACGACGAAACCGAAACCGTACCGATCGAACCATTTGATCGGCATTTTGCATCGATCGATTGATTGATCGATTGATTTTTAGACCGATCGACGAAGCCGTCGGGATCGATGGATCGATGTCGATCGAGGATACGATTGGTGGACTGGACGAAGTTCACGAATCACGAACTGTCGATCGACGTAAGGGTCGTGGGAATGGAACCGATCCGCGAATCTTCTTTCGGTCGAGACCGCCCGACACGGTGAGTATGGATCCAAAGGTGGAAATCGCGGTCGAACGCGACGAGGACGAAGCGAAAAAGTACCGATCGATTCGATCCACACCGATCAATCAATCACGACGAGGGTTCGCGGCGAACGGGTCGGCGCGTCGACGACTGGAAAAGATGGCGCGCGGAACGCTCATGACGACGACGACGGCGGCGACGATGGGGACGCGAGGAGGCGTCGCGACAACCTCCCGGACGCAGCGATGTTCCGTCGTCACGCGCGCGGCTGGCGCCGCCGCGGCGAAGAAGAAGAACGGCTCTACGGACGGACCCTACAAGGCGCGAAACGAGTTTACCATTCCGTCCGCCGATGCCGGGGTTCGCGCGAGGTTTGAGAGCGAGATGCGCGATCGAGAGACGCTCGCGCGCGAACTCGGCGCGGTTGACGCCAAACTCGTCGTGCTGTCGAACAAGGAGTTTGCGTTTGAACAAACGTGGACGAGTAAAGAGGCGTACGAGGCGTACATGAACCACCCAAAGAGACGCCGCAGCCACCTGGCGGTGGGGGTGTACCAGCGCCTGCCGGCGGACAAGTGGAGCGTTCCGGATAACTTCACCCCGGTGACGCGGGATTGAGAACACACACTTGGATTAGGGTGATGACGGCGACGGCCACGATGAATGCTCGAATGTAATATGATTTTCCGCAGTCTTGTGAACACCGCCT
>Ga0181576_10001897_pt1 | contig 15879 bp, 13 predicted proteins | sample 101ome_22_FD_132464 | JGI IMG/M metagenome (GOLD analysis project Ga0181576, IMG submission 132464) | Coastal salt marsh microbial communities from the Groves Creek Marsh, Skidaway Island, Georgia - 101412BT metaG (megahit assembly) | ecosystem: Environmental > Aquatic > Marine > Intertidal... | reverse complement strand
GCTCGGTCAGGTGCCTCAAGCGGGTCAACGATTATTTGGACTGATCCGGCAGAACCGGCTTGAGTGGCGAGCAGAAGTGCTGCCTGAGCAGTTGTCGCAATTGTCCCTTGGGCAACCGGTTAGCGTAGAGCTAAAAGGCGGTGAACGCGTTGCTGGCAGCGTCAGTCGGATCAGCCCTGAACTCACCAACGACTCGCGGATGGCGGTTGTTTATGTTGAGCTGGAGCCCGACAGCGGTGCACGCGCGGGTATGTTCGTGACGGGCGATCTGATATTAGAGCAATACGCCGCGATTACCGTGCCGGAAGTGTCATTGGTTCTTCGAGATGGTCGGATTTACGTATACGAAGTTGATGATGCCCGTCATGTTCGATCGCGTCTGGTTCAGACCGGGCGGCGCGATGCCGGTATGGTCGAGGTGCAACTCGGCCTCACAGGCGGTGAGGAGATTGTCACCGCAGGCGCGGGATTTCTGAGCGACGGTCAGTTGGTGGCAATCAACAATGCCGACGATAACGGTGCCGGCTCATGAATCTGGCGACCTGGTCAATTCGCAATCCGGTCCCAACCTTGTTGTTATTTCTGTTGCTGTCGCTCGCTGGCATGTGGGGTTTTAGCCATCTCAGCAAGCAGGCATTCCCGGATACCGATTTCCCGATGATTCAGGTTGCGCTGAGCCTACCCGGCGCCGCACCAGCGCAGTTGGAAACGGAGGTCGCGCGAAAAGTCGAAGATTCTCTGATCAATCTTGACGGTATTAACAAGATCACGGCAGGCATTACGGACGGCATGGTCAGCATGGCGGTCGAATTCAGACTCGGCAAGCCACTTTCTGAGGCGTTGATTGACGTAAAGGACGCGATTGATCGAATCCGCAACGAATTGCCGCAGGAACTCGAGGATCCGGTCATTAGTAAATTTACGATGGCCCCCGGCGGTGCTCTTGCGACCTATGCGTTGGCCAGTGCACGCATGGATCGGGAACAGTTGTCATGGTTTGTTGATGACGTCATCAAGAAGCGCATCATGGGCTTAAAAGGTGTTGGTGATTTTGCGAGGCTTGGAGGTGTCGAGCGAGAAGTCCGAATTGAGATCGATCCGATTCGTGCGACCGCCTTGGGTATCACCGTTTCAGATGTGTCCAGAGCGCTTCGAAGCGTACAACTGGACAGCTCGGGCGGAAAGGGCGAAATCGGTGGACTCGAGCAGGGTGTTCGAACACTCGGAACAGTCGAGCGCGCCGACGAGCTCAATGCATTGGCACTGCCACTTCCGGGCGGCGGGTACGTTCGCCTCGATCAGGTAGCTACTATCAGCGACACCTATAGCGAATTGACTCAGGCCGCCTTGTTGAACGGCGAGCCAGCTGTCGGCTTTAAAATTGATGCACTAAAAGGTGAAGATCAACTCGCGCTGTTCAACAGGGTTGAGCAGGCGCTCTCCGCGCTCAATTCTGAATACCCCGACTTGACGATAAAACTGGTGCAGACGATGCGCGATAACATCGAAGACCAGTTTGATGGCGCCGTTCAGATGTTGGTTGACGGCGCTCTGTTGGCCGTTCTGGTGATTTGGCTTTTCCTGCGCGACTGGCGCTCGACGGCCATCGGCGCAATTGCGCTTCCGTTATCGATTTTGCCGACGTTCGCGGCAATGTATTACTTCGATTTTACGGTCAACAACGTCACCATGCTCGCGCTTGCCGTGGTCGTCGGCATCCTCGTCGATGATGCAGTCGTTGAGGTGGAAAATATTTCGCGCCATATGAATATGGGAAAACCCGTCAGGAAAGCAACCGAGGACGCTGTCAATGAAATCTCGACGGCGGTCATCGGAACGACTGCGACCCTTGTCGCTGTCTTCCTGCCGACTGCGTTCATGTCTGGTATCGCGGGTATGGTCTTCAAGCAGTTTGGGTGGACGGTCGTGGTCGCGGTGTTGGCATCGTTGCTTGTCGCGCGGATGATTACCCCGATGATGGCGGTTTGGATGTTGCGCCCGGTTCCGGAGAAGGCGCATTCAGGACCGATTTTGAACGCCTACCTGAAAATGGTCGAGGCCTGTTTGCGTCACAAACGAACAACGATGTTGGGAGGCACGCTGTTCTTTTTTGCCTCCCTGAGTGTGATCCCGTGGCTTCAATTTAGCTTTATTCCCGCCGAGGATAATGGCTTGCTTGAGGTGAGGGTTGAGCTGCCTGCAGGCTCAGCGCTCGAAACAACACTTGCTACGTCCAGGCATGTTGCGCAGCGCATCCAGCATCTCGAGGGCGTAAAAGACACCTTTGTCGTCGTCGGAGGCAGTCAGGCCCAGCCCGGTCAGGTCAGTGCATCGGGCGTTACGCGAAAAGCGTCTATTACCGTGTCGCTGTTGCCCCGTGGCGAACGTCCTGATCAACATTCGATCCAGATGCGCATCAAGGAGGCTGTTGCCGACATACCCGGTGCGCGCATCAGTTTTGGTGCCAGTCATCCCGGCGAGAAGATGCAGATCGTATTGCAAGGAAGCGATATAGCTCAATTGAATTCGACCGCCTCAGCAATCGCCAACGACCTGCGGACATTACCCTTTCTCAGTGGTGTCAGTTCTACCGCCAGTCTTGAGCGTTCCGAAGTCACCGTCAGGCCGGACTTCCTGAGAATGGCAAGTCTTGGCGTGAGCACGAGTCAGATTGGCGAAACCCTGCGGATCGCGTTGTCGGGCGATTTTGAGCCAGCGCTGGCTAAGCTCAACTTGGAGAATCGGCAGATTGATATCCGCACCCAGTTACCCGAGTCGTTCCGAAGCGACCTCGATTCGATCAGACAGCTCAGGGTGCACAGTAATGCTGGATTGATTCCGCTCTCTGCCGTTGCCAGTGTCGATATGGAAAGCGGTCCGTCGCAGATCGACCGCTATAATCGGGAGCGCCAGGTCACGGTGAGCGCGGATCTTGGCGGTTATCCGTTAGGGTCCGCCATGCAGGCGCGCGATAAGCTGCCGTCTGTCGTGGGTATGCCCGCAGGCGTTCGCATCATCGAGACCGGTGAGGCCGAGTTCATGATCGATATGATCAGCTCGTTCTCGACTGCGCTGGTGATTGGGGTGCTGATGATCTATTCGGTGATGGTGCTGCTGTTTAAAGACTGGATTCAGCCGATCACGATTCTCTCAGCAGTGCCGTTGTCCATTGGCGGGGCGTTTGTCGCCTTGTTGGTTGCCGATCACGCGCTTGGACTACCGACCTTAATTGGCATCATCATGCTGCTTGGTGTGGTCACAAAGAACTCTATTTTGTTGGTGGATTTTGCCGTGATGGCGCGGCATGTTCATGGATTGTCCCTGCATGATGCGATCGTGGATGCGTGTCGTAAACGGGCGCGTCCTGTTGTGATGACAACCGTCGCAATGGTTGCTGGCCTGTTCCCCCTCACCTTGGGGCTGGGCGGTGGTGCGGCGCTCCGGCAACCCATGGCCATCGCGGTTGTTGGCGGGTTGATTACATCGACTGGATTAAGCCTGCTGGTGGTTCCGGTTGTGTACATTTACATGAGTCGATTACAAAAATTCTTTGCCGAGGGGTTCGGTCGATTCAGACCGGGCAGCCAACCTGAGTTGAATTCGGATGGCAGCCATGTCTGAGCAGCGTAATGGCGTTCGCGAACGTATTCTCGAGGCGGCAATCGATTTTGCGCAAACGTCGGGCATCGAAGCGATGAGCCAAGCTAAAGTCGCGTTGCGTGCCGGCGTTCGACAGAGTCACCTGACCTATTATTTTCCGACCCGAGTTGATCTTATCAAAGCTGTTTTGAATGAGGTGCGTCAGCAGATAGTGCTCGCAAATCGACGTGAAATTACGCGCGTATCCTGTAGTGATGGGTCGCCGATTGAACGTCTGCGTGAGCATCTAAAACGCGAGCTGGCGAACGAAGAGCGTGCTCGAATGTTGCTATCGTTGTTTATTGCCGCGCGGGAGGACGAGCAGCTGCATGATTGGTTGATCGGATTTGAGCGAGAAATGTTGGAGCCGGCGATTGATCTGCTGGACGCTGCGGGGCTTAAAGTTGACAAGAAATACGCCGAGCTAATGCATATGTTTTTATGCGGTTGTGCCACGCTGTCAGTGTTTGTCGGAGGCAGCAATACGACCAAAGCAGTCGAAGACGGCATCGATGCGTTGATCGAATCGATTGCGCGACAACAATCTTGAGGGGGAGTCGAATGACCTTTAAAAGCCACTTGAAGCGAATAGTTGCGGGCAGCTTGCTATGTGTTCTGGGGAACGCCAGTTTCGCTGAGATCAGTAACAGCTCCCCGGTTATCGACTGTGACCGCGCCTGCCTGTACTCGATCGTCGATGACTACATGGATGCGTTGCTGACATCGTCTCCGGATAAGGTGAGTTGGGCCAAGAACGTGTTATTCACCGAGACCGGCGTGCCGCTCAAGATTGGCGATGGTCTTTGGGGCACTATCAGTGCACGGCGGGGCTATGACCTGAAATTCGCTGATCCGCAAAGCGGCCAGGTTGCTCTGTTTGAAGTCGTCGAAGAGCATGGTCGTGCTGCTGTTTTGGCACTGCGTATCGGTGTTCGCGAGGGCAAGATTGCGGAGGTCGAAACGGTGCTGTCTCGTAAGGTTGATAATATGCCGTTCCCGGCCCCGGAGAACTTGGTCAAACCAGATGCAATATGGTTGGCTGATGTGCCAGTTGCAAATCGAGTCCCCAGAGCGCGGATGTTGTCACTTGCCGATGGATATTTCGACACCCTGCAATTGAATGACGGAATGTTGTTCACGCAGTTTGATGAAAACTGCAATCGAACCGAGAACGGTCTGCAAACCACCAATGTTGATATTCCCGGATACGATATTGCCAAACTCGGCTGCGAAGAGCAGTTTCTGAAAGGACAGTACGTCTACGATGACGAGTTACGACAGCGACGATATCCGCTTGTCGACGAGGAAAAGGGCATTGTGCTGGCCGCGGGATTTATTGACCATTCCGGGCGCGTGATCGATTACACCTGGACCGACGGTACGCCGCGCAAGTCGATGTTCTTTTACCCGCACTCATTCATCTTTCTTGAGGCGTTTAAAATCGTGAATGGGCGAATTCGTCAGGTCGAGGCGGTGTTTGCGCACGCGCCCTACAAAATGACCAGTCCCTGGGTTCGATAGCGCCGTGGACTGAGCGGCTGAGCGGCAGGAGCACTGCGCCTGCCTTTAGCGAACCCTGCGCCATTGATATCAACCTCGACTGAGGTGTGTCAGGGATCTATATGATCAACCACTTCGAGGTCAAAGCCTGAAATACCGCTGTATCGAACGGGCTTGCCCATCAGGCTGAAACGTCGTATCCCGAGATCGCGGATGATTTGCGATCCAAGACCAATGGTCAGTTGGGTGCTGCGCCCGCCAATCGCCGCTCGCGCAATCTGATCGCGCTTGCCCATTGCCAGGTCGATGCTTGCGAGTAGATCGTCAGCGCTCTCATCGCCACCAAGAATGAGAAGAACGCCGCCGTCTTTCTGAATGCGCTCAAGACAACGCGAGGTGTTCCAGCCGGGCTCATGATCGATGCGGGTGCCGAGAAGATCGCGCATGGTACTGGTGAACTGCACCCGCACCAGCGGATTATCAAGGTTAGGGAGGTCTCCCTTGGTTACGGCCAGATGCACCGCTCCGCGCAACGTGTCGCGGTAGGTGTGGATATTGAACTCGCCAAAGTCGGTATTGATCGAACCCTCGCTGACTTTTTCGATGCTGCTCTCATTGTGCACCCGATAATGAATCAGGTCGGCAATGGTGCCGATTTTCAGGCCGTGCTCTTCTGCGAACTTTTCAAGCTCGGGCCGGCGCGCCATCGTGCCGTCAGGGTTCATGATCTCGCAGATAACGCCTGACGGATCAAAACCGGCCATCCGCGCAAGATCGCATGCAGCCTCTGTGTGACCGGCGCGCACAAGCACACCGCCGGGTTCGGCGATCAACGGAAAGGTGTGTCCGGGTTGAACGATATCTTCTGCTTTGGCGTTACGGGCAACTGCAACCTGTACAGTCAATGCTCGGTCAGCTGCCGAGATGCCGGTCTCGACGCCTTGGGCGGCCTCGATGGATACCGTGAACTTGGTGCCAAAACCGGACTTGTTGCGGTCGACCATCAGTGGGAGCTTGAGGCGTTCGGCACGTTCTTTGGACATCGGCAAGCAGATAAGTCCGCAGGCATAGCGAGCCATAAAAGCGATGTGTTCGGCCTTACAGCATTCCGCCGCCATCACAATATCGCCTTCGTTTTCGCGATCCTCGTCATCCATAAGAATGACCATTTTACCGAGACGGATATCCTGGATGATATCTTCGATCGTGTTGAGCGCCATGAGCGGTTCCTGCCAGTCGAATAGTCGCCAATATCAAACTATTGGCCACAAAAAGGATCGGCGATGGTACGCATTTGCTCAGTGACAGTCAAAAGTCCGCTTGGACTATCGTGGTGACGTGAGTAAAAGTTGCGAATTCAATAGCTTGCGGCATTTTTCAACGAGCCTCACTATGCGAATCCTTCCCACATGAGTCTATCTGTATGCGTTTGGTGTCATTCGATGCTCTGCGTGTGCTGGGGTTTCCCAATACCGTCATTATGAAGCCAGGCTCGGTTGCTCGTGAGCTGGACCAAATTCTTGCCGCTGACTGGCTGTTGTTCCCCGAATACTGGCAGGTCAACGGACTGGTATTTGGTCTGAAGAAGCAAATATTTCCGAGCTTGCCAACGTATCTGATCGGTCACAACAAGATCGAGATGACGCGCGCCTTTGAACTTGTTGTTCCGAAAAATACCCCCCATACGTTGATTCTCGCCAATACACCGAGCGAGGCAGAGCATGCCTGGGACACCATGACATTGCCGTTCGTCGCCAAACTGCCACGCTCCTGTATGGGCGAGGGCGTTTGGCTGATCGACAACTGGGATGACTGGCGTGATTATCTGGGTCGCACCGATGTTATCTATGTTCAGGAATATCTCCCTATAGACCGTGATCTTCGCATTGTCTGGGTTGGCGATCGCGTTCTTACCGCCTACTGGCGAATGCAGTCCTCCAATGGATTTCACAACAACATCGCGCGCGGTGGCCGCGTCGGGTCCGGATTGATTCCGCCAGCGGCGCTGGCACTGGTTGAGCACTTTGCGCGCACCACTGGTATCGATCATGCGGGCTTCGACGTGGCAATGGTTGGAGGGCATCCGTATCTGATCGAGTTCAACCGGATCTTTGGTAATCAGGGTCTCGATAATGACGCTCTTCGCACTGTCGTTATCGAATATCTGATGCGGAGCCATCAGCCGGGAGACCCTGATGCTCCGGTGCCGGTGTTGCCTACGGCCGTTTGACGACGACGCATGCGCGTAAGCCCGCTTTACCAAAGCGCGCCATTTTGATGAATGCAGAGTGCTCGATCGGTACAAACTGGTGATTCAGTTGGGTGGCCGTATCATCGCCCTCAACATCCGGGTCGTGGATATAGACGAATTCATCATCAACGCCGGCCACCGCAATCCAATGCGGCGCCTTTTCCCGGGTCAGTGCCCAGCTGCTGATCAGCATGATCGGGATTGCACGTTTGGCCAGCAGATCTGCGATCTGATTGATGCCAAGCTCGCCGAAGTTGGGTGTAACATCGCGCCTTGCCAGTTGTTCTTCAAAATCGTGCTGCACAACGGACATGACGCGCTGTTTATCGGCACTGCGAACACCGTCGCTAGATAGAACGGCATCGCTGTTTAACCACAATTCAGCACTGAAGCCGCGATTGATCGCGGCAAGAGCGAGCCCATGTGGACCGCAGCCACCGTGCCCGGAGGTCATAAAAATCGTTGTCGATTCGCGCCAGATTCGCAGCTCTTCTCGTTGCGTCATCTCGATGCGTTGATCCACTGCCCGCATAGCCATCATGAGCGATGCGGGACCGCAGGTGAACCAGGTGCTCTGCGCGAACCATGGAACCTCAATGCTGGCCCGTCTCTGGTCAAAGTGACGAATGCGTTTCTCAAAGCGAAGTGCGTCGTGCTTGTCTTCGTAATAGTGGGATATAACGCCAAACTTGCGGTAGCCGAGTTTTTCGTAGAGTCCGATGGCTCCGTGATTGCTGTCCCTGACCTCCAGTCGTTGCACCAATAAAGTGTATCTGGCCGACTTATTGCGAAAGAACAAGGTGGCAGCGCCCGATACGAGGATTCTGTTGAAGCAACAGCGCGAGAGCATCGTTGCGGCTATAAAAGGAATGACGTATCCGATCGTGCTGAAAATTCCTGACGGGTCGTTCTCAAAAGGTGTCGTTAAGGTGTCGAGCGAAGCCGAGCTAATGGACAAGTGCCGGGAGCTGTTCAAGCGCTCGGCATTGCTGTTGGCACAAGAGTATCTTTATACCGAGTATGACTGGCGTGTCGGCGTATTGAATGGTCGGGCAACTTACGCCTGCAAGTATTTTATGGTGCGAGATCACTGGCAGATTTATCGCTATGGCGATAAAGGCGGCGTCGACAGCGGAGCATTTCAAACCCTACCCACGCACGAGGCGCCGCGTCCGGTCATCGATGCCGCGCTCAAAGCCATCCGGCTTATCGGCGACGGGTTATACGGCGTCGATATCAAGCAAGCCGGCAAGCGCGTTGCCGTTATAGAAGTCAACGATAACCCAAGTATCGAATCAGGGGTCGAGGATGGCTATCTTGGTTTTGATCTTTATCACCTGATCATGGAGGATTTTCTGCGTCGTCTCGACGAGCAGCGACTTGCCCGACAGTGAGCCGTGGTTATGAATGATCGTGTTGGCGGCGCGAGATAGCAGCACTGATCAATTGCTGCTCTTCAAGGTTGCTCAGACCGAGGTTCGATTGCAGGTGAATCGCTTTGATGTCTTGGGGTAACACGGCTTGCTTGTCGTTGAAGGCGCTAAGTTGCTCTGCGTTCCAGCAGCTATACACCAACGATCTATCGGTGCGGTAATAGTCAGTATCGATATTGCTCTGCACGCGTTCGACAAAATTGCCGAACAAGATATATTCGGAGACCGTAGTGCAGCGTCCGATCACCTCAGCCCATGCACGCTGATGCTTGTTTTCCAGGTGTTCGTGCAGCGCCTGCAAATCGCTTCGACGCCAGCTAATCAATTGACCGTTGTAATTGAATCCTGCGTACTTGCGTTCGATGCCAAGCAGATCCGATGCGATTTCATGCCATTGCAGATGCTGGCCGGTATTCATTTTACCCGGCTCCGAGTAGAGGCGAAGAGCAGCGCCATGCACCACATCCTCAGGCGAAAGCGCGTCAATGAACTGTATATCGGAATCGGCGAACAACAGAAAAGACGCATCCGTTGCCCGGCTGACCGATAGCTTGGTGATTTGCTGCATGATCCATCCGCGCACCGGCCGGTAGTCATTCATCAACCACCAGCGATTGCTGAGCGGTAACTGGCGGAACGCTGTTGGAACAACATCCTCCACACAAACAATATCGCGTCGACTTGTGCTCAAGGCGCGGAACATTGGCAGATCGCGACGGGGAACCACCAACAGATGATCGATAGACGCTGAACAGAACGCGTCAATGCTTTTGCACAAGCGACTACAGCGTTCAAAATCGGGCGCGTATGAACACGTAGCGACAGTGAGTTTACTCATGATTTGAGGCAGCAGAAGGCATGATGACCGTTCCCGGATACTCCGATGTCAGACTGTCTGCAGTCGGTCGGATTCTTGGCTGTAGGGCGTCGATGTTATCACTCAGTGTGCTATCGTTCACCCTTATATTGTGCCTATACCAGTGGATGGAGAAAGGAGTTCATGGACGTAAAACGTCGAATTCTCATTGCCGATGACGACGCGTTTGCTCGTATCGTGATTGAGAACTGGCTCAAGAACAACGACTTTGATGTTGTCTCCACTGCGGACGGTGAGAGTTGTCTGGAACAGCTGGCGCTAGCGGATTTCGATGTTGTTCTAACGGACTTGAACATGCCGGGAATTGACGGCATTGAGGTCGCGTCCCGGATCAAAAATAACCCCGAGACAGAAGATCTTCCGGTGCTGATTCTGACCGCAGAATATGGCGATGATGTCTTGAGGTCGGCTTTCGAAGCCGGCGCCATGGATTATCTGCGTAAACCGACAACCGAGATCGAGCTCCTCGCGCGTGTGACTGCTGCCAGCAAGCTCAAACTCGAAACAGAGCGGCGTAAAGCCAAAGAGCGAGAGCTCGAGAGGAGTCTGGTGATTTTGCGCGATGATCTGGCTGCGGCTGGACGATTGCAGCGCAGTGCGCTCCCCAAGAGTACACAACTGGTCGCGGGTCTGGAATTCGCGTGGTATTTCCATCCCTGTGAAGCCGTTGGCGGCGATGTACTCAACTATTTTTCGCTAAGTGCAACCCAAGTCGCGGCTTATTTGCTCGATGTTTCCGGTCACGGTGTTTCTTCGGCCATGCATGCCATGACCATCAACTCAACCCTGCTTCGAAACAACACCCCAGGAGGATTGCTGGTAGACGTTAATGGTCGAGCGAACCCACCCGGCGATGTTGTTGAATCGCTGAACGATTTGTTTTTGATGAACGATGAAACCGGAAAGTATTTTACGTTCATTTATCTGGTCATCGACCTGGCGGAGCAGACCATCAGCTTCGCACAGGCGGGACATCCGCCAGTCATCGAGGTTACCAACGGTGAGGTTGGCATCTGGAGGGAGGGTGATCTCCCCGTCGGAATGTTTCCCAACAGCCGCTTCGAAACGCACACGCGTAAATTTGGCGTGGGAACGCGCGTTTATGTGTATTCAGATGGCATAACAGAGGCGGAGAACGATCAAGATGAGTTCTACGGTCAAGAGCGTCTGCTGCGGGTCTTAACCGGTGGGTCTGATCGCATGCTTCAGGATACGGTCAATGATGCGGTCAAGCAGATTCATTCTTGGGTTGGAAAGCGTGCGTTCGGCGATGACGTTTCGCTGCTGGCAATTGAACTGGCCAAAGACATCAAAACGACGCGGGTCACCGTCGATGCGACCTTGGAGAACGTCCGGTCGTTGGCCGAAAACGTACGAAAGATAGTGGTTATGGTCAATGGCGATGAGATGGCGGCAATGTGGGTGGATCTGGTTGTCAGTGAAGCGGCCACCAATATCGTCAAACACGGCTATGCGGATGATTTTGGTGTGATCACGATGGAAGTAACTGCGACGTCAAAAGAAGTGGTCGTATCCTTGTTGGATAGTGCCAAGCCGTATAATCCGACGGAAAACTTGAGATCATTTGAAGATTGGGACGTTACCAAGGCCTCAGAGGATGGCGGTGGCTTGGGCAAATCTATTATGTTCGAGCTGGCCGATTCAGTTGAGTACGAGCGAATTGGCAATCGAAACAAGCTTGTATTACGCCGTAAACTGCCGATCGACGGTTTCTGAGGAACTAGCGTTAATGAAAGCAATGATACTCGCAGCAGGCAAGGGAACCCGGGTCCGTCCAATTACCTATGAGATTCCAAAGCCGATGATCCCTATCATCAACACACCAGTGATGGAGTTGATTTTGCTGCAACTCAAGCGTCACGGTTTTGATGAGTTCGTCGTGAATTTGAGTCATTTGGCAAAGAACATAGAGGATTTCTTTGGTGACGGCGGCCATCTGGGTGTGCAGCTTGCCTATTCATGGGAAGGACGTTTCGAAAAGGGCGAATGGATTGGCAGTGCGCTCGGGTCCGCTGGCGGGATGCAGCACATTCAGCAACGAAGCGGTTTTTTCGACGACACCTTTGCGGTTCTGTGCGGAGACGCAGTCATTGACGTCGATTTTACCAAGGCGCTCGCGTTCCACCGTGAGCGAGGTGCGCTGGCGACCATCGTGATGAAGGAAGTGCAACCCTCGGAGGTTGGCAGCTACGGCGTCGTTGTGACAGATGAAGACGGTCGGGTCAGATCGTTCCAGGAAAAACCTGCTCCAGATGAAGCGCTCAGTAATGTGGTCAACACGGGGATCTATATTTTTGAACCGGAAATTTTTGATTTCATTCCGGCGTCAGGTGAGTTTGATATCGGCGCAGACCTGTTTCCGCGCCTTGTGCAGGCCGGTGCGCCTTTTTTTGGTGTAACACTGCCGTTTCAGTGGGTTGATATTGGCAAAACGCAGGATCTGTGGACGGCTACGCAAATGGCTTTGCGCGGAGAGATTCATAATTTCAAGATTCCAGGACAGGAGCGTATGCCCGGTGTGTATGCGGGTGCTAACGTGGTTATCGAAGATGGAGCCGAGATTACGGGCCCTGTTTACATCGGAGGCTCTACGGTCATACGTAGCGGTGCAAAGATTATCGGACCTGCCTTGATTCAGTCTGGATCGGAGGTAGAGTCGGGAGCCGAAATTGCGCGGTCAATCATTTGGCATCACACCCGGATCTCGGGTGCGGCTTTTATCAGCGACAAAATTGTCTTTGGACCGCATTGCATCAATGAAGATGGCTCGACAGTTGACTTGGCCAGCGGCGGCTATGATTGGCTGATCAGTGACAGCCGCAAGGAGCCAGAGGGTTCGAATCCGTTCTAGAGCTTGGCAAGCACTCGATCAGCACTTGCTTAAATGCTTGAGAAAGTCCTCTCCCATCCCTCGTGGCTTTCGTTTCATCGAGAGCCCCTCTATCAGTCCCGCGATCATGAACAAAGCCCAAGTCAGCGCAAACGCATATTGGATAATATTCGGATCTTCGAACCGGAATCGTTGTACATCCTGAACAATCAGTAGGAATGCAGCGACCGGAAACGCAGGAATAACCGCGTAACACATGTTGCGAATCAGACGGTATAAACGTTGCGCGCGTTCGAGCCGATCAGCCAGAACAACAAAACAGAACGCGTAGCCTGCCGTATGCGTGGTCCCACAAACAATTAATGCGCCAAGAAACATGTCGAAATGATAGGTCTCGAACACGGCTTCACCGATCGTTGACTCAATCGTTGCGCCTATTACCAGGAACATTCCGCCCCGCACGATCAGCTCTGCAATTATGACGAGCCAGAGAGGTTTGTCGGCAAGTTCACCGCCAGAATCGACAGCACTCGCTTTGATGTGGATTGCGCGCGGAGGCCCCACCAGCAAAGGATAGCCAATCACATAAAGAATTTTCCACATGCTGTCAGAGGACTCCAAAAACGGACTATGATGTCATTGCGTTCAATCAGTCATCGGATTGATAGCATAGAGCAATCAGGAACTATCGTCACTATGAGCAACGAAGCATTGACTATGACATCCGCGGACAGCCCGCGAGTTCATATCGTGATCCTGAACTGGAATGGCTGGCTCGATACGATCGAATGCCTTGAATCTGTTTTACGTCAACACTACGGGAATTATCAGATCGTTGTCTGCGATAACGACTCGCAGAATCAGTCTGTTGAGCACATAGAAGCATGGGCGAGGGGCGATCAGCCTGTAGAGGTTGAGTCGAGTCATCCGCTGTCGCGCTTGAGTCAGCCGCCGCTACCCAAGCCTGTTCGCTATGTAAAGCTAAACGCTGAACAGGTAGATGCACATACAATCGTTGATGAAGACATACCTCTGGTGCTGATCAGTGTGGGAGCAAATCTTGGATTTGCCGGAGGCAATAATGTCGGAATGCGCTACGCACTGAATCAGCGTCAGAGCGATTTTGTGTGGCTTCTGAATAACGATACGGTCATCGAGCCTGACGCCTTAGCGCACATGATCGATCATTCTGCGCGCTTGGCGGCCAACGGTACGCCTAATTCATGTGGGAGCGTTCAGTGCTTTTATGATGATCCCGATGTTATTCAGGCCCTTGGTGGCTTTTGTTTCAATAAGTGGACTGGAATCTGCTCCATGACACTGGGTCGTTTTCTGAAGCGCGGCGATCCCATCGATCACGACGCGTATCGGTCTCGGATGGATACCATTCATGGTTGCTCCTGGTTACTTCCGCGCGCATACCTCGATGACATCGGTTTAATGGAAGACAGATATTTTCTGTACTACGAAGAGATCGACTGGACACTTCGTAGCCGTGACACCTATGCGATGACCTATGCCGATGATGCGTTCGTTTATCACAAAGAAGGAAGTAGCATTGGTTCGAAATCGCTGAATCGAGGCGCCAGTGTGTTTTCCGAGTTTTATATGAATCGCAATAAGTTCAAGCTCGCGGCGAAATTTCATCCCTACACATTACCGACCGTTTTTCTATCAATGGTACTTCAGGGTTTGAATCGATTCCGCCAGGGTTTGCCCGAGAATGGAAAAATGTTGTTGAAGGTGGCTTTTGGTAAGTCGACCTATCCATAAACGGCCAACGCAAACTCAAAAAACCATACCCCAGCATAACGCGACACGGCTGCCTGGCTAGAATGGATTGCCGTCAGTGCCCAGATAGCGTTTGGCAAACTCGATATTGCTTTGCTCGTAAAATGCCTGAACCTCAGCTTTATTCTTCGGCTTGAATGCGCCCCATTTCGAAAAAGGCATTTTTTCGATCAATTTCAGGGCTATTGTTGAGAGGATGTTCCGGCGTTTCTTGCGCGTGAATCGCGGAAAGATGCCGTTCACCAAACGAGCCAGCTTCAAGCCAACAACGCCCAAGCTTTCGTTTGTCTCTTCAATATTGCAATCGATGCGGCTTAAATCCAGATCAGAATTGATTGTATGTAGAAAGTCTTTTGCGACATCTCCCCCATACAGCTTTTTGCGATCAAAAATGCGTAGTTTGAACTCGGCGTAAGGGAATGCCATGTGCCACTTTGTTATGAAGTTGGCGTAATTGAAATAGTGCTCGTCGCGAAAACAGCGCTCAGTAAACTCAGCGTAGGTTTCGGTGCTGCCCGTTTTCATAGCGGTGGAATAATAACTTTTGATCGCGGCAGACTGCTCCCTGAAATAGCAGACGACTGTGACGCGGTCAAACAGCGGGTTCAAAAAGTTTGCAAGACGATCGAGGGAAGCTGCAGTTTGAAGGCGAGAGTGCAAGTGCTCATTGCTGATCACCAGCGTTTTGAATCCAGCATCTTTCAGCTGTTTGCATTCGGCTGAGAAGGACTCTTCAAAGCCACTGAAATATTGTTTGCGAGCCGACTCGTCCGCCAATCTTTTCTCGTAATGATAATTATCGATCTGGTTTTCCAGATGGAGAATGTAGGCATACAGTTTGCGGTTGTTGGGCTCGTCAATGCCGTGCATCAAGCCTATTGAATGACGCGCCAGCTCAGCTTCATTCTGATAAAGCGTGTTCTGAATCGCAGTTGTTCCCGTTTTCTCGGTGCCGATGTGGAGAACCAGTTCCATTCTGAGTTACCTGATGCAGTGCACGCTATGCACAATTATGGCGTTATACTGTGGCCGATGCTAGGGACGCTTTTTGATGCGTCGCAACATCGCCATCAGCACTCCAAGGAATCATCGGTGAGCTCAGTCAACAAGAACATTTTATATATGCTGTTGGCTCAGCTGGGACGGTTTGTGGTTCCGTTGATCACCTTTCCCTACCTTACCCGCGTTCTGGGTCTTGAACACTACGGTATTTTCGCATTTGGTTTGGCGCTTGCGACCTATATGGGTCTGGTAACGCAATTCGGCTTTAACCTAAGTGCGGTCGAGCAGGTCACACGTTTTAAATCCGACACCAGACAGATGGAGCGCGTGGTCAGCGCAGTGCTTGCTGCCCAGGGCGTTATCTTTGTCGCAGTCTCATTGATTGTTGCTATGGGTCTGTGGTTGGTGGATGTATCGCCCATGACCGCATTGGTCATCGTATGTTTTTTTCCCAACGTCATTGGTAATTCGTTATTGGTTCCTTGGCTACATCAGGGCATGGAAAAAATGGCCAATGTGGCTCTTTTTATTATGC
>Ga0181576_10001896_pt1 | contig 15880 bp, 9 predicted proteins | sample 101ome_22_FD_132464 | JGI IMG/M metagenome (GOLD analysis project Ga0181576, IMG submission 132464) | Coastal salt marsh microbial communities from the Groves Creek Marsh, Skidaway Island, Georgia - 101412BT metaG (megahit assembly) | ecosystem: Environmental > Aquatic > Marine > Intertidal zone... | reverse complement strand
GATCTCCATCTCGTAGCTCGGTTTGCCCTGGTCGCCAATGTGATCCACGACCTTCTGAATTTCCTCATCAGTGATCAGAACACCCTGAGCTCGGATCAACTTGGCCGAACCTGGAGGTAAGTAGAGCATGTCCCCCTTCCCTAACAACTTGTCGGCCCCCATGGCATCAAGGATGGTTCGAGAGTCAATCTTCGAAGCCACTTGGAAGGCAATGCGAGCGGGTATATTCGCCTTGATCACCCCTGTGATGACATCAACACTAGGCCTCTGCGTGGCCACGATGCAGTGAATCCCAGCCGCACGAGCCATTTGTGTAATCCTGGCGATTGCCATTTCCACATCAGCAGGGGCAACAAGCATCAAATCTGCAAGCTCATCAATGACCACGACAATGTAACTCAGCTTGTCAGGGATCACGATGTCATCCTCCCTGGGAACGGTGATTTCCTCGTCAATTTCAACGGCAAATCCCTCACCTGTCCCTTCCTCCTGATCTCCTTGGTTCAGGGGTAACTCAGGTTGTTCCTTAGGCATTTCATCCCTGGGGCGGGCATTGAAGCTGGCGACATTTCGAACCCCCACCTTGGCAAAAATCTGATAGCGTTTTTCCATCTCTGAAACGACCCAGCGTAGCGCCAGCACGACTTTTTTAGGGTCGGTGACTACGGGGACTACCAGATGAGGCAGGGCATTGTACTGCTGAAGCTCAACCACCTTGGGGTCAATCATCACAAGGCGCAGTTCTTCAGGGGAAAACCGGTATAAAAGGGAGGCAATGATTGCATTGATACAGACTGATTTGCCTGATCCAGTGGACCCTGCAATCAGCAAATGGGGCATTTCAGCCAGATCAGCGACGATGGGCTTACCATAAACATCCTTACCCAGCACAACCGGAATGCGAGCCTTGCTCTGCTCCCATTCGTTGGATTCAAGCAGATCCCGCATGATGACCTTGGTCTTGACTGCATTGGGCACTTCAACTCCCACTGAGCTTTTACCAGGGATGGGAGCGAGGATGTTGATCCGCTCGGCCTTGAGGGAAGCGGTGATGTTGTTGTTTAAGTTGGCTATTTTCTCCAGCTTGATCCCCGGAGCAGGATGCAACTCGTAGCGAGTAATGGTTGGGCCCTTGGTAATATCTCCGAGTGATACCTGAATACCGAACTGCCCCAAAGTGCTCTGCATGAGCTTGGCGTTAGCCATCAGGACCTCCTTGGAATCGGTGGGTTTCTGATCTGGGTCAGGCTCGTTGAGATAATCCACCGTCGGCAAATCATAATTCCCAATGACAGGCGGGGTCGAAACACGAATGGGCTGGCGTTTACGAGAGGCACGTTTGGATGGCAGGGAAAGGGCTTTGGGTGGAATTGGAGCAGCCTCATCAGAGGGCTCTGCAGCGGGTATGTCCTCTCCGATCCCCTCCTCCTCAACCGTGCTGGATTGCCCCAGGATATCTTCGGTGCTGGCTCCCTTGACTTCCCCAGCATGGATCACATCCCCGACATGCATCAGGGTTGGGTCATGTTCTTCCTGCTTACGGGATTTCTTAGCTTTCTTAGGCGGTTTACCTGACTCTTGGGAAACACTCAGGTCCCTGATGGTGGGCTCTGGAACAGGCATGCCATCCACCCCAATGCCTGAAGGGCTTGTCGCCTCCTCCGCAACACTGGTCTTAAGCTTTGCTTCCTTCCGAGCTTCCTTCTCAAGCGCTCGGACCTGACGGTGCAGCTTTCTTTCCTCCAAGCTTGCCTTGGGGTCAAGCCTGTCTCGTCTGTCCTTAAATCGCTCCCAAAGCTCATGCAATAGGGCGGCCACATCGAGATTTGTGATGGCCACCACACTGATAAGGTAAGAGGTCAGGTAAATAATATGGGCTCCAGTACGGCCAAAAAAATTAACCACGATAGCATCATTGAGCACCTGTCCAACCACCCCTCCAGCGGATGTGGAGCCAAGAATGCGGGTCAGGGATGCCAAGGATTCACCATAGAGATCAATCATCCCCATGACCGAGAACATGAGTCCCAGGCTGGCACCGGTGGAACGCCATGACCGGAGATGATACATCAGGAACGGAACAAAGTGGGACAGCCCGAAACCGAGGCAGATAACCGGGACCAAAAAGGCGGCGGCTCCAAAGAGAAAAAACAAGACCTTACCGATGGTAGCCCCAAATAGCCCGATCCAATTCTGGATTTCAGGATTGGGTGGTACCGTATTACTTGAGAGATCGGAGCGATCGTAGGTCAGCAGAGCCACAAAAATGAGTAAGCCAAGCCCTAGGCAGGCCAGCCCCAGATAGTCTCCCCAATCGCGTTGAGCCGTTGCTCCCGCACCACTGGCTTTGGTTTTCGAACTCTTTTGCCGAGCCATTGATTAAGCGTACTGGAGGCTTCATGGTAGAACAAATGAATTTTGCTGATCTTAAGCTGTGATAGCAAAAAACGGCATTGGCTCATTCACAGTTTGCAATCTCTCAGATCGGTGTGCCAACATCCTCCCCCTATGACAGATGCTCCCGCACCTCAAGCAGTGATCGATACCGATGCCGGAAAAATGACCCTCAAGCTATGGCCTGAGGTGGCACCCGATACAGTGAAAAACTTCCTGAAACTAGCCTCCGAGGGATTTTACGATGGCACGGCTTTTCATCGCATCGTACGCGGCTTCATGATTCAAGGAGGTGACCCGTTGAGTCGGGAAGATCATCCTCATGTTGGCACGGGTGGCCCAGGATACACCATCAAGGCGGAATTCAACGATCGATCCCATGTGAGAGGGGTCATTTCCATGGCTCGTTCCCAAGATCCTAATTCGGCGGGAAGTCAGTTTTTCATCTGCCTGGGGGACGCCTCATTCTTGGATCGCCAATACACTGCTTTTGGGGAATTGGTGGAAGGAGACGATGTCTTGGAGGCCATCGGCAACACCCCTACCACCATGAGCGGTGGGGGTGAGATGAGTAAGCCAGAAAAACGGGTCGGGGTTCGGACTATCCTCGCTCAGGAGGTTTGAATGGTTCCAGGCGGACCCAGCGTTCCAGAGGCCGAAGGCAGCATGGATCCAAGTAGCCAGGAAGCCATCCTGGCTTCTCTCGGCCAAATCCTTGTTCAGTTAGGTTGCCCAGCCGACAGATCCCAGGCCATGGCCATGCAGCTGGACAAGCGAGCCAGACAACTTGCTGCCAGCAAGAGCAAGCCCTACCAAGAGGCTCTAGCACATCTTCTGGGTTTAATGAAGCAAGGTTGGGCAGCCAAAGACAAAGGACTTTGATGAGAGCTGTCGAACCCTGGAAAACCCTCTCCAGCTGTCAACTGGCCGACTATCGTATCGCGAGGATGCGTTCAGTGAGGCGAGAGCATCCTCTCACCAAAAAGGAGCACGAATTCTACGTTTTAGATTGCCCTGACTGGGTGAACATCGTTGCCCTCACCCCTGAACGGAATCTGATCCTGGTGCGCCAGTATCGCCATGGCACAGACACTGTTGATCTGGAAACTCCAGGTGGCGTCATGGACCCAAGTGACCCAACACCTGAATTCACTGCAGTCAGGGAGCTTCGGGAGGAGACCGGTTACGAAGGCACTTCAGCGCGAGTCATTGGCAGCATTGCCCCCAATCCCGCTATCCAGGGCAATCGCTGCCACACAGTGCTTGTTGAGGGCTGCAAGCTCATGCATCCCACTGCCATGGACGCGTCCGAAGATATCGTGACCGAATTGGTTTCCTGCCGGCAAATGGGTCAATTAATTCGGGAAGGGACTATTCAACACGCCCTGGCGGTAGTTGCCTGGGGCCATTACCAGCAGCTCCAGGTTTCACCCCCAAACTGAATAGGGATTATTTTAAGGCAGATCGTTGCCATTGAATGGGCTTGGGGCATAGTCGTAAAATTATGAGTCGACCCGATCCAAACCCAAGCCCAAAGCCACCTCCGGTCTATCAGGTCAGAGACCTGGGCAAGCGCTACGGTGCGGTTCGGGTCATGCAGGCCATTTCCTTCGATCTGGCAGCCGGGGCAACCGTTGCCATCACGGGACCATCGGGCTCAGGAAAAAGCACCCTGCTCCATTGCCTGGGCGGGGTGGATCGCCCAGACGAGGGGATGGTGGCATTCGAGGGGCAGGATCTCCTGTCCATGCAAAATGAATCGATTGCGGCACTGCGTCGCAAGAAGATCGCCTCCATTTTCCAGTTTTTCTACCTTCTTCCAACACTCACGGTGGAAGAAAACATCCAATTCCCGCTGCTCTTGAAAGAAGATCCTCCGACCGAAAGGAGAAGGCGGGTCAAGGAGATGATGGCGGCTGTTGGCATCGAGCATCGGGCACATGCCTATCCTAGTGAGCTCAGCGGCGGAGAACAGCAGAGGGTTGCTATTGCTCGGGCCCTGATCGTATCGCCCTCAGTCGTGTTGGCTGATGAGCCTACAGGGAATCTGGATCGAAGAAACGGTGAGATCGTGCTCGAATTGATGCAACGTTTGATTCATCAACACGCCACCGCTCTGATTCTGGTCACTCACAGCCAGGAGGCAGCCTCCATATGTCAGCAGCAATGGGTCATGGAGGATGGTCGCCTGAGCGGGAACTCATCCAGCAGGGCTGGCCGGTGAAACCTTGGCTCAAACAAACCTTCTTGCTCGGGTGGCATGTTCATCGTCGTCAAGTCATCCGGCACCCCATGGTCTCGATGCTCTTTTGCCTCATCATCGCTATTGGGGTTGCCTCCTTTTTCTCCATCCGATTGGCCAACCGGGCAGCGATCACTGGGTTCAGCTTATTTGATCGCTCCATAGGCAAAAAACCCGACCTGGTAGCAACCTCTCCCTCAGGGCGGCTCTCTATTACGGATTTGGAAGGGATCCAGGACCTTATGGGGGATCGACCTGGTGTACTCCTTCCCATTGTTGAGACCACTGCTAGTGAGGATTATGAGGAGGAGGCATCGGTGCCAAGCGAGCAATACACCTTGGTGGGGCTGGAGGTCACCGCTTTGGCCAATCTCCTTTACCACGATCCAGACACGTTTTCGCAAAAGGCAAGGCAATCATTAAGTGGAGCTAATTTGCTCGACAATGAAGAAGCTTCAACCGATGGCAGTATCCTTATTAGCGAAGCTCTGGCTCGCTCCACCGGATTGGTTGAAGGTGACACCCTGAGGCTCATCATTGATGACCAACCACGAGATCTTCGGGTGGTCCATGTGGCACCGGATCAGGTATTTCAAGTCTCACAGCCTGCCTCAATGCTGTTCATTGAGCTCAGTTCACTGCAAGCCATGTTGGGGCTTCCCGATGCCTACGACCGCATCGAGCTCTTTCTACCACCCGGACCCTTGAAAAAGACTTGGTTAGCAGAGATCCAACCCAAACTCTCTGCCCCGGGCTTGCCATGGACCATCCAAACACCGCAGGGTGCCTTGGCTGCCCAGGCTTCCATGACTCAGGCCTTCAGACTCAACCTGACAATCCTCTCGGGGCTTTCCCTCCTGGTCGGCATCTATCTCATCGTTCAGGGGCTGGATGCTGCGGTCACACGTCAACAGCTCGAGATAGCCACCCTGAAATCCCTCGGGGTCACCTCCAGAGCCATCCAATCGATCTGGCTTCTGCAAGGCCTGATCATGGGCATGGTGGGCAGTGTTCTTGGATGTGTTCTTGGATGGTTAGCGGCTCAGTGGTTGGTGGTATCGGTCGCTGCTACAGTCAATGCCCTCTATCTGAAGAGCACCCAGGATGCGGCACAATGGCATTGGGGAGAGGCCTCCATGGCCATGTTACTGGGCACCGCGGCCAGCATCATCGCCGCATGGTTTCCAGCACGCCATGCTGCCAGCTGTCCTGCTGCCGAAACCTTTAAACGACATCGCTATGAGGGATTCATGCAAACGCTTAATCAGCCTAGGCTGGGATTGTCCTTAGGTTTGATCGGTTGGCTCGCCTGCCTGATGCCCCCTTGGAAACCCACCGGAGAGCCCATCCCTGCTGGAGGTTACCTCGCAGCATTGCTATGGGTGATAGCAGCCACATTGCTAACGCCTGCCTTCTTCCAATGGATTGGTTTGCGCACGCAACGCCTCATCAATAGCCCAGCGGCCCTTTATGCAGCCAGTCAAGCCAGACGTCCCTCGAGCCGACATCTGCTCAGTGTGGCCGCCCTGACTGTCGCTGTAGGCATGGCTGGCGGCATGGCCTTCATGATCCAAAGTTTTGAGACAACCATGGTGGGTTGGATCACTCATTCATTACGAGCCGACCTGTACATTGCGTGTAAGGGGGTGATCAATGCGAACAGTCAAAATCGAATCCAATCAGAGACCTGGAAGGAACTTGTCGACCATCCTGCCGTCCTTCGAGGCGAGGTCGGACAAATGTTTCCCATTCAATGGCAGGGCAAGGCCACTTTCCTGACAGGAATGCCCGAGGATGACCCCGCGCGGTGGTCTTATCCGCTGTGGCTTGTCCGGCCCGAAGCCACACCCAAGCCCCAAAGTGGGCTGAATCCATTACCCTCAGCGGTGGTCAGTGAAAGTTTCCAGACTCGATTCCAAGTCAGAAGGGGTGACACCATCAAGCTACCAACCCCGACGGGCGAAAAGGAGGTCGCCATTGTCGGCGTTTTCGCTGAATACGGCAATGAGCGTGGCACCATCGCAGTCGCTCGCTCCCTGCTCACCACATGGTTCAACGATGATCGAGCCATCAATGTCGCTCTGACGCTGAAACCAGACGAAGACCCTGAAGAGGTTCGCAGGGATCTCATGGCGACGCACCGTGGGATCACCATACGCACACAGTCAGCCTTGCGCGCCGAAGTCCTGGAAATTTTTAAGCAAACTTTTTCTGTCACGCGTGTCCTTCAATGGTTGGCTATTCTCGTTGCGGTGATAGGTCTGGTTCTATCTCTGAACACTTCCATGCACGAGAGACGGCTGGAATTCCAAATCCTCAAGCATCTGGGCATGGGCAGGTGGCGTATGGCCTGGGCAGTGATCACCGAGAGTCTCATCTGCTCTTGGACCGGATTTATGAGTGGTATCCTATTGGCGCTGGCCCTGGGGTGGCTTCTGGTCCAGGTGATCAATAAGCAATGCTTTGGCTGGACCTTGATGACAGACATCCCTTGGCTGAATTACCTCCAACTCGGCATGGGCCTGACTTTAATCGCCTCGCTTACCACCATTCCCATGGGATGGTGGTCGGCCAACCAACGCATGCACAAAGAAGAATGAATATGCCATTTTCGATCCATCCTTGGATTTGGTCGATGGGGTGGATCACCCCGCTCCTGCTTTTAATCTCATCGATTCCTGAGCGGACACTCTCAGCTGAATCAGCCCCTGGCTTCATGGTAGCCACCCCTGGCAAGCAATTGGTTTTTCCAGTTGATCATGGAAGCCATCCTGATTTCCGGATCGAGTGGTGGTACATCACAGGACACCTCAGGACAAAGCAAGAAGCACGTCGCCTTGGTTATCAGGCAACCTTTTTTCGAATCGCCCAGCTGATGGCGCAGACACCGAGCAAACCAGATAGCAAAACATCTCAGTGGTACCTGGCCCACATGGCATTGCTGGACTTGAATGAAAAACGTTTTATCCATCAGGAAAGGTTACATCGCCCTCCGATGGCATCAGCCGCAATTCAGGACATGGATCTGCGACATGGAAACTGGTCACTCAAGCGTCATGAAGACTCGGTAGGAGAGCATTTTGAACTTGTGGGATCGGTTTTGGCCGAAGCGCATTTCAAGCTTACGCTGCGACCGACCAAACCCCTGACTCTATTCGGAGATAAGGGGTATTCTCGAAAGGGCAGCCAAGAGCAGGCTGCGAGTTATTACATGACCTACACAAGACTGGAGACCGAGGGTAGCCTTCAGTTGGGTGATAAAGTCTGGCAGGTATCCGGCCAATCATGGATGGACCATGAAGTCAGCAGTAGCCAGTTAGGCAAGAACCAAGTTGGCTGGGATTGGATCAGTATTCGATTTAATGATGGATATGATGTGATGGCCTACCGCATGCGAACCCTTGATGGAGAGGCAGACCCAGCCTCGACCCTGGCCTGGGTCGACCCAGAGGGACAATTATCCCAGCAGCCATTGAGCGATGCAATGTGGCAACCCCTTGAATACTGGAAAAGTCCCGATACAGGCATTACTTACCCCATCAAGATAGCCCTCAACCTCCCCCTGCCTCACTCTCCTGAAAGAGGTCATTTTCGTGTAATCCCGCTTTACTCAGCACAGGAGATGAAAGGGAGAATAAGTGGCATCACCTACTGGGAGGGTGCCTGTGAGGTCCTCAATGCAGATAACCAGGTTGTTGGGGAGGCTTATATGGAATTAGCTGGTTATGACGGCCGAAAGCTAACCGATACCCTGAACTGAGCTCTGCTAGAGGCCAGACATTGGCATCATAGGTTATTATTTTTTTGCATCGCCAGTCTTTCGGGTCATACTCTTTAACCATGGGATTGCCGATTCACTTAAATGTGCTTGGGGCAGTCCTCTTCAAACCACAATAATTGTAATCGAACAAGGATACTATGAGCGTTTTAGTAGCAAGGGAAGCACCTGACTTTACAGCCGCAGCGGCCATGCCCGACGGGAGCATGGGTGAAATCAAACTCTCAAGCTTGAGGGGCAAATATGTGATTCTCTTTTTCTGGCCACTTGATTTCACCTTTGTTTGTCCTACTGAAATCATTGCCATGGACCATCGACAGGCCAAATTTGCTGAGTTGGGTGTCGAGGTCATTGGTGTCTCCATTGATTCACAGTTCACCCATCACGCCTGGCGTAACACGCCGGTGGAAAAGGGTGGGATAGGCCCGGTCAAATTCCCTATCGTCGCCGACATCAATCACCGCATCACTCAGGCCTATGGTGTGGAGCACCCCGATGCCAACGTCGCCATGCGTGGAACCTTCCTTATCGACAAGGAAGGCATCGTTCAGTCCCAGACGGTCAACAACCTTCCTCTGGGAAGAAACATCGATGAACACCTGCGCGTTGTCGAAGCACTCCAGTATTTTGAGGCTCACGGAGAAGTGTGTCCTGCCGGTTGGCAGAAGGGACAGGGCGGCATGAAACCAGATGCTGATGGGGTAGCCAGTTACCTTGCAGCCAATGCCGAAAACCTCTGATAGGATTCATTGACTGACGCAAACGGCCTCGGAACTGTTTCCGAGGCCGTTTGTATTGCGACCCAAAAAAGGCTGGGGCCGCGAACCCTACCCTAGTAAATCATGCCTCAGAGAGGATACCAGGCAAGGGTCCAGTGCTGTCTGCAAAGCTCTCAATCTTAGTCCCGAAGGCAGCAAGTAGGCTGACATAGAGGTTTGAAAGTGGCGTGTTGGGTTCGTAGACCAGATGCTGCCCCGTTTGCAGAGCCCCCCCTGCTCGCCCAGCTACCACCAAGGGAAGGTTGCGGGGGTTATGCGAATTGCCATCCCTTAATCCAGATCCAAATAAAATCATGGAACGATCCAGTACCGATTCGTCGCCTTCCTTCATTTGGCTAAGCTTGGCAAGCAGTCTCGCGTATTGAGCTATATGCCATTGAGCAATACGCTGATATTGCTCGAGATTTTCTTCCTTGTTTTCATGATGCGATAGACTGTGATGGCCACCACTCACACCGTCGAGGAATGAAAAATTGGTATTGCTGACCGCATTGCCGAACATGAAGGTGCAGATCCTGGTACTATCGGTCTGAAAGGCCAGCGCCATCATATCAAGCATCAGGCTCACGTGTTCAGCATGCTCTCTAGGGATACCGGCGGGCCTCTGAGAAGGGTCCATGTCGATGGCAGGCTGCCATGGCGTCCCATCGGGTCGACTAGCCATCTCCACTCTTTTTTCGAGGATTCTCACCGACTCGAGATAATCGTCAACGCGTGACTGATCCTCTCGACCCAGCCTTTGCTTGAGATCTCTGGCGTCCTCCAAAACCCGATCGAGCAAGAGTCGATCGCTTGAGGCTTGATCGGTCTGAGGGCTGGTGACCCGCAAGAGGCGCTCAAATGCCAGCCTCGGATTAATTTCTCTGGCAAGAGGGCGCGTTGGACGACTCCAGGCGATGTGTGATCCATAGACGCGAGTGTATCCCACATTGGTATCAACCCCCACACTCACAGGGCTGATGGCAAGCTCCATTGAACTGAGCGGGGTCCTTCCACTGACGTGGTTGGCAGCCAGCTGATCCATTGATATGCCATTGCTATTGAGATCAAAACCCAGAGATTTGCTAATGGTCTGGCATGTCAGGAAACCGGAGGTCTTCACATAGTGCCCATCCCCGACATTACTCGCCTGGTTCCATAGATTGGTCGGTATCAGCAGCTGATCCTTGAATGGTTCAAGGGGAGAAAGCGTGTTGGAAAGTGCAAAGTCTCGTCCTTCGCCCTCCGGAGTCCACTGATCCTGCCTGACACCATTGGGCATGAAGAGCACACCCATTCTGATGGCCTTCTCTGGTTGAGGAGAGCTTGCCCTGAGGGGCGCCATGGCCTCCAGCCATGGCAAGGCGAGGGCAGCACCTGCTCCTTGGAGAAGCCTTCGCCGAGACAAACAGAATCGATCAGAGGGGATGTGCATGAGATGTCAGTGGGTTTTATTGAAAGTCCTCTTCGTGCGCAGGACCCATTTTGTAGCGGAAAGGGACACTTTGAACAATCCCAATCAACAGGCGATGCGCTGAGTAATCATTGGCCTTGAGATCTTCCAATATGGATTCAACCGCACAATAATCTTCAAGCCCAAGGCCTCTACCCAAGGCATAACCGAGCATTTTCCTCGTCAGGTTTCGGATAACCTGGTCCTTGCGCTCCATGAGTAGGCTTTTGAGTTCTTCGGGTCCATTGAAGCGGCTGCCATTGGGCATGATACCGCTTGCATCAATGGGATGGCCATCCTGTTCCTCGCGCCATCGACCCAACACATCATAATTCTCGAGGCCAAAACCAAGGGGATCGATACGATCATGGCAGTTCGCGCAAATGGGATCCTCGCGATGTTTCTCCAGTCGCTGGCGCAGGGAAACTGCCTCAGCATTCTGGGGCCTTTCATCCAATTCGGGAACATTGGGTGGCGGCGGAGGCGGAGGTTCTCCAAGCATGGTTTCTAGAACCCACTTTCCTCGGAGCACAGGACTGGTGCGATGAGGATGAGAGGAGACCGCCAGCACAGCTGCCATACCAAGCAGCCCACCGCGATGGGGATCACTGGTAATGTCGACCCTTTTGGGCTGTTCACGAAACTCTCCATCAACCTTATAGTGCCTGGAAAGACGGCGATTGATATAGGTGTAATCAGCATCAATCAAATCGAGTAGAGAACGGTTGGAGGCAAGCAACTCATGAAAGAAGAACACGGGTTCGTATTTCATGCCTCCTTCCAGCTCTGAATCATATCCGCGAATGGAGGCATCAGGTTTGAATTCTCGTCCAAGCATGCGGGTGCCCAACCATTGCTCGACAAATTGCTGAGAAAAGTGGCGTACCTGCCGTTCGAATCCATCCCCAACCATGCGAACCACCTGTTCACCCAAAATCTCAGGGTCCTGAAGCAGGCCCTTTGCCGCCTGGTCCATGAGGACCTCATCTGGTGGAGCACCCCATAAAAAATAGGACAATCTGGAAGCCAGTTCCACGTCACTTACTGAAACCACTTGCCCAGGAGACACTGGGGTTTCCGCGATGAATAAAAACTTTGGTGAAATCATCACCGCAGCAAGCGTTTGCTGCAGGGCCGAATAATAATCTTGCCCAGCTGCCATTTCGGATTCGAAGAGGCGCATGTAATCTGCCAGCTCCTCGGCATCAATGAATCGACGAAAGGCAGCCTTCAGAAAGGAACTCAACACCCTGCTTGCTGCTTCCTGCTCGCTGATTTCATCACTTGGTTCAGCCACCAAGAAACGCTTGCTCGATCTTGTGTCAGCAAAGGCATAAGTCACGGCTGACCTGGCAGCTTCAAGATACTTCTCTGCGTGAATGGGCGATATGAAAAGTGTTTCAGCGGCGTTGTCAAAACCCTCACCGCCGGCTCCATCATCAGGTAATGCCTCTCCTGCATCAAAGTGGACGTCCAGCAGATGTCGGACCGAAGCCGAGTATTCACTTCGATTTAGGCGCCTGAGCATAGGGGGACCAGGCTGGATTCCATCCTCGCAGGCCGTCGTACGTAAGAAACCCTCAAGCCATTGGACGAAAGCCAATCTCTGGGGGGCATCAGGCTGATCGACCCCCTCGTCATCAGGTGGCATTTCACCGTCGCGCACCCTTATGAGGTGCTTTTCCCAATCCAGGGCTTCTTTGGCAATGGATTCCAAATCGGTGTAACCAGACAAGTCCAGGCCACCTTTGGGCCTAGGTGGCTGATGACAGGACACACAGTAGCCCTCTATGAAGGCAATCCCTTGCTGGCCTGTAAACGGAGTCAAGGCCGAGGCAAAACCCTCGAAACATGGTATCAAAAGCCAAGCCAGAAGCATGGCCCAAGCACCTAAGCATTCAGGCCGCAGAGGATTAATGGCTTGAGCTCTCAGCATGAGTTCAGTTTCAAACAGGAGCCGTTTTGGGTCAAGCTCGCTAGATTCTTCGCCCGAGGAAGTCCCCGCTTAAAAAAAAGGCCCCTCATCCATGAGGGGCCATGATCGATTCATAGACAGATTTGAGGAGCTTCTTAAGCCTGGGCCTCGAGCTCTGCCTCAAACAACTCCCGAGTGCGGCCAAGGAGATCTGCGATCTCAATCTTGCCTCCATCCACCTTTTTGAGCAGAGCCTTCTGAGCCAGGTAGTCCTTGTTCACCAAGCCAGCCTTACTCTGAAGCATACGCCATGCCTTGCGACGCTCGACGGCAAACAGAACCATTTGCCTGGACACCGTGTAATAGCGCATCTTGCCATTGATTTCTGCCTTGATGTAAGTCCCAAAGTTCGGGACGAAGGAGCGGTGATCCTTATCAAAAACCCGCCTATGGGTCATGTCATCCTGGGTGATGCAGATCAACATGTCATCAAAGTGAATGAATTCGGCTGACTGTTCCTCCGAGATCTCTTTGATATGCTTCCTGAAACGCGCTTCGGTCAGAGCCCAGTGAGCCACTGAGAAGTTATATTTCTCACCAGTCAGCGCATACTTTGTTTCCCACCAATCACGATTGAGGGTGGGATTACCCTTAAGGTTGAACGCCTCCTGAGAAGTTTCACCTTCCTGAGGATTGAAGACAAACTCAGGCATTGCCCTTGAGTCACGTGCCAGTTTGGCCTGATCTGCCGACATGTGATCCGGCACACCGTGCTCAGGCTGACAGGTCGTGTAGGCCTGGAAGAACGCAGTGCCTCGGTATTCAAGTCCATCGAGCATCGCCTTGTAGAGCTTAGCCGAATTGGCCATGGAAACCTGCGCGACAAAAGGAGATCCGTGCCCGGATGTGAAGGCTTCAGCCACATTTTTCTTTTCCGTCAGCTTGCCCTGTGAAGCAGCACCAAACTGATTCATGTCGTAGCCACCAAGCATGGTCGAAGAATCAGAGTTTTGTCCGCCAGTGTTGGAGTAGACCTGGGTGTCAAGCATCAGCACTTTGATGTTGGGGCGATTCTGCAAGATGACTTTTGAAACATTCTGGAAGCCAATGTCACCCAGAGCACCATCTCCACCAATCACCCAGACCTTGGGCAGCTCCCGTAGTTCCTGAGCGGTCATGTTGGCGTCATCCATGCGCGCCAGCAGGAAGTATTCTTCCTCGGAAATCAAATCCTCTTCGCGCTGAACCAAGGCATCGGTCAGACGTTCTGGAACCACAGAGCGACGGGAGTGATTGAGAATCAGCGACTCGCCCATCAGCCAACTGATGGTCGCACCATCCTGGAAGAGCGAATTCATCCACGGATAGGGGTGAGGGTTGCTTGGTGGGGTGGAACCATAGACAGTGTTGCACCCCGTGCTGGCTCCCATGAACATGACTGACTGGCCTCTGGCGTCACGTCCATCCAGAGCCTGAAGCTCCTTATGGTTGAACGCATCCTGACGCAGCACCGCAACCAGGGCTGAAATGATAGCCTCATCGCTGATGGGTCCGTGTTGCTCCAATCGATGGGTGGTGTCGGCGTCGTTTTCGCCTCCCAGGCCCATGATGATATGAGCCACAGCACGCCGGTAAAGTTCATAGGACGCTTCATCCTGCTGTTTGAAGTGCTTGAGCTTGGAGAGACCATTGGCCTCGAGCGAATCAGCCTTGGCGCGAAGCCGGTCAGCCTTATTGTGATAGAGAGGCCGCATATAGGCTTCGGTGACCGAGGCGACTGCATGCAAAACGGATTTTTCACCACACCCTGCGCAAGCGCCATCACCCGAAACTAGGGCTTCATAGTTGCGACGAACCATCATGTGGTTGCGCAAGGCAGCTTCTCTTGAATCTTGCGGGGCGCCATCCTGATAGAGTCCCAGGAATTTTTGGGGCGTGTCAGGAAGCAACCGAGAGAAAATTTGAGCAGTCGTATGCTTAGCGTTGAGATCCTCTGTTTCCGCTGTCATGCGCAGCGCGTCGTGATCGCCGCAAACCTGCACGCACTCACCACAACCTTTGCAGAGATCGGAAACAAAAATGGAGAACAAGCCACCATGGCCGGGATTCTTCTTCTCCACGGCACGGAAAATCGCCGTCACGTTGCTGTATGCAAGCGGCAACTGATCGATGATGCCGCAAAACTCGTCCTTGGCTTTATCTGAAACAGCTTCAAGGCTAGAAACCTGATCGCGCACAATGGCCGAGAAAGGTTTGGACTCCTTGTTGTTGACAGCCTCAACCATGATCTCACGGGCCTGTTGGTCAATCTGAGGGATAGCCTTGATCAGAGCAACCCTGTCCTCGGGAGAACTCACGTAGCTGTGGGCAGCTCGTTCGAGCACCGTGCTGACATCCTGAGCCGTATTGGGAAGGGCTGTATCAGGACAGGCCGTGATACATTCCATACATTGCGTGCAGTTTTCCGCGATGTAGACGGGGGTTTCACGCCGAGCCACATATTTGGATTGGGTTGCCCCGGATGCAGCGGCCATCACACCCATGGATGCCAGGGCACCAGCGGGCTGATGATAGCCCAAACCATTTCGAAACTCCGAATCAAACTTCGAAAGGGTCATCACTTCGGGACGAGATGGCTGATTCTCTGGAGGGCTGCAGGAATCGCAGCCTGATTCGGCGCACCCAGCAGTTGGAGCCATTTCGTGCTCAGTGAGAGGAATCACTGGAGAAAGACGCATGCTGGAAGTATCAGGATCCTCCACCTCGCCATACTTGATCTCCTGGGTCAGCTTGAAACCCTGAGTCATGACCTCCATGTTGGACTCAACCACCGCATCGCCAAATCGACCGAATTTCTTGTCGTATTGCTTTCGGACAATATCTCGGAACTGTTCCTCGCTGATCTGATTATCCTGCAGGAATGATGAGACGCGGAAGAAAGCCCCGAGGAAGGAATTGCCCTGCATGCGAAGCTGCAGGTCTTGGCGAGAAGTCGCCTTGCGAGCAATATCAAAGCCAGGAAGGATGAATACCCGAATCTGGTTATCTTTCACAAACTGGCGGTAGGCCTTCGGGATACGCTGCCAGGCAGTTTCAGGGGTGTCCCCAGATTCCCAAACCAAACAGCCACCCGGCTTGAGTCCTTCCAGAGGATTGGTGTGCGTGAAAGCTTTAGGGTCGCAGCACAGGACGACATCAACGTGGTTGAGTTCGCAGTTAACTCGAATCGGTTTCGGGGCCACCACCAGGTAATAGTTTGTAGGAGCCCCTTTTTTCTCTGAGCCATATTTGGGATTGGCACTGACAAAAAGTTTATCCTCAAGGGCACCAAAACGATCGT
>Ga0181576_10001895_pt1 | contig 15885 bp, 16 predicted proteins | sample 101ome_22_FD_132464 | JGI IMG/M metagenome (GOLD analysis project Ga0181576, IMG submission 132464) | Coastal salt marsh microbial communities from the Groves Creek Marsh, Skidaway Island, Georgia - 101412BT metaG (megahit assembly) | ecosystem: Environmental > Aquatic > Marine > Intertidal... | reverse complement strand
TGAAAGGATTCAAACAGAACCCAGCGACTAGACGAAAGGAACCGGGCATCTTCCTAAAGTATGAACTGATCTGTGCCCATGACCTAAGAAGATCATTTGCCACGAACTACTTTGGCAAAGCAGTTACACCGATATTAATGTCCATCACAGGCCACTCCAAGGAAACTACATTCCTCTCGTACATAGGCGCAAATCCAAATAAGGATGATATGGCCGATGCTCTTATGATACGTACAGCGAGTATATAATTACTATCGATCTCGTTCTTCATTCAGATAATCCGTTTTACTCCTGCTCCAATCTAAAGATCTACTATCCTTAAACTCTTGAGTAAAACGATCATCTTGTGGTTTAGCCTTTGGTAAAACATAGTTTGCTGAAATCTGAACAAGCTTTAATAACTGACTTGCATTGAGCTCATCCATTTTCTCATAAAGCTTAGCCATACCTTCGGTTAAAAGGATTTCCATGGCATCATGAACAATTGGGTCTCTTTTGGCCCTACCTCTTTTACTCTTCTGACCTGCGATCCTTGCCGTTTCTGAAGTGAACTTTCCCATAATCTCCTGTTTTTGTGATTCTTGCCTTAAGCATAATCACGATTCCGAAAGAAGGCAAGTCCAGGAAGCTCGGGTTTTCCCACAGTAATTAACAACGAAAAAAGCCTGCTCAATGAGCCGGCTTTTTCATAATAAGTTAAAAACTTACTTACTCAGTATAAAACACTTCATCATCATCCGAACGCTCTTGGACGAATTCGTAGTTCAGAGTTCTATCCAAACCTTCTTCTAAAGTATATGGAGCCTTAAATCCGCTTGAATGAACCTTCGCTGCGTCAAACTGGGTGGTTGCGACAAACTTCTTTACTCGTACGGAACTAATGGCAAGTTTCTTTCTTGTTACAAACGCTAAAATATCGAAACCAAATCCGCCTAAGTACCCCAACCATATTGGAATACGAACAGATGGTATTTTCTTATTGAGACTCTTCTCTATAACTCCAAGTAAGGATGTCATAGTGAGGTCTGGTTTATCTATGTAATTGAAAACATGGTATCCTTCCTCTGCCAATTCTAATCTATGTTTTATAAACGCTACCACATTACCTACGTAAGCCATTGACTTTCTATTCTGTCCCTTGCCAATCATCAAGAACTTACCTGAAGCGATTTGCCTAAGAAGGTTATAGACATTGCCACGATTCTTTTCTCCGAAAATGACAGTCGGCCTAATAATTGTAATTGACTTACCCTCTGGATCATTGTCGTACCAAGCTTTGATTACTTTCTCTGCCTCCCACTTACTTTTTCCATAATGATTGAATGGATCAACGGGGTGATTTTCGTCAGGATTGTCTTTATTTAAACCATAGACAGCAACAGAACTTGTAAAAATTAAATGCTTACATCCAATACGATCCATTTCATCTAAGACGTTTTGTGTGCCTTGAACATTGGTGTTGTAGTATTTAGAAATTGGAGAGACATCGTCTCTGTGTTCTGCAGCGAGAAGAACAATCTTGTCGTCGCCTGAAATTCGATTTTCTATAGTTTCAGGTTTGGTAATATCACAATATTCAACGGCTTCGAGTCTCTTATCTAGGACTTTGAAACTCATCAACTCCTTTTGTAATGTTGAACCTACAAAACCTGCACCCCCTATTAAAAGCTCCATAATAATCTTAATTTCTACTTAAATACAACCTTGTACAAATATCATTACTCACTAATTGTTCGTTAGAATCTCGTTCTTTGGAGTATTAATAGTCATAATCAAGACCTGAGTGTCCGTTAGCCATTGACGAAGATGTCTTGAAGTAATAGCGCTTCTAACAACTACATTATTATCAATTTGACCTTTATTTACTTCCAATTTAATCTGGATCATCTCGTTAAACTAGCTCTATGATCGCTGTAGCTGCTCTTAGATATGCACTTTCTTCAATATCTATATACGACCTCAAGTCTTCATTCATGCTTGATTGTACACCTAATTCACGATATGTATGAACAGATTGAGCCGCATCTGTTAGGTTTTCATAAACCTGATTGACTAACCGACGATAATAATTGGGTGCTGGGTGACCCTTTAAGTCATAAATAACTACGTGTTTTCCGGCGTCACGAGCAATCTTTAATAAACTAGAATAATGACCTAAAACCACATCTGTGTTTCTATACTCATCTCCAATTTCCACATTAGGAGCATCGTCAAACAGATTGTATAAGGCTCTATCCGATCTTGGATGTAACTTCATATAGATTTTCTCGTTTTTAAACGTTGCTTTAAAATCACGCAAAAAATCTAAATAATCAGACTTCAAATAACGCTCATCTTCAACTAGGGTCTGACAGATGTACAAAATTGTTTGTTCTTCATTTTGTGCATTATGACCTTTTACTAATTCGTAATCTGGGTTACCTATGTAGCTAAATTGATTCATTGAATATCCATAGGATTGAGTATAATACTTCTCCCAACTTATATCAAAAATCAAAGCGTATTTTGAGATCAATTTCTCCGTTTTAATTTGTTCAAGCTCTGGGAGTTTTTTAGAACCCGCAATGAAATATTTGAATAACTCACTCAATACAATTGGATAACTTTGATTGATCTCTTTTGCAATCCGCTTGCTGTACAGCAAATACTTCAGTACTTTTTTAAACTTAGATACTAGAATTTTATGTAATGCTACACGCTGAAGATGGTCCACAAACAACCCGTGTTGAACCATAAATGTGGGTACATTGAGCTCGTTAAAGATTGCCATCAACAACATATCGGGCAATCTCAAGCCGATGGTTACGAAGCAACTTGGAGGGAATTTATCCACTATGGATTGGATCGACTTTTTGCTTAATCCGGGAAGAAAATGAACTTGAGCGTTCTTTGGCAATTGTTCTGGTTTTCCCCCTCGGTAATCTTCACTGTATAGAAAAACAAATTCATAATTATCTGATCCATACTTCGTATTTATTGATTTTGAAATTTTTGCAGGATATCGATCCAACAAGACTTCATTTAAATCAAAAATATAAATGTACTTAGTTCCCTCCATATCGTTCTTTCTCCGCGATTAACCTGAGTGAGGTCACTGCTTTTTTAGATTCTTTCAAAAACTGAAAGTCAGTTCCATAAGCTATGAAAGAATAGCCTTTTGTCATAGCGTCCTCAAACCTCCATTGCTCAAGGGGTACTATATGCTGCCCTATATTTGCATTGCAGTCATCTGTTATGCGCATGAAGTCCTCCAATGCGGTCATTACAATATCATCATCAAATTGACCTGGTTTACCAAGAGATGCGGAAAGGTCATAAGGTCCAATCATCAATGCATCAATTTCATCCACACTAGCAATCTTTTCTAACTGTTCAATGGCATCAATATGTTCAATTTGTGCAATAATAGTAAGGTTCATGTTTGCCCAATCCAAGTATTCCTCAAAAGCTTCTCCATATCCTTGTGCTCTTGATAACCCAACACCTCTTGATCCCTTAGGAGGATAGTAAGCATGCTGAACCGCTTTAATGGCACCTTCATGAGAATCAATCATAGGAACAACTAACCCATCAGCACCAACGTCTAATGCTTGTTTGATATAAACTTCATCATTTTTAGGGACACGCACAAACATGGCAACCCCTTTGGCTTGACCCGCAATGATCAAGTGACGCAGCGTTTCTTGGTTTATAGTATTGTGTTCTAAATCTATTGTTAGCCAGTCAAATCCTGCATCACATAATATCTCAATAATGGATGTGTGTCCTATGGTTACCCAAGTTCCAATAGTAACATCTCCTTTTCTAATCCTACTTCTAATACTTGTGTCTTTCATTAGTTCTCTTCTTTAATTGAGGCCATTATGGTAACGGGTCCTCCATTTCCATCTTCCGTGCGTAAGGGCGCTACCACTATCCATTCAATTTCCGACCCGTTTAATGCCGCAAAAGAAACGTCTTCAATCACCAATAATGGCCTTTCTCCACACAAAAAAGCGCGGTGACCTTCTCTTCCTTCAGGTCTAAATTTCCATGAGGTCAACGAAATAAAATCAAATCCAACTGCCTTGAGATTTGGGAACTCATTCCTTAGATCATCGGCCAATGAAGCATCTAAACCTGGATTGTCATTATGGTACTTATCCTGATCTCTATATGCCTCAAATTTTGTATCAATAAAAAGAAAGTCTACATCTTTGGGAACAGAATCAAAGTTCAAATCCGCTCTTTTGATCAGAACAGCTTCCGTACATGGATGCTGTACAACAGCAACTTGATTATAATAAAATTCATCAGCACCATAATCCAGTGTTTTCCTGCCATCCGAACAAAAGTGATAGGGAGAGTCAAAATGAGTCCCCATGTGGTTATTCGAAAAATGAATGGTTGATGTATTTGCACCTTCTCCATCTTTTATTTCACTCTTAGGAGTGATGCTCAATCTATCCCTATCACCATATGAAGGAGTTGCCTCATTTAATGGGTGGGACATGAATATCATCTTTCTCATTCTCTTTCCTGTTTAGTAAATATTCGGCCCATAAGAAATCTTCCCACTCATCTATATCCGCAGCCTCAAGAGCATTCAAGTAGAACATATAAGGATTCTTTCCTAATCGATTTTGACGCAGTTTGTTATTCTCTTTTGAAAAAATATAAAAACATGAATTTTCATGCAGAATGGGTTCTAGCAACTGCGTTTGGATCAAATGATCTGGGTCGTGATTTACGGGGCGGCCATCAGCATAATAGAATCGTTGCTTGACTGGAGTTACTGAAAACAATGTTTCATGCTGGTCCAAATTTTCAAAATATTTTTCGATTGCTTTTGAAAATGTAGCTGGTGTTATCGCAGGGTTTGTACTATGTGTTTGAAGAATGTGCTCGTTCTTTGCATGCGACAAGTCATATTCAATCAACGGCTGAATACTTACAGCATCTCCTAATAGAAAGTCTGGGCGTTCCAATACCTTCACTTTTTCAAAGGAACGAACCAAGTCAGCAATCAACTCTGAATCTGTATTTACCAGAATTTCATCGATTTCTTCAACTTTACTCAAACTCTCTAATATCCAGTGACAAGCTGGTTTCCCAGCTAATTCACGCGTGTTTTTTTTGGGAACCCTTGAAGAGTGTTCTTTCATGGGTACAAGTGCAGTGATTTTTTCGGATTTCATACAATTTAATCTTACTATTTGGACAAAAGCCCCATTACATGCTCAACCAGGGTGACCTGATTTTGATTTTTCAACCATAGTAGCCGATAATGTTATAATATTGTCGGCAGACCAAAGTGAGGCATGATTGGTTTTCATTTGAAATAAATTCTTGAGGAATATTATTTCTTAAAGTTTGCCAAAAGATCCACTAACGTGATGTAATCCATATGGAAACGACGAATTCCATCAGCGAGTTTCTCCACAACCATAGGATCTTGTGTGAGGTTCCAACGGAAATTTGATTCATCAACAGGTATGCGCTCAATTTCCATGGTTTTGGTTTTTTCATCCGTTAAAGTAGGCAAAAGTGCTACATCACTCGACTTCAACTCATCCAAAAGGTTTGGGGAAATTGTAATTAAATCACAACCTGCTAACGCTTTAATCTGATGTACATTTCTAAAGCTGGCGGCCATAATTTCTGTGGAATAACCAAAATGCTTGAAATAATTGTAGATGTCTGTAACTGATTGAACACCCGGATCAACTTCAGAATTCCAAGTACCACTGTTCTTATACCAATCGGAAATTCTGCCTACAAAAGGTGAAATCAATGTAATTCCAGACTCGGCACAAGCAATGGCTTGACTGATGTTGAAAACCAACGTTAAATTGGTTTTAATCCCTTCCTTTTCTAATTGCGCTGCTGCCTGAATTCCTTCCCAAGTAGCTGCAATTTTAATTAAAATCCTGTCCGTATCTATTCCCGCCTCGCTGTACAAAGCAATAATTTCTTTTGCACTTGCTATGGTCTTCTTAGCATCAAATGAAAATTTAGAAGGAACCTCTGTCGATACTCGACCAGGAACCAGTTTCAAAATTTGACATCCAAATCCTACCGAAAGTCTATTGATCAACTGATCTACCTGCTCAGTATCTGAGAAATCGATCACACCTCCTTTCGCAATTGCATCTTCAATTACAAAGTGATATACCTCATCAATGGCCGCTTTGAGGATCAATGATGGGTTTGTAGTTGCGTCGATAGGTTGAAATGCTTTGATAGAACGAAAATCTCCCGTATCGGCAACGACTTTAGAATAGTTCTTAAGTTGGTCCAAGGTTGTCATTTTTTTCATCTCTATGGTTTGGATTTTAGATGGCTACTTTAACGGTGATCTTTTTGATCAACATAGGAGCATTAACATAGTGTTGAGGTCCATGACCATCTTGTGGGAACATAATGGCAAAGACTCCATTACCAATGTCAACATGTGTTCCTTGTTCATGAGGTGTTTTGTAGAACGTACGATCTTTAGCCTCATCATAAGGGATATTTACTTCCATGTCTGCAGTAGGTGACCATTTAACACGCTCTAAACCAGAAAATGGATATTGAATATCAATCACGTGCTTGTGCGCCTCATACCCACGCTCAAAGTTTTCAATTGTCTCATACTCAGAAACAATAGCCTTGACATTATCATTTATGGGGTATGTACCCAATTCGATATCATCCATTGTAGCTGCTTCTTTTAACCAAACTAGGCCTGCATGAATATCTGATGAAACACCTTGATATGTTTCAATATTATCTAAAGTGTCTACTATCATTTTGATTTCTTTTTGTGGTAGGTCTCCATGTATTCAATCATCCACGAGCGGAATGTTTTATCTGGATCTGTTAAATCCTTAAATACCCTACCTGCACCCTTGTTCAGGATTAATCCTAATTGATTATCTACGTTCTTTTTATCCTTTTTCAATGCGTCAATCAATACATCAACGTCCAAATCAGCAATGGAGAATTCACTCCATATCTGAGTGAATAATTCACGCATGTGAATAAAATCCGATTCCTGGATATATCCCTTTTTCATCGACACAAAGTTAGACATATCCATTCCAAATGATACTGCAACACCGTGAGGAACAGCGTATTTATAGAAACTTTCAATAGCATGTCCAAAAGAATGACCGTAGTTAAATACCTGTCGCTCTTTACGGTCATATTCATCAATTTCTACAAACGATTTTTTAATCTCCAAACTACGTTGTGTCAATCCGTTAATCACATTGAAATCTTCCAATGCAGCTGGATAATCTCTTTTGTATCGATCAAAATCTTCTTGGCCTGCAACAACAAAATAATGTGCCATTTCTCCTAGTCCTGATTTCAATTCAGCGAGGGTTAATGTGCGCAAGAATTGAGGATCAATAAAAATCTTTTGTGGCGGATAGAATCCACCCACCTGGTTTTTATATTCATTGAAATTTATGGACGTCTTTGAGCCAATACAACTATCTCCCTGTGCCAAAAGAGTTGTTGGAAAGAATATCCATTGAACACCTCTGTACAATATGGAGGCCATGAAAGCCACTACGTCTTGTGTAATTCCACCACCAATAGCAATCAATCTATGGTTTTTGCGAAATCCCCCACGAATCAACTGATTAATAATTGGCTCTACACCCTGATAGCTTTTTGTACGTTCAATAGCTTCAATAACAATTACTTTGTCCTGAGGAATTGCATCTCCGTCCAACAATTGGGGATATGCCTCCTGCACAATCTGATCTATGATAACAACATCTCCAGGTTGATAAGCGCTTTGAAGTTCTTTCGCTGCATCATCAGTAAAAAAGACCGAATAATCTTGAATCGAACTCTTAACGGTGAAATTATATAATGCTAAATCCTCCATCTACTGTAATATTTTGTCCATTTATATATGAATTCATTTGGCTTCCCAAAAATGCTATAGTCCTAGATATTTCAACTGGTTCTGCCATCCTATTCGTTGGAATTTTAGCCGATAAGTCGATCATCTCATCATCTGAAAGACTCTGTCTAGTTAAATCCGTTAATGTAAAACCAGGTGAAACAGCATTAGTCAGTATTCCAGCAGCGCCAAACTCAACCGCTAAGGTCTTTGTTAGCCCTACAATTGCGTGTTTGGTAGATGTGTAAAGTGCTCTATGTGGCTTGGTAATAACACCCCAAATAGAAGCAATATTTACAATACGCCCATAGCCTTGCGCCTTCATGTGTGGCATTACAGCCTTACTCAATTCCCAAGGTGCCCTTACGTTAAGATCCATCAAGAATTCATAATCTTCATCCGTAAATGTCTCAAAGGGCTTGATCACGTTGCTGCCCGCATTGTTAACCAACACATCAAATCCTATTGTAAAAACCTCAGAATTTATAAACGCCTTTAATGATCCTTTATCCGTAAAGTCGACAATTGACGCTTCAACGCTACCTATTACAGACTCCTTATTCAACTCAGAAAGTGCTGTGTCACACGATTGTTTTGAAGTTCCCGTGATGACCACACTCCCACCAAAAGACAAGATGCATTGAGCTAAATTGAGTCCAATTCCCCTAGTTCCACCTGTAATTAGAATCCGTTGACCAGTATAATCCACATTAAGCATTTATGATGGATTTGCAAATTTCATGTACTGTTCATCTTGCTCTAAGTATGAAACCATAAGGTGCATTAAAATAGTATGTAAATCCTCGATTGGTCCGTAATCTCCTTTAGGATTTGGTGTGTAAATTGATATATCGGCTGCATCCTTGAGCTTTCCTCCTTCAAAACCTACAAAAGCAATGGATGTTCCACCTAAAGACGTCGCATACTGAGCTGCCTTAACAACATTCATTGAGTTTCCACTAGCTGAAATACAGATAATACAATCGCCAGCATCAAAATTGTCCTGCATTTGCTCTGTAAAAACCTCATCGTAATTATTATCATTACCAATAGCAGTCATAATTGGTGTGCAATCAGTCAATGCACGTACACGTGGACGACGCTTCGAGAAATAACGAACAAAATAACCAAAGTCAACCTGCATATGTGATGCGGTCGCTGCACTACCTCCGTTTCCACAAAACCAAAGAGTTTTACCATTGGTCATCGTATCTATTATTGCAGTCATTGCTGAATCTAAGTCTTCTATGTTCAACTTATTTAATAAGTTGTTTAGTTTCTCAGTGTAGCTTTCCAAGTGTTTGGCTAGCAGATCTTTTCTTTTGAAGCTCATATTTATTTGATTTTGATTTAATTATTGATTGTAGCATTTATCTATGATTGTCATTAACTCCAAAGCATCTTGTGAATTACCAATTTCAATAGGCTTATCAAGATTAATTGCTTCAAAAAAATGTGTCATTTCATAATTCCAACTGTTATCGTTGTGAAATCTGATCTTCTCCTCGTCCTCAAAGGTCGCGGCTGGTGCCGATGACCGACTTTTAGCAATAGAAAGTACCTCTGCTCCTTCCTCAGTGTAACTCATTGAGCCAGTCACTAAACCGTTAAGTACCATATAACCTTTTTCAAGGAATATCTCTAAAGAAAAGAGGTGTCTCCACTGAGTCATAGTGCTATGTAATGATGCTACTTGACCTGTTTCAGAGTTTTTAAGAATAACAAAAGCATTATCTTCCACATCCATATTCCAATAAAGATTAGATACTTCTGCCTTCACTTCATCGTATCCGCCACAGAGATAATTGAACAAATCCAACATGTGAATTCCTTGATCCATAAGAATTCCTCCACCTGCCAGTTCCTTCTTGGCGCGCCACTGATCAGCATAATCCGGAGTAACACTTTTACCATACCTACCACGCATCCATAAAATATTGCCGTATTCCTTGGAATCTACAATTTCCTTAATCTTGATAATAGAGTCATGGTGACGGTGATTGAAACCATACATAAGTTTCTTTCCGCTTTCTTTCTCAACTGCTCGTATTTCGCGAATATCTTCAGCAGTAAACGCTGGAGGTTTTTCACAGAATACATGCTTTCCAGCAGCAAGTGAACGTAACGTCAAGTCTTTATTGTAAAAATTAGGTGTACAAATAATTATTACCTCAATTTCTTGATTATTAATGATCTCTGCGTGCGTTACATTTGGTATATCCATATGCACTTGGAGGTTTGGTTCGGAAATAGCAATTACTTTTCCTCCTGCAACTTGCTTAATTGCATTATGTCGAACCTGACCCATCTTTCCATAACCAATAATTCCAATTTTCATAGACCTTGTTCTTTCAAGCATGCTATTAAATTATTTACTGCGTCAATTTCCATTTTTAATTTTCCTTCTCGCGCATACGAGCCAATATGAGGAGTTAAAACCACATTTTTACAATCAATAAGCTCACCTTCATAAGGCTCGTTCTCGAATACATCTATAGCAGCACCAGCCAACTTACCGGAATCCAATGCTGATTTTAAAGCATTCTCATCAACAACAGAACCTCTTGATACATTTACCAGGAAGGCGCCGCTCTTTACCAAATTAAACTGTTCATAACTAAGTAAAGGCCCAGCCTTCTTATCATATGGCACATGAATTGTTATAATGTCAGCTTTGCTCAAGAGCTGTTCCAAACTTTCAAATTTAACCCCCCAGTGTGTACACCAATTTTGGTCGTGGCTTAAATCATAACCAATAACATTATTACCTAATGAAATAAAAGACTCACTAACTCTTCTTCCAATTCTGCCAAGCCCAATAACTCCAACAACCTTATCTTTTAATAAAAATCCCGTTTCCTTTAACCACCTCCTGTTTAACATATTATTATGAGCAGTAGCTATACCGCGCAGCAAGGAAAATGTTAGACCAAGGGTCAATTCTGCTACCGCTTGAGTAGGACCATCTGGGGTGTTCGTTACAACGATTTTGAGGTCATCTGCTACATCCTTGTCTATACTATCCATACCAACACCAACTCGACTAATACACTTCAAGTTGGGTAGTTTGTGTAAGACTTCCCTAGTTAATGGTTCCACTCCGGCTACGATCCCTATACACTCTGCACCAAGTGTTACCACTTCTTCTTCCGTCAATTTTCGACCGAAAGGATTCTCTACGATTTCAAAGCCATCTTGTTCCAAAATGGTCAATGGCTCCCTGTCGATCATACCAAATGAAGAGGGAGAAACTAATATTTTATCCATAGATCTTTAATCTGTCATTTTATTAGATAATTCAGAATTTCTATCAAATTTTGACGTCCGCGATATATTAACAAGCACGGCCAAACAAATAAAAGGTAGTGGATTACTACCGTATGATAGAAAAACTAAACTTGATATTATTGTTAAGAATTCCGCCGAATAACGAATTTCTCTGAACGCACGGGAAAGCGGAATCTTTTTAAGCAAAAGGGAGAAGTATATTAGCATGCCCAAAATCCCCATTTCCAAGGTAAATCTTCCCATAAACGTCATTGGAGCGTAAACCTTATTTCCAACAGTCCTATAATGCGAAATGTTTTTTATTAGATTGATATTTTTAGACACAAAATCTTCCATAACAATAGTCCAATTACCTAACCCTTCACCAAGAAACGATATTGATTCATAACTCCCTAGTAAGCCCGTTAATCTGTGACCAGCTAATGAAAATATCAGCTCCTTCTTATTGGTTGAATGCATCAATTTCTGTATTGAATTTAAGGCATGAGAATCAATAAATTCGGCGTTACAATATAACAAAATACATATGCAAGGCGTCAAAAATAAAGCAAACACCTTATATTTTAAACTAGGAATAAAAGTTAACCACAAAAGTAAATATACGGACAAAAATAAATACGCGGATATCGATCTATTGATTATTAAAAGATAAATCAAAACCAAATAAAATAACCATCCACTCATGCGTTTACCCATATATTTGTGTACAAAAATACATGTCACGAAAATGTATATCATGTCTAATGCTGACCGACTCGGCTCATACGAAAGTCCTGGAGGGCCTTTAGCGCCAAATCCACTAGCATGACCAAATAAAAATGACGTGGCCTCTCTAACAGACGGAACTGTCAATTGTAAAAAACCTATTAAAATTGACAAGACCAAATAAACCTCAAAGACATCTATAACCTTCAAAATAATTCGGCGATCGTAAGATAAAAATACAGGTAGTAAAATAGTTGCATTGATGAAGGCAATACAAGATTTGGAATAATACAATAAATTAATCTCTGAAAACATCAATTGACCTACAGAGAATAACAATAAAAACGATAACAAAAAAACGTATCTGCCTAAATCGCTTTTCTTTACAAGAAACGGGAAAATTACAATTGCCCATGGAAAAGATGCAATACCATCAAATAATCCGAAACTCATCGCAGGTAATAGAAGCAGAAAGAAAAGAAACTTAATCACTGATAGTATTGATTAAAGCTAGATACTTATTGCAAATCACCTCACTCGTAAAGTTCCTCTCGGCGTATTTCTTACAATTCTCTTTCATGGGATCAATTGGAACTTTCCCTTTTAGAATCTGATTTAAAATACCGTTAATTTCAATCATGCTCGTATAAACAAATCCTGTACTTAATCCCTCAATCGCTTCTTTAGTTCCTCCCGTTGAACCAGCTATAACGGGTATACCGTAACTAAAAGCCTCAATTAATACCCTAGGAAAAGGCTCATGCCAGACTGCCGGGTGTATGAGAAATTGTATTTTCGGATAGAACTCATTAGGATCAACATGTCCTAAATAGTCTATTTTCCTATTACCTTTGATTTTATCTAAAAACAGATTTGAATAGTCATCTTTCCCGATGCTGCCTGCGATTACTAGCTTGATGTCTAATGCGAAATCAAGCGCATCAATCAGCTGATTTATTCCTTTGGTTTCTCTGATATACCCAATGCACCCAATAACTAGCGTCGAACTTTGAGAATTATTCAACGATAATTGGCTTTGAGTTCCCTTAAAAATATTGTTAATATGTGTAGAGAAATTAGCATTCTGGAAATAACCCGACTTTAAATGAATATCCTTTACAAAAGAACTTACACCAACAAAAGCATCGACTTCTCCAGACAAACTTCGATAGGGTAAGGTGTACAAACTACAGAGCATGCATTGTTTAGAGCAAGCGCATCCTTTTCGATACATACCAGATTTAGCGCATAAAAGATAATAGTCCCTCGCAGTGTGTATCACTCTAATATTCATTCTCTTTGAAACTCTCCATACCACAGGGCCTATACCAGCGATGTTGTTGGTATGTATTACAGCTGGACTAATATCCTTAAGGACTTTTCTCAACCTAGGTATATTCAAAATATTAATCGGCTCCAAAATTCGCCACAATACCTTCTTTATTGCTCCGACACCTTTGCTCTCATAACGCCAAAATATATGCAAGAATTTTAAGTAATGTACTTTGATTCCATCCACAAATCTCACCTCATTTGTATTGGAAGTGGTTAGGATTTCAACATCATAACCCATAGATCTATAACCTTGGGCTATTAACCGCGTTGAACGTTCTGCACCTCCAATTTCATAAGGGCTATACAAAGTACTAATCAGCAATATTTTCAAAGCAAATAAACTTAATATTAATAATATATCAAATCGAAATTCAGAATAACTAACTCTTAAACTACAACTCTACTTGAATAAGACTTTTCCTTCTCAAAATCTTTAAAACCCACAGCAATAACGATAAAAAGAATATACTATTCACTATTACAAAACTGACTATAGTATTTATTGAGGAAATATCCAGTTTCCACGTACCGTAAAAGACTAAACTTATACAAGCCAATCGTATGACATTAAATATTAACCCTAATCTTTGCAATTCAAGTATTTCCAGTAATCTTCCTATCGGCAGAATTAACAAATGAAAATAAATCATAACAGATAATATCCTCGCATAGATTCCTGCTACATACCATTGATTTCCAAAAATGAATGAAAACATCTGAGGACCATAAATAAAAACAACTAATAGAGGTATTACTCCAAACGTTGCTAGCTTTAACACCAGCTTTGTTGACAGATCCTTCAATTCCTTTGGTTTGTGTTTGCCTATTTTTGCGGCTTCAGCAAAAAACACTTGTGAGACCGATATTCCTACTAAGGATATGGGAATGTTTATAATATTAGTTGCTAAACCAAACAAGCCAACCTCAGAACTGCCAAAAAACGCTAATAGAAACAGCATTGGAAGATTATTACCCAACGTATAAATTAAATTTGAAGGAGTAGAATACAATGGGTACCTTCTATACCTGTGTATTAAATCCCAAATACTGTTCTTATTGATTTGATTATAGACTCCTTTGATAGATACAAAGGGTTTTGTCAATTTATAATTTCCACCACTCTTACCCATAATTGAACTTAAAATTAACCCTAGCGCTCCGACGCCAAAATATCCCAATATCACTCGACATACATTAGCAACAACACTCTGATAAATTGTTGTTTGGGTAATTACGGCATAATTCCTATTTCTTATCGCGTACTCTAATAAAATCTTATATGTACCAATTAAAAGAAATGCAACCGGCAGATAAACGCGAAAATTCCATAAGTCGTGTATTTCTAAACTCGAAAAAATAGTTTCACCACAAATATAAAGACCTAGAAATATTAGAAACATTATTGAAAATAATATCAATAATGAAAGAACTAATAAATTAACAGCCTCTTTATTATCCTTTGCAAGTGGGATAGCCTTATGATAATCAAATGATCCTATTATTACCAAAACCGCAATAATTGAATTAAAGGAAGACAATATTCCATAATCCGAAGGTTCAAATAGCCGTGTTACTATCGGCGTTACAGCAATGGTAACTGCCTGAGCTATAGCCGTACCAGAGCTTATTAACAAAATGTTTTTCCATAAGACGTTTACACTAAAGCGTCTACCTAGAGCTTCTAAAAATTTCACAATAAATTCAGTAAATGTTTTTAGGACTCTAACACTTCAGACCACTGTGATATTAATTGATTCAATGAAAACATTGACTTGACCAAGCCTATATTATGCTTTTTAATAAATTCAGGCATAGGGTGCAATACATTGTGTAAGTCTTTATCTATTGAAAATACACGTAAATCGCGCTGTACACAAAACTCCCAAGTAGTAATTGACTCTCTCATGTATACCTTTTTTCCCAAACTTAGAAGCGACGTTATATTTCCAAGGCCTCTTTGCCTATCATGATTAAAAATAGTGACATCTATATTACTCAAAAAATCAAGGTACTCTTGATGCGGCAGAAATTCCAATAAAGGAATAAACTTCTCCCTACCAAAAACTTCATAACCCTTTTCAATTACTTCATTGATGTAATCATCTCTACCTGAATAGGATAACGGACAATAGAGAAGGATATTTTCATCTCTTAAAAATTTCAAATCTTCTAAAAGCTCCAAATGCTTATTCGTCCTACATGCCGAGTTTCCTATTTGAATTATTACCCTATTGTCTTTTCGTGAATGATTCAAATCCAATGATTTGAATAAATTACTCGGATACACGAAACTACTTATGTGTTTACCTTTGGCATTATACCATTTTCTCGCCAACTCAAAGTCACCATCTAAGGGTGTTATCAAAAATTTCAATTTTCGAATAATTATCCTTCTAAAAAGCTCCACTAGATTACTTTTAAAGCCTTTTGCCCTTAATTCATGATAGTACAAATCTCCTCCCCATATAATCCAAGCAGACTTTCTTGCAAGAAAAGGGAACATTAAGAACAGCACAAAAAAGTAAGTATTGTGCGGAATTTTATGGATAATTATCTTTTGACAAAAGAAAGATTGGACAAAAAATCTAATAGCCCATGCGAGATCATAATTAAAATATTCAACATTATCCTCACATAATTTTAGCTTCATATTGTTATGCTGCGGAATGTAAAAG
>Ga0181576_10001894_pt1 | contig 15891 bp, 13 predicted proteins | sample 101ome_22_FD_132464 | JGI IMG/M metagenome (GOLD analysis project Ga0181576, IMG submission 132464) | Coastal salt marsh microbial communities from the Groves Creek Marsh, Skidaway Island, Georgia - 101412BT metaG (megahit assembly) | ecosystem: Environmental > Aquatic > Marine > Intertidal... | reverse complement strand
GGCTTTGCACCTTGGTCCGGTGGCCCATTCAGCTGGCTCGACATCATCGGCGCGCCCTATGCCGTCGAAAGATGCCAAGCCCTATCTCAGGAACACGGGGCGAGATTTGCGGTCCCCGAATTGCTTCAAAAAATGGCGGATAAAGGCACACAATTCTACTCAACAGGTGCAGGGGAGAAAATTGCCTCCTAATGCACCGAAATCGTAGATGACAAATTTGACCTCGGAACCAAGTTCCGAGGTCGCGTTTTATGTTCTCAGTTTGGCTCAAAGTATTGAGAGCACCTGCCAGCCAGCATATACAAACACTCAATATGTGGGCACTCTGCCCCCCAAGCGCCCCGAAAGCACAGTAACGCATCAAGGACTTCATCGGAGAAAAGTCACGGATGGCACGGCGCAGAAAAACCGCACTCAAGAAGTTCGAGCGCCTTGAAAGCCTCGCTTTATGGAGAAGTGAACCTGATGCGCACCGCCGAGAGGTGACGCTGTCATTCGGGATGTCATCTCTCATCATCACCGACCATGCAGAGCGTCCACTCGGCCACTGGTCACTCGCCACAATCGAGCGCTTGAACCCTGGCGGATCACCAGCACTCTATGCGCCGGACTCCGAAGCCAGCGAGACACTGGAAATCGAAGATAATTTGATGGTCGAAGCTATAGAGACCGTCAGAAAGGCGATAGGAAGAAAGCGCCCCAAACGTGGCCGCCTTCGCCTGACGATCGCATTAAGTGCAAGTGTGCTTATCGTCGCCGCCGTGTTTTTAGCCCTACCGAAAACACTTCGCGACCAAGCTTCGAGAAGCTTGCCAAGCGCGACTCGCGCAGAAATCTCGCAGCTCATAAATGAAGAACTCTGGAAAACGACCGGCCGCCCATGCAGCACTGCATTCTCAGAAAATGCGATCATTCGCCTACAAGAACGCTTGTTTGAACCGTCCAGCGCAAACCAGATCACCTTTGTAAAATTTGCAGGCGACGACGTATGGGAACTGCCCGACGGAACATTCGTCGTTGGCTCAGCCTTGGTGGAAGATTTCGATACCCCCCACATCGTTGCAGGGTTCATCGCGGCAGCGATTCTTGAGGCAGAACGCACGCCTGCAATTGAAGCTTTCGTTAACAGTTTGCGCGTTGTTGAACTCATCGATCTGCTGACCTCAGGCACCGTCTCAGGTCAAGCCGCCGCCCGTTTCGCACGGCAGATGATCACCGCGCCAAGCGCATTGAAAGTTGACGACGCATTTATCGACTTCGCTCAGGAAAAAGAACTCGCGCTATCGGCCTTGATCGGCGAGGTAACACCTTTGGAGGGCAGTTCGGAAGTTCTCAACGAGGCAGTCAACAATAATCAAGCTGTCGCAACGCCCATTATGAGTGATGGCGATTGGGTTGCGCTACAAGCAATTTGCGAGGACCGCACCTAGCGCACGAACGCATCGCGGAACCCAGCCGCGCGAATGCGCGACAGGGCGGATGAAACGTCGGACAGGGCAACCGGCCCAGCGGCAATCACCGCAAGCGACAGCCCGTTGCGCTCCATTTGACCTCGCTCAGTGGATAGCCCCAAGTCTTGCAACATTGCTTCGGTTCGTTCAGCATTAGCTGCTACTCCGAAAACCCCGACTTGAATGTATTTCACTCTGTCGCCGGATTGTACGTTCTGCGCAGTTGATCCGGTAGGAATTCCCCTTTGAGTGTTTAGACGTCCATCATTCCAAACCGGTTCATACCCTTCAGGAACCGCTGCGCTCTGGGGTTGCGAAGTAGTGGTGGAATTGCCGCTTGAGAGAGGCATGTGAGCTACAGCTCTTTCACCGTGTTGAGACGGTTGAGATGCATAGGGACGCTCGGCCTGCGGTACACAACGATAAGGCACCCTGTTACCGCCCCGGAAATACTCGTCGATTGTTCCAATCTCGTAGCGACATGCACCTACCCCAGCAACAGCAACAGGAACTGCTTCTGCCGCGGCGGGAGCCGAAAGGCGCGCCGGCGCGACAGGGGAAATCTCCTCCTCCACAGGAGTTTGCGCCCCGATCGAAACCACACGGAAACGGCGATTTGGTCCAACGTTCCCGCAATCCAAAGCCACTCCCGATTTCAAGATATAGTTCCGCCCTGTCGCATTCGTATCGGCACAAATTTGCGCCAATGTAAGCATATTTCCCCGCTCTAAGGCAGTTTCTGGCATTGCTGTGGTTGCTGGTGCAGCTTCGGGTTGCCGCATTTGTAAAGGCGCTGAAGGCGCAGTTCCAGCAGCCACCGGCTTTTCTTCTACCGTCCCACAATCCACCGGCTCTCCGGTTTCTTCCACGCGGTATCCTTGCTGGATGCCAGTCTTCCCGTTACAAACGTCGGAAAGCCTAAGCGAAGAGATTGCCGCTTTAGATGCATCCTGTTTAGGCACTTCCACGGCAGGCACTTGTGCTACGTCCGACGCCGCTTCAGTTCCCAGAGAAACAACCTGCGTCAACTGGGGGATCTCAATTATCAGATCGTCCGGGATCTCAGGTGACAGGGCAGTTCTCTCATCTGTGGTCAGCGACGGCTCGAAACCACACATTGCTGCCCTTGCTCGATTGACGCGCGGAACCCACGATACAACACCGCCGATCCCCGCGCGGACAAATACGCAGCCTTCACTGTCGACGTATTGGCTCGCGGTATAGCCTTCGGGAGGAAGTTCCGCTGGTTGTCGTTGGGTTGTGAACTGAGCGCTCGCGCCAGTAGCTACCCCGCTTACGACAAAGGACAGCTCAACCAAGAGGCGATAAATCGACAAAACCTTCCCTCGTTAGAGACTGTTTGAAGATGCATGACAATCGCAAAACTGTAAAGGAAAACCCCTCTATCTTGTGCCGAAAATGCGATCTCCCGCATCGCCTAGTCCTGGCACAATATATCCGTTGCTATTGAGCATTTCGTCCACAGCGGCAGTGATCACAGGTACATCAGGATGCGCAGAAGCCATGCGCTGAACCCCTTCTGGTGCGGAGAGGAGGCAAATAAATTTCAGATCTTTGGCCCCTTCCCGCTTAAGGAGATCAATCGCCGCGACAGCCGAATTGCCTGTCGCCAGCATCGGATCGACGACAAAAACCGTCCTTTCACTGAGATTGGGAGGCGCCTTGAAATAATATTCAACAGGTTCAAGCGTTTCTTCATTCCTGTACAGCCCAACAAATCCTACGCGCGCAGTCGGGAGGATACTCAAGAAACCGTCCAGCATACCGTTTCCCGCCCGTAAGATTGAAATCAAGGCCGGTTTCCTGCCGGACAAAAGCGGCGCCTCGGTTAACTGGATCGGGGTTTCAATAGGCTTTTTGACAACCGGCATATCGCGGGTGGCCTCAAAGGTCAGAAGCTGACCTATCTCCCCAACGAGCGCTCTAAACTGCACCGTTGGCGTGTCCTTCTGCCGCAACAATGATAGCTTATGTTGCACAAGCGGATGATCAACGACCGTTAAGTGACTCATTGACCTTCCTCCATTCGCTTGATCACCCTAGCTCGCGTTTCATCATCGCAGAACGCGGCATTCATCGCCGTCCTGTTCATCTCTAGGAAATCGTTCTCCTGCCAGCCAAAGGTCTGCGAAAGTTTCTGGTACTCGTAGCTCATATTGGTTTTGAAGAACGGAGGATCATCAGTTGAAATTGTGACTTTCACACCGGCATCGCGGAGTCTTGCTATGGGATGTGATGCCCAACCCTCGCTCGCTCGCAAGATGACATTCGACCCGGGGCAAACTTCTAGCACAATTCCCCGATCAACCAACTCTCGGATCAAATCGTCGTCCTTGATTGCATTGATCCCGTGGCCGATCCTTTCCACACCAAGGTCACTGATCGTATCACGCACCATATCAGCGCCGCCCCACTCCCCCGCATGACAGGTCAATCGCAACCCTGCCTCTCGCGCCATATCGAACGAATACGCGAAGTCACCCGGTCGGCCCGCCAGCTCTCCGCCCGCCATGCCGAAACCTGTTAGGAAGTTTGATCGGGTTTCCGCAGCGCACAGCGCAGCATGCTTCGCTTTTTCGGGCCCAAAATGTCGAATGCACGTCACAATCCCGCGCAGTGTAATCCCGAAATCACGCTCAGCTTGGCTCGCTGCCTCCTCAATTGCAGCAAGATAGTCCCGCCAAGCGGCTAGATCGGAACCGCCGCAAAAATCGGGGCTCAGAAATGTTTCAGAGTAGATCACGCCGTGCTCGGCGCTTTGTTCGAGAACGGCCAATGTCAGCCGCCGGAAATCTTCAGGAGTTTGAAGAGTGGTGCATGCCGCTTCATAGACCTTCAGGAAATGATCGAAGTCTCTGAAATCATAGTCCCCAGTTTCGGTAAAAATACCGCCGATATCCATATGCTTTTCGCGCGCCAATCCCGAGATGAATGCGGGAGGGGCCGCACCTTCCAAATGCAAATGCAGTTCGGCTTTTGGCATATCTCTGAACTTCATAGAAAACTCCTCCCTTGACCGCGATTTGGAATGTTCAAAAACGCCGCGACCGAAGCGGCGACGTCTGAAAAGGCTTTTCGTCCGATGGTTCCGGCTCCGGCGCCCAGCACCAATATCGGCACCTGTTCCCGCGTATGATCCGTGCCAAACCAAGTCGGATCATTTCCGTGATCGGCGGTTACGATGAGCAGGTCATCGTCTCGCAACTTTTCATGCAGCTTGGCGAGAACGCTGTCGAACCATTCAAGATGTCGCGCATATCCGGCAACATCGCGTCGGTGGCCATACTCACTGTCAAATTCAACAAAATTCGCAAAGACAAAGGCGCCGTCCTCAGCCCCCTCCACCAAGGACAGCAGATGATCGGCCAGCTCAGTATCCTTGCCTTTTAGCGCCTCTGAAATTCCCTGCATTGAGAAAATATCGCCTATTTTTCCAACTGCGTAGACTTTCCGTCCCTGTCCAATCACCCAATCACAAAGCGTCGGAGATGGCGGCGCGATGGCGAAATCTTTACGGTTCGGAGTCCTCGAGAATGGTGCGGTTACGCCGTCACCAACAAATGGCCTCGCGATAACGCGACCAATGCGCATCGGGTGCACGACTGATGCACAGGCGCGACATACCTCGTAGAGTCGCTCCAACCCAAAATGGTCTTCGTGGACGGCGATTTGCAGGACGCTGTCGGCCGATGTGTAACAGATCGGCATTCCTGTCTCGATGTGTTGCCTTCCGAAACGATCGATGACTTCCGTTCCGGACGCATGGCAGTTTGCCAAAATGCCCGAAGTGCCTGCTGCACGCGCAATTGCATCACTCACTTCAGTCGGGAATGACGGCACCTCCTGCGGAAAGTAGCCCCATTCCCACGGCACCGGAACACCCGTCAATTCCCAGTGACCTGACGGTGTGTCCTTCCCTTTTGAACTTTCAATGCCACTTCCCCAAAGTCCAACAGGTTCAGCCGCACCAACAGCGCCGGCGGGCATTCCACTCGCCAACTCCAGTGCATGATAGAGTCCCATTCGCGCCAACATCGGGAGCGTTAATGGACCGGACCGACCGACTTCAGCCTCTCCGTTTGCGCATGCTTCATAGATGTGGCCAATCGTGTTCGCTCCGTTATCGGGCTTGCCGTCATTAAAGAACTGATCGGCATCAGGTGCCCCCCCGATACCCACACTGTCCATTACAACCAGAAACGCGCGCCCCATCTAAAGGTCCCATTCATATGTCAAAGGTGGAATTTCCGACCGTTCACCGATCTCGCACGCCTCCAATATTGCCTTCGCGGCTGCCTGCGCCTCATCTTCCGTGCGCGCATGTACACAGCAAAGCCGATCACCAGGCGAAAATGACCGACCAAGCGGTGCAAACGCAGAGATGCCAACGGAGTAATCTATCCGGTCCGTTTCGACCTTGCGCCCAGCGCCAAGAGTGACATTCGCGCGCCCCAGTTCCTGCCCATCGATAGATTTCAGGTAACCGGGATAAGGCACGATCACATCGCGCACCACCGGAGCGCCGGGGAGATAGTCGCACCACCGCTCGCAAAAATCCATCGGCCCACCCAATGCCGCGCTCATTGCTGCGAACCGCTCCATCGCCTTGCCGGAGTCAAGAGAGCGGCTGATCCGGCTTGCCGCCTCCTTCTCGGACATTTCATTGCTCGCCAATGCACGACCTCCAAGCGTGACGACCAATTCCCGCAAACGGGGCGCGGCATCTCTTGCACCGCTTAACACACGCATGCATTCAGCAATTTCCAACGCATTTCCCAATGACGGGGCAAGTGGTTGCGACATGTCAGAGATAATAGCCTCTGTCCGGCAGCCTGCATTGTTTCCAGTTGTGACAAGCGCCTCGGCCAGCGCCTTGGCCTCTTCGAAATTGGTCATGAAGGCGCCGGTTCCGCATTTGACGTCCAAGATCAAAACATCGGGACTAACCGCCAATTTCTTTGACAAAATCGACGCGCAGATCAGGTCGATGCTTGGCACAGTCGCGGTTACGTCTCGCACGGCGTAGAGACGCCGATCTGCTGGCGCGATGTCGTTCGAGGCACCCGCAATGATGCACCCGCAGTCTGCCACGATAGATTTGAGACTTTCCGTCGAAACGGTCGTCGAAACGCCCGGTATTGCCTCAAGTTTATCGAGCGTCCCGCCTGTATGACCGAGACCGCGCCCCGAAATCATAGGAACGTAAGCGCCACATGCTGCCAAGGCGGGGGCGAGGACAATCGATACACAATCGCCCACACCCCCAGTCGAATGCTTGTCGATGACCGGGCCAGGGAGGTTCCACTCAATTACTTGCCCCGAATCCCGCATTGCAATGGTCAAAGTGGCACGATCTTCTTCTGACAGCCCTCGCAAAACGGCCGCCATCGCGAAAGCTCCGGCCTGAGCATCGCTGACAGCGCCGCTCGCAAGCCCTTTGGCAAACCATTGCAGCTCATCAATGGTCAAAGGCGCGCGATCCCTGACCCGCGCGAGGATCGACTGCACATCCATGGTATCAGCTCCGCGCCATATGCTCCGTCGAGAATACACCTGGCAAAAGCTCTCCAATGGTTGTTTCGATCAGCAGACCGTCCATCGTACCAAGAACCACTTTCGTATCAGCCTTACCGAATTCAGCCAGCTTTTGACGACAGCCACCGCACGGGCTGACAGGGGTCGGGCTATCCGCAATTACAGCCACTTCCTGAATTTCGAGGTCACCTGCGGCCACCAATGCCGCAATTGCCCCCGCTTCAGCGCAGGTTCCTTCGGGGTAGGCCACGTTCTCCACATTGCAACCAACATGGACTGTGCCGGAACTGGCACGCAGTGCAGCACCTACCTTGAAGTTGGAATATGGCACATAAGCTCGCTCGCGCACCGCTCTTGCATCATCCATCAATGACATCGCCACACCTTTTGACCAATTACTCAAATTTAGTGAGATCGTGGCGCAACTCACCAATAATAACAACCCATAGAAAGGGTCGAGCGGCACGGCCAGACTCACCGATCTCCACACGCAAAGGCGAAAGCCCTTTTCCTCGGAGCCAGATTAGTTTAACATTAAACAATCCACCAATGGAGGCCAATTTTGACCGATCAAACGAGAGAAGCACTCCGCCAGGCTGCGCTTGAGTACCACCGCTCGCCAAAACCCGGAAAATTGGAAATTCGCGCCACGAAACCACTTGCGAATGGCCGCGATCTGGCACGCGCCTATAGCCCAGGGGTGGCCGAGGCATGTATCGAAATCAAAGCCAACGAAGACGCTGCACGAGATTACACCGCGCGCGGAAATCTGGTGGCAGTCGTGTCGAACGGAACCGCTGTGCTTGGCCTCGGTAATATCGGCGCACTTGCCTCCAAGCCCGTGATGGAAGGCAAAGCGGTTCTTTTCAAGAAATTCGCCAATATCGATTGTTTCGATATCGAAGTGAACGAAACGGACCCTGAAAAACTGGCTGACATCGTGTGCGCGCTCGAGCCAACCTTCGGCGCGATCAATCTTGAGGACATCAAGGCGCCGGACTGCTTTATCGTAGAAAAAATCTGTCGCGAACGGATGAACATTCCGGTCTTTCACGATGATCAACACGGCACAGCGATTGTTGTAGGAGCCGCGGTGCGAAACGCAGTCGAAATTGCAGGTAAGCGATTTGAGGATATCAAGGTCGTCTCAACCGGAGGCGGCGCCGCCGGAATCGCGTGCCTAAACATGCTGCTCAAGCTGGGCGTAAGGCGTGAGAACGTATTCCTCTGCGATTTGGAAGGGCTTGTCCACGAGGGTCGTGAAAAGGACATGACACCGCAGAAAGCGGAATACGCGCAAGGTACGACGCCCGCAAAGCTGATCGATGTCATCGACGGTGCAGATCTGTTTCTAGGCCTCTCTGGCCCGGGGGTTTTGACGCAGGAAATGGTCAAGAAAATGGCCAGCAGGCCAATCATCTTCGCGCTCGCAAACCCCAACCCGGAAATCACCCCCGAACTGGCGCGAGAAGTCGCACCGGACGCAATTATTGCAACAGGCCGGAGCGATTTCCCAAACCAAGTGAATAACGTCCTTTGCTTCCCGTTCATCTTCCGAGGTGCGCTTGATGTTGGCGCGACCGAGATAAACGACGAAATGAAGATTGCTTGCATAGAAGGCATCGCAGCGCTCGCGCGCGCCACGACCAGCGCGGAAGCGGCCGCTGCATATAGTAGCGAACAGCTCACATTCGGACCGGAATACCTGATCCCCAAGCCCTTTGATCCAAGGCTTATGGGCGTTGTTGCCACTGCGGTTGCGCAAGCGGCGATGCAGTCGGGCGTGGCGCTTAGACCGTTGCAAGATATTGCCGCCTACAAAGCGCAATTGGACAGCTCTGTCTTTAAATCCGCGCTGCTGATGCGTCCGGTTTTTGATGCAGCACGTCAATCTGCCCGCCGGATAGTATTCGCCGAAGGCGAGGATGAACGCGTGCTGCGGGCCGCCCAGGCAATCATGGAAGAAACAACCGACGCGCCGATCCTGATTGGACGACCAGAAGTGATAGAAGCACGCTGTGAGCGCGCGGGCCTAAAAATAAGGCCAGGCATTGATGTACAGATCGTCAATCCAGAGAACGATGCCCGATACCGTGATTATTGGGGCACCTATCACCAGCTAATGGCGCGACAGGGCGTCACCCCGGATCTTGCAAAAGCGATCATGCGGACCAACTCAACGGCCATCGCCGCTGTCATGGTGCACCGAGAAGAAGCCGATAGCATGATCTGCGGAACCTTCGGGCAATTTCTGTGGCACATGAACTATGTCTCTCAGGTACTTGGCCGAGATGGTCGGCATCCAATCGGCGCACTTAGTATGATGATCCTCGAGGATGGGCCGCTATTCATCGCTGACACGCAGGTCCACCCCAACCCGACGCCTGAGCAAATTGCCGAAACCGTTACCGGCTGCGCACGGCATGTTCGGCGCTTTGGCCTGACACCACAAATCGCGCTCTGCTCCCATTCCCAGTTCGGCAATCTAGATTGTCAGACGGGACGCCAGATGCGCAAAGCGCTAGAGATTTTGGACTCGCAACCCCGCGACTATCAGTACGAAGGTGAAATGCATGTCGATTCCGCACTTGATGTGGAATTGCGTGAACGCATTTTCCCCGGCGGTCGTTTGAAGGGGCCAGCGAATGTGCTTGTATTTGCAAATTCCGACGCCGCATCCGGCGTTAGAAACGTTCTCAAGATGAAAGGTGGCGGCCTCGAAGTCGGGCCGATCCTGATGGGCATGCAAAACAAGGCGCATATCGTCACCCCATCGATCACAGCGAGGGGACTGCTCAACATGTCAGCACTGGCTGGCACGCCAGTTGCGCATTACGGCTAGATGGAATCAGACAGCACATAAGAGTCCGGCGTTTTGCAAAAAGGGTGACGGCATCGCACGGAAATGCGAACGCGGTTACATTTTGCAAATATTTGCAATTACGACAGGCAAATAAGTGCAAACTTTTGTCGCAGTCGCGCGGGTTTGCAATTTGAAAACTTGCTCGCTCCCGCGCCTCTCCTTAACACCGTAGGGGAATAGAGGAGGACACGATCATGGGCTTCAAAGATGTATACGCGTCATGGCAGCGGAATCCCGATGCCTTTTGGATGGAACAGGCACAAGCCATTTCGTGGGACAAACAGCCTACAAAAGCTCTTTTCGACGAAAACAAGCCTCTCTACGAGTGGTTCTCTGATGGCATGGTCAACACCTGCTACAACGCAGTCGACCGGCATGTAGAAGCAGGGCGCGGCGATCAGCCCGCTATCATCTACGACAGCCCAATCACAGGCACCAAATCTAAAATCAGCTACAGCGAACTACAGACCCGCGTGAGCACGCTTGCGGGTGCGCTGCGCGCCAAAGGTATCGAAAAGGGTGACCGCGTCATCATCTATATGCCGATGGTGCCGGAAGCTTTGATTTCAATGCTTGCAGTGACACGAATCGGCGCGATCCATTCGGTGGTATTTGGTGGCTTCGCGGCAAACGAGCTTGCCGTTCGCATCGACGACGCAACCCCAAAAGCAATTATTGCGGGTTCCTGCGGGATCGAGCCGGGAAGGATAGTGGACTACAAGCCGCTGCTCGATGGCGCAATTGAAATGGCGACGCACAAACCCGAGTTCTGCGTGATCCTGCAAAGGGAGCAGACAACAGCGGACCTTATCGCCGGGCGTGATTTCGAATGGGAAGCATTCCAGCAAGGCGTTGCACCCGCTGAGTGCCTCCCGGTAGAGGGCAACCACCCCGCCTACATTCTTTATACATCCGGTACGACTGGCGCTCCCAAAGGGGTGGTTCGTCCGACCGGCGGCCATCTGGTTGCGCTCGACTGGACCATGAAGAACATCTATAATGTCGATCCCGGTGATGTTTTCTGGGCGGCATCGGATGTCGGTTGGGTCGTTGGGCACAGTTACATCTGTTACGCGCCGCTGATCCACGGCAATACAACGATTGTATTTGAGGGTAAGCCTGTTGGCACACCTGATGCGGGCACCTTCTGGCGCGTGATATCAGAATATGACGTCAAAGCTTTCTTCACGGCACCGACGGCACTGCGCGCCATCAAACGCGACGACCCGCAGGGCGAAATGATCAAAGGCTACGATATCTCGCAACTGAAAGCGCTTTATCTCGCCGGGGAGCGGGCGGACCCCGATACGATCGAGTGGGCGCAGCGTGTCATGGGCGTCCCCGTCTATGACCATTGGTGGCAAACCGAAACGGGCTACACCATTGCAGGCAATCCCGCAGGGATTGAGGCGCTGCCTGTTAAAATAGGATCGCCGACTGTCGCTATGCCTGGGTACGACGTTCAGATCCTCGACGAAGGTGGTAATCCCGTTTCCAATGGTGAGCTTGGCGCCATCGCAGTCAAACTCCCCCTGCCCCCGGGTACGTTACCAACGCTATGGAATGCCGATGATCGCTTCCGCAAATCTTATTTGACCACTTTCCCGGGCTATTACGAAACCGGCGATGCCGGCATGATCGATGAGGACGGCTACCTTTACATCATGGCGCGTACCGATGACGTCATCAACGTTGCCGGTCACAGGCTCTCGACCGGCGGCATGGAGGAAGTCCTCGCAAGCCACCCAGACGTCGCGGAATGCGCGGTGATTGGCGTTGCGGATCAGCTTAAGGGTCAGCTCCCTATGGGTTTTCTGTGCCTCAACAAAGGATGTGCAAAGGATCACGCCGATATCATCACTGAGTGCGTGAAACTGGTGCGCGAAAAAATCGGACCTGTCGCGGCCTTTAAATTAGCTGTCGTCGTCGACCGACTACCCAAGACCCGCTCAGGAAAAATACTGCGGGGCACAATGGCGAAGATTGCAGATAACGAAGGCTTCAAGATGCCTGCCACCATCGACGATCCAGCGATCCTTGATGAAATACGCGCGGCGGTACAGTCTTTAGGATACGCGCAAGGCAGCTGAATCTCCTTTGAGCGGCGGCGTTTCCGTTGTTTACTCTGATTATGTTACGGAGGGGCAAACCATGGAAACGCTTTTAATGACAATTCATTTCTTATCGCTAGCGGTAGGAATTGGCGGTGGCGTGGCAACTGCTATTGCGGGGGCGCAGTCAGCAAACGAGGAACCAAGCGGCGCGATGGCGCTTGCGAAACTTCAATCCCGCGTTGGTAATGTAGGATATGTCGCGCTGATATTGCTCTGGGTTACCGGCATCTGGATGGTATTTGCCAAATACGGTGGATTTGGCGAGCTTACCGCCAGCTTCAACTTGAAAATGCTCGGTGTTCTTGGCCTCACCGGGGCATTGACGGGCATTCAGATTACCAAGCGCCGCGCGATCGCGGCCGGAAAAGCACCAGATCCAGCGCGGATGAAGATAATGGGTCAAATCGCTCTTTTGTCGGCTGTATTCACTGTAATCATGGCAGTCGTCACATTTGGCTAGTGAAAGACAGGCATGGCTCAGGCAAATTGTTCTTGAATGAGCCGTTCTTCCAACCCGTGGCCTGGATCGAAAAGAATTTGATGCCTGATTGTCGGCTCTGACCGGATTTTCACTGTAGCGACATTCCTAACGGAACGACTATCCGCATCCGCCATCACCGGGCGCTTTTGTGGATTGATCACCTCAAAACGCACCTCTGCGGACTTGGGAAGCAAAGCTCCGCGCCAACGCCGCGGCCGGAAAGCCGCCATCGCCGTCAATGCAAGGACATCCGCGCCAATCGGTAAAATCGGGCCGTGAGCGGAGTAATTATAAGCGGTGGAGCCTGCTGGAGTAGCGATGAGGGCTCCGTCACAAACCAGTTCCTGCATGCGGAGCCGCCCATCAACATAGATCCGCAATTTTGCTGCCTGCGGCCCCTCACGCAGCAGCGAGACTTCGTTAATGGCCAGAGCCGCTGCTTGGCGCCCATCAACGCAAACTGCGTCCATGCGCAGAGGGTTTAGCACGGCGGTTTCTGCGGCTTCCAGCCGGTAGTGAAGGTCGTCTTCATGGTATTCGTTCATCAAGAAACCGACAGTGCCACGGTTCATTCCATAGACAGGCACATCAAACTCTTGTGTGTCATGCAGCGTCTGGAGCATGAAGCCATCCCCGCCCAGAGCTACGATTACTTGCGCCTCTTCAATGGGATAATTGCCATATCTCTCGATCAGAACGCTTTTGGCATCCTGCGCAATTGACGTATCTCCTGCGGTGAAGGCAATCTTCTTCATCTTGCTCCATTCTGAGCGAAAATGTTTCTCGTACCATCTTGCTAACAAATCTCTCAGATTTTGCTAGCCACCTTTGCTCTGATCCACCTCAAACACTGCGGTCACCATGAGCAATAATTGTTGCCCTTCAGAAAGAGACGCGACAAATTGCTTCGCTTCTCAAGAAGAATATGACGTTTTCGAGGGTTCACCTCTCCCATCAATGCCCCTAATGATCCGTCAACGAAACCCCTCATGAGAGGAACCGACATGAACGCCACGACCCGTGATTCCGGCTTCTTCACCGAAAGCCTTTCTTCCCGCGATCCAGAATTGTTTGGTGCAATCCGCTCCGAATTGGGCCGCCAGCGCGACGAAATCGAGCTGATCGCTTCCGAAAACATCGTCTCTGCCGCCGTCATGGAGGCACAAGGGTCGGTGATGACAAACAAATACGCCGAAGGGTATCCGGGGCGGCGTTACTACGGTGGCTGCGAATATGTCGACGTCGCAGAGAACCTGGCAATCGAACGTGGATGCGAACTATTCAATTGCGCGTTTGCCAACGTACAGCCAAACTCCGGCTCACAAGCAAACCAAGGCGTTTTCCAAGCGCTTCTCCAGCCCGGCGACACGATCCTAGGTATGAGCCTCGACGCAGGTGGCCACCTGACGCACGGCGCACGCCCGAACCAGTCGGGCAAGTGGTTCAATGCCGTTCAATACGGTGTGCGCCAACAAGATAGCCTAATCGACTATGAACAGGTTCAGGCTCTCGCAACCGAACACCAGCCAAAGATGATCATTGCCGGTGGTTCTGCCATTCCGCGTATCATTGACTTCGCGAAGATGCGCAAAATCGCCGACAGCGTTGGCGCATATCTGCTGGTTGATATGGCACACTTCGCAGGCCTCGTTGCCGCTGGACTGTACCCATCTCCGTTCCCGCATGCGCATGTCGCCACGACGACCACCCACAAGACCCTGCGCGGCCCCCGGGGCGGCGCGATCTTCACAAACGATGAAGCAATTGCGAAGAAAGTGAACTCGGCGATTTTCCCCGGAATTCAGGGCGGTCCACTGATGCATGTAATTGCAGCAAAGGCAGTTGCATTTGGAGAAGCGTTGCGACCTGAATTCAAGCTCTATCAGGAGCAGGTCATCAAGAATGCTCAAGCCCTTGCAGATCAGTTGATGAAAGGCGGTTTGGATATCGTGACTGGCGGCACTGACAGCCACGTCATGCTGGTCGACCTGCGCCCGAAGGGCGTCAAAGGGAACGCCACTGAAAAGGCACTTGGTCGCGCGCATATCACCTGCAACAAGAACGGCATTCCGTTCGACCCCGAAAAACCGACCGTCACATCGGGTATCCGCCTTGGATCGCCAGCTGGCACCACGCGCGGTTTTTCTGAAGCAGAGTTCCGCCAAATTGCCGACTGGATCGTCGAAGTGGTGGATGGGCTTGCAGCCAATGGCGAAGAGGGCAACGCAGAGGTGGAGGCGAAGGTACGCAGCGAAGTGCAAGCACTGTGCGCTCAGTTCCCGCTCTACCCGTCACTTTGATCAGCTGGAGTCACTTGGTATAGGGGCGCTTCGGCGCCCCTTTTTGCATTAGACTGGAACATAATTGGCAAGCTGGATAGGTCTAGGCACATGCTGAACGTCGTACAACAAACTCAAAACGGTCGTCCGAAGCTGCTAATCGTACATGGGCTGTATGGCTCTGCGCGCAATTGGGGGATAATTTCAAAGCGTCTATCGGATATTCGCGATGTGAGTGCGGTCGACATGCGCAACCACGGATACAGTCCTTGGTTCGACAGCCATACATATCATGACATGGCAAATGACCTCGCAGAGGTTGTGAGCAATATGGGCGGCCCCGTCGATGTCATCGGGCATTCAATGGGGGGAAAGGCTGCGATGATGCTCGCGCTCACGCGGCCCGAAATGGTGAACAAACTCATTGTCGCAGACATCGCCCCGGTAGCTTACTCGCACAACCCAGTCGAAAATATTCTCGCCATGCGGAGGGTCGATCTCGCAAAGATCGAACGACGTTCTGACGCTTTAGAGCAACTCACCGGGCTTGATCAGGGCTTGGCCGAATTCTTTCTGCAAAGTCTGGACATGAAAGAGAAACGTTGGCGGCTTAATCTCGATATTCTCGAAAAACATATGTCCGATATTGTTGGCTGGCCGAACCCAGACGGGACTTTTATGGGGGAAACCCTCTTCCTATCAGGGGCGCTTTCAAACTATGTCGAGCCAAACCATAAAATGATTATCAAAGATCTATTCCCAAAGGCACGATTTGCGCGTTTGAACGGCGCAGGGCACTGGCTCCATGCCGAGAAACCCAGAGAATTCGAAGCGGCAGTCCGAGCGTTCCTTCAAATGAACTGAACTTACCGTTGCCAATCCACATTAATGATCCAACTGGTGCAACCTAACGTTTACTTCGCATTGTATATTCAAAGGCACTCTAAATGAATAAAATGTCCTTATCTGCTGCCGGCTTCTTGCTAAGCGCAATCACTTCCGCGCAGGCACATACGCCCATCATAGATGATGGCGCCAAAACATTGCGCGATCCGATGGTGATCGAAGATCCAGAGCATTCGAAGGCGATCTTTTCCACATTGCAAGGTGACGCCCAGTACTATCGCTTCAGCGCGACGGAAAGTTT
>Ga0181576_10001884_pt1 | contig 15957 bp, 15 predicted proteins | sample 101ome_22_FD_132464 | JGI IMG/M metagenome (GOLD analysis project Ga0181576, IMG submission 132464) | Coastal salt marsh microbial communities from the Groves Creek Marsh, Skidaway Island, Georgia - 101412BT metaG (megahit assembly) | ecosystem: Environmental > Aquatic > Marine > Intertidal... | reverse complement strand
CCAAGGGCGGGGATTGGGGGATTTGGGGGGGGGTTTGGTGGGGCGCGCGCCCTTTTGGACGGGGGGGCCCCCGCCGGGGGGGGGGGTTGGGGGGGGGGGGCTGCCACACTCCATCGAGTGTCACGCGCCCTTAGCATAGTTGGCGGAGTTGCCGCCTTCCTAGATGGTGACGCCCCCTCTGGCCTCTCGCGCCTTGCAGAGTCATTCCCAGATGATCCCAGACCGCTGCTGGTCCCACTCCTTTTGTTGCTTCCCCGGCGCTGCCATCCATCCATACACTCGCTGCTCTGCGCGTCAGTTGATGAGATGATGGTCTCGGCCCGCTTCCCCTCAGGGGAGCCTGTCCAGCTACACTGGACTCTTCACGGACGCAGCCCGGGTCATCCTGGCAGGCAATCTGACCTCGAGGGCGCACTTTTGTCAAGTGAGGTGGCCCTTTCCACTGATGGCCGCGACTCTCTCCTCACGGCTGCTCTCTCTCACCTTATTGCGGCTCAGAGCCGGCTCTCAGCAGCACGCAGTGGCGGTGAGGCCGATGTCCCGTCACGCGAGCGCCTTGTTGGCTTGGCCTCGATCACCCCGTACCACGATAGCTTGCCTAATGACTCTCACCTCCTGACACCCTGCTCCTCTGGGGATATTTCCGATGGTGAGGCCTCTGGAGCGGGCGGCTCGGCAGTCGACGCTGATGACACTGATGCCGCTTGGCTTGTGTCGAATCCGGAGGGCTGGGCCGTTCTCGTTGATACTGCCATTGTTCTTGCCCTAGCGGAGGCTGGCCCAGCCGGTGCATTGCTTGACATATGCCGCAACCCACGGACGCGTGCCCACCTGGGTGAGGCTGCAGAGGTACTCGTAAGTCGGGGGGAGTACTGCTCTCTGGCGGCTCTGTACAGGGGCCTCGGACTTCGCGCTCTTGAGCTTGATTTATTACGGAAGCTGTCTATAGCAGGGGCATGCGATGCTGCCTCCTTCTCTCTGCCATCTCCTGCACCTGGGTCCGAGCGCCTGTGGGGAGCCGGGGCCACAGAGGCTGCTGCGATATCCCTTCGTGCCCACCCTACACCATGTCTCGACCTCATCGAATCGACCATGGCGTGGCTCCTGGACGCCTCCCTGCCTCTTGCGATGAAAGCCCTCGTCGGCTGGGGCACAGGCTGGTTCGACCATGCCAACGTTGAGCTCCCTTCGTCTCTGCTGCCGCCCCATGACACTGTTGCCTTGCTGGACCGTATCGGACGCGGTCTCGACTGCACAGCGCTGTATTTAGATCTGGCAATTGCCGCCGATCAAGCTGACCCAGATGAGTGGGGCTCCGAGATGCTTCGGCGCTACCTTCGGTGGCTGGTTGTTGCCGAGGCACAGACAGCGCCGGCTAAACGCTCACCGGGGACCTTGTCAGGAAGGCCTGCCGCGGCCCGACGCCGTGTAATTGCCCTACTCCTGCGCAAACGACCCATCGCCAATGTTGCTGGACTCCTCGCCGACCTCCCTTGTGGAACCGTTTTGCCTGAGCGAGGCGCTGCGCTCCTTGGGCTTGGGGAGTCGTGCGCCGCACTCGCCCTAGTTGTCCACGGTCTGAACCGGCCAGACGCCGCCCTTGGCATGTGTGACGAGCGAGCTGCCGCGCTGCGCGGAGAGCCCGGCTCAGCCGACTGGAGCCGCGGCTGGGACGATGAGTTTGGTCTCTCAGGCATCACCACAAACGATGACAACAGCTGGACGCCTGTGCCGCTACCTGCACCCCCTCCGCCTTTGGCATGGGCTGAGCGCTCTGCCCACACCTCGATGTCCGATGCCGACTGCGCCCACACAGCCCTGCTTCGTGTCCTAATTGAGCCCCTTCGCCCGGTCCCAACCGTATCAGCCCTGATGATCGATGAGTCGCTCCGCTGTCACATTGTTGGCGCGGACGGTGCTGACCTCACCACGTCCCCGCGCGGACCCCAAGCTCGAGCCGAGGCACTCGCAAGGGCCTCCACGTTTTTGTTCCGACGAGGCCTTGCTCTGGATCCTGAACTGATTATGACGGTCATCCCGGGGGATGCTCCCCTCCAGCCGCTCGCAAACGCCCTGTCGCATTTGGCAGAGGGAGTCACCGCGGGTGTTCGCGAGCTAGGCCTCGACCTGGCCCTGGCCCGCGCCGCTGACCTGGGCGCACGCGAGAGCCTTGCCACCGCTGAAGCATCGGGCGTGACGCTCGGGCCTGGGACCCTCTGTTACATCTGCGGCGGGGGGCTGGTTGTCGCGGACCTATCACGGAGCGGTGGGATTTTGTCACTGCCCGATGGGAAGCGCATCGTCCACGGAGACTGCTGGAAAACACACGCAGAGCCGCGCGGCACGGGGACGTGGGAATTGGGAGGGAACGGTCTTGGGGACGATTAAACGCTCGCTCATGTGACAACAAATGTTCAGCCGGTGGTCGGTGTCAGTCTCTTTTACCGGCTCCCTTTAAGGAACGCGAGAGCCTCGGAGGGTGTTGCAGTGGCATTCCGGAACCGATACCGCGTAACACGGTTCATTGCCTCCCCCAGGGCGGGCCCCTCGACCCCGAGTGCCTCGGCAACCTCCTTCCCGCCCAGGAGTGGAGTCCACTCGTGGCACCCTGCGAGCCCAAGTCCCTCCACGGCAGCGATTAAGGCGCGGGCGGTGTCGGCAGCAGTGGCGGCGGCAGCGTCTCGCGCCTGCTCGTCGAGATCCGCCCACGTCATTGTGGGTCCCGCGTCGCTGGTGGGTTCCGACCCCACCGGCCGCGCGTCCACCATCTCCGTAACGGGGGCGAGGACAAGTGCCAGCTTCCAGTGGGCACCCGCCGCCTTAAGCGCGACACCTGCTGCTTCACGGAGATCCTCGCCGACGACACCGTCCGCACCCCGCCCCACAAGCCCTATGCGCGCCAGCGCCTCGGCTTGGACGCCCACAACGTGTGCGTCAGTCGCGTCCTTGCCCCGCATCTTGAGCGAGTCCTGGACGACGCGCGACCACAGCGGCTGGGACTTGCCCTTTTTGCCGCCCGCCGTTCCCTGTACGTGGCGGAGGGGTAGGCCGAGGGCGGCCAGGGCAAAGACACGGCGGCTGTCGGCGTCCAAGCCCGACGCCCAGGCACCGTCGTCGCCACTCCCCACTAGAGCCAGCGTCCGGAGCGCAGCGTCGGCGCACGCGACTCCGCGCCCCTCCCACTTCTCCTCTGCCGGTAAGGTGACGCCAATGGGAGGAGCCAGCAACGTCGGAAGCAGGCCCAACTGGTTGAGCCAGTCGAGCGCACTGGCTGGCCTCGGCCCTGAAATCATACTCCCGACCTCGACGCCAAAGCGCTCCCGAGACACCTTGGTCGAAAGGGCCTCGACGACCTCGCGCGATGCCGCTGCCGCCGACAGGTCGTCGTCCAGGCGGAAGTCGAACCGCGAGGCGAAGCGCACAGCCCGGAGGACACGCAAGGGGTCATCGAGAAAGGTCTCTCGTGGTGGGAGTGGCGTGCGGCAGATTCCCGCGCGAAGGTCCGCGAGACCCCGGCCCGTCCAATCCTCGACCTCGCCCTGCGCATCGTCGTGGTGGAGGGGGGTATTATGGTAGGTAGAGGTCAACACGCCGCAACCTGGACATCCCGCCGCACAATGCTCAGGCCCAGGGTCGTCGAGTGAGCAGCGGCAGCTTCGCCCTCCCGCCGCTGTCCGATTCTTGCCGTGTTGAGGTTGTAGAAGAGGGCGTTGATGGTGAGGTCTCTCCGAAGGGCGTCCTCCTCGGGCGTCCCGAAGCGCACCTGCGGAATGCGACTGCCCTTGGCGTACGTCTCAGACCGGAGATTGACAAGGTCGATGGACCTCCCCTCCACCTTCATCGTTGCCGTCTCAAGGTGCTTGGACTGGTCGGGATTCACGCGGATGACGCCCACGCCTGACGGGTCCTCGCCACGGTGCTCGAGGTACGCGTTGACTTTTTCAGCGAACTCGCGCCCGAGCATGTCGTCGAGGGCGACGTCGATGTCGGGCGACGTCGTGCCGAGGAGCTTGTCGCGGACCCATCCGCCGGCGCACCGCAGCACTGTGGGTAAACCGTGATGGCGGCTCGCCGCCAGGAGCGTGTCGAAGAGGGCGCGTTCGCTGTCCTCAAGCTCGACGGTATCGCGGACGGCGACCGACGTTGACATTGGTCCAAGTCGACCCGCTCCCCGGCGGCGGAGGGGGGGAGGGGGGCTGGTAGAGAGGCCAAGACCGCCGCGGCGGGAGCTGGGAGAAGGAGAGTTAGCAAGGAGAGCAGAGCGGACAATAAGAACTGTCCGTGACAGGGCTCCACTTAGCATTCAATCGCTCAAAGAGGACGTACCACCACCCCAGAGATGCCACGAAGACGGCTGACGGCAAATGAGCAGCTCGTTCAGTAGTTACGCGCGCTCTCGAGGGCCGACGGAACTTCCTAGGAACTCTATTCACACGAAATTCCGGACCGTCTGTCGCGGAGTGCGAAAAGGGGGGGAGCGGGGTTCCCTTCTTCAAGACGGCCTCGATGACTCGCCTCTGCGCCACCCTGACGCCCGCCGGGGTGCCGCTCCGGCGCCGCGCGTTGGGCGTCTGCCAGCGCCTCGAAGGAAGGCAGTGCATTCGAAACCCTCTCTGACCTCCTACTACTCTGGCAACGCCTCGTGTGGCCAGAAGAGTTGCCACGACGCGGCACGGATCTCGTTGGCAAGCCCGTCTTCTCCCCCCCGCTCAGAGGCAAGGAGGCCTGCGACGACGCGAAACACCGTGCAGACATTGGCCGGCTCGTTGCGTCCCTTGACCATGCCGACCCCCTGAGTGCCCTTTTTCTTCTTGTCGATGCCACGCGGGAGATCGCCCGCGAGGCGGGCCGACGCGTGGGTCGGCCGCACGTCGCACCAGGGGCTGTCCGTCTCGATCAGAAGGCGGCCCGCCGGGACGCGCGCGGCGACGGCGAGATTCTCTTCGGTACGCAGACTGCATCCGTTGAGTCCGATGTGCAGGCCGAGCTCGAGGAGATCGTCCAGAGTGGCAGCGGTTCCATCGAATGAGTGGACAACTCCGCCGCCACCCGCCGCAACAGCGGCCTTGTGGCGCCGCACGAGGGGCACGAACGCGTCGGCAGCGTCGCGAAGGTGCAGAAAAAGAGGCTTGCCCAGGCGCTCCGCCAGGCCAAAATGCGCTTCGAAGACCTCGAGCTGTGTCTCGGCAGGGCAGAACTGGAGGCGGGCATAGTCAAGGCCGCACTCGCCAACGGCGACGACCCGGTCCCCACCCTCCCGGGCGACCATCTCGAGCTCGGCCATGTAGGCCGACAGGCCACCAGGATACTCCACGGCCTCTGTCCCTCGCGTGGGGTGGCATCCGACAGTGCAGAAGAGACGCTCGTCCTTGGAGCACAGGGCGATGGCTTCCTTGGCGTCGGCAAGCGTGCCCGCTGTCACGACCATCCGCTGCGGCGTGGTGGAGGGTTGGTCGATGGCTCGTTGGTCGCCGATCTTCGTCGGAGACATCACCCGGAGGTCGTCGCTCGGCTCGAAAAAAACGCTGGCGTCAGCACCCGCCGCTGCATCAGCGCACTCGCCTCGACCCCCGCCGACCACGCGCGCGACAGCACCTCGTCGAGGTCGGGAGAGTGGTAGGGCGTTTCACTGCCATGGTAGCGGCCCTGAAACATCCCGTCAGTCAGGTTGACCCCGATGTCGACGAATCGAGCGGAGGACATCGCACAAGTGTGTCTCTGGGCCCGCAATACGTTCCCGCCGCCCGCGCTCCGGACGGCGAGCCGCGCGCCAGCCCGGCCGATGAAAGCACGAACGAGGATGGTGTGGTGCTGATTTGGCGTTGATTTGGCGTTGATTTGGCGTTGGAGCCGAAGATTGCGATGAATACCGCAATTTTTCAAGTGCCCCCAGCGACCTCACGCTCCGTCCCCTGCCATGCCTCGTCATCTCCGCCAACGCAGACGCCTACAGCAGCTTCAGTCCCCCCGTGATGGCGTCCACCGCGCTGCGCGGAGCAGGTCCGATGGCGAGAACCGTCCGACTGCCAGCGGCGATCTGGGTCCGCCCTGCATCTTGCACAACGTAAGTAGGCAGGCCCGCTGCCCGTGCCGCCCTTGCGAGGCTGACGAGCTCCTCCGTCGTCGGCACCCGAAGCGCAATCTTGGGCTGCCCCCCGCGCTCGTACGCCCTGAGTAGTGTCGTGAATCCCGCCCGCTGGAGCTGCTGAAGCGCCCCAACGGCCCCATGCGCCGCCTGCGCCGCAATCTTGCCCTTGGTCATCGACAGCTCTCCATTGACGCACAACACCATCTTGACTTCCTCCACGGGCACGGCGCCGGGCGCGGCCGCGCCGACCCCGTCGTCGTCGTCGGAGCCGCTCTCGACGTCGCCCGCCGCCGCCTCGGAGCCAGCGTCTGTGGCCCCGTCCTGCCGGCCATGACGGGCCATCCATCCGATCCATGCCCTCACAGCAAAGCCGAGGACAAGACCAGGCAAGAAGCGAGACGTCCAGGGGTTGTGGAGCTGTGGAGGGGAGGGAGAGAGGAAAGGAGGTCGAGCCATCGAAGAAATTGGAAATGGAGGTCGGACACGTCTGTCAGACCGGAAGCACAGCCAACGCCCTGCGTTGAGAACCCGGCAAACACGCCGACAACGACGACGTGGCGTGGCGGCTAGAGGCGCGCAATGGCGCGGGTGCATCCAGGTCGTGACGGTGACAAGACGGCATCGTCCTTCTCTTCTCTCGCCGACAGGAGTGGAGGCTGCTGGCTGCGCCTCCTCCGCCTGGTCTTTCTTGGTTTCCCGCCACCTGCGCCTCGGCGCCGGCCGCGCCTCGGCGTTGCCCGCTCGGAGTGGCGCCCTCGCTCCGCCAGAGTTTCTGCCGAGTCCATGGCGTCCACTCTTTCTCTCACTCTTTCTCGCTGATGCGGCGGAGGAGGAGAGTGGCAACGAAGTATGACGGCGAACTCTCCCCGACTCAGGAAACGACCGGTGTGGCGGGGCGGGAGGGGCTCGCCTCGCCGGCAATGGCTTTCTCGACAGAATCAGAGTGTTATTTGACTCGCAATGGGACTCTACGGCACCATGGGGATCGTTCCTCGCATTTGCTCTGCAGGCAAGCTGGTGCGCAATCTTTGGCGTGGCGGGGCAGAGCGGCCGAGGCCAAGGTCGGCCGCCGACAGTCTGGCCCCCTTTTTGGGGCCGAATCGTGACGAGTCGACCCCCAATCCCCCCATTCTCATCTTTTCATGTACAGGGCTTCGCGGTCCAACCGCGTCGACCTCGTCGTCGTACGCCAGGGGCGCGCTCATCGCCGCGTCATCGGCCCCTCCCCGGACCCGCCCCGTGGACCGTCGCGCGACGGTCGTTGTGCGGGCCGACGCCTTCGGCGATCTGACCCGCAACATCAGCAAGGCCGTTTCCCAGCTTGCCCCCGACGCCAGGCTGACTCCAGAGAACATGAAAGAGCCCTTACGCGACATCCGCCGCGCCCTGCTCGAGGCTGACGTGTCGCTGCCCGTCGTCCGCGCCTTCATCAAACGGGTCGAGGAGTCGGCCGCCGGCGCCCAGGTAGTGGCAGGGGTGACCCCTGGGCAGCAGTTGGTCAAGTCAGTGTACGGAGAGCTCAAGGATCTGATGGGCGGGACCACCGAGGGCCTCGTCGAGCCGGAGGAGGGCGCCCCCCAGGTGGTGCTGATGGCCGGCCTTCAGGGCGTTGGCAAGACAACGGCGTGCGGCAAGCTCGCGATGTACCTGAAGAAGCAGGACAAGCGAGTTCTGCTGGTCGCTACGGACGTGTACAGGCCAGCTGCGGTGGACCAGCTCGTGAAGCTGGGCGAACAGACGGGCACTGACGTCTTCGAGCTCGGCACCGACGTTCCCCCCCCCGAAATCGCGCGCCGCGGCGTCGAAAAGGCCCGAGCGGAGGGCTATGACGCCGTCATCGTGGACACGGCCGGGCGGCTCCAGGTCGACCAGGCGATGATGGAGGAGCTGAGGGCGACGGCCAAGGAGGTCAATGCGACGGACACGCTCCTGGTGGTAGACGCCATGACGGGGCAGGAGGCCGCCAACCTGGTCCGATCCTTTGCCGAGCAGGTCAACCTGACAGGCGCCGTGCTGACGAAGCTCGATGGCGACTCACGTGGTGGCGCGGCCCTGTCGGTGCGCGCGACGTCGGGCAAACCCATCAAGTTCACTGGGGTGGGCGAGAAGATGGAGGCGCTTGAGGTCTTCTACCCTGACCGCATGGCCCAGCGCATCCTCGGCATGGGGGATGTGCTTACCCTCGTCGAAAAAGCCGAGGAGGCAATCAAAGAGGAAGACGCTGAGTACCAGCTCAAGCGCATCATGAGCGCCAAGTTCGACTTCAACGACTTTCTCTCCCAGTACAAGCAGGTGACTGGGATGGGATCCATGGGCGAGGTCATGAAGATGATGCCGGGCATGGGCAGCCTCACCGAGAAACAGCTCAGCGCCGCCGAAAAGGCCTTCAAGCAGTATGAATCGATGATCCAGTCGATGACGCCAGCCGAGCGGGAGCGACCCGAGCTGTTGGCCGCCAGCCCGAGCCGGCGACGCAGGGTCGCCCGGGGATCGGGCCGCACGGACAAGGAGATCGCATCCCTTATTGGAACCTTCACCAAGCTGCGGGTCCAGATGCGCAGCGTGGCGCGCATGATGGCTGCCGGCGGGACAATGCCCGAGGGCGTCATGGACGACGAGGAGCTCATCCAGAGCGCCTTAGCCGACTCGGGGCCCCGGCCCGTTCGGCCGGGCTTGGTCCGGCGCAAGCGGCGCGTACGCCTCGTCAACCCCTCGGGCAAGGGCTTCGCGTGACGGGAGGGGCAAGCCGGATGGGAGGGGCGCGTGGGACGGTTGGGGCGAGACGACTGTGATATAGGGTCATGTGCCCATGTTGGCCTCCACCCACCCTCGACTAGCCCCCCCGCCCTCTAGCCCGGCAGAGGCCCAAGGCCCAAGCGCGCAGCCACGGCGGCGGCGCGCGCACGGTCTGTCGCGCGCCCAAGCGCCCGCATCGCGGCGTCGCGCCCCGGCCTCCCCATCAGCTTGGCCGACAGCTGGATCCGCCCCACCTTCGAGAGGGCATCGAAGCAGTCGAGCGCGAAATTCGCACCCTCGTCCCCGCCCACATCGTCGTCCAGGGCCGCGGCGACGTCGGCGAGGAGAGGCGGGGGCACCTCGACTGAAAAGAGGGACGCGAGTGCCGCTGGGCCGCACCGCCCGAGATATGCCCTCCGACCGGACGCCGACGTCACACGGCGCTTCCAGTCGCGCGCAAACTCGGTCGCGGAGCTTGGGCCCATCTCGCCGCAATCATCGTCGTTGTCGACGACGGGGGCGAGGCGGGCCGTGGCATCCTCTTCCAGCTCGACTCGGCGGCCATCTGGACCAATGGCCCAGCTGCGGGGCACGGGGCCGCCAGCCTTCGGCGCGTTTATCGGCTGCAGATGGCTCGCGGCAACCATCTGCTTGAAAGTGTCATAGTCGGACCGCTGAGCTACGGCGCGGAACTGTACGGGGGGGCAGGGTGAGGATGGGTCGTCAGGGTCTGGAACAGGCATTACGCGACGGACGCGCAGTTTAGGCCTCGCCCACGTGTTTTCGCCCCCTCCCTCGCTTCGCGTTCGAGCATCAGACCCACCCGCCGCCATCTCAAACCGATAAACACGCGCCACTCGCCTTCGCATCATTCTGCGACTGCTTCAGAAAGTCCTGGCTGAAGGCGTTGGCGTGGTCGGCTGACGCTTTGGGTGGCGCGGGGACGCGTGAAGCCATCCCGGCGAGGGCTCTTCCCTTGCCGCACAGGTAAACTGAGCTCGTTGGTTCGTTCTTGGTTATCGCGGGGGGCGGAGAGCCCGGGAATTCCGAGGAGTGACCGCCTCGACGTCCCCCTCCGTCGTGGGCTGAGCGAGGCCCCGCGCTCCGACTTCCCCGAGCGCCTGCTCGACCTCGAGAGAGAAAGTCACGCCAACGATCGCCGGACTTGTTGGCCAGACCGCGAACGAACCCGCGACGAAGGTCTTCTTCTCTCAGTCTCTTTGAAAATGCCCGGGGACTCCGAGCGTCCCCCCGCCCCCCCCGCGGACTCGGAACCTCCGGCCAGCTCTAGAGACTCGAAGGATCCCATGATTCACGGCTTCTACCCCGCATTAGTCGGTCTCGGCCCCGCTGGGCTCCAGGCGAGACGCTACGGCGACTGTCACCTTCGGCCCGGCCAGGCGACGCCACTGCCCCCCCTCCGGCGCTCGTGGACCTTCGCGTCGACCTTGTTTTCCCGCTTGCGTCGTCCGCAGGCTCCTCCACCCGCTGCAATGTACGGCTCTATCCGTCTGAACCCCGCGACGAGCGACGGGACCGCCCAAGAGGGAACATTCGTCGCGGCGCATCCCCAGTTCGGTGCCGCGTGGCCTGCCAGTGCCTTTGGCGAGAAGGGACAGGCCCGCCCGAGCGAACAGGCCCGGGAGCGCGCCCGTGCTGGACCGCCTCCCCCACCGGAGCTTCACGTGCCAGGCGTGGTGCTGCCCGACTACGTGGACATGCTGTATGACGACACGGCCGGCCAGCCGATTCTCGCCGAAGCACGCGTCGTGGCCCGGCTACGGGAGCGGGGCCATGTCGTGCTAAATCTCATGGACGCCTATCGCACCAAGCTCGGGTCTCTCCAGAACGCCATCAACGGTCCTGTGCTAGCCAAGCGGGACGCCCTCATACACAACGTGGCAGCGTCGCGGCGCACCGTGCGCGATGTCGACGACGCGGCGGCAGCGGCTGAGGCGAGCGTCCGCGCCGAAGCCGACCGTGCTGTCGGCGAGCTGAACACCCTCACGGCCCAGACGCGTGGCGAGGTTGACCGTCACCTCGCCGGCGTAACGGCGCAGCTCGAGCGCATCCAGTCGTTTGTCCTTGAGGCCACAGGGCCCGCGGCCTCAGGTGACGTCCTCCGCTTTCTCCGGGACTATCCCTCCCTTTGCGACGAAGTCCAGGCCATCGTCGAGGAGGAGGCGCCACGGGCGCCCTCGGCCGAGGGCCCCACCGAGGCGCTACGGGACTTTGCCGCGCGACGCACTGACGTAGATGACCGCATGGCCGCGTGGAGACGCCTGGTCGAGGTCAAGGACAGCATGGTGTGGCAGCTGCTCGACGACCGCAAGAGGCTTGAAGCTGACGTCGAAGCACTCCAGGCTCGCTTCGAACGAGAGCTCGGCGCCATCGACGCCCAGGCCGAAGGCTACCGCCGCCGACTGGCGGAAGCGGGGCTTCTAGGTGCGGACGAGGGGTGACCATGGCAACGTGTGGGGAGAAATGCAACTTTCAACTGGGGCTCACCATCCCCTCTCCCCCCTCCACTCTGGCCACCGCACCTATCCGTCCGCCAGCGGCGCCTTTGAGGGGTCGAAGCCGACGGCCCGGTGGCACTGAGAGAGCACGGCGAGGACGCTCCTCGGGTCATCCACCGACAGGGGAATGAGGTCGACAAGGCCGTGTTCCTCGACCGCCTCGAGAAGGGCGTCCGTCAGCAGCGCGTATCGCTCTCCCATGGCCCCCTGGTCGACCCCGAGGCGCCTCGCAAGGGCCGGAAGTCCACTGCGGCACGCGAGGATATCCCGAAAGTCCCGCCTGGTCAGGACGCCCCCGCCGCCCCTGACCCCCGTGGCGACGTCGTCCTCGGCAGCATCGAGGAGGTCCGTCTTACTGAGCACGTTGACGTGGGGCAGCTCGACATGCACCATGGCCGAGAGACAAAGGAGCAATGACCCCACGAGCCGCGGCGCGTCGCGGCACAAGAGAGCATCAACAAGGTGGACGGTGACGAGGCGCAGGCGGAGCTCGCCCCGGTGGCTTGTCAGCCGGTCGAGAATGCGTGGCAGGCTTGGGTGACCGCTCCACAGCTCGGCCTGGCCGGGCAGGTCGAGGATGACATAGCGACCCTCCTCCCGCAGCGCCGACAGACGCTCCTCGAGCCAGTCGACATTGGCCTCCAGGTACTCAAGGCAGTAAACGAGTCCGCCGTTGGGGCCTAGGCCGAGTCGCTCTTGCACCTCAGATAGGGACACTAGGTCTGAGAGATCGATCGCAGCCTTGTAGGGCGCCGCGTCATTCGCGGGATCTAGATTGACGGCGGCGGTGGAGACGCCGTGGGCCTCGAGCACCTGAGGGGGAGGGGGGGAGCGCACATGTAGGCTGAAGGTTGTTCGGGGGCGTAGCTGCCCTGTGCCACGTCGCATCATGCCCTTGTGGCCCTCCCCCACGACGGACTCGCCCGCTGCGCGGCGGCGACCCACGTGCTCTTTCCTGAGCCGGGTGGGCCAACGACGACCTGGCCGAACCCGCCGATGGCGGCGAGGCGTGGGAGGTTGGGTGACGGCACAGCGGCGGCGGCGACGGCCTCAAGCCGGCTGCCGCTGCCGGTGACAGCGGCTTCTCCGTGGCTCGACAGCGCCACCTGTGATGGATCCACGAGCGTTCGGCGTAACTTTAGAGACTGTACGCTCTGGCGTTGTTCGGCGTTCTCTTTCTTGTCGGCTCGTCGGCTCGAAGCTCCTCGTCCTCGTCTGACTGGAAAAGGACTGGCGCACAGCGCTCTACGCGAGCCTTTCAGTCTCGCGTGGACAAATCTAGCGGTCACCACTATCAGCCACACTCTTAGCCCCGACAGGGCAGCGTCTGACCCTCGGAAGCGCCTGGCGAGGCTGGCGAAGCGGGGGCGCGTGCGGGACTTCTCCTCCTCGACACGCATTCACATTTTCTCGGTGTTCGAGCTCGTTTGCGGCGTATACAATAATTTATTAGGTCGTGTCGAATCGCAAGGCCCAGACCCGAGACCCGCAGAGACCAGAAGGCCGGGCCTCTTCGACGAGCCGTTCGCCCAAGCCTCCACGAGACTCCTGGCCTCGCCCACCCGCACGTGGTCCGATCCCCCAGCCCCCCCAACCGATCGTGCTCGCAGCGCCGCTGGCGAGGCTATGTTCGATAGGATAGACGACGACGTGGACGACCCTAATCGCTCGCGTTGTCTGATCTTTCCCACGTCGCTTTGGCGTCTAACGATGCCTCTGTTCGCATGCTGCTTCTCAGAGCGGCGCGAGGACCGGCCCGACGCGTGGCGCCGAGCTCGCAGCATCTCCGACAGCCCGCCGGGCCCCAGCACCGACGGTGGCCGCCTCGGCCACCCTCCCTCGTCCTCGGGCCGGACCTACCCAGCGCCCCGTCCGGAAGAGCCTCCCTCCCGCTGTGACCGCGATCGAGCCGGCGAGTGGCCTGCGCCCCTGCGGCCTCTAAATGATCCTCCGGCGTCCCGAGAGATGCTGTGGTCAGCCAGCGTCGATGTTGACGCCCAGCAAGCCCGGATGCGGGAACTTCTCGCCCTTGACACCAAGCTCGCTGATGACCTTGAGGTTTTATGCCCCACTTGCCTCGATCGCTACGATGGAGACAACCCAGCCCTCGTGGCGCGGTGCGGACACGCCTTCCATCTCCCCTGCATCTACGAGTGGCTAGAGCGGGGCCATGCGACGTGCCCAGTGTGCGGCGCCCCGATGGTCTTTGAGGAGCTCAAGCCTGATGCCGCCCGGACGGCTGCAAGTGTCGCCACGAGCGCTGCGCCGTCGCGGGCCCCGAGTCGTGTTGCGTCGCCGGCGCCCAGGCCGGCATCCCGCGGGCCGGCCTCTTCGGCGTCCCCCTTTGGTCCCGCGTCGCCACCCACTGTCGAGGTCTTTGGGAGCAGTTGCGAGGCCGCAGGGGGAGCATGAGGGACGGCGCATCTGGTGTGGTGTTGACAATTATGTGCAGCCTTCGTTACTTCGTTACGCACCCCCCCTCAGCACGAACCCCTCCCATTTCTCTCCGCGCGTTGTCAGCCGGAGACGCGGCCGGGAAACTAGCGGCTCCCCTCCCCCTCCCCCAAACTCCCCCCCAACTCGTCCCGCAGCACCGCCCATCGTCAATCCCACCCCCCACCATAGGCCGAGCAGCGGCAGGGAGAACCAGAGGGATGCGAGTGCAACGGCGTAGAGGGCGGGAGCAAGGAACACGCAGGGGTAGAAGAGCAGAGCCCCAAGGATGACATTCTCGAGCGTGGGGGGGTCGTCGGGCCGGGCTGCGGACGGGGGAAGAGCGGCTTGTCGAGAACAGGGGGGGCTTTCGTCGTGTCAGAGGAGTGGCGCAACTAGACGACGACTAGGACACCGCCGACCGCCCTAGCAGACTCGCCCGCGAGCACCCGAGGGAGGAGCCCGACTCGGCGGGTCCACCCGCGTGCGCGGCGGACGAGGGCTGGGGACCGCCCCCGGAGGAGGGAAAGGGCGCCTCGCGACGTGGCGAGATGGAGGGGCAGAACGAGGCGGAGCCCACCGAGCAGTGCCAGCCAGGGCGACGCGACGACAGCCGCTGGCACAAGTAGGGCCCTGAGGACCCATGGCAGACGGCCAGCGGCGGCGAGGGCGGCAGCCGAAGCCGATACGACGGCGAGCCTGGGGCCGACGGCGGAGGCGCAGGTGGCAAGGCCACTGCTGCCGGGAACTCCGAGGCCGACGGCCACGCGTGCCGCCCGACCCACCCAAAGGGCCCAGTCAACCAGCAGAGCCGTCGTCTCAGCGTGGAGCTTGGCTCCGCCCGGCGAGTCACCGAGCCAGGCGAGGGCGTCGTCCAGGGTCCCTCCTCTCTCTCCCCCACCAGTCCCAGTTGGACTGAGCACTCCCTCAGCCACGGCGCAGATGAGGGTCAGGTGATCGCCACGAGCATGCATGGCAAACGCTGTGGTGCCAGAATGCCAGGGCCACGCATCCTTGACGCCCCGGAGGAGTCTCAGTGCCGCGTAGGGCGCGAGCGAGAGAGAGACGACGAGGCGGACGACGGTGCCGACGGCATCGGCAGCTGCGGGACCGGCTCTCACGAAGAGGCGGAGGGGCATGGGCAAGGAGGACGTCGAAAGGCCACCAAGCCACTGCGCGGCGGCCGTCAGCAGGACCGCAGCGAGGAACGGACCGACGATTCGCCTCGCAACGTCCTGTAAGGCAACGATAACGGCGGAGGCGAGGCCAGCGGGCGACCAGCGCGCTCGGGCGGCAGCTGCCCCCCCCGTTGCGACGGTCGAAGCTGCCCTGGCGGCGCGCACGGCGGCTGCTAGGGGCGAACCCGCGGGGACCGGGTCGATGCCGTCCTCTCGCGGTCCGGGAACCTCGTCAGTGCATCGCATGACCGATTGATAGTCGACCCAGAGCAGCGTTGGTGCCGCCACGCCGTCCCACCCGCGCACCGAGGCACGCAGGACGCCCCCGCCGTCGTCCTTGCTGCCGCCCGCCTGCGCCAGCCGCAGGGGAAGAGTTTGCCGGTCGCCCGTTGCTCGCAGAGATGTCACCAGCTCGCCAACCACGAAGGGACCCTCGAGCCCGGGGAGGGAAGGGAGAGGAAGCGGGCGGGGAGGAGGGCGGCCTCGGTCGTCGGGCACTTCAGGCGGCGCAGCCCGCCCGACGACGATGAGGGCGGGGCAGGACGCTTCCGGGCGCGGTTTCGCGATCCATCCCTCCAACTTGATAGTGTATTCCATTATTTTACCGCCCTGAGACTCGAAACTCACGAATTCGAGCGGAACAGTGACTATGGGGGGTGGTGAAAACATGGTTGCAGCGCTGGCCGCATCGACAGCGAATGGCCTTGGCAACCGACGTCGCCGCTCAGCCCCCGAGGGTGCGACGTCCACGACACCTCCCTTGGGGGCACAATCTTATCTCTCGGATGCGCGGGTGGGCGCGGAGGGGGATTCAACGTCCCCACAACTCTCCTGCCTCCTCCGCCCCCGCCCAATGCCAGATGCCCATTTGGGCATTCCTCTCACATGAATCCCGCGTTTTCCCCCCGCGGCAGCTTCCCCCTTTTCCGGGTGAAATTTTCTCCCTTTTTCGTGGCCCCCATGAAAGTCTCATGCCGCCCCTGAGCGACACGCACGCTCCGCT
>Ga0181576_10001881_pt1 | contig 15973 bp, 14 predicted proteins | sample 101ome_22_FD_132464 | JGI IMG/M metagenome (GOLD analysis project Ga0181576, IMG submission 132464) | Coastal salt marsh microbial communities from the Groves Creek Marsh, Skidaway Island, Georgia - 101412BT metaG (megahit assembly) | ecosystem: Environmental > Aquatic > Marine > Intertidal... | reverse complement strand
CCCGGAACATGCGGTACATGTCGGCGACCAGCGATTGCGTCGCCGCGGCGACCTCGGGCGTGACGGGTTCCAGCGGCGACGGCACCGCTTTCAGCGAACCGCTTTTGAACGACCGGGCCGACACGCCCACCATTTCCAGCAGCTTTGTAATTTCAGTGGTCTGGAGGATGACGCCGATCGACCCCGTCAGCGTGCCTTCGCGCGCGAACAGGCGGTCGGTCGCGATCGCCGTCATATAGGCGGCGGACGTTGCGATCCCGTCCATCACTGCTACCAACGGTTTCTCTTCGCCGAGTTCGAGAAGCGCATTATGCAGGGTCTCGCCGCCCACCACCGTTCCGCCGGGGCTGTCGATGCGGACGATGACGGCCTTCACGGCGTCGTTCTTCGCAAGCTTGCGGATTTTGCGGAGCCGGTCGTCATCGTGAACGATGACGCCCTTGACCTCGACCCGGGCGATAAAGTCGCCGCCGCCAAGCGGCCCGCTGAAACGCCCATAACCGACAAGGACCGCCGCGACGACGGCCACGACCGTCGCGATGCGCCAGAACGTCAGCCGGCGCTTGAGCCGGCGGCGGTCCACCAGATAGTCGGAATCGTAGGCCATCGCGCCTCACGCAGCCTCAATGATTACCCGCGACCGGAATCGCGCGGGGACGATCAGGATTTCTCCTGATCGTCCTCGGCGGTTTCTTCCGTCTCGGCGGCGGCTTCTTCGGCCGGCGCCGCGTCGTCGCCCTCTTCGCGGGCCTTGTTCAGGGCCGCTCCGAGGATGTCGCCGAGGCTGGCGCCGGAATCGGACGAGCCGAAATCGGCCATGGCCTGCTTCTCTTCGGCCATTTCATGGGCCTTGATCGAGAGGCTGAGCTTGCGATCCCGCTTGTCGATATTGTTGACGCGGGCGTCCACACGGTCACCGACCGCATACCGGTCGGGACGCTGTTCGCTGCGTTCGCGCGACAGATCGGCGCGGCGGATGAAGCCCGGCAACGAGCCGGACACCGTTACTTCCAGGCCGCCATCTGTAACGGCCGTGACGGTGCAGGTGACGGTGTCGCCCTTGTTGATGCCTTCGATGGCACCGGCGAGCGGGTCTTCGGACAGCTGTTTGACGCCAAGGCTGATGCGTTCCTTCTCGACGTCGATGTCGAGAATGCGCGCCGTCACCATCTGGCCCTTGTCGTAGTCCTTCACGGCTTCTTCGCCGTTCACGTCCCACGAGAGGTCGGACAGATGCACCATGCCGTCGATTTCGCCGGGGAGACCGACAAACAGACCGAACTCGGTGATGTTCTTGATCTCGCCTTCGATATCGCCGCCGACCGGATGCGCGGCCGCGAAAGCGTCCCACGGATTGTCGTGGCACTGCTTGAGACCGAGGCTTATACGCCGTTTCTGGGAATCGACCTCCAGCACCATGACGTCGACTTCCTGACTGGTCGACACGATCTTGCCGGGATGGACGTTCTTTTTGGTCCAGCTCATCTCCGAGACATGAACCAGGCCTTCGACGCCCGGCTCCAGTTCGACGAACGCGCCGTAATCGGTGATGTTGCTGACACGGCCGGTAAACTTGGTGCCGACAGGATATTTCAGCTCCACGCCTTCCCACGGATCCGCATCCAGCTGTTTCATGCCGAGCGAGATACGCTGGGTTTCGGAATTGTAGCGGATGACCTGGACCTTGACGGTCTGGCCGATCGACAGGGCTTCGGTCGGATGGTTGATGCGGCGCCACGCGATATCGGTGACGTGCAGCAGCCCGTCGACACCGCCGAGATCGACGAACGCGCCGTAATCGGTGATGTTCTTGACCATGCCTTCGAGGATCTGGCCTTCCTTGAGGTTGGCGAGCAGCTCGTTGCGCTGTTCGGCCCGCGATTCCTCGAGAACGGCGCGGCGCGAAACGACGATATTGCCGCGGCGGCGATCCATTTTCAGAATCTGGAACGGCTGCGGCGTACCCATCAGCGGACCGACATCGCGGATCGGGCGCACATCGACCTGGCTGCCCGGCAGGAAGGCCACGGCGCCGGAAAGATCGACGGTAAACCCGCCCTTGACCCGGCCGAAGATCGTGCCGGTGACGCGTTCGGTTTTTTCGAACGCGATTTCAAGCTGCGTCCACGCTTCTTCGCGGCGCGCGCGCTCGCGGCTGAGGACGGCTTCGCCGTTCTTGTTCTCCATGCGTTCGAGATAGACATCGACGACGTCGCCGACGCCGATTTCCGAATCCTGTCCCGGCTGGCCGAATTCCCTCAGCGGCACGCGGCCTTCGGATTTGAGCCCGACGTCGATGAGAACGTTGTCGCCTTCGATCGACAGAACGGTGCCTTTGATGACCGAGCCTTCGGTCAGCTCGCCGTCGCCGAAGCTTTCTTCGAGGAGGGCGGCGAAATCTTCTTTGGGTGCTGCGCCAGCAGCGGTTGCGGTGTCAGTAGCCATGTTTAATCCTGGTTTTCCCTTTCCCGGAACAGAAACGGCGCAAACGGGACAGGCGCCTGAATAGGCGTCAGCCCGGGTAGCCCGATAAACTGTTCCATTTGTCCTGTTAGCGGATAAAGGACATTGCTAAGGCGAATGCGGCGTCGGCGTTTAGATTTGTCGTATCGATGACAGACGCGTCGGCTGCGGGTGCCAGAGGTGCGACGGCGCGGGTGCGATCCCGGTGGTCGCGTTCCTTCATATCCTGCAGAACGCGCGAAGGTATACTCGGATCGCCCTTTTCCTGCAACTCTTTTACCCGGCGCTCGGCGCGCACCTCTATATCGGCATCTATAAAGAACTTGTGATCCGCGTCAGGGCAGATGACGGTGCCGATGTCCCGCCCGTCGAGGACGACGCCCGGCGCATTGTCCGGCGGCGCGGCGGCGAAGGTGCGCTGAAGGTCGACGAGCGCCGCCCGGACCTGCGGGTTGGCTGCGACGATGCCGGCGGCCTGGCCAGTCGCTTCGTCGCGCAGGGCGGGATCGGCAAAATCCGTTTTCGAAACGTCGAGACGACGGGCGGCATCCGACGCCACAGTTTCGTCCGCCGGGTCCGCGCCGGCTCTTATCAGGGACAGTCCGACAGCCCGGTACAGCAGACCTGTGTCGAGATAGGCGTAGCCGAGTTCCGCTGCCAGGCGCCGCGCCAGGGTGCCCTTGCCGCTCGCCGCCGGGCCGTCGACCGCGATGACGACGGGCACGGTCAATCCCCGGCCGGCGCGATATCGGCGCCGAGACCCGTCATCAGGTCGAGAAAACCGGGGAAGCTGGTCCCGATGGCGGCGGCATCGTCGATCGCCACCGGTTTCCGGGCAGCCAGGCCGAGCACCAGATACGCCATTGCGATCCGATGATCGAGATTGACCGGGATCTCCGCGCCGCCGGGCGGCGGACCGCCCAGACCGGTCACGACGATGTCGTCGCCGTCGACGCGGACCGGTACGCCGCAGGCGCCCAGCCCGTCGACAATGGCGGCGAACCTGTCGCTTTCCTTCACCCGCAACTCGGCGAGCCCGCGGAAGCGGGTTTCCCCGGTCGCAACGGCCGCGGCCATGGCCGCGATCGGATATTCGTCAATCATCGACGGCGCCCGCGCCGCAGGAATGTCGGCGCCCGACAGCGGGCCATGGCGGAACGTGATATCGGCCACCGGCTCGCCCGACGCGTCGCGCAGATTCGCGATGTCCAGATCGGCGCCCATGTCACGCAGCGTATCGAACAGGCCGGCACGCAGCGGGTTGATGCCGATGTTTTCGATGACGACCTCCGACCCGGGCACCATCAACGCGGCCACGCCGGGAAAGGCGGCGGAAGAAGGATCGCCGGGCACGACGACGTCGCGCGCCGTCAGCTCGGCGTAGCCCCGGACCGAGATCCGGCGCCCGCCGTCCGTGGCCGTTTGGACGTCGAGATCGGCGCCGAAGGCTTTCAGCATGTTTTCGGTGTGATCGCGGGTCGCCTCGCGCTCCGTCACCGTCGTGATGCCGGGCGTGTTCAGCCCGGCGAACAGAACCGATGACTTCACCTGCGCCGACGGCACGGGCACGTCGTATTCAACCGGAATGGGCTCCGCCGCGCCCTGAACGACAAGCGGCATGCGTCCGCCGTCCCGCGCGTCGAACACCGCTCCGAATTGCGACAGGGGCTCTATCACCCGGTTCATCGGCCTGGAGCGCAGGGAATGGTCGCCCGTAATGTGCGCTTTCAGATCGTGCGTCGCCATCAACCCGAGCAGAAGCCGGGCTGCGGTGCCGGAATTGCCGAGATCGACAATATCTTCGGGCGAAGTCAGTCCGCCCACGCCGACGCCGTCGACGATCCAGTCGGCGCCCGCTTTTTCGACATGCGCGCCGAGTGCCCGCAGCGCCGCCGCAGTGCACAGCACATCCTCGGCTTCCAGCAGACCCTCAATACGGCTTCGGCCGACCGCGAGAGCGCCGATCATCAGTGCCCGGTGCGAGATCGACTTGTCGCCGGGAACCCCGGTTCGGCCGGTCAGCGCGCTGCCGGGACGGGCTGCGAGTTTGGTCAAAACATCGTCCTGATTGCCGGTGCGGCGATATTGCCGCGACGGCGTCTGTACCATACTGCGCGGCGGACGCAACCCGGGGAAACGCGGTTGGGTCGATTTAGCTTTTGACAGACCCCGCCGAACATGGCAAAGGCTGCGCTTCGATTTCAAATTCTGAATGGAGACCGACTTGGCGAAGCCGGAATGGGGGCTGAAACGGACGTGCCTTGGCTGTGGCACGCGTTTCTACGATATGAAGAAGGATCCGATCGTCTGCCCGTCCTGCGAGGCGGAATTCGATCCGCTTGCGCTTGTCAGGCCTCGACGGGCACGCGCGGCGGCGGCAAGCCAGGCCAAAGCGAAAGCGGAAGAAAAAGCCGCGGTGCCGGAAGAAGCCGTGGCAGAGGAAGACGATCTCCTTGCAGATGACGACGACGCGCTGGAGGTCAATGACGATCTCGATCTCGACGACGATGACGATGACGATCTTCTGCCCGATGACGACGACGATTCCGATATCGAGGGCGATCCGGATGTGTCGGAAGCGCTGGAGAACGCGAAGGACGACGACGGAGATCGCGAAACCTGAAAATTAGATGTTGCGGCGCCGCGCCGGTCTAAATAGAGTGCGCGCCGCCGAACAGAGAATTCGGGGCCATAGCTCAGTTGGGAGAGCGCTTGAATGGCATTCAAGAGGTCGGCGGTTCGATTCCGCCTGGCTCCACCAAGACGAGATAAAGGGTCCGGACTTTCCGGACCCTTTTCCGTTTCCGGTTGCCCTGACCTCGGCGGACCGCAACAGGCCGGGTAATTTATTCTTAACCAAACTCCTTCACCGGGGTTTAAGCGGTGGTCGCTACGATGCGCCTGTTAAAATTTGCGGTACAGGCGAATGCACACCCCGTCAGCGGACCCGGCGAAAGTCGCCGGAAACCGGACCGAGAAAAGCCTTCTGGTCACGGTTGCTATCCTCGCGATATTTGCGATTGCGGGCGCGTGGTTCGCCATGCGCCTTTCTGCGGGGGAAACCCTGGAGCGCGACGCCACTACACAGGCCCGAAGCTGGGCGAACCATATCGGCCGGCATATCGAAAACTTCGATGGGTTCCTGGACGGCAGCGCGGCGTCGGAAGCCGATTACCAACTGCTGAACACGGCGAAAAATTTCGGCAACGTATTCAGCTACAAAATCTATCGCGCCGACGGCACGGTGACGCAGGCGTCCAACCCGGGAGATCTCGGCCTGGTCAAACGTGCGGATTATTTCCGCAACATCGTTGCCGCGGGTGAAACGTTCACCCGCCTTGGAGAAGGCGGGTATAAAGACGTTCCCGACGTTTATATCGAAGCCTATGTGCCGGTCATGCGCGACGGACGTTTCGTCGGCGCAATCGAAACCTATATCGACGTAACCGAGCTCGCGCGGGACATCGACCGCAAGACGTTTCTCGCCCTGATCGGCCTCATCGCGGTGTTTATCGTCTTCGGCACCGCGCTGGGCATCGTGTACGCGCGCCATGCCCGCAGTCAGAGAAACCTGCTGGATGCCGTGCGCGCCCGCGAGGAAAACCACCGGCGCCTTTTCGAGTTCATGCCCTATCCTCTGTTCGTTCATATCGACGGCCGGATCGCCTATTGCAACGAAGCGGCGCTGGAGAAATTCGGCTACGACGACATCGACGAACTCTACGTCAAGGATTCGCGTATCCTCGTGCACGAAAGCCAGCACGCGCTGGTCGAGGAGCGCAGAAAGAAACGCATCGCGGCCGGCGCGCCCAATAAACCGGAAGAATTCCGGTTCGTGCGCCGCGACGGCACGGAACTGCTCGGCGAAACCGCCGCCGCACCCGTGACGTGGGAAGGAAAACAGGCCGCGATCGTCGGCATCGTGGATCTGACCGAACGTTTGAAAGCGGAAGAAGCGGTACGTCAGAGCGAAGAAAGATACCGCACGCTGCTGAACGTTCTCCCCGAGGGGGTCCGCATCAATCACGACGGAAAAGTCGTATACGCAAACCAAGCGGAAGCAGAGCTTCTGGGTGCGTCTTCCGCGGACGAACTGGTCGGAATGGAGACCCGGTTTGCGGAACCGCACGAGCTGGAAACCATCGAAAAACGAAAGAAGATGCTGAAGAGCGGACAGCCGAACACATGGCGCGAAACCACGCGTGTCCCGCTGGACGGAAAGATCGTGCCGGTCGAATCCATCAGCATCCCGATCAACTGGACCGGCGATACCAGCTACATGCTGGTGTCACGTGACTTGACGGAAAAGATCGAGGCGACCCGCAAGCTGGAGGAAAGCCGGGCCCGGTACCAGGGGCTGATCGAAGCCTCGCCCGACGCCATCCGGGTACATATCGACGGCAAGATCGTGTTTGCCAATTCGGCGGCAGCAAACCTGCTCGGTTTCGCGAAGCCGGAAGATCTGGTCGGCCTTGAAAGCTCGAAATTCAATCTGGAAGAAGACGCCGCCGGTATCGGATCCCGCCGAGACCAGATGAACAGCGGCCAGGCGAATGACTGGATAGAAGCGACGCGCCGCCGGATCGACGGCTCCCTCGTCCAGGTCGAGGCAGCCGCCATGCCGGTCGACTGGGACGGACGGATCGGTCATCTGATCATCAATCGCGACATCACCGCGCGCAAGGAAGCGGAGCTGATCAACGTGCGGCTCGGCCGTATCGTCGACGAATCTTCGAACGAAATATACGTGTTCGACGCGGAGACTTTGAAGTTCACCCAGGTGAACCGGGGCACCCGCGAGAACGTCGGCTATAGCGCCGACGAGCTGTCGGAGATGACGCCGCTCGATCTCACGCCGGAATTCGACCCTGAGGGGTTCGAGAAACTTCTCGCCCCGTTGCGGTCGGGCGAAAGCGCATCGGTACGCTTCGAGACCGTGCATCGGCGCAAAAACGGCACCTATTACGACGTCGCCGTGAACCTGCAGCTGATGCAGAACGAAAACCCGCCGCAATTCGCCGCCATCGTCCAGGACATCACCGAAAGGAAACAGTTCGAATTTTCGCTGAAGATCGCCAAGGAACAAGCGGAATTGGCGGCGCGGGAGGCGGAAACAGCCAACCGGGCCAAATCCGAGTTCCTGGCCACGATGAGCCACGAAATCCGGACGCCCATGAACGGCATCCAGGGCATGGCCCGGCTGCTGCTGGATACGGATATGCCGCAGGAGCAGCGGGATCGGGTCGAAATCATCTCGACATCGGGCGACGCGCTGCTGACGATCATCAACGACATCCTGGATTTTTCCAAACTCGAAGCCGGCAAGCTGGAACTCGAACATGTCGAGATTTCGCTGGCGCACACGATGGAAGGCGTCGTCGAACTTCTGGATACGCAGGCGAGCGACAAGGGGCTGCATCTCGCGACATTCATCCATCCGGCGCTGATGAACGGCGTTTACGGCGATTCCGGCCGGCTGCGTCAGGTGATTCTCAATCTAGCGTCGAATGCGGTGAAGTTTACGCCAAAAGGCATCGTGTCGCTGGTGGCCGACGCGGTTCGGGAAACGGATGACCGCATATCGGTGCGGATCGAGGTCCGGGATACCGGCATTGGCTTAAGCCCGGAAGCGCAATCCAGGCTGTTCGAGAAGTTCGTTCAGGCGGATGCGCCGACGACCCGGCGGTTTGGCGGCACGGGGCTGGGTCTTGCCATCTGCAAACAGATCGTCGAACTGATGGGCGGCAAAATCGGCGTCGACAGCGAGGAAGGCGTCGGCAGCACGTTCTGGATCGAACTCGATTTCGACCGCCTTCAGAAAGGCGTAAATCAGCCCGCGGCCGCAGCGCCCGGCACGCACGTGCTGCTGGCCTACAAGCACGACGAGAGCCGCGAAATCATCGCCCGGCAGTTGCAGGCCTTCGGCCTTGAAGTGACCTCGGTTACGGAAGTTGGCGGCCTCGTCGACAACGCGACGGGCACCGGAACCGCGCCCTTCGATGCCGTCCTGATCGACCAGGACATAGACGGCGCGAGCGGGGCGATTGCCTGCGCCAAATACGCGCAGGCCCAACCCGACGCCGATACGCAAGTAGTTCTTTTCATCAATCGCGGTCTTGCCGGCGAGGCCGCGAAACGCGCGAACCCCGATATAAAGAATTTCGTCGCCAAGCCGGCACGGCCGTCCCGGCTGCTTGCGGCGATCGACCCGCACGGGCATGCGGAAAACTCCGACGGCGAAAAGACATGCGCACCGGGCGAGGTTACGGCGTCCAGACCTGTGGGTCTGGACATTCTTCTCGCCGAGGACAATCTGGTCAATCAGCAGGTCGCGATCGCGATGCTGTCGAAAGGCGGCCACCGGATCGACATCGCGAATGACGGTATTGAGGCGCTGATGATGGCGTCTAAAAAACAATACGATGTCATCCTGATGGACGTGCAGATGCCGAATATGAGCGGCATCGACGCGACGAAAAAAATCCGCCGCCTGCAGGGACCCGTCGCCGAAACCTCCATTGTCGCCATGACCGCCAATGCCATGGTGGGCGACCGCGAAACCTATCTCGAGGCCGGCATGGTCGACTACGTCTCGAAACCGATCGACCCCAATCACCTGTCTGCCGTCCTGACGCGTCAGAGCGGTCGGAATTCAGTCGCCGGGGCGCTCGCCGACTCCGGAGGCGGCGTTGCGGAGACCACCGATATTTCGAAAGAAGATGTCGAGGACGTACTGGACGCGCTCGATTCTCTCTTTGAAGACGATGACAGCTAGGAGCTGATCCGATGCGGGTCAAAGATATTCTGGAAAATCGCAACGGCGAGCTTTTAAGCGTCCGGCCGGAGACAGAACTTCGGGAAGCAGCCGTGTTGATGTCGGAGAATGCGATCAGCGCGCCCGTCGTCCGGTCCGCCGACGGGTTGCTGGCGGGCATACTGACCGAGCGCGATATCGCGCGCCATTTCGCCCGGAACGGCGGCGCGTCGGAGACGACGGTCGCCAGCGTCATGACGATCGACGTGATCACCTGTTCCGCCGAACACGATGTGGGCGAGATCGCGGAAATCATGTCCGAAAGCAACATCCGGCACGTCCCTATCGTAAAAAAGGGGGCCCCGGTGGATATCGTCAGCATCCGGGACATCGTGCGTTTCCATATTTCGGCGCTGCAGTCGGAGAACCGCACGCTCCGCGAGCTCGTCGCCGCGCTGGACTGACGCCGCCGGGCGATCAACGGCCGCCGGGTCGCAGCTGGCGCCGCTGCGTGCTAGTATTCCACCCTGAAATCATCGCACGGCGGGGTATGGAATGTCTGGACTGGTGGAGGTGTTGCGCGAGATCGTCGTCGCCAACCGGATTCTCGCCAACGAGGGCGTCGTCGATGCGTTCGGCCACATCAGCGTGCGGCACCCGGACAATCCCGGTCACTATCTGATGTCGTGTTCGCGCAGTCCGGAACTCGTGACGCTGGACGACATCATGGAATTCACGCTGGAAGGCGAAATCGTCGGTGAGAACGACCGCAAACCCTATGCCGAGCGTCATATCCACGGAGGCATTCTGGAGCGCCGCGCCGACATCGTGTCGGTCGTCCACAACCATTCCCATGAAATCATCCCGTTCAGCGTGACGCAAACGCCCCTGCGTCCCCTGATGCATGTGACCGGCGTGATCGGCGAACACGTTCCCGTGTGGGATATCGCGGACAGGTTCGGCGGCACCAATCTGCTGGTGACGAATATGGAACAGGGGCGCGATCTGGCCGAAAAAATGGGCGACGCCCGGGTCGTGCTGATGCGGGGACACGGCTGCGCAGTCGCGGCGGCGTCGATCAAGGCGGCGGTTCTGACGGCGATCTATACGCAGGTGAACGCCAAACTGCAGCTGCAGGCGATGCCCCTCGGCGAGGTCAGGTATCTGAGCGCGGAAGAGCTGGAACTGACGCCGGAAACGCTGGTCGGGCCGCTGGCGATGGAGAGGGCCTGGGAATATTTCGCCCGCCGCGCCGTGGGGGATTCGTTCTGACGGCGGACCGGCCCGAGAATCCCTTGGACAATGTCGAATTCGACGCCCGGCATTTCGCCCGGCTGGACGAGACGCCGGACGAGATGTTCTACGGCATGGCGCGGCTGGTCACCCATATCGACGAGGCAGCCTGCGAGACGCTTGCTGCCCACTACGCCGCGCATCTGAAAGACGGGTGCCGTATCCTGGATATGATGTCGAGCTGCGTGTCGCACCTGCCGGCGGGGCTGACGCCGGATGCCGTCGTCGGGCACGGGATGAACACCCGGGAACTGGCCGCGAACCTGCAACTCCACAGCTATTTCGTGCAGAATCTGAACAAAAACCCGGTATTGCCGCTGGACGATGCCTGCTTCGATGCCTGTCTGATCGCCGTTTCCGTCCAGTATCTGATCGATCCGGTACGGGTTTTCGCGGAAATCGGCCGCGTTCTGAAACCCGGCGGGATCCTGATCGTGTCGTTTTCCAACCGCATGTTTCCGACAAAGGCCGTCGTCATCTGGCGGTCGCTCGACGACGCCGGGCATCAGCAATATGTGGCGGCATGCATGAAGAAGTCGGGTTGCTTTTCCGATATCCGCGTATTCGATCTGTCGCCCGACCCGGGACGAAGCGACCCGCTGTTTTCGGTCACCGGTTCGAAGCAGCTAGAGACCGAATAAAAGGATGGCCATCGCCGCTGTGTAGGACATCAATGCCCAGATCACGAATTTCGGATCGGGCCGGGATATTGTACGGCTTACATTTAACAAGACAGCCTCTCTCTGCATTTAATTTTGAATACATAAGTACGTTATAATTAATTATATAAATATAATTTATATTTGGATTATCATTTAATCTGTTCAATTATTATATAAATTTTTATTGTTTTCGGAAGACAGGTTGGTTACACGCTTATTAAGACAAAATTCAGACCCCGGCGCTTTAATACGGCCAGCGTATTCTGTTTGCCGGCGTTACAAGGTGCCCGATTTTTACGAGCTTGCCCGCCAGTTTGTCTGCATGGTTGTCGCCGCGACCCTGTCGCTGACGGTGTCCGTCGTCGACAAGATGCTGTCGCAACGGCCCGAATGGGCCGAAAAGGTGGCCCTGCTCGAAATGCAGTTCCGGGCGATCGCCCGGGGAGAAACGCTGGACGATGCGGAAAACGTCGCCACGGGAACCGGTGTCCGGAATACCGAAGCGGCTCCGGAATCCGCCGGCGGGTCGGGCGATCTCCAGGGGCTCGTCGAAGGATATTCGAAGCTTTTGGAGTTCACCGAACACGTCAGGGTCCGCGGCCTGATGCTCGACGCCGAATTCTGCGAACGCGTCGAGCGCGAATGGTCGGTCAAAACCCTGCTGTCCTACATGCTGACGGCGGAAAAATCCCTGAAGGAACAGGCCGAGGAAACGCACAAGGCCGCAGCGATGCTGCTGGGACACCGAAGCAGCAAGTAGGAGCCAACCGAAGAAGGGCAAGGCTTGAAACACGCCGCTAAAACCCCCATCTCCGGGAGAGCGGACGCCTGTTCAGGGTCCGCGGCAATGATTGCTCGCTCAGATGAGGAGGATCCCGATGGCACGCCTTTCGCTGTTTAACAGCCCCTTTCTGCTTGGTTTCGACGAACTCGAACGCGCACTGGATCGCGTCAGCAAGTCATCGTCGGACGGCTACCCGCCCTATAACATCGAACGCACCGGCGAAGACGATATCCGGATTTCGCTCGCCGTCGCGGGATTCGCACCGGAAGAATTGTCGGTGACGATCGAGGACACGCAGCTTGTCATCCGTGGCAAGCAGGACGACGACCCTGATCGCGAATTCCTGCACCGGGGCATCGCGGCCCGCCAGTTCCAGCGCTCATTCCTCCTTGCGGAGGGTATCGAGGTTCTGGGCGCGGATCTCGACAACGGGCTGCTGCATGTCAGCCTGAAGCGGCCGGTAGTGGAAACCCATTCGCGAACGATCGAAATCAGGACCGGCGGGAAGTCGAAACGCCCCAATCTGACGGCGATCGATATCGAACCGGAAGAAAAAGCATCCTGATCGAGGATGCGCGTTGCCGGCCCGGACGGGCGGCAGAGTGGAGAAGAAAGATGCAGCAGAGTGAAATAGCGGAAAAGATCATGTCGCCGGCGGATTTCGAGATGCTGGGCATGCATCATGTCGCCTATGTGAAGAAAATCGGCGGAAACGACTGTACGCGGTTCGGCGTCTACGCCGCCAACGGCGCGGAAATCGCGCTGATGGACGTCGACCGCGACGTTGCCTTCGCGACCGTCCGCCAGCACGACATGGAACCCGTCAGCGTCCACTGATTCGTCTGAAGCCGCTTACGCGGTATCTCACCGGCCCTGTCCGGCAATCTGAATCCGGCAACTTGAATAGGGAACGCAACCCTCAGGCCGCGTGAGTCTGGGCATCCTGGGTCAGCAGGCTGAATATCTTTTCCGGCGTCGTCGCCGTGCGCAGCTTGTCGCACTTGCCGGCATTGCGCAGCACCCGGGAAATACGGGCCAGCGCCTTCAGGTGATCGGCACCTGCGGATTCAGGGGCCAGCAGCAAAAAGATCAGATCGACCGGCTCGCCGTCGACGGCGTCGAAATCGACCGGATTGTCGAGCTTCGCGAAACATCCGAACAATTTGTCCAGATCGGGCATCTTTCCATGCGGGATGGCGATGCCGCTGCCGACGCCGGTGGTGCCCAGGCGTTCGCGTTCGAGAAGTACATCGAAGATTTCCCGCTCTCCCAGTCCTGTTTGCCTTGCCGCTGCGCCGGCGAGTTCCTGGAGCGCATGTTTCTTGCTGCCGGCCTCGAGGGAGGTGACGATACGATCGGCGCTGAGAATGTCTTCGATTTCCATACCCGTCTCCAGCGGTGTCAGGCAGTCGCGTTTTCCGGTTCTGGATCGACCCAGCCGATATTTCCATCCCGGCGCCGATAAATCACGTTCATTCTGCCGTTGCCGGCATTCAGAAACACGAGCGCCGACCGTTCAGACAGATCGAGACGCATCACCGCCTCGCTGACCGAAAGCGTATCCATCTCGGAGGTGGTTTCCGCGATCACCACGGGATTGTCCTCGCCTTCGGGCAGGCCGTCATCGTCTCCGTCATCGGCTGTACCCGGATCTTCCGGCTGTGCAATCACGTAGCGCTGCATGTTGACGGGATTCTGCTTGGCTTCGGATTTTTCCTTGCGGTGGTGATCCCGGAGACGCCGTTTGTGACGGCGCAGGCGTTTCGCGATTTTTTCCAGCGCGATGTCAAAGGCGAGATGGGCGGTTTCCGCCTCGCCGTGGGACTGCACGATAATCCCGCGTCCGGGGTGAACGGTGATATCGATGCGCAGACCGCTACCGGCCCTGGAGACCGTCACGCTGGAATCGAGACCGCTGTCGAAATACTTGTCGACGACCTCTTCGAGGCGGTCCTCGGCGTATTCGGGGAACGCACCGCCGATATCGACCTGTTTACCTGAAACTGTAACTTTCATGCACGATTATGAGCGGAAAGTTTTCCGCGTTTCCCATTAATTATTTGGATAGTCCGAGCAACGTCCTTATCCGTTACTCAAGGCGGCGGAAACTAGCACTGCCGAAAGGTTAGTCAATAGCCTGGCTTGGATGGAGACAGTCCGGAGCCGGTCTGCAAAAGCAGCCCGTGGTTTATACGTGCAGCGCCTTTTCGCGCCGGCGCTGGACCGACGACGGTATGTGCATCGCATCGCGGTACTTGGCGACGGTCCGGCGCGCGATATCGATGCCTTCATCTCGCAGGATATCGACGATGCGGTCGTCCGACAGAATGCTCTCGGGCTCTTCGCGGTCGATGAGGGATTTGATCCTGAACCGGATGGCCTCGGCCGACCGGGATTCGCCGGCCTCGTTCTGGCCGATCGCCGAATTGAAGAAATACTTCATCTCGAAGATGCCGCGGCTCATGCCCAGATATTTGTTGGCCGTCACCCGGCTGACGGTGCTTTCGTGAACGCTCACCTCTTCGGCGACATCGCGCAGCGTCAACGGCTTCAGAAATTCCACGCCGTTCTCGAAAAACGCTTCCTGTTGCGTCACCAGTTCGGATGCGACTTTCAGGATCGTTTCCTGCCGCTGGTGCAGCGCCCGTACCAGCCAGTTGGCCGACTGGAAACGGTCGGAGAGAAATTCCTTGTCTTCCTTCGACCGGGCATGTCGCCGGACGGTGGCATAGTAACGGTTGTTCACCAGCACCCGGGGCATGGTCTCGCTGTTCAGTTCGACCGCCCAGCCTTCCTTGGTGCGCCGGACGAACACGTCGGGCACGACCGGCTGGGCGACTTCGTGATTGAAGTCCGACGCCGGGCGGGGATTGAGCTCCTTGATTTCGGTGACCATCTGCAGCAGGTCTTCGTTGTCGACACCGCAGATCCGGCGCAGCTGTGCGAATTCCCGCTTGCCCAGAAGTTCCAGATGATCGAGCAGTGCTTGCATGGCCGGATCCAGCCGATCCTTTTCCCGCAACTGCAGTGCCAGGCACTCGGCGAGGGAACGTCCGAATATGCCGGGAGGATCGAGCTGCTGACAGCGGGCCAGGGTTTCTTCCACGCGGTCGATCGTGCAGCCGAGCGCGACGGCAACGGTTTCAAGTTCGCCTGACAGCCATCCGTTGTCATCCAGCATGTCGATCAGCCGGTCGGCGATCATGACCTCGACCGGATCGTCGAAATCGATGTTCACCTGGCCGATAAGATGATCGCGCAATGTCGTTTCTTCCGCGGCGACGTTTTCCAGACCCGACAGATCGTCGTCGAAACCGCCGCCGCCGGCGACGGCGGTGCTCCAGTTCAGTCCGTCGCCCTCTTCGTCGCCCGCCTCGGGCGCCGCGCCGTCGGATGCGGATTCCGGTTCGTAAACGTTTTCGAAATCGGTATCGAGAGACCGGTCGTCTTCGCCCATGCTTTCGGACGTTGCGTGGTCGGCCGAATCGGGCAGCGTCTCCACGTCGTCATAGGCGGGATCGTCGGGCGACAGGACCTCCGCGTCGGCGTCGAAATCCGCATCGCCCCCCATTTCGCCGGCATCGGCACTGTCCGGCGCTGCATCGTCCGCCGGCGCGTCCGGCGAATCGCCTTCGAATCCGCCCTCCGCATCTTCGCGCTCCAGCAGCGGATTCTGTTCGATTTCCTGTTCGATAAATTCCGTCAGCTCGACATTGGACATCTGCAGCAGCTTGATGGCCTGCTGCAGTTGCGGCGTCATTACCAGAGATTGGCTCTGACGCAGATCCAATCGTGGTCCGAGCACCATTTATGGTTATCCTACATACACTTAGACAAAGTCTTACAGGCTGAATCTTTCACCAAGGTAAACGCGCCGGACATCCTTGTGGGCGACGATCTCGGATGGCGCGCCTTCCATCAGAACCGCCCCGTCGTGCAGGATGTAAGCGCGGTCGACGATATCAAGCGTCTCACGCACATTATGGTCGGTGATCAGCACGCCGATGCCGCGGTCCT
>Ga0181576_10001877_pt1 | contig 16023 bp, 17 predicted proteins | sample 101ome_22_FD_132464 | JGI IMG/M metagenome (GOLD analysis project Ga0181576, IMG submission 132464) | Coastal salt marsh microbial communities from the Groves Creek Marsh, Skidaway Island, Georgia - 101412BT metaG (megahit assembly) | ecosystem: Environmental > Aquatic > Marine > Intertidal... | reverse complement strand
GGGCTCTTCGGCGGCCTGAGTTGGCTCCGACGCGGGAGCAGCGGGTGCTGACGATGTTTCTGCAGGGACGTCCTCACCTTCTTCGATCAACACGGCGATGGGGGTGTTGACCTTCACGCCTTCGGTGCCTTCCGAGATCAGGATCTTGCTGACCACGCCTTCATCGACGGCTTCGAACTCCATCGTGGCTTTGTCGGTTTCGATCTCTGCGATGATGTCGCCAGAGGAGATGGTATCTCCTTCCTTTACGAGCCATTTTGCGAGGGTGCCTTCCTCCATCGTGGGGGAGAGGGCGGGCATAAGAATTTCAGTCGCCATGTCTTAAGCCTCCTGCGGGATTTCAGCGGCGTAGATATCAGTCCAAAGCTCTTCGAGCGCAGGCTCGGGGCTCTCTTTGGAGAACTCGGCGGCTTGATTGACGTTATCTTTGATTTCTTTGTCGATCGCCTTCAGATCTTCTTCGGAGGCATGTTTGCCGGTGAGGAGGATCGAGCGCACATTTTCAATTGGATCACGTTCTTCGCGAATCTTCTGAACTTCCTCACGAGTCCGGTATTTTGCAGGGTCGGACATCGAGTGACCGCGATAGCGATAGGTTTTGACCTCGAGGATGTACGGGCCTTTGCCGGAACGGCAATGCGCAACGGCGCGTTCGCCGGCTTCCTTAACGGCGAGCACGTCCATACCGTCAACCTCTTCGCCTTTAATCCCGTAGGCGGCGCCACGTTCCCAGAGGGATGGCGACTTGGTTGAGCGCTGGACGCTGGTACCCATGGCGTAGTTGTTGTTTTCAATGACGAAAACGACCGGAAGATCCCATAGTTGGGCCATGTTATACGTCTCGTAGACCTGACCCTGGTTGGCAGCGCCATCGCCGAAATAAGCGAAGGTGACGCGGTCGTTGCCTTTGTATTTGTCCGCAAAGGCGAGGCCCGCGCCGATCGGCACCTGCGCACCGACGATGCCGTGGCCGCCATAGAAATGCTTCTCTTTCGAGAACATGTGCATGGAGCCGCCTTTACCTTTGGAGTAACCGCCTTCGCGGCCTGTCAGCTCGGCCATAACGCCTTCAGCGTCCATGCCACAGGCCAGCATATGGCCGTGGTCGCGGTAAGAGGTGACGCGCTTGTCGCCTTCCTCTGCTGCGGCCTCAAGGCCGACAACAACGGCTTCCTGACCAATATAAAGGTGGCAGAAACCACCGATAAGGCCCATGCCATAGAGCTGGCCCGCCTTTTCTTCAAAGCGCCTAATAAGAAGCATCTCACGGTAATAGGTGAGTAATTCATCCGCAGATACATTCGGTTTTTGCGCTGGTTTCTTCGCGGCCATAGGTCCTCCGTCTGTCGCTAGAAGAATTGTTTAGCGTTAAACTATCCCATAAAGCATTCAGTTTCAAAAAGCGAGAGGCAATGACATTTTGATGTTCATAGGTGGGTTGCGGCAATTGCAACCCTGCGTGTTTAGATGAAATTGATCTGTCGCAATGCCGGTTTTGGAGGCGTAGGCTAGGTTTGTGATGCTGAAGAGACTGGAGGGCCGACATGAAAGTTGCAATCGTATTTGGAACAATCGAGGGGCAAACAGGAAAGATCGCGCGCTTTGCGAAACAGCATTTGCGGGCAATGGGGCACGAGGTCGCGATGTTCGATGTGGCTGATCATACCGCTGTGATCGACATCGAAAGTGCTGATAAGGTCATTCTCGCCGGATCGGTGCATGAGCGGCGACATCCGGAAGATTTTGAAGTTTTTCTTCTGGCGCAAAGGGACGCCCTAAACGCAAAAGGGCCGTTATTGCTGTCTGTAAGCTTGAATGCTGCCTTCACGGCGGGGCGAGAAGAGGCGCAAGAATACGTCACTGAATTGACTATGCGAATAGGCTTGGAGCCAAGGCAGGTCGCGTTGGTTGCGGGCGCGGTGCGGTCAGGTAAGTACGATTATTTTGCATCGATGGTGTTGCGGCACGTCGTTTTGAAAGATCGACCGAGCGTTCCCGCCGATGAAACACATGAGTTCACGGAGTGGGACCAGTTGCGGGCGGCAATTGACCTATTCGTCGCGGGTTAACACCTTAGCGGATTATGATTTCGTCCGTGCGGATGAGCCCCAAAACGTCACGCGCTTGCTGATCCAGAAGATCGAGATCCAAATACTTATCTGAGAGACGCAAGGTGAGGTTTTCCATTTCGGCAACCTCCGACTGAAGCTTTGATAGCTCGTCTTGCAGGTCTGTCTCCTCTGCGCTGACCTCAAGATGACGCAGCACGCCGAAATCACCCTGAATGGCCGAGTAGATGAAATAGAGGCCCAAGCAAAATGCTCCTGTAAAATACAGGGCCGCACCAAAGCCGTTCTTACCGAAAACACTCATCTCTCTGCCTCACTGGGCCTCTTCGTGCCCTATGAGACAGAGAATCGCACATTAGCGCGGACTTGTGAATCCCCTAAACGTATAGAGAAGCTAATTGTTTCAGGCGCGGCCGCGATAGATGTCGACCAGTTTGCCGAGCATATGCAGTGCGTCCTCGCGGGTCCGCTGGAACGAGTTGCGTCCGATGATAGAACCGTTGCCGCCGCCGTCACGGATCGCGCGCGCATCGTCATAAACGCTATCTGTGCCTTTTTTGGCCCCACCAGAGAACACGACGATGCGGCGACCGCCGAACGAGGACTCCATGCAATGAAGCACCCGTGCAGCTTGGGTGGCGATGTCGATGTTCTGGGCTTCGTAAACTTTTTTCGCTTCGCCAAGTTCGAGGTGATCGGTCGACAATTTGATCTTGATGATATGTGCGCCGAGGAGGGCGGCGATCTGGGCGGCATAGGCGGCGATGTCGATTGCGGTTTCGCCATCTTTGGAAATCGCCTCACCACGCGGGTAGGACCAGATCACGGTAGCGACGCCTTTGGCGGCGGCTTCCTTGCGCATCTCGACGATCTCTTCGAACATATCGAGGGCCATGTCAGAACCCGGATAGATCGTGAAGCCGATGGCGGCACAGCCGAGGCGCAGCGCGTCATCGACGCTTGCAGTCACCGCTTGGTTTTTGCCAGCTGTATCCGACATGAGCGAATTGGCTGAGTTCGCTTTCAAAATGGTTGGGATTTGGCCTGCGAAGGTATCTGCGCCCGCTTCTATCATTCCAAGCGGGGCGGCGTAGGCATTCAGCCCTGCGTCGATTGCCAATTGGTAATGGTAATGCGGATCATAGCCTGCTGCGTTCGGCGCGAAGCTGCGGGCAGGGCCATGCTCGAACCCTTGATCCACGGGGAGGATGATCATTTTGCCGGTGCCGCCAAGCTTGCCGTTCATCAGCATGCGCGCAAGGTTTGCTTTCACGCCGGGTGTTTCGCCTTCGTAGTTAGCGAGAATTTTCTGAACGATGCGGGTGGTTTTCATGGCGTGCTCCTCGAGTCGCGGGGGTGTTTCGTCCCGCATATGACGAGGAGGGCAAGGGCGCAAATGTGTTAGCGCCAACGACCCTTATGTTAGCGCAACCGGCGCGATAACCACAGCACCGGAGCTTGTTTTATCAACATTTTCAGTTGCTTTGGAGTGCTGCAACCCCAGGCAAGGTTTTGCCTTCCATCCATTCGAGGAAGGCGCCGCCAGCGGTGGAGATGTAAGTGAAATCTGACGCGACACCGGCTTGGTTCAGAGCGGCCACGGTATCGCCTCCACCTGCGACGGAGATCAGCGCACCTTTGACCGATTGCGCGGCCGCAAATTTGGCGGCGGCATTAGTGGCGGCATCGAACGGGTTCAGTTCAAATGCGCCAAGAGGCCCATTCCAAATGAGCGTGCGGGCCGATGCAATGACTTGCGTGATGTAGGCCACGGTATCTGGCCCTGCGTCGAGGATCATTGAGTCGCTGGGGCAGGCGGTTGCAGCGACGATCTCATGGTCGGCGTTGGCTTTGAACTCACGGGCAACCACGACATCGCGCGGGATAATGATCTCGCATCCGGCCGCGTTGGCTTTTTTCAGGATCTCAAGCGCGGTTTCCGCCAAATCGTGTTCGCAGAGCGATTTGCCAACATCGATGCCCTGCGCGGCAAGGAATGTGTTTGCCATGCCGCCACCAATTACCAGATGGTCCACCTTGCCGACGAGGTTGCCCAGAAGATCAAGTTTCGTTGAAACTTTTGCACCGCCGACCACGGCCACGACGGGCCGCTGCGGGGTGCCGAGGGCGTTTTCGAGAGCAGCGAGCTCTTCTGCCATCAGGCGGCCTGCGCAGTTTGGAAGGAGGCGTGCGACACCTTCGGTAGATGCATGGGCACGGTGCGCGGCTGAGAAAGCGTCATTGACAAAGACATCTCCCAGCGAGGCCAGAAACCCTGCCATTTGCGGATCGTTCTGCTCTTCCATCGCGGTGAAGCGGGTGTTTTCGATCAACACGACAGAATCTAGGGGCAGAGCGTCGATCATTTCGCGGCTTGGGCGTTCGATGAAGGTGACTTCGCGGCCGAGCGCGGCTTCAACCGCTGGCAATGTGACCCGCAGGCTCATCTCGGGTACGACCTGCCCCTTGGGACGGCCGAAGTGGGCCAGCATGATTGGTGTGCCGCCCTTTGCGAGAATGTCTTTAAGCGTCGGAATGATGCGTTCGATCCGCGTGGCGTCCGTTACGCTGCGATCCTCTACCGGAACGTTGATATCGACCCGGACAAGCACCCTTTTGCCGTTAAGATCGAGGTCATCGAGGGTCTTCCAGCTCATGGTCATGCTCCGTGTAGGTGAATTGACGCTTAGGTGCGGGATTATCGACGTAAGGTCAACATCTCGTGGCTTGCATTTCGGGTTTCGCAAATTAAGAAAGGGGTCTCATTCCCAAGGAGGAAACGCACAGTGGCCGAAATCAAAGATCCAGAGAACACCGTTATTATCGAGCTGAAAGATGGCAAAGTGGTCATCGAACTTCTGCCAGATGTGGCGCCGCATCATTGCGAGCGGATGAAAGAGCTTGCGCGCAGTGGGCAATATGACAACGTGTGCTTCCACCGCGTGATCGACGGGTTCATGGCCCAGTCTGGCGACGTGGCTAATGGGAATATGGAAAGCGGTTTTGACCTGCGCCGTGCGGGAACGGGCGGGTCTGATCTTCCTGATCTTCTGGCAGAGTTTTCGAAGCTGCCGCATGACCGTGGCACCTTGGGCGCAGCCCGTTCCGCGAACCCCAATTCGGCGAATTCGCAGTTTTTCATCAATTTCAAGGACAATCACTTCTTGAATGGTCAGTACACCGTATATGGCCGCGTGATCTCCGGCATGGAATTCGTCGATAATATCAAGCGTGGTGAGCCGCCTGCAGAGCCTGATCGGATGATCAGCGTCAAGGTTGCCGCTGATGCGTAGCGCGTTCTTGGCGCCGCTGCTTCTCGCGGCTGCACCCGCTTTCGCGAGCGGGTTGGAAATCCGCGTTGCTGGTGAGGCGAATGGCGTGATTAAGATCGACTTGTTTGAAGATGTTGCGCCTTTGCATGTTGAACAGATCACGACGCTGGCCTCTGAGGGGGCATATGATGGCGTGGTGTTCCATCGTGTGATCGAGGGCTTCATGGCCCAGACTGGCGATGTTGAATTCGGTCGTATCGGTCAGGACCTGTCCATGGCGGGGCGCGGAGGATCAGCGTTGGACGATCTGCCGGCCGAGTTTTCGGATCTCCCCTACGAACGTGGGACCGTCGGCATGGCGCGGTCGCAGTCACCTAACAGCGCGAACAGCCAGTTCTTCATCATGTTTGCGCCTGCACCGCATCTGAATGGTGGCTATACAGTGGTTGGTGAGGTTACCGAGGGCATGGAAATCGTCGATGCGATCAAGCGCGGCGCCGGGTCAAACGGTTCGGTTATCGGCAGACCAGACGTCATGGAGACGGTTACAGTTACCGAATAAGCTTTCACGCGCGCTCACGTCTCAGAGAGCGTGGATAGAAAGTGGACCCAGGTGAGGCACCCTTCGCCACGGGGGGTGCCTTATGCGTTATATAATCGGTTTTTTTTGCTATTGCGCTGTTTGGCAACGTAGCTGCTGCTGAACCACGGTTCTGGTTTCATGAGTGGCCAAATACAGATTTCGCGATAAGTGCTGTTGAGAGTTGGGTTGAAATCCGCTCCGGAGGGCCGCCGAAAGACGGAATTCCTGCACTCCTTTCTGTAGACTTAGGCCCTGCCGCGCAGGAGCGTAGTTTGTCGCCGCGCGAACCTGTCATTACAGTCGAACTGGAGGGTCAAGCCCCACGGGGGTATCCGGTGCGTTATTTGATGTGGCATGAGATCGCCAATGATACGATTGGCGATGTGCCAGTTGCGGTGACGTTCTGCCCGCTCTGCAATTCCGGAATTACTTTTGACCGGCGCACCGATGCAGGCTCTCTGAGTTTCGGAGTGTCAGGCAAGCTGCGTAATTCCGATATGATTATGTATGACCACCAAACCGAAAGTTGGTGGCAGCAGGCCATCGGCGAAGGGATCGTTGGTGAACTGACCGGCATGGAGTTGCAATCTTTACCGAGCTGGATGGAGAGCTGGGAAGTTTTCGCGTCTCGTAATCCGGAAGGGTTGATGATGCAGCAGCCGGAGGGGCATCTGCGCAACTATGGCGAGAACCCTTATTTGCGGTATGACAGTTCGGTGCGACCGTTCCTCTATAATGGTGAAGTTCCGCCGCATGATATTCCAGCAATGGCGCGGGTCGTGCGGGTAGGAGAGCGGGCATGGCCGCTCATGCGGCTCTCGGAAGAGCGGGAAATTCGAGAGGAAGGCGACGTGCTCACATGGGAGATGGGCCAAGCCTCGGCGCTGGATACCGGTGCGATTGGTGAGGGGCGTGAGGTGGGCAATGTGAGGGTGAAGGATGGCGCAGGAAACGATCTGGCGCATGACATTCTCTTCGCCTTCGCTTTTCACGCTTTTTGGCCGGACGGGAAATGGATGATCGACGGCGGTAATCGTGATTGACAATCGGTTGTGGCGGCAGTCTTGTCGCCGCGATGAGCCGTAAGACAGAAATAGACCTCTTTGGTGCAACAGCGCTGACTGGATTCGCCATTTTGCTGGCATTCAATCAGGTTGTTATCAAAGTCACCAATGGCGGCATCCAGCCAGTATTCTTTGCGGCCCTCCGTTCGTTTGGCGCCTTGTTCTGCCTCTTGCTCTGGCTCCGTTGGCGTGGGGTGAGCCTGCATTTTCCCAAGGAAACACTGCTACCCGGCGTGGTGACAGGTGTATTCTTTGCGCTGGAGTTTTTCTTTCTTTTCATTGCCTTGGATTACACAACCGTGGCGCGGTCTGGGATTATCTTTTATTCGATGCCGGTCTGGCTTGCGCTGGCGGGGCATTTCTTTCTGGCAGACGACCGGCTGACGCCTGCAAAGCTGATCGGATTGATCGTGGCCTTGTGTGGGGTTGCGTGGGCGCTTTTCGGGCGCGACCCCGAAACCGGCGGGAGCATTTGGGGTGATCTTGCTGCGCTGATAGCAGCCTTTGGCTGGGCTGGTTTGACCTTGGTGACGAAAGGCTCTGCGTTGAACAAGGTGCGCCCTGAATTGCAGCTCTTGGTTCAGCTGGCCGTCTCAGGGCCGCTTCTACTTTTACTGTCCTTCTTCATGGGCGATCTCATCCGCGATTTGGGGCCGATCCATTTGGCAGGGCTGGCGTTCCAGATCATTGTGGTGGTGGCGGCGGGCTATGTTTTCTGGCTTTGGTTGCTGTCGATCTATCCGGCGTCGAGCGTGGCATCGTTCAGCTTTTTGTCGCCGGTCTTCAGCGTGATCATGGGCTGGGGGCTTTTGGGTGAGGCGCTGTCGCGGGACATCCTCTTTGCGTTGGTTCTTGTCGCGATCGGGATCTTCTTGGTGAACCGCCCGCGCAAGAAGATCTATGTGCCGCAGAACGTTTGAGTGACCCTTTCTTCACGGAGAGGAATAGCGGCGAAGGGGCGGGTTGCGTCGGTCAGTTGTGAAAAAGGGGCTGTTACAGCAGCGAGCATGTTTCTGAACGGTTCGAAATCGCCCGCGACACCTGATTGGATAATCTGTTCGAGCAGATGATTGCGTGGTATGAGCTGCGCATTTTTCCCCTGCATTACGGTTTCATCAGGTCTAAGGGCGCGCCAACGGGCCTTCCAATCCTCATAGCTGGCATGTCGATCCAATGGAGCAACGCTTGCGTCGGTTGAAAGCGCGGCAAAGGTCTGAGTGAAATCGGCTTCGGAGTCTGCCATCAAGGTGAGAAGCTCATTAGAGAGCTGCTCGGTGGCGTCGTCTGCGGCGGAGAAACCCAACTTCGCGGCAAAGATCTTGCGGCGTTCTGCATCGTAGATGTCGCCAAAGCCATTGATAATCCGCGTAAATTCCTCGACGGCGGCATCCTGATTATCTTCCAGCGGTATGAGGGCCGTGGCTAATTGGGCGAGGTTCCAAACCCCTATGCGCGGTTGATTGCCGTACGCATAGCGGCCTTGACGGTCAATCGAAGAGAAGACCTTCGCGACATTGTACTCGTCGAGAAAAGCGCAAGGGCCAAAATCGATTGTCTCACCCGACACGGTCATGTTGTCGGTGTTCATGACGCCGTGAACAAATCCCACACCGATCCATTTGGCGATCAGCTTGGCTTGGCGCTCGACGATCATGCGCAGGAGATCCGCGACAGTGCCTGCCGATGGATAATGGCGTGCGGTTACATGGTCAGTTAGCGCTTGCAGGGCTTCTCTGTCTTGGCGCGCTGCAAAATACTGGAAGGTACCGACCCGGATATGGCTGGACGCGACGCGCGTGAGAATGGCCCCGGGCAATATGGCATCCCTATAGACCGGATCGCCTGTCGTCACAGCTGCCAAAGCGCGGGTTGTGGGAATGCCGAGTGCATGCATCGCTTCGCTGACGATGTACTCGCGCAGTACCGGCCCGAGCCATGCTCTCCCGTCTCCGGAGCGCGAAAACGGGGTGCGGCCACTGCCCTTGAGCTGGATATCGAAGCGCTGGCCGTCCGGCGCGACGACTTCACCCAGAAGCACAGCGCGCCCGTCGCCAAGTTGAGGGTTCCAATTTCCAAACTGGTGGCCGGCATAGGCTTGGGCCAATGGCGGATGGGTTCCATCGACCTGATTGCCCGAAAGGCACGCCAAGCCATCGGGGCTTTGGAGTGTTTCTTTATCGAGCCCGAGGCGCTCTGCTAGTGGGCCGTTAAACTGGATAAAAGCCGGTTTCGAAACCGGCGTCGGCGCGACGAAGGCAAACATCTGCTCCGGCAGGCGGGCGTAGCTTGTATCGAATGGAAGGGGCAATATCATAAAGCAGAAATGGGGTCATGAGCCGCGTTTTCTAGAGCAAATCAGAAAGAATGCGGGTCTGATCCTCAATTTTCCAGCCAAGCTTTTCGCAAAACCGACGCGCGCGGACGTCTTGGATATTGACCCGCGCATGAAATGCTTTCAGCCCTGCTTTCGTGAGGCTGACGGCAATCGCATTGGTTACTTCCTTGGCAATGCCGCGATTGCGCACCGAGGGGCGAATGAAAATCTCGTCAAGCCACGCTTCGCGGCCGCCGAGCGAACGGCTCCAGCCAAAGGTCACGAGCACATAGCCAAGCGGCGAGCGGCGCGGGCCGATGAGCCAGATTGCCCCATGCGGTTGACCTTCCAAGAGCGGCTGGACGGATTCTGCGAGCTGCGCGTTGTCAGTGGAATTCCGGCGCTCTTCGTCATGACGTTGCAGGAGCGGTAGTAGGGCGTCGATATCCGCAGTGGTGGCTAGGGTGATTGCTGTGCTCAAAGCCGTCCTATCCTTTCAACGAGGAGATCATAAAATCCATCTGCATCCAGATCCCCGATGAACAGCGTGTTTTCGGGTTTGCCGGTAACGCGCCACCAATCTGCAACAGTCATTCCCCGGGTCAAAGGCGAATTGGTTTCAATCTCGACGTTGATATTTCTGCCTGAGAATAACTCGGGTCGGAGCAGATAGGCAATGACACAGGGGTCATGCAGCGGAGCGCCTTCGGAGCCATATTTCTCCATATCGAAACGTTCAAAAAAGTCGGTCCACGCGGCAACCATGTCGCCAGCCTTGGTCCCAAGTGAACGGAAGCGATCGATGCGGGCACGCGTTGTCAGCGCCTTATGCGTAACGTCGAGTGGCATAACGGTAATCGGGCGACCGCATGCGAAAACTACTGCCGCGGCTTCCGGATCGACATAGATGTTAAATTCGGCTGCTGGCGTGATATTGCCTACCTCGAAATAGGCACCACCCATCAAGACGATTTCTTGTACGCGCGGAACGATGTCCGGTGCCTTGCGGAAGGCCATTGCGATATTTGTCAGCGGCCCGAGGGGGCAGAGTGTTACCGTGCCTGACTTTTCATTGCGTAATGTGTCGATAATGAAGTCAACAGCATGCTGTTGCTGTAAAGGCATCGCGGGTTCATCGAGTTTTGGTCCGTCCAACCCGGTTTTACCGTGGACATGCTCTGCCGTCACAAGCGGTTGCATCATCGGTGCCTCGCAACCCGCAAAAACGCGCGTTTCAGGCTTTCCGGCGAGCTCGCAAATAATCCGCGCATTTTTCTGAGTGAGCGCGAGAGGTACATTTCCTGCCACGGCTGTTACGCCGAGAACGTCAATCTCCTCTGGGCTTGCGAGCGCAAGGAGAATGGCTACGGCATCGTCCTGTCCGGGATCGGTGTCGATAATGATTTTGCGGGGGGTCATGACTCGCTCCGTTTGGTTGGGGCGAGAGTGCTGGACTGGCGCGTCGGACGCAAGGGCGCGATCGCTAGATCCTGTCGTGTTGGCGCAGTTCCGCGTGCAGTTTGGGCGTCAGCGGATGGTTCATTTCCAAGCCGAAGATGTAGGCATGGGTCAAGTAGAAGCAGGACGCATCAACGGAATTAGCTGTGCGTCCTGCCTCGGCATATAATTCGACCAAGGCATGCCGATCATCGCGCGCATGCGCGTCCAGCAGGCGTTCGTCGAGATCACTCATGCGGATTGCCGGTGCTCTTCAAATTTGCCTGCGACCCAGTCATGGAAACAATGCGTCGGCCCGTCCATCGCAGGGCTGAACCGCCCGCCATCGAAATGCGGCGCAAGGCGGCCTTTCTGCATTCCCTCAACGACAAAAACATCCTCTTCGAAAACGGTTTTCCAAAGGGCTGCGTTCTTGGCGCGCATGCCTTCGTCAGTGTTCGGTTGCGAATAATAGAGGTGGATATGTTCTACGGTTCTGTCCTGCGCTTTGGGCTCAAGGATGATTGCGAATGCGTGATCGCGCTGCACGCCGAGAAGCACGTTGGGATACACAGCGACATATTCTGCGCCTTCATCCCATTTCTCAGAAAGGTTCGGGAAATCAGGGAACACTTGTTCGTTCACGCCGCGTAACTGGCGGTAAACAAGCGTGCCTTGACCGGAATACTGACCTTTCGCCTCGATGTGATAGTGGTCTTCAAGGCGGGAATAGCTGTTCAAACCGGGATGTACCCAAGGAAGGTGATAGCTTTCGCAGTAGTTTTCGACCGCTAGTTTCCAATTCGTTTGAACATCTAGGTGGAAGAAGCTGTCTGCGCCGCCATGATAGAGCGGTTGTTCATGTTCTGACCAACGGGCGATGAGATCGGCATGGACCTCTTCAAATGGTGCGGCATTGCCATCAACATTGATGAAAACGACATCTCGCCAGATATGACTGCGCACCTCAATCAGGCCCAGATCTTCTTTGACGATTGCTTCGTGTTTATTTTGACCCGGTCCTCCAACATGGGGCGTCGAGACGAGACGACCATCCGTGCTATAGCACCACGAGTGGTAGGGGCAGCGGATGGCGCCTTCGATCTTTCGTGGCTCCTGAACAAGGATCATACCGCGGTGGCGGCAAATGTTTTGGAAGACGCGAACTTCACCGCTGCGGTCGCGCACGAGCAGAAGTGGCATGCCCAGGAATTCGATCGGCTTCGCATCGCCATTTTCGGGCACATCGGCGGCGACGGCGAGGCCGGCCCAAGAGGCAAAGAGAACAGCCTTTTTCTCCTCCTCCCAAACGGTCGGGTCGACATAATATGCGTTTGGCAGTCCTTGCGCGGTATCAACGCTGCGGCGAACCGCTGACAGATCGCTATCAGGAATATCTTTTGCCATCGAAGCCTCCGGAAATTGAGTCTCTCTCAACTATCACGGAGGGTGCGCGTTCTATATTCCAGTCGCGACCTGCACTTTCATTACCGCGACCTGTCGTTTGGCTTATTCGGTGCCCCGCGAAAGGGCCGCGACGCCGGTGCGGGCTGTCTCAACGAGGCCAAGTGGCCGCATGAGTTCCGCGAATGCGTCGATTTTGTCTGAGGGGCCTGTGATTTCGAATACGAAGCTCTCAAGCGTTGAATCGACAACATTTGCGCGGAAAATTTCTGCAAGCCTGAGGGCTTCAATACGCGCGTCGCCGGTGCCGGCAACTTTCAGCAAGGCAAGCTCACGCTCGACTGCTGGGCCTTCTGCGGTGAGATCTTGAACATCGTGCACAGGAACAATACGGCCGAGTTGCGCATGAATTTGCGCGATCACTTGCGGTGTTCCGGTGGTCACGATTGTGATGCGGCTGAGGTGGCCTGCGTGATCCACCTCGGCAACGGTCAGGCTTTCGATGTTGTAGCCACGCCCGGAAAAGAGGCCAATGACACGCGCGAGCACGCCAGGCTCGTTTTCGACCAGGACCGCGAGTGCATGGCGCTCTACTTCTCCGCTAAAATTGGGGCGAAGATTATAGGCTGAATGGCTCGTGGAGCCTTTTTTGATACGGAGTGCGGACATCTTATCTGCCTTATCTAGTCAACTCTTTGGAGGAAGGGCGCGCGGGTTAGACCAACACCGCGCCTCCAGCCTGAATAGCGCCTTCTGTGGACGCATCGCCCAACAGCATTTCATTATGCGGCTTGCCCGATGGGATCATTGGGAAGCAATTTTCATGTTTTTCGACGAGGCAGTCGAACAGTACCGGGCCGTCATAGTCCAACATTTCCATGATCGCGTCATCGAGGTCTTTGGGATCTTTGCACAGGATACCCTTCGCTCCGAATGCTTCCGCCAGTTTGGTGAAATCGGGCAGAGCTTCCGACCATGATTGCGAATAGCGCTCGCCGTGCAGCAGTTGCTGCCACTGACGTACCATGCCCAATCGTTCGTTGTTCAGGATGAACTGTTTGACCGGCAGGCGGTACTGCACAGCGGTACCCAGCTCTTGCATATTCATCAGCCATGATGCTTCGCCGGCGACGTTGATCACCAATGCGTCGGGATGGGCCAGTTGCACACCGATGGACGCGGGGAAGCCGTAGCCCATCGTCCCGAGGCCGCCGGAGGTCATCCAGCGGTTCGGGTCTTCAAAGCCAAGATATTGAGCCGCCCACATCTGGTGCTGACCCACCTCTGTGGTGATGTAACGATCATGTCCTTTGGTCAGTGCTTCTAGCCGTTGCAGCGCGTATTGCGGCTTAATGACCGTGTCCGAGTTGCGATAGTTCAGGCATTCGACTGCCTTCCATTCGTTGATTTTCGCCCACCATTTCGCGAGGTTTTCTTTGTCGGTGACGCGCCCGCGCGATTTCCAAACCTTTAACAAGTCCTCGAGCACATGAGCGACGTCGCCGAGGATCGGGATGTCCACATGGATGACCTTGTTGATCGACGATGCGTCGATGTCGATATGCGCTTTTTTGGATTTCGGCGAGAATTCAGAAATCAGGCCGGTGATACGGTCGTCAAATCGCGCTCCGATGTTGATCATCAGATCGCAGTCATGCATCGCCATATTGGCTTCATACAGCCCATGCATGCCCAACATGCCGAGCCATTTCTCACCAGAGGCGGGGTAGGCACCCAAGCCCATCAGGGTCGAGGTGATCGGGAAGCCTGTTGCGTCAACGAGTTCGCGCAGCAGTTGGCTCGCTGCATCCCCGGAATTGATGACGCCGCCACCCGTGTAGAATATCGGGCGCTTCGCCTTTTCCATTGCCTTGGCCAGCTCGGTGATGGCGTCGATATCGCCCTTCAGCTGTGGTTGGTAATGGCTCTTGGTTTTGGTCTTTTCGGTGTAGGTGCCGGTTGCGAACTGAACGTCCTTGGGGATGTCAACAAGAACAGGACCCGGCCGCCCCGACGTGGCCACATGGAACGCCTCATGAATGACCTTGGGCAGGTAATCAGTTTCTTTTACGAGCCAGTTATGCTTTGTGCAAGGGCGGGTGATACCAACGGTGTCGGCCTCTTGGAACGCATCCGAGCCGATCATGAATGTGGGAACCTGACCAGTAAGAACGACGATCGGGATCGAGTCGAGGAGCGCATCCGTCAGGCCGGTGACTGCATTCGTCGCCCCCGGACCGGAAGTAACCAATGCAACGCCTGGCTTGCCGGTCGAGCGGGCATAACCTTCGGCCGCGTGAATGGCGCCTTGTTCATGGCGCACCAATACATGCTTGATGTCATTTTGCTGAAAGATCTCGTCGTAGATAGGTAGGACAGCACCGCCGGGGTATCCGAATACCGTGTCCACACCCTGATCTTTCAGGGCTTGAACTACCATTTTCGCTCCGGTCATCTGACGTGTCATCACTCTTTTCCTTATCTTGACGTCGTCTTTACTAACAAAAAAGCCCTCGGCGGTTGTCCGAGGGCGCATGGGGTTCCGAATGGAATCCCGTTACCGGCCCATGCGCCATTTTCCCACTACTAGGAGTACGTCTATCATCCTCGAAAGCCTTCAGTTTGTCGCGAAACCTTATGCATGTGCAGCGAGGAGCGTCAACACGACTTTTGGAGAAAATGTCGTGAACTGAGCTTTTTTTGGAATTTTCTTTCTGAGGTTGCGATCTAACGTCGCGCTGGTTGCGCGCCAGGCAAAGAGATCTTGGCAACTTGTTCAGCGATGGGGTCCACATTCAGGGGGTGCACGCTGCTGTGATAAGCTTCAGGATCACCAAGCAGCTGCCATGCACTGCCAAAATACACTTCCACTGCGTTGAACTTGGCCTTGTAATTCATCTTGCTGCTGCCCGGGACCCAGTACCCAAGGTACACATAGGGCAGGCCTATCTCAGCTGCCAGGGCGATGTGATCCAGGATGATGTAGCTACCAAGGCTGTTCTTGGCGAGGGTTGGATCGAAGAACGAATAGACAAGCGAAAGTCCGTCTTCGAGTATGTCTGTCAAGCAAACCGCTGCAAGTTCTTCGTCACCATCATCAGTGGTCTTCGCATATTCAATGACGCGCGAACGGATCGGGGTTTCTTCAATCATTGCGGCGAACTCGAAAAGATCCATGTCCGCCATGCCGCCTTCAGCATGTCGGTCATCGAGGTAACGCCGGAAGAGGTCGTATTGCTCTTCTGTCGCCCAAGGAGAGCGGCTCTGCCGTCTGAGATCCTTGTTCTTTTTCAGAATGCGCTTTTGGCTCTTGCTCGGGGTAAAATCCGCAACGCGAATGCGTGCTGAAAGGCACGCCGAGCAATCGGGGCAAGAAGGCCGATAAAGCACATTTTGCGAACGCCTAAATCCTTGCTGGGATAGCGTATCATTGAGCTGGTCTGCGCTATCTCCTTGCAGCGCGGTGAACAGCTTTCTTTCCATCCGCCCTTCGAGATAGGGGCATGGCTGAGGAGCCGTCACATAAAACTGGGGCGCGATGGGAAGTGTATGACGCATGAAGGCTGTAACGTGGTTAACCCGAAAAAGGTTAGCATTCATGCACTATTTGGCAAGCTTCAAATCGGGATTGGCGCCCGATGCGCACCAATCCCCCTGTGATTAGAGCGGTTTCCGGATCATCGCCGTCCCGAGTATGTGGTCGGTCAGCCCTTGTTTGCGCGCTGAGATAAGCATCAATAGAACGGATACCAGTTGAAGCGGTGAAAAGAGGACCGAAACCGTGTAGCCTGCGGTGTGCAAGTGTGCGGTCTGGTTGTCGAACCGTGATCCATCCTGAGAGCGCGGTTCAATTGCAAAAATGCGCATGCCCCATGTGGAG
>Ga0181576_10001867_pt1 | contig 16048 bp, 13 predicted proteins | sample 101ome_22_FD_132464 | JGI IMG/M metagenome (GOLD analysis project Ga0181576, IMG submission 132464) | Coastal salt marsh microbial communities from the Groves Creek Marsh, Skidaway Island, Georgia - 101412BT metaG (megahit assembly) | ecosystem: Environmental > Aquatic > Marine > Intertidal... | reverse complement strand
CTTTAATAACCGCAAGTTTAAAGAATCTGCTATTCTTATCAGATGAATATCAGTGCAAGCCCTGCCCTCACTGCTCAATTTAACCCTGCACAAGTCCAGCAGGGTGAATACTCTCGACAAAAAAAATCGGCAACCAAGACCGATACAGAACTTACTGAGCAAGAAAAAGCTGAAGTAGCAAAACTGAAAAAAAGAGATCAGGAGGTCAGGCAACACGAACGTGCACATTTATCGGCAGCCGGTCAATATGCCAAAGGCGGGGCCAGCTACCAGTACCAGCGCGGACCCGATGGTGTCAATTACGCGATTGGTGGCGAGGTTTCTATTGATACCAGCGCAGTGGCCGGTGACCCCGAAGCGACAATACAAAAAGCGGAACAACTAAAGCGGGCCGCCAATGCACCGGCAAACCCTTCAAGTCAGGATAGAAATGTTGCAGCCCAGGCGACAGCCATGGCAATAAAAGCAAGGATAGAATTATCCAGAAAAACCGGTGAAGCCTATTAGGTAACCACCTTAAACTAAACCTGAACGGCTTGCGATGACATATAGTTATTTAGATAATTCTGATTAATATAATTATATAAAACCACTGGATCACTGATATCCGGGATACCAATGACTCACAATTTAGAAAATCAGATATTTCAGGAAAGAAAACGACTGTTATATTCAGCTGGTCCAGCAGCAAGTCTTTTGGTGATTGCATTCTCTACATTTCTCTATTTGATTTTTTTAAATGCCGTACCGGAAGATATGCTGAACATCTGGCTGGCATACATTGTTTTTGCTTCGATCTTGCGCATGACGGTTGTTCTGATAGAAAAAAATTCAACAACATCATTATCTGAAAAACAATGGGTTTTAGCTTATGGAATAGGTACTTTTCTCATTAGTCTCGGCTGGGGTTGGATGGCATTTATCGCATTCGGATACGGTCATCTATATGACATGGTCATTTTATTATTTTTGATGGGTGTCAGTTCGCTTGCAATCCCGGTACTGATCAGTTTCCCGATCATTTTGATTATCTATTTTTTACCATCAATGATGATTGTTGCTGTCTCTTTTATTTTATCAACTAACGAAACTTATCCGCTGATTGGCTCTTCTGTCATAACCTATGTCGTAGTTATCGTTATTTCTGCCTTAAAATTTCACGGCATCCTGATCAACAATATCAAATTACGATTTGAAAATGAGATTGAAGTAGCAAAGCGTAAAGAAACTGAAAATGAATTAAGGAAACACCAGTCGAATCTCGAGGATGTGATTGCAAGACGCACTTTAGACCTTGAAGTGGCCCGTGAAGAAGCCATTTGGGCTAACAATGAAAAATCCCGTTTTCTTGCCAATATGTCGCATGAACTCAGAACACCAATGCATGCAATCATGAGTTTTACCCATCTTGCCCGTAAGCTATGCAAAGATGATTCAAAAAAACAGATAAACTACCTTGATAAAGCCACAACCAGTGCCAAACGCTTAACTCAGTTGCTCAATGATTTACTCGATTTATCAAAAATTGAAGCCGGAAAAATGAATATCGAAAAAGACTGGCACAACATTTCAGAAGTTATTCAAGGTGCTATAAATGAAGTTGAAAGTCTGTTGATGAAAAAAAATTTACAGCTCTCAATGTCAGTTACAAAAGGTGATGCTATTCCTGTAAATTTTGACCCTAAGCTGATAACTCAAGTCATGGTTAATCTGTTATCAAATGCTATTAAATTCAGCGAGCAACATAGCACAATCCATATCAGTATTGCTTACGATATAGAGGTGCCGGATAATTTATTTCCAGGTGCAGTAGAAGTCATCGTTAGTGATCAGGGACCAGGCATTCCAGGCAATGAACTGGAAATGATTTTTGATAAATTTATCCAGAGCAGTGTTCATAAAAGTTCCGCCGGCGGTACAGGTCTTGGCCTGCCGATTTGTCGGGAGATTATTTCAATGCACAATGGCTTGATATGGGCAGAAAGCCCTGTCACTGAACAAGGAAATGGCACAGCATTTCATTTCGTATTGCCGAAAATGTAAGTCGCCTTTTTCACAGGCGATTGCATACGTAAATTGATAATCGGGGCATAGATGCTATCGTGCCCTTCAGCTTGATAAAATAAAAAAAATCGAACGATACAAGTCGGTTACTTTTGCGACTTTAGCGCGCTTTATTGCAAGCAATATTGAGTTAAATTTATATAATTCTGGCTGAAGATTTTAATAATCAACTAGAATAGATCTTCTAATTATTATAATGATCGAAAAGAATATATGGAAATAGTTAAAACAAAAATAAGTTTGTTTATCAAATCAGCGCCTCTAATTCTGTTCAGTCTCATATTTTTTTACCCGCATTCCCTGTTTGCAAAAGACAACTATAAAATCGGAGTTCTCGCCTATAAAGGAAAAGAACAGGCAATGAAGCGTTGGGAATCTCATGGCGAGTATCTGAACAGATTATTATCGCCTATGACATTTTCAATTGTTCCACTTTCATATAAAAATGAAGAACTCACGAAAGCCGTTATCGGCAAAGAAATCGATTTTGTAATTACTAATCCGGGGCAATACACAGAACTTGAGTTACAGGGTTATGTCTCTCAATTAGCGACCAGAAGAGTCAAAGGACCTTTAGGGGTACTGGATGTTTTTGGCGGAACGGCAATCACATTAAAACATGAAAAAAGTCCCTCGCTTTATCAAGACATTAAAAATAAAAAAATAGCTATACCTTCAAAACATAGCCTTGGGGGATGGCAAGTGCACTTGCGTGAAGGATTGAGACAAAACAATGATCTGATTAAAAATAATGAAATCATTGAGTTGAAAAATCATATAAAAGTTGTTGATGCGGTTCTTGCCGGTCAAGTCGATATTGGTTTTATTCGTTCAGACCTTTTAGAAACACTACAAAACCAAGGAAAACCCGGCTTAGACAAACTCTCGATAATTGATTCAAGGTCCTATCCTGACTATCCCTATGCTTTAAGTACCGCCTTATATCCTGAATGGCCATTTGCCATGCTGGTTGATACGTCCAAAGTAGCAGCTACAGAAGTCGTTAAAGCTTTGTTTGGTATGTGGTCTTCAGATAAGGCCGCTATCGATGCCGGCATAGAAGGATGGGCAATACCCGGCAATTATAGTGAGGTGAATGATTTATTCAGAGAAGTTGGTATTGGCCCCTATCAGAAAAAAAAATTAACCCTGATTGATTTCATCAAACATTATTATCTCGAATTTATTATTCTGATATTAGGCATTTTTACGCTGATTATTTCCTTATCAAATCGCGCCTTAAAAGCCGAATACGAACTCGGCAAAGAGACTTTGCACAGAGAGACCGCGGAAAAACACATCAAGGTACAGGCGGAACTTTTAGCTAAAGTGGCCCATGAATTCAGAACCCCTCTTCACGCTATATTAAATTTTGCCAGAATCGGTAAAAGAAAATCCTCTGACGACAAACTCAAAGAGTACTTTAATAAAATCGACCAAAGTGGCTCGCGAGCTTTGAATTTGACAAATGATTTACTTGATCTGTCAAAACTCGAGGCAGGCAAGATGGAAATATTCATTTCATCAAATGAAATAAACCAGTCAATCTCAGTTGCCGTCAATGAGTTATCAGGTATGGCCGAAGAGAAAAAAATCACCATAGCCAATAAATGTCGTGACAATATTTTTGCCGAATATGATGCCAAGCTGATTATTCAAGTCCTGATCAATTTACTTTCAAATGCTATAAAATTTTCACCGGAAGGCGGCCTGATAACCATCAATGCATCTGTTTCAAGAACAGAATTATCGATGTCAGTTTCAGATACAGGCGTCGGCATTCCCACTGAACAGATAGAAAAGATTTTCGATAAATTTTCCAGAAGTAGTGAGACCCTTGCTTATAAAGGAACCGGGCTTGGCTTGCCAATCTGTCGTGAAATCATAGAGCTTCACCATGGTAAAATATATGCTCAAAGCCCCCCTGACAACCAGTCAATTGGCTCGGTTTTTCATATACAGATACCACAGTAAATCAGCACACGGCTAGTGTGTTCCGAACACAATCAGGTTTTATCTAAAACCACCAGCCCATCAAGCACTATTGATAATTCACTGCTTAAATTTTCCAGAGAAACACGTGCGGCTTTCTGATTGCCAGCGCGACTATGTTTTTCAAGTTCCGCAGAATGCTTCTGCACACATAGCGCACCAATGTTGCCACTGGCTCCTTTAAGAGAATGCGCCTCTAAGGCTAGTTTTTCAAAATCCTCCTGATCAAGCAGCTTTTCAAGGTTTGCTACTTTATGAACGTTTACAGAGTGAAAATTCTTTAGTATTCGACGATAAACAGAAACATCACCTCCAAGTCGTTCGAGTGGATCTCCGCTTTTGATGCCAGCTAATTGCGGAATATGCTGATTTTTTTCTTCATTTTTGATATAGCTTTTTATGCCATGAATGACAATCGCAAGTTGATGTAGAGTCTCATCAACTAATGACTCGGTTGGTGCATGATTCTTTAAGGCATTTTCAAGTTCCTGCGCAATCTCAGTCAATGCTAATGCACCAATAGTACCGCCGACACCTTTTAATGAATGAGCCAAAATTAAGGCTTCATTGCTGTCTCCTGATAATAATGCCCTACGAAAATCTACTTCAAAATTTTCATACTTATCGGCAATCATTTTAATCGTTTTAAAATACAAAGATGGCTTTTCAATCAGAAATGAAGCGTCTTTGTTAATCCCCGGCAAATCTGGTATTTCAACCTTGGCATCGTGATTTTGAAAATCTCGAGACTGATTTGAGAGTGGACTACTCACCGTAATCCACTTTGCCATCGTCTGGAACAATTCATTAATATTAATCGGCTTGGCAATGTGATCATTCATGCCCGCAGACAATGCCTGATTAATATCGGCAGCCATCGCATTTGCTGTCATCGCTATAATTGGTAATTGTTTAAGATGATCAATTTGACGAATACAACGAGTCGCCTCATAGCCATCCATAACCGGCATCTGGATATCCATCAAAACACCATCAAAGCTTTCGGTGTTTAATAACTCGACAGCTTGCTTGCCGTTGACTGCCACTTCAACAGTCATTTTATTTGCCGTCAGTAACTCTAAAGCGACTTCCTGATTAACTTCATTATCTTCAACCAGCAGGATTTTAGCGCCATGCAATCGGCTGCTGTGGTCTTCCTTTTCTTCCCGCCGGATTAAATGAAGAAATTCTATGGCATCATCATGGCCTCGAGCATGAGCAATTGCTTCTATCAGATGTAGCGGCGTGACAGGTTTTGTCAAAATTCCGGATAAATCAACTTTACCGGCAGTCTTGCGAACTTCTGATTCACCATAGGCAGTGACCATGATGACCGTAGGAATATGCTCGAGACGCGGATCATTCTGGATAGCCAGTGTAGCTTCAATGCCATCAGTATCCGGCATTTTCCAGTCCATAAGTACCAGATCGAATGGACTGCCGTTTTGATCAGCGAGCTCGAGAGCACTTAATGCAGTAGCACTAGAGTTGACCTGTTCGCAATAAAATCCAAAGCTCAGCAGCATTTCTGCTAATACTTCACGCGAAGTGTGATTATCGTCAACGACCAGTATCCTTAAATCACCAACCTCAGTGGCAAGCTTTCTGACCAGATCCTGTTTATTTTCCTGTCCAATACCCAGCTCAACAGTGAAGTGGAAACAACTTCCTTTACCATATTCACTTTCAACCCAAATATCGCCATTCATCATCTCCACAAGCTGCCTGGAAATACTCAGACCGAGACCTGTTCCACCATAATTACGGGTTGTTGAATTATCCGCTTGGCTGAAAGATTGAAATAGCCTTTGCATTTGTTCAGGCGTCAGACCAATACCGGTATCCTTGACAAAAACATGTAACAGAACACCATTTTCGGTATCAGCCTGTTTGTTAATGGAAATCAGTATTTCTCCGTAATCTTCAGTAAATTTTAATGCATTATTACCGAGATTAATCAGTATTTGACCCAATCGAAGAGGATCTCCGTGTAAATGAGACGGCACGTTCTGATTAATCTGAAACATCAGTTCAAGATTCTTTTCTTCTGCTTTCAGACCAAGCAGGTTAGCCAGGTTTTCCATCACATCCTGAAGTGAAAAATCAATCGATTCCAGATCAAGCTTTCCAGCTTCAATTTTTGAAAAATCCAGTATGTCGTTAATAATACCCAGCAAACCTTCTGCTGCGCGCTGAGTTTTATGAATATAGTTTCTTTGTCTCTGTGATAAATCTGTTTGTAAAGCAAGATGTGTCATACCAATGATGGCATTCATCGGTGTACGGATTTCATGGCTCATGTTAGCCAGGAAATTACTTTTATCTTTGCTGGCTTGCTCAGCTATTTGCTTGAGTTTTAAAAGCTTTTTATTAGACTCTTCTTTAAACGCATCATATCGCTTTAGTAAGGTATAGGTACTTATCCATACGATAAAAATCAATGGTATGGCAATAAAGATCTGGATAAATGCCCAATAAACGTCTCTTTGATGCTTTTCAATGTCTGCTTTATTCTTTTCTTCCAAATCCTGAGCCAGCTTTACCATACCATTGGAATATTGCTGCTTATAAAGGTTATAGGTTGCGCTGTTGATCAGATTTTTTGCCTTTTCCGGCTGACCTTGATGAATAAGTTGGAAAGCCTGATTTTCCATGTCTACTAATTTTATATTGGCCTGTTCAGTTTCAGCAGCTCGCGCCACAAATATTCCTGCCGCCATGTTTTTGACTTCACCCAGCACATCGTCAAGAACTCCAACATGTTTCATATAGCGTTCTTCCCAATAAGGGTCAGATGTTTCTGCAGCCATTTTTGCAGACATGGTCAAGACTTCATCCAGATACAGAATTTCATGACTGAGACTTTGTAATCTAAATGATTCGGTCTGAATGGAATGCATATCCTGATAAGCACTCAATACCTGATAGCCAAGTCCAACCAGACTCAAAATAATTATGATGAAAGATATCGAAACAAATCGAGTAGGTAATCGTTTTTGAGTGTCAGTAATCATTCGTATGAAAACCTGCGCGATATGTTTTTAGAGGCAAGCACGATTGTTCTGTCGAAATCGCCTAATGCAAGCAAAAACATGTAGATGAAAACGATCAAAATTTATCAGGTCGATTCAAAGCAAAAACTTCAAAATCAACATGATTTGTTAATCTATATTAACAAAACAGCATATAGACCACAAATCTGGCCGATTAAAAACCCCATGAGCTGCAGATCATTAAAATCGCATCTTCAGGTTATTCTAATTTTGATAAACTTTTAGAATTCAGATTTAAATCCATGATTATTAATGAAAAATTACCCCATTCAAACACGATTCAGTGCTCTGACGAGATGATCAACATGGATTTCAATCAGCATCTGGTTGTCCACACCGAGCAACAGCCATGGCAACCGAGTCGCAGTTCAAAAGTCTGGCGCAAACCTTTGGAACGGCAAGCCGCAGAATCCGGCCATACAACCAGTATCGTACGCTTTGAAAGGGATTCTTTTTTTCCGACACATGAACACCCTATGGGTGAAGAAATCCTGGTGCTCGAAGGCGTATTTTCCGATGAATTCGGCGATTATCAAAGCGGCTCCTATATTCGCAATCCACCCGGTTCTAAACACAGCCCTTTTAGTCGCGATGGCTGTTCTCTGTTTGTAAAGCTCGAACAGTTCGATCCTGATGACCGGCAATCAGTGCGTATTAACACACAAACTCAAGCATGGCTTCCCGGTCAAGGCAATCTTCAAGTCATGCCTTTGCATGAATTTCGTGGTCAGCATACGGCCCTGGTTAAGTGGCCAGCCGGTGAAAGATTCCAGCCACATACGCATTTCGGTGGTGAGGAGATTTTAGTGCTTTCCGGAGAGTTTATTGACGAATATGGTCGTTATCCGGCCGGCACCTGGTTACGTAGCCCTCACATGAGCAAACATTTTCCATTCGTTGAACAGGAAACAATCATTCTGGTCAAAGTCGGACATTTACCCATTGCCTGATCAGTTGTCAGTTTGACCAATCCGGTCCTATAATGACCGGTAAATCGCCAGCATCCCAGGGCTTGAATTTGTTCATCACCGCCAGAAAATATGCGCTGTTTAAAAAATAGTCGAGCCATTGTTGTAAGCTGTTCCAGTTCATTTCGTCAAACCAGTTTTTATCAACAAATGCGAATTGCCGAATAAAAGGAAAAATCGCAATATCAACCAGCGTTGGCTGATCAGATAACAAAAAACTATTCTTCTGTAACAAGCTATCAAGCCTGTATGGAAAGGCACTAGCCAAATGCCGATAATGTTCCATGGAAAACTGCGGAAACCTGTCTGCGTATTTATATTGGTCGAGATACTTTTTAAAATCACGGTCATTAGCTAAGATCAGCTCATTGGCTGAGGTTAAAACTCCATCCATCAGCCAATTATCCGGGTCGGCTATTGATAATGCCCATTGCATGATATCGAGGCTTTCTTCAATGATTTCACCGGAAATCAACTGCAAAACAGGCACAGTGGCTTTTGCTGAAAGCGCTATCATTTCAGCCGGTTTATGTTTGAGATCCACTTCTCTTAATTCAATAACCTGATGACTGACCGCCAGTGCCATTCTTGCCCGAATCGCATAAGGACAGCGTCTGAATGAATAGAGAATGGGTACAGAGTTTTTCATTAAAACCGTTCCTATACGATGAATCCTTTGCCTATCAGCATAACACTACAGCTTAAGTGGATTAGATGCGGTATAAAGTTCATTCCTCTGCCATTTTTTCATTATAATTTTATTTTTGTATGTACAGTGGACAGGAATCTGTGACGACTATATTACTCTCTGACAACGGCTCAATGCAGCCGCTTGCCACTATTCAACTTCGCCAGTTAAGCCGTCTGTTATCCGAAAAAATCGGACAAACTGTACATCCGGTTTCTCTGCAACATGCCAACAAAATCCCCGCAGACCAAATCAATGGCAGTAAAGCGCTTATTTTCAGTGAGTTCATAGCTGAAAAGCTTAAAGAAGGACATCGCGATTTCCTGCTTTTGCCGCTCTTTTTTGGTAACAGTAAAGCTTTGAGCAAATTTGTCCCTGACGAAAAAGCTCATCTTGAACAAACCTATGGTGAATTTGATCTAGAAATCGCCAGCCCCGTCTATCCGTTGCCAAAGGGCGATCAACGCCTGGCGAAAATTCTCGCTGACCACATACAACAGACTGCCGGCGAACTGCGCAATGTGGTACTGGTTGATCACGGCTCACCGGTTGCCAGAGTGACTGCGGTTCGCCAGCATCTGGCCAACTCTATTCAAGTGCAGCTCGGCGATCAATACCAGTTAGCCGAGGCCTGTATGGAACGTCGCGAAGGCAAAGAATACGATTTTAACGGGCAACTTCTGCAAGACTGGTTGACAGAACAAGCCAATCGGCAAAGCGCAGGCGCTGTCGTCGCTATGATGTTTTTCCTGCCGGGCAGACATGCCGGTGCCGGTGGTGACATTGCTGAAATTTGTCAGTCGGTTATGGATAAACATCCGGGATTCAAGGTGGTTGTCACACCGCTGATCTCAGAGCATCCTGATTTTGTTGCGCTGCTTGCCCGACGCTATAAGGACATGCTTTGACAAACTGTTAATGACCTTTCCAGGGAACCAGTTTAACTTCCAGCTTACGCATCAATACATCTATCGCATAACCAATAATGCCGATCAGGATGATGCCCATGATGACAATATCCGTTTGCTGAAATTTAGATGCAGCAATGATCATCTTACCCGCACCTTTTTCAGCTGCAACGAGTTCTGCAGCCACCACCGTGCCCCAGCAAACCCCCATAGCGACGCGAGCACCAGTAAAAATTTCCGGCAATGAATTGGGAATAATCACGTGCCGAAGCACCTGCCAACGGTTTGCACCAAGCGAATAAGCCGCATGTATCTTGGCAAGATTAATACCCGATACTCCGGAACGCGCTGCTATCGTCATCACCCACAGTGCTGCCAGAAACAATAAACTGATCTTGCCGGTTTCCCAGATCCCGAACCAGATAATAATCAAAGGGATCAGTGCCAGAGGTGGTACAGGTCTCATGAATTCAACAATCGGATCAAACCAGCCTCGAAACCAACTGCTTAATCCCATCGCATATCCAAGAGGAATACCCACCAGACAACCCAGAAAAAAACCGGCTACCACCCGTATCAAAGACCAACCAACATTCTCCAGTAAGGTCACATTCTGATAACCCTTCCCGGCAATTTCGATAAACCGGTTCCAAACAGCCTCCGGTGGTGGCAACCAGATAGGCTCCATCTGCCAGCCGGTCGAAGGTGTAAAACTCAGACTCCCTTTGTGGGTCAGTTTCAATTCACCGGCGTCGATGTCAACAACCTCGCCGACTGCAATAGGCACACCGTTAACCGCAATCACTTTGTAATCTTTATCACGACCGCCTTGATCATTTTTTTTGATGCGTATCAACACACTGCGCCAAACATTGACTGCCGCTACATCATCTTTGGCAAAGCCGTCTCCCGCTTCCTTTAAAACCGGCTTAATCGGTTTTTCATCAGCAGGCTGCACATTCACAATGACAGTTGCCTGATCAATCTCGCCTGACGCATTTGCAGCGTCATAACTAAAACTGACTTGCCCGACATACGGCCCTGGAACGTGTAAAGGCGATAGGGCCGAACCGGTAAAAGCTGCCCAAAGTAAAAACAGACTCAGTATTGAAAGCACCGATGCGCTTCGATTAGCTGTGACGCCTTTTTCGTCACCAAACATCGTGACAACTTCTTCACCTTGATGACGCCGAAAAAAAGTCGATAGAAAACGATATAACAGCAGACTGACAACAAATAGCGAAATATAAAGCAACAGGATCATCATTTACGCCGTTCCCATGATCTGTTCTTCCATTTCCCAGATCAGCCCCAGAATTTCATCACGCGCCTGCTGAAAGTCAGGCTGTTTTTTAATGCTTCGCAAATTCTGATGCTCTGCTGAATCCGCAAATGGCAAATCATAAATACTGTGAATGCGACCAGGCCGTGGAGCCATTACAATCACTCTTTGCCCCAATAACAATGCCTCTTCTACGGAGTGGGTTATCAGCAATATGGTTTTACCGGTTTCACGCCAGAGTTGGAGAATCAAAGCCTGCATTTTTTCACGGGTCAGTGCATCCAGGGCACCGAGTGGCTCATCCATCAAAATGACATCCGGTTCATTAGCCAGACAACGAGCCAAAGAGACACGCTGCTGCATGCCACCGGAAAGTTCAAAGGTATGCTTGTCATCAAAGCCCTGTAAGCCGACAATTTGCAGAAGATGGTCAACGCGACGCTCAATTTGCTGTTTATCAAGGCCTTGCATGGTTGGTCCGAAAGCAATGTTACGTCGCACATTCATCCATTCGAATAAAGCGCCCTGTTGGAATACCATGCCCCGTTTAGCATCAGGGCCTTTGATGGCTTCATTATCACATAACACCTGACCGGCGGAGGCTTGCAGAAAACCGGCAATAATATTCAGCAAGGTGGTTTTACCACAACCTGAAGGCCCGAGAACCGCAACCAATTCACCGGTAGCAATATCGAGATCTATGTGACTTAAAGCCTCGGTGGTAATGCCATCGGGCTGCACAAAGGTCTTGTTGACCTGTTGCAGTGAAACTTTAGCTGTCACGGATGGTTTATTTCATTGTGGCTTGCAGATAGCTGCTATCGACAGCGTCTGTGTAATCATCCAGAGCAGACGGAATGGTGCCTTGTTCAACAAAAAAGTCACCCACTGCCTTTAGGAACTGCTGAGTACCACCACCGAGCCATTGTTCACTCAGTTGCTGTTCAACAGTGGGAAAGCTGAAGTTTTTCAGGGTATCGGCAGTTGCCTCGATATCCATACCGGCGGCTTTGGCAATCACTGGAAGCATTTCGTCAGCTTTGCCGTTCGCAAAATTCCGGTTCATCTGTGCAGTGACTCTGAGAAAATCTGTTAGCAATTGCGGATTTTCCTGCGCCCAACGTGCATCAACACTGGTTGCATCAAAAACCTGAATACCCAACTTCTCTATTTCAGAGCCTGTCAGCAGGACATTGCCATGCTCTTTCATACGTCGTAACGCGCCACCCCATCCACAAACGATGTCAAAGTTTCCATTAGCGAATGCCGCTGCACCATCTGGAGGCGCCATATCTACAATTTGCATACTGGCGGGGTCGACGCCGAAGTACTGCATCTGTTTCAGAAAACCATAATGCGCAGCAGTACCAATGGGCACAGCGGCCTTTTTACCGGCCAGTTCGCTGGCATTGTCTTTGTCGATCTCCAGACTCTCACGAACAACACAGTTCTGGTCATCTGAATAAGAAACAGCAACATCCACAATCTGAATATCCTGCCCGGCAGAAGCCGCCACCACAAAAGGCGGAATACCTTGAGAGAAAGATATCTGCACATCGCCGGAAGCCATTGCCGCTGACATTGCGGTACCAGCATCAAAACTGACCCATTTGACTTCTACGCCAAGCGCTTTGTCATACAATTTATTGACTTGAGCATATTGATTGGGAGTCGGCCATTCCATGAAATAACCCACAGTAATGGAATCGGCGCTGGCCAGTGAAGCGCCACTCAATACCAGAGCAGCTGTCAGTTTGGATAATGTAGTTTTTATCTTTCGGTGAAACAGTGACATTGCGTTCTTAATCCTCGATATTTGCTTAGAATTCTAACGATACACAATTTAGACAGCCTGAGAAACCCGCCACAACCGTGGTTAATCATTACACTCGAATGGTTTGAAAAAAACCAGTCACATATTCAACATCAACCAGAGCAATTGGTTCTACCCAAGGAACAGTCCATAATGGCTAAGACAATGGACGCCTGATTGAGCGAATAACATAGAAGGCAATAACGATGCTCAACAATAAACCAAATAGCGAGCTCATAGATACCAGTGACTTTGAGTTAGCAATATCACCGACAACGGTCGACGTAAAGTTTAATGCTTCAGCCAGTAGGTATCTTGATCATTGAATATTTTCGATCGATTCAGCCATTTCAACTAACTGTATAAAACCACTTCTGAGTCCCTTTTCATCTTTACCTTTAGCATTGATAGCCAGCTCTTTGATAGCCTGCCAACTATAGTCCTGCAGATATTTACCACCCTGTAGTTTCTGGGCAAAGGCCGCAACCGCTGCGGCAAAGCGGCTGTCGTTTGATGCTTGAGATAATGCCGGGACAACCGCGTCTTGATTAACGGTAAAACTGCTTAGCTGGCTATTTTGCTCTCCGGGTAATTTATAGCGCAGTTTAACAAAGGCTATCTCGTCTGATTTGTCACTGACAGTGGCTTTGGGACTCCTTGCATATCGTAAATCATCAACACTGCCGGGCTGATTAGCCATACTGATCTCATACAAAGCTGTCACACTATGACCACTGCCAATTTCGCCCGCGTCGACTTTATCATTATTAAAATCTTCACGTTGCAGGTGACGGTTTTCGTAACCGATCAGACGATATTCTTTGACATGGTAAGGGTTAAATTCAATCTGGATTTTGACATCCGCAGCAACGGTTTCCAACGTCGAGCTCAGCTCTTCTACCAGCACTTTTCGGGCTTCAAACAGACTGTCTATATAAGCATGATTACCATTGCCTTTATTCGCCAGTTGCTCCATTAAATGATCATTGTAGTTACCGGCACCAAAGCCTAACGTGGTTAACTCAATACCTTTAGTGCGCTGCTGCTCAACGAGGTCAATCAAAGCATCATGGTTTACCGTACCGACATTAAAATCACCGTCAGTCGCTAGTATGACCCGATTATTACCTCCTTTGATAAACACCGACTCTGCCATCTTATAGGCCAACTCAATACCGGCACCGCCATTCGTAGATCCTCCGGCATTAAGCTTATCCAAAGCGCTCTCAATCGCTAAAACATCATTACCTGCTGTTGGTTCCAGTACCACTCCACTGGCACCGGCATAGACCACAATCGATACTTTGTCTTCTTTACGCATCTGACGGGATAACAGTTTTAAAGATTTTTTCAAAAGTCCTAACTTGTCAGGGGCATTCATGGAGCCGGAGACATCAATCAGAAAGACCAGATTACTAGGTTTAATCGCCTGAGATGCCGTTTTGGCTGTATCTAGTGTGAGCCGTAGCAGCCTGGTCTGCCGATTCCAGGGAGTCGGCAGAACTTCAGTCAAGACATGAAATGGCTTGTCATCGGCGACAGCCTTAGATTCATAGGAAAAATAGTTAATAAACTCTTCGACCCTGATGGCATTTTTCGGGGGCATTTGACCCTCTGTGATCATCCGGCGGGCATTGGTATAAGAACCGGTATCAACATCAATACTAAATGTCGAAACCGGATTATCCTGCACTGCCTGAATGCCATTTTGTTTAACCTCGGCATAATTTTCTGTATTAGGCTGTACAAATGGTGGTGAAGGCATAATGGCTATAGAAGGCAAAGCAGGATTAACTTGATAAAAATCAAAACGAGTGGCTTTGTTACTTTGCGCATCAGACACCATGGCATCGCCCATTACAGCTGATTCTGCCAACTGTTGCGGTTGTATGGCTTTCTTTTGTCTGCTTTCTTCCAATCTTTGCTTGAGAGCTTGACTCTTTGATTCTTCTTCTACCACAAGCCGTTCGATGATTTCTTCAGATTGCATGATATCAGTCGTCATCAAGCCTTCGGACTGAACGATATTTTCAACATCTTCCTGCTTCTATAAAGTCGTCACCAGGCCGACACTAAGAACTATCGCTGCAGCGGTAGACAGCCAGATTTTATTGTTAATCCTATTGATTAAAGGATGCTTCAGTGCGCTGCCTGCCTGTTTTTTAATGCGGGCATCAACAAATTCTGAAGGTTCTGATTGTGGCAACTGCTCGTATAGCCGGGTTATTTTGTCATTCGTGTTCTTATCCATGATCGTCTCCTGAAGTCATGCAATCTTTAAGTCCGCTACGCAGTTTTTGCAGCGCATAACGCAGACGACTTTTTACGGTTTCCCGATTAGTGCCGGTAACAGTGGCAATTTCCTCAAGGGATAAACGGGATTCCTGTTGCAATAGAAAAGTATTTTTCTGGGAAGGTTTGAGTGTCGCAATCAGCTGACTGAGTAATTCGACACAGTCGGATAAAAACTGTTGATATTCCAAAGAGTGAGATTGAGCGGATAAGGCATCGAGCTCAATGCCATTTTCAAGCTTTTGATGTTTACGCCAATAATCAACCAGGCGATTATGAGCAATCGCAAACAACCAGGTAGTAAAGTTACTGTCACGCCTGAAATCTTTTAAGCTTTTCAACGCCGACATCCAGATATCCTGATAGATATCCTCGGTTTCATGCTGGCTGTTAAGTTGACGCCGAATATAGTTAAACAAAGGTAAACGATAGCTGTCGTAAAGCCGATTAAAGGCGCTCAGATCCCCTTTCAGATAATCCTCTATCAACGCTATAGTAGCTGCATTATCAAAGTCTTTTTTCACCGCTTTCATCCAGAAATTTCATCAGTTTTTATTCACAATGACTTAGACGCAGAATGCTGATAAAAGGGGTTGAAAATTTTAACTGATTTTCGACAGACATAAAAAAACCAGTTACAAAAATAAGTGCTTTTCAGGAATTTGGTGGGCCGTATAGGGTGAACGATGACCGTTGTGCCAGTGGCACGACGCAGCATCATGAACGCCAGACAAGGATGTCTGGCTGGAAGCATCACCATGGATGGTTTATTTCAATAAGAATGTCTTAAAGAAAGACCCCCTTTATGGCGGAGAGCCCAAAAACTGCTTACATCCGTAGTTACATCAGGAATTGCAATAAAAAAGGGTTAACACTTACTATCATGCTAACCCTTTAGGAATATGGTGGGCCGTATAGGATTCGAACCTATGACCAATGGATTAAAAATCCACTGCTCTACCGACTGAGCTAACGGCCCCAAATTGTT
>Ga0181576_10001862_pt1 | contig 16055 bp, 10 predicted proteins | sample 101ome_22_FD_132464 | JGI IMG/M metagenome (GOLD analysis project Ga0181576, IMG submission 132464) | Coastal salt marsh microbial communities from the Groves Creek Marsh, Skidaway Island, Georgia - 101412BT metaG (megahit assembly) | ecosystem: Environmental > Aquatic > Marine > Intertidal... | reverse complement strand
CGTCGTCTTCTTATCCACGGCATCCTTAACCGCCGACGACGTCTTTCGCGCCATCGTCTTCATACCTCTGCCCGCATCTTTCGCTCGAGCGATCGCCGCTCGCTTCAACGCGTCGCCACGCGTCGTGTTGAGCCCCATCGTCGCCAACACAGCTAACGCCGTGCCGAGCGCAAAGGACGCCAATCCTCCCAATCCGCCCCCCGCCTGTGACACCTTCCCACGCATCGCCTTACCGCGGTTCTCCGGCGATCCGTACGCGCTGTCTTCACTGATCCCACCGCCCGGCGAATCCATCACCCGGTTCGATTTCACCTCACTCTCTTGAAACGCGCGCGCCTCGTACGAGTTTTGATACATCGGCGTCTCCGGCTGCGAGTACGCGTTAAACTTATCAAACATCTTCGCGCAATCCGCATCACTCATCGACTCATCATCCACGAGCGTCGTCGGCTGCACCACCGCCGTCGTCATCGGTTTCACCACCGCTCCACCACTCGTCCCGCTCGGCGCGAACGCGCGTTCCGCCTCGCGTCTCGCCGCCCGCAACGGACTCTCCGCGACGTCTCTTTCGACGACTCGAACGTCTCTTTCGTCGTCACCCATCGCCATCGCTCGATCTCCCGGCATCTCCAAAAACACCACACACGCGCGACACACCTCACGCTCCTCGTTCACCCCCTCCAACGCCCGAACCGTCGCCGCGAACGCCTCTCGACGCGCGCGCTCCAACGACTCGCTCAACCCTCTGAGTTCCGACCGCTCCTCGCGCCCATCCGCCTCGAGCGCGCGCACCATGGCGCACAACCGATGCGACATCGTCTCCACGCACGCGTGCACGCGAGCGAGAAGACGTAATTCGATGGCGTCCGCGCCCTCGTCGAGACGACCGGTCGACCACGCGCGCGCTTCACACCGCGCGACGGCGTCGCGAAGATGGGTCGCGAGGTCTCGCGCGCGTCGAGACGCCGCCTCGTGCGGGGTGATGACGTCGCGGAGAGGGGACGACCGCGACGACGGGGAGGACATGGCGATCGGGGACGTTTTTGTGCGTCTCGTGCGAGCGTCGCGGGCGTCGCGAGTCGGTCGCGCGCGCGCGTGTGGGGACGATGATGATGGAAAGTGACCGTTGGTCGGGCCGACGGTTCGGTTTATCGTATGAAGCGGGCGCGCGACCGGGACGAGACTGGGGAACGTCGAGGATCGATCGATCGAGAGGGTGCGGAATGGAAAAGAAAGCGAATGGATGATGGTTGATGCGTCGTCTGTCTTGAGATCGAGGCGCGCGCTGCTAACTCTAGAGATTGACGAGGATGGGGTAGTCGCGTAAGAGTTCGGTTTGGGTGAGGACGTCGCCGTCCTCTTGCGGCGTCCAGAGCACCTCGACGGCTTGTAAAGCCTCGATGCGAACTGCGGCGAGACGCTTGAGCGCCGTCTTGAGATCGGTGGCGTCGGTGATGTCTGGCATTTTGAGACCGCCGTCGGCGGCGGCGAGAATGGTGACGAGGATGTAATCGTTGGTGTCGGCGTCGGGATCGACGCCGACGGCGACGGATTTTTTACGCGCGTTAACGTTGACGAGCGTTTCTTGTTCAAATTTCCCGCGCTCGTCGATGGAGAAATCGTTAAAGGTTTCTTCCGCCTGTTCGGGACCTCGACACACCTTGGACGTGGCGTAGCCGTAGACGCAGTATTCCGGGTTGCGCAACAGCGCGAGCGCCGTCTCCTCGAGGACGTAGTGCAACCCCTCGGACGACGACGTGTCCGCCTTATCCGCGATGCGTTCGAGATCTCTCTGCAACGATCGCGCGGTTCCGAGCAAACCGACCTGAATCTTCACCACGCTGATGGAATCTCCACCCGCGGTGAGCCCGTCGCCGAATCCGGCGCCCCCGGTCAAGTTGCGCAACGCGTTGGACACGAACATCATCGTCATCGCGAGGAGGATAAAGTTGAAAAAACCACCACCGCCAAAGTACAACCCCGGTCCCATGCCGAAACCGTACCCGAACCCAGGTCCGATCATGAAGGAGGACGTGCGCGCGATCGGGGCGCCGACGCTCGGCGCCGAGTACGACGACGACCCGAACGACGACGACGCGCGCGGCGCTCGGAACGACGACATCGAGCTCGATCTAAAGCTTCCACCGCCCATGCGTCCGCCGCTTCTCGCCGCGAGCGCTGCGTCTGGCGTACCCATCGTCGTCGCGAACGCCACCGCGAGCGCCAAGGCGGTGGTTCCCGCGGCGCGTCCCGCGCGCGCCCACCACGACGTCGTCGACGCGTCAGCATCCTCGCGCGCGTCGTCCGTCGACGTCGCCGTCGTCGCGCGCGCGCCGCGCGCGGTCGTCGATGACGACACCGTCGTCGTCACCGCGCGCGCGCGACCCGCGGAAACGATTCGCGTGGCGCGCGCGGGCGCGCGCGCACGCCGATGAAGATCGCGTCCGACACCAGCCCCGCGCGCCCATCGCGCGCCCATCGCCGTCGCCGTCGTCACCGCCCCGATCGTCGCCATGTTTGACGACACTCGGTGCGCACCGTCGAGTCGCGTCGCGTTCGCTCGCGGTCTCTCGCGTCGACGTCGACGTCGACGCGTCGTCGAGTGTCGAGCTCATTGCTCGCCGTGCGCGTTTCTCCCCACCATGCCTGCGCGCGCGTTCGCCTCCGCCCTCGTCGCGCGGCGCGCCTCGAGATGCGTCGTCGCGAGACGTTCGTCCATCTCTCGCGCGCGCGCGTCGAGCGGCGACGGCGCCGAGGGCGAGCGCGCGCGCGAGCGCCGACCGACGGTCAACCGCCGCCCCGAGCGCGGATTCGGCGCCGAGCGTCATCGCACCGCGGGTCGCACGGATTCCAATCCGTACGAGCGCGCGATGAATCGTGGATTCACCTCGCGCTCGAACGACCCTTTCGACGGCGCCGACGCCGAGGAGGAGGAGACGGAGCGCGTGAGTAAAATTCTGTCCCGCCGCGGCGACTGCAGCCGCCGCGAGGCGGAACGACTCATAGCGGACGGTCGCGTGCGCGTGAATGGGAAAGTGATCACGGAACAGGGACACAGAGCGTCTCCGGTGACGTCCACGATCGAAATCACGGGCGAGGGCGCGAGATGGTTGCGATCAAAGTTGACGCTGGCGGTGCACAAACCGCCGGGGTTGGTGAGCAACCTGCCGACGGGGGACGAGACGCCGGCGAGCGCGTGCGTGGAACCGAGAAACGCGTGGATGCGAGCGATGCGAGAGGTGCCGATGGAGGATTTAAAGCGCGCGACGAGCGATCCGTCGAGGTTTAACGTGTGCGGACGGTTGGATAAAGAGAGTCGAGGGTTGTTGATTTTAACCGAGGACGGGGCGTTGGCGCGAAGCGTCATCGGCGGCAACGGCGTGACGAAGAGATACGTCGTCACGACGGATGCGGACGTGCGAGAATCACACATGCGTTCGCTCAATGGTCGCGTGCAATTAGATGGGGTGGAGCTGTTGCCGATGAACGTTCGGAGACTCGGTCGGGGGTCGAGAACGCTCGAGTTTAACCTTCGCGAGGGGAGGAATAGACAAATTAGACGCGTGTGCGAAAAATTCGGTCTTCGAGTGGTGGATCTATTTCGCGTGCAAATCGGGGACATCGACATCGCGGATCTTCCGGAAGGGGCGTGGAGAATATTGAGCGACGATGAGGTGCGCTCGCTTCGCGAGCTCGAGTTTGAGTGAGAGAGAGCGCGGGCGGCGTCAGTCGCTACAGCGTCTCAGAGGAAATGTTGTATATATTAAAAGAAATGTGTCAACTCGTCTCGTCTCGGTTTTTTGTGCATCTAAGACGCCAACTCGTTGAATTTCGACTTGTCCTTGGCGCCCTTCTTCTTCTTGGAAGATTGCGCCGCAGCCTTGGCGACGACGGCGGCGGAACCGGTGACTTTTTTCTTCTTCTTCGCCGCCGCGGCTTTGGCTAACTTGGCGCGAGCCTCCGCCGGATCGACGAGCTCGACGGGGGCGGAATCTTTCTCCTTTGCCGCGGTTTCTTCCGATTGGACCTCACCTCTCGCCTTAGCCTCAGCCTCAGCCTTTTCGCGCGCCTCTCGAGCCGCCTTTTTCCGTCTTCTCGCCTCGGCTTTGGCGGGATCGCTCGCCTCGTTGTCGATTTTATCATCCAAACCGAGCTCCTTGAGCGCGTTCTCAAACTCCTCCGCCTCCAAACGCGCCTTTTCCTTCTTAGAGAGTACTTTTTCACTCTCCTTCGCCTTTGGTTTCGCCTGCGCCTTGATCGAAGCCGCCGCGTCGTCCTTCGTCTCCTCGGCGTCCTCCTCGTCGTCGTCGCTCGGAAGTTCCGCCAACATGTCGTCGATGCCTTGACTCTGCAACACATTCTTCACCTCCGCCTCCATCTTCGCCTTCGCCTTCGCCTCGTCCTCTTCCTTCTTCTTCCGTCTCGCCTCTTCCTCCTCCGCCTCGCGCTTCGCCGCCTCCTCCTCCGCGCGTCTCGCCTCGTCGACGAGCGGGTTTTCGACGCGCGTCTCCTCCTCGTCGAAATCCGCCCACGACCCCGTCGTCGTCAACGGCGGTAAATCCGGGAGCGCCGACACCGGCTCCGGCGCGTCTTCTGTGTTCGCCACCTCCACCATCGTCTCCTTCGTCGTCACCTCCGGCACCGCCTTCGTCGGCGCCGACGACTCCTTCGTCCCGGGCTCGCTCGGGGACGCTTTTTGCGCCACCTCGGCCACGACGTCGTCATCGCGCGCCGTCGTCATCGTCATCGGCGTCTCCACGGTGGAGTCACGATCGTGTTTGTGCTTCCCACCGCCGACGAGATTCTTCAGGAATCCCAGCGGCCCCATCGTCGTCGGCGGCGGCGCGTCGTCGCGTCGCTCTGTCGTCCCGTCCCGTCGGCGCGACCTAGGGGCGATTTGCTCGGTTTCAGATGTCCGAATGTGTATGGGTACGTATTCAGATTGGTGTGAAACCCATGTGTGGATATATAGTGGGTACATAGGTGTGGCGCGTGGGTTTGTCATTTGTGGGTTTGTATAGTGTATACGGTGTCGTACTATGGATACGTGGACGTGTATGTGGAGGTGATGTATGTTGACGACTCGTGACTCAAGGAGTATAGGGGTCTGGTGTGCCCCACGACGACGACGATGGTGCGCGAATGCGCGCGCGCGCAGTGACGACGACGCGACGACGCGACGCGACGCGACGCGGGATCGACGCGACGCGGGATCGATGGTGACGATGAGTGTCGACGAATCGGTCGACGAATCGGTCGACGCCGGTGGACGACGGACGCGACCGTCGGCGCGGCGAGGAAACGATGACGCGCGCCCATCGGCTCGTGATGGGGACGACGTCGAGGCGCCGCGAGGATCGACGTCGGCGGTGGACGACGATGAGAGAGATTTGAGCGTCGCCGAACGGTTGTGCGCGACGCAGTTGGGGGTGTCGTACGATAAGCGAGATCGGCCGTGGTTGGAACACGGCGAGGCGTGTCTGTTGGCGACGGGACAGCTGTATCCGCTGTGCGCGGTGGCGACGGGGATGCGAACGGCGAATATATCGCTGTGTGGGTACATGGAACTCGTGCCGAACATCGTGGGTGCGGCGTATTTCGTCGGTGTCGCGGGTACGGTGGCGTCGTGCGTGTGGGGGACGCTGCGCGCGACGCGGGCCGAGCCACATCGAGCGCTCAAGGCGGCGCGGTTCGCGGCGGGAATGACGCCGGCGGTGACGCTCGCGGGCACGTTCGTGTTTCCGAGGTGCATGTGGAACGTGCATCAGACGTGCGTGGTGTGGTGGGCGTGGAGCGCGCTGTTCGCGATGGTTTTCGAGTGGGTGGCGGATTCAAAGTTTGTGGCGAGACGCGCGAGGTGCGGGGAACGCGTGGTGACGAGCGACGTCGTCCTACCGCAGTTGACGTACGTCATCGGGTTCGCCATCACGCTCAAGTTTTATTACACCAACTCTTCCGATTTCTTTCGAGGGGAGATTCTGAGCGCGAATAGTTTTTCGTGGTGGTGTCTCAGCAAACACCGGGCGGGGACGTTTGCGGGGCGGTCCAAGGCGAGAACGTACACTTGGAGAGAATTGTTTCTCGTCGACGGGTTGTACGCCGCGCTCATGATGTGCGTGTACAGATTTAATCAGTACCACGGATGTGGAGGGACGTGGGGGACATTTTAAGGACGACAACTTGTCGTCGTTGTAACGTAGAAATCATAGTCGTGCCATCGAGTCAACGCGAGCGAACCTCACTCCTCGTCTCATGTCGTTCTGTGATAGACGATTCGACTCTTTTGCCGCGCGCTGGCGCGGAACAGCGCTCGCAAAATTTCTCGGCGTCGGATACGTGCACGACGGGAACGCGCGCGCCGAACCGACGCGCACGACGACGCCTTGGCGCGAGAAGAGTCTAGCGCTTCGCCAACTGGTGCGACGGAACCGCGAGCGAAAAGTCAAAGAGGAACGACGCGTGTCGAACGGATCACCGATACGATTCGCGAACAAGAAAAAAGTCGTGGCTAGATGAATAGACGTTATTGTTACACTAATTTGTGGTTGTTTCGAGCGCTTTCATGGCTTCCTTGGCCGACGCGTACGTGGAGTCCCACTTTTCTTGAGCCTCGTTGGCTTCAGCAACAGCGGCGTTCGCGCGCGCAATCATCTCTTCGCGCTCAGCTCCCTCAACGAGCGCAGCGGAGTCTTGCAGTTGTTTGGCGCGCGCGTGCGCCTCTTCGGCGACCTTGTAAGCCTTTCGAGCCGCCCTCAAGAGTTTTTGCGCATGCTTTTCGGCGCGCGCGTGTTTCTTCGCCTTGACCGCCTCAGCCTGAAGACGTGCCTGTTCCTTTTCGGCCTCGATGCGTCTAGATTCGGCTATTTCCGCATCTCGTCTTCGCTGTTCCTCTTCAGCCGCGAGACGTTGTCGTTCCTTTTCAGCCTCCATCAAGATTCGTTGGCGCTCTTCCTCCTCGGCGACGAGGCGGCGGCGCTCCGCTTCCTCAGCTTCGCGACGTTCTCGTTCGACACGCTCGCGTTCGGCGTCTTCCACTTGCTTTATACGCAGCCGTTCTTCCTCGGCCGCGATGTGTTGACGCTCCTCTTCGCGTTCTTTCTCCTCGGCGAGCCGCAACGCCTCCTTTGCTGCCTCGATGCGGCGCCGCTCCTCTTCTTCGGCTCTGCGTCTCTCCTCTTCCAGACGCGCTCGTTCGATCGCTTCGCTCTCCGCTTCCTCGGCTTGGATTTGTTTCAATCGTTCGGCGTGCTCCGCTTGAGCGCGACTCAAAGCAGCCTTCGCTTCTTCGGCCTCCTCCTTCAAACGTTGCATTTCCGCGGCGTCCGCCTTGCGCGCCTCTTCTCGAGCGCGCTCCGCGAGCTTTTGCTCTTCCTCCACCGCGCGCAACGCCAAAATGCGACGCTCCTCCGCCTCGGCCTTGGCGCGCTCGGCCTCGGTGCGAAGCGTTTGAGCCTTTTCGACCTCCGATTGTATGCGCGCAATCTCTTCCTCGAGCGCGGCGCGTTTGCTCTCTGCCTCGCTCTTGGCGCGTTCGGCGGCGACCGCCGCCGCCTGAAACTTGAGGGACTCTTCGTGACGCAACGCGCGCTCTTCCTCGGCCGACGCGAGTTTGGAGGAGATTTCCTCTTTTTCCTTCTGCGCACCGTCGAGATCTTGCTGAAGTTTGTCGTTCGCTTCTTGAAGAAGTCGCGCGTCGCGTTCGATGGCCTCGGTCGACGAGACGTCCTTCCCGGATGTCAAAGTCGACGTTTGATTTTCGTATCGGGCCATCTGTGATTCGAGCTCGATGAGCTCGCGTTGCGCCTTTTCAAGCGCCGCGTTTCTCACCGCCAACTCTTCCGTCACGCGCTGCACCTCTTTCATGCACTGTTCCTGCGCCGCGCTCGAATCCGCCTCGAGAACGCCCAGCTCTTCCTTCGCGTGCGCGTATCGCTCGAGCGACACCGTGAGCTCCTCTTGAAGCTGTGCGACGCGCGTGGTGTTACCTTGAAGCTGTTCTCGAAGCGATTTTGCCTCCAACTCGAACGCCGCGCGCTGTTCGTTCACCACAGAATCCAATTGCGCGGTGGAAACGACGATGTACTCGGAAATCGTCGCTTCGGCGTGTTTGAGTTGCAACACGAGTTTGGCGTGTTCGCCCTCGAGACGATGCACTTCGGCGTTCGATTCGAGCGCAGCGGCGGCGTGGGCCTCCGTGAGTCTTTGTGCTTCCTTCGACGCCTCGACCTGCGCGCGACGCAAATCCTCGAGGGCGTCATCGCGCGCCGTCTTCGCCTCGGCTGAAGCCGTCGCCGCCTCGACGGCGCGGCGTTTGCTCGACTCCAGCTCTGTCTGCATCTCGGCGAGTTTTCGCGCGAATTTTGCCTCTTCCTCCGACGAGGACTCCACCGCATCCTCCGCGCGCGCTAAAGCGCGCCGAAGCTTATCCTCGCTGGACGATAACTCCTCGGCCAGCGTCTCGAGATTTTTCTCTGAAGACGACAGGCGCCCCTCGAGCTCGCTGAGTCGCTCTTCTTTTTCAGCCAATTTCTGCGTCAACGCGCGCGTCTCGTTCTCAAGTCGCTCGCGTTCTTCCTCTTGTCGCGGTTTCGTCTCGGTAAACGTGTTCAAACTTTCATTCAAGCGCGCGACCGTGCTCGACAGTTCATCCACCTTGGCTCGAAGCGCGTCTCGACTCGCCTCGGCTTCGGCGAGCGCGGCTCGTAAATCGTCGTTGTCGTCACCCACGCTCGGATCACACGTCGGTTTCGACTTTAACGCTTCATCGAGCGCTGTCTTCGCCTGTTCCAAGTCGGCCGCCACGGACAGACTCTCCGTCTCGATCGTCGCTCGAGCCTTGGCGGCTTCAGCGAGTTGTCCTCGAAGCGCCTTCCACACCGCGTCGCGATCCGCCACGGCGGCGGCTTCGCGCGCGCTCGCCTCGCTCGCCTCCGTCTGCGCCTGCGCGAGTTTACGTCGCGTCTTTGCCGCGTTGCTCACCTCTTCGCGCGCACGCTCGAGCTCGTCGTTCGCCCGGCGAAGTTCCTCTTCCATCTCCGCGAGACGCTGCTGCAGAGGCGCGACGTTCGCCGCCGCCGTCGCCTCGGCGCGTTCCATCGCGCGCCAGTTCGGACCTCCGTACGAATTCAACGCGCGACCGCGCGAGTTGAACAAGTCGACATCGCGTAAACGAGAGCTTAGGGACGAAGTCGGCCCCGGGGCGAGCGAATTCGACGATCCTCCCATCACGAACGGCGCGACGACGGCCGTCGCTCCGACGGCGAGCGCGGCGACCCATTTCGCCGACATGGCTGCCACGCTCTTCGCCGCCGGCGCGACCGCGACGGACGACACCACCGTCGCCGCTGCGTTTTGGTGATCGGCACCGCGTTGAACGTCCGGTTCAGGCTCTGTCGCCGTCGTCGTCGCGGCGGTCGCCGCCGCCGCCAACGGCGCCGCCTCCAACCTCTCCGACGTCACGTCCGCGTCCCTCTCTTCATCCTCGCTCGTCGACATCGCCTCGTCCTCCTCGTACGCGTCCTCCTCCTCCTCCTCCTCCTCATCATCATCATCATCATCGCACGCATCCTCCTCACCCGCGCTCGCTCTCGCCTCTCTCGCCCTCGCCTCTCTCGCCTCCAACGCGTGCTCGAACGCGTTCGCCACCGACGTCACGTACGCGCTCGTGTACGCCCACCTCGCCGCCCGTTCCTCCGCCTCCGCCGCCTCTCTCTCGTGCGCGTCTTCCCCTCCCCCCTCACTCTCGCTCGCACCGCTCTCCGTCCCCGCGCGCGCCGTCGCCGTCGCCCCGTCGCCGTCGCCGTCGGGTCCGTACGCGCGCCACACGACGGGCGCGCCGTCGATACCCCTCTCCCTCGACACCGCGCGTCGCTCGCGACGCCGAGACGCGAACCCGCGTCGCCACCGCGCGAAACCACCTCGCGTCGGCGTCGACGCGGCGTCATCACGGTCGCGACGCGCGAGCGTCTCGCGCCACGACGCGAGCGCGGTGCCCATGGAGAAATGCGAATGGGAACGCGCGCGCGTGAATGAATGAATTCGTCGGTGCGCGCGATCGCGAGACGACCGATCCGATCGCCAGACGACGAATCGACGACCGCGATTCCACCGCGCGCGTCGTCGCGTCGACCGGTGACGCGCGCGCCGGTCACCCGTCGTCACCCGTCGTCACCCGTCGTCCTCTGACGCCACGAATTCAAACGAACGCGCCGTCCGTCCGTCCGTCACGCGTGTGTATTCGATGGGTGTTTCTGGTCTATTCTATGAGGTAGGTACACACACTTTGTGTCACACACACACACGTATTCCACGTATCAAATCACCCATCAAATACATCACACAGTACGGTGTCACACACACACACGTATTCCACGTATCAAATCACCCATCAAATACATCACACAGTGTCACACACACACCATCGCCCCCTCGCCCCGTCGACGCGTTCGCCCGCACAACTCGACCGACCTCTTCGCACGATGGTGGCTCTCACGACGCAAGGATTCGCGCTCGCGACCGCGACGCGCTCGGCGCTCGCGCCGCGAGGTGCGTGTAGACGACGACTCGTTTTTCACTGCGCGCGATGATTCACGACGTCGACGACGACGACGACGACGCGATGGGACTACGGACGACGACGCGCGGGGTGGAGCGATACGCGACCGAGATACGCGATCGATCGGGCGATCGGGGGGCGCGCGCGTCGATCGGGCGAGACGCGCGCGCGAGTGCGTGTTCGAGCGCGTCGGAAGGCGAGACGGGTGGGAGGATTACGTGGACGCGCGTCGTGACGGTGTCGGGCATCGCGCGCGACGGCGACGACGACGACGACGACGACGGATGTCCACGATCGACGACGGACCGATCGGTGCGATGGCGTGGGTGCTCGAGGATGGAGTTCGTGGAGGGGGGTGGTGAGGAGTCGTGATTCGTGAAAAAAAGACGTGTGTGGAGACTGACCTCGACGACGCGCGCGATCGCTTCGATTCGTCTCGCGCAGCTCGCAAGGCTGTCAAGGCTCGCGCCTCCGTCAAGGTTGCCGCGTCCGCGGACTTGAAGTTTGACGATGACTGGAAGAAGTCCTCCGTCCCGGTGCACCTCGCGTCCTTGTTCGGCTGGGTGATCCCGTCGGCGTCCCCGTGCCCGGCGTTTCCGGACAACGCGTCCTTGTTTGAAGTGTTCAGCGAGCGCATCAGCGCCAACTTGGCCAACTTCCCGCAAGGTCCGGCCGCGGACGACAAGATCTGGTTGTACATGCTCACGTGGCACATGGGGTTGTTCGCGTGCATGATGTTTGGCCAAATTGGTGTCCAAGCGCGCAAGCAAGGATACTTTGATTAGACATTTTCTCCGGATGGGTTGGACGCGTCCAAGGGTTTTTAGAACGCTTTGTAAAAGAGCATAACCAAGTTAAATTATGATGATGAAGCTACAACAAAATGCTATGAATGACGTGCGTTCGAGGCGCGTCGTGCGCTCAGTCCTCCATCGCGGTGGCGGGCAACACCGCCACGCCCGCGGCGCTCTTGAGTCGCTCGACGAAGGAGGGACTCGCGGCGCTCTTGCTCGGCGTCGAGTCCGCTCGCTTGGCGCTCGAGTTCTTTCGGAATTCAAATCCCATTGGTTTGAATTTGAAATCGAAAAAGTCGATAAACTGTTTCGCGTACGGCGTGGGGTGCACGGTGGAGATCGGTCTCGGCGCGAAGAGGTACTTGATGACGTGCGCCACTTTTTTACCGCCCGTCCAACACTGCAAAAAATCGATGATGCCAAAGTATATGATCAACACCTCCCCGCCGTACTCGACGACGTACGGTTTGTTGTGCACGTCACCCTCGAGCATCGTCGCCTCCTCTTTGATTCGATGCGTCGGCACGCGCTCGACGGCGACGAGCAAAGAATAATCCATCAAGTTGTGCTTTTCAAAGAGCGCGACGTCGTTCCTCAGCGCCGTCATCACCTCCTCCCGCTGCTCTTCGGTTAAATAAATCGGCGCGTCGAACGCTTCGTGTTTCCCCTTGAGATACCTCCGGCGTCGCACCGGCACGGCTCGAAAACATCCGAAACACTCTCGCACCATGAGCGGCACGTTGTACCAACGCTTGTGCGAGTGATACACCGTCGACCCATCCGCCACGAGCGTCTTATCGTCCGCCGTGCCCTTGAGGTCGTACAACCGACTCCACATCTTCACGCGAGGGTTGACGCAGTTGTTCATCACGATGAACCGCCCGTGTTTCTCGTGCACGAAGACGGCGAAAATCTTCGTCACCAGACTCTGCCCGCTCGTCACCCGCGCGACGTACTCGCGCAAAAACGAATCCTCCAACAGACTCTTCCCGTCCGACTCGTTTAAAAACTTGACGAAAAAACGTCCATCCCTCGTGCGCGCCATCGAATCGCCACCCTTCCCACCCCCCGCGGACAGAGATGCGAAATCAAAATTGTTCCTCAAAAAATCATCCTCGATCGAATCCGCCCGTCTCAACACTGAAAACTGATCGTCTCGAACCGTCTCGCACGCCTCCGCGCCGACGATCAATCGAGCCGTCGCCGGTCCGAGCGATTCCGCGCGCATCATCGCTCGATCGATCGCGTCTGCGTCACCGCGTGGCGTCGTGTAATCACGCACGCATGCATTCATCATTTTTCACCTCCGGTGAGAAACGAAACGATGTTGGAAAAGGGCGTCGGCCGCAGATCGCGACGCGTGTGCGCGTGAACACCGCCGCGCCCGACGGACGCGAGCGAGTGAGAAAGGCGTGTGAACGCGAACGATCGATCGGTTCGCGTCGAGCGGTGAGACGATAGACGCGCGTCATGGCGACCGCGTCGATGGGTGGTGGGTTATCCACGGCGGATGCGCTCAAGTGGTTGAGTAATTTCGTGAGCTCGGTCGCCATCGTCATGGTGAATAAACAACTCATGGGGACGCAGGGATACGCGTTTCAGTACGCGACGACGCTGTGCGGGATGCACTTTTTGTGTACGATGAGCGTGCGGTTTTTTCGACGCGACGGCGGCAAAGGGGGCAGAGGCGGCGGCGGTGGTGGCGCCGAGATGAAGACGGAGACGGCGAAGGGTGGACGAGAGATGCCGAGAAATAAATTGTTCATGTTCGTCGCGATCGCGTCGACGAGCATCATATCTCTGAATTTATCGTTGATGATGAATCACGTCGGGTTTTATCAGTTGGCGAAACTGTTGCAAATTCCCGCCGTGTGTCTGCTCGAGATGGCGTTCTTGGGTCGAAAGGTGTCGTGGAAGATCGCGCAGGCGATCGCGGTGGTGATGTTTGGCGTCGGTATCGCGACTTTACAGGAGACGACGATGAATTTCTGGGGCACCGTCGTCGCCATGATTGGCGTCTTGTCCACGAGCGCACAACAGATTCTCGTCAATCGTTTGCAAGTAGAGTACTCCATCGGGAGCAACGAGTTACTGGGCAAGACGGCACCGCTCATGGCGCTCTCCATGCTCACCGTCGGTCCGTTCTTGGACCAAATGCTCACGGGAAGCTTCATCACCGAGTATTACTGGACGGGCGAATCCGTCATGTTTCTCGCGGCGTCGTGTTTGCTCGCGATTTGGGTAAACATTTCCCAATACATGTGCATCGGAACCTTCAGCGCGCTCTCTTTCCAAGTCATCGGTCACGTCAAGACGGTGTTCATCTTCTTCTTCGGATGGTTGCTCTTTGACATTCCCGTGACGTTCAACAACATCTTCGGCGGCGCCGTCGCCATCGCGGGCATTTCGTATTACTCGCACGTGTCCGCGCTCGAAAAGGCGACGGCCGCGGCGCGAGCGCGTGCGCCCGTGTAATACGTATAGATCGATATATGTCGTTGTTATCCTATATAGCTACACATTGTGACATAAAAAAACTAAACCTCTCGACGCGAGCGCGCGCGAGCCCGCCTCGCCTCGCCTCGCCTCGCTCACTTCCTCGGATCCGTCACTTCCACCCCCATCGACCTCGCCGTCCCCAACACCGACTTCGTCAGACTCATCAGACTCACGTTTCCCAACCCTCCATCGTTCGCCTTGACCTTTGCGATCTCGTACGCGTGCTTCAGGTTGATGCGTCCCGCCGTCACGTGTCCCGGTCTCTGCGAACACGTCTTCACCCCCGCCGCCCGCGCCACGAAATACGACGTCGGCGGCGTCTTCATCGTCCAATCGAACGTCTTATCGCCGTATATCTCGATCACCACCGGCACCGGCGTCTCCGCCTTGTGCTCGCTCGTCTTGGCGTTGAAATCCTTGCAAAAACTCATAATGTTCACGCCGTGTTGCCCGAGCGCCGGACCCACGGGCGGGGACGGTTTCGCCGCGCCCGCCGGGACGACGAGTCGCACGACGGCGCTCACCGCCCGCTTACTCATCCTCGCGTCGGCGCCGCGCGCGTCGGCGTCTCCCGCGACTCGGTCGGAGGAGGTTCTGTGCAAAACCTTCCCAACACCGCTGTTTGATGGTTCGCGACTCAAGATCGAGTCCCTCGTGAACGTCCCGAGTCCGTTCCCAAGTGGGAAAGATGCGCCACACGTCGCGTCGCACCGCGCCGCGCGTCGACGCGACACCCGCGAACGGCGAACGAACGTCAGTCATGGCGCGCGCGTCTCGCGCGTCCAATCGCGCGTCGACCGCGACGACGCCGCTCGGGAAGGCGGGAACGACGACGACGACGACGACGACCGCGCGGGACGAGGGCGGCGGCGGCGCGCGCGCGGTTCGTCTGAGCGGCGGCGCGCTCGCGTCCGCGCCCTCGGGGGCGTTCGCGGTGAACGATACGCTCTTGGTGACTCCCGCGAGATGGCGCGTGCGCGCGCACGACGCGGACACGGGGAGAGGCGTGCGCTCGAGCGAGGCGCCGGGGGCGGAGCAGACGTGCGCGGCGGCGAGTCCGTACTCGAGCGGCGTCGTCGTCACGGGAAGCGCGAGCGGGACGCTCACGGTGTGGGACGCAGAGACCGGGAAGGTTGTGCGGAGTTACTCGTTTCCGTGCGCGATATACGATGTGGTGTACCCGGGAGGTGAGGCTGGGAAGGACGCCGTCTTCGTGAGCGCGAGCGCGCGCGAGGACGGCGGCGGACGCGTGTACAGGGTGAGTCTGTCCAAGGGGAAGATCGTGGAGAGGCTCGGGAAGACGACGAGACCGTGTAAATTGGTGGCGAGCGCGAGCGGAACGTTCGTGGCGTGCGCGGAGAGACGGACGATTTACGTGTGGGGGACGGGGAAGGATCGAGGAGGAAACGCGGCGAGAGCGCTTCGCATTCATCACACCAAGGGGGTCACCGCGTTGGCGCTGTCGAGAGACGACGAAATCTTAGCCGCGGGGGATTCGAGCGGGAGGATCGTCATGTGGCACGGATTCGCTCGGGCGGTGAAGCGATTACAGAACGAGGCGCAAGGGGAGGAGACGGAGGTGAACGGAGACGCCCTGCCGAGCACGACGTCGCATTGGCACTCTCGCGCCGTCGGATGTTTACACTTCTCCGGTGACGGCGCACACTTGTTTTCGGGCGGTGAGGAGGCGGTTTTGGTGATTTGGACGCTCGATGACGGGAAGAAGACGTACCTGCCGCGATTGGGCGCGCCGCTGACGAAGATTGTGGCGCGCCGAGACGATCCGTCTCGTCTGGCGCTCTTTGGAGCCGACAACGCCATCCGTCTCGTCAACGTCGCATCGCTCACCGTGGAAGGGACGATTCAGGGCGTTCGACCGCCAGTACTCGACGCGTCGGTGGCACCCGATGCGTACGCGTCCGTCGTCGCCTACGATCCGCGCGCGGATGTCGCCGTATTTTCCGCCGCCGGCGCCGCGCTGCAATTTTTCGATTACGCGCGCGACGATCACGTCGCCGATCTCGCCGTGGCGCCGAGAAACTACGTCAACACGAGCGGTGATGCGGATTCACCCATGGAGTCGCACGTCGCACACGCCGCCTTCTCGCGCGATGGACGCGTTCTTCTCACCGTCGACAGGCGCAGCGATCAACCGCCCGCGGTGACGCGCGCCATCGAGGAGACGCTCAAAATTTGGGAACGTCTCG
>Ga0181576_10001858_pt1 | contig 16060 bp, 8 predicted proteins | sample 101ome_22_FD_132464 | JGI IMG/M metagenome (GOLD analysis project Ga0181576, IMG submission 132464) | Coastal salt marsh microbial communities from the Groves Creek Marsh, Skidaway Island, Georgia - 101412BT metaG (megahit assembly) | ecosystem: Environmental > Aquatic > Marine > Intertidal zone... | reverse complement strand
GAAAACCGACGCGAGCAAGTTGGAAGCGATGCGCGAGATCATCGAAAAGACGGTGTGGGACGCGGTCGGATACCAAGGCGCGCTCAAGTTCTTGTCCCACGCGCGAAAAGAAGTCGCCGACGGCGGCGTGTGCGTGACGGGCACCTCGCAATCCGCCGGCACTAAGGCGGCGTGGGACGTCGGCGCCGCCATGCTCATCGGCGACGGCTACCACTCCGTGCTCGGCCGCGCGCAAAAGCGAGGCGACGAGTTCGACACCTTGGCTGCCGCTGGAATCTCCAAGGCATACGAGAATATCGTGAAGTTGCTCAGAGACGGTCAAAGAGAGAAGACGTGTGCCGATCCTAACAGTTACGTGGACTTGCACGAAATCTACGAGCGCATCGAAGCGCAAATGCGCATCGTGTATTCTCAGTCCATCTTGAAGTACGCGTACAAGATTGACAAGGAGATTCTCTCGAAAAACTCGCCGTCGTTGGACACCGTCGCCGAAGGTCAGGCGATGTACCGCGTCATCGCGGGCGACATCAAGAATAAGGCGGCGACCGCCGCTGCCCACTTTGACGCCTTTTTCGACATCAATAACCTTCCGACGAGAAACACTTGGGACTTTGGCAACTACTGCGAGGCGCTCAAGCACGTCAAGACTTTCGTCACCGCCATCTCTTCGCACGGCGTCAGTCACTCCGATCTCGGCACGTACGAGGACGCGGCCAACGTGGACTGCGACTTGAAGACGAACGACGATCCTGATCACGAAATCAAGACACACGCCGGTTCCTACTACCCGTCTTACCTCGCGTACAGCAGTATCAGCGGTGCCGCGGACAAGTACGAGGCGGCGCTCGCGCTGAGCCGCAACGTCGCGCACGTCGCCGCGGAGATGGATTCGTGGATTCAAAACCAAGACACCAGCGATGCGTCGTGGAGCGACATCACGCAAGATTTCAATGCGGATTACAAAACTTGGACGGAATCCTCTTCGGCGCAGTCGAACGAATGGACGAGCATGGTGGCGTACGAATTCACCGACGTCGCCGTCGGTTCCCAGGCGGGATCCAAATCGGCGTCTGCCTCGCCGCTTTCGGATTACCTGAACGCGGCGGTGACGCTCGCGAAGAGCGACGTCAAGTATCTCGAACCCGCCAAGGAAATGATCGAAAAGACCATGCTGGACGCTGTCGGTTTCCATGGTGCGCTCAACCTGCTCAGCCGCGCTCAAGACGATGCCAGCACCCCTCCTCACTGCGTGAACGACGAGCGCTCGGCGCAACAACGCGCCGATTGGGACACGGCTGCCGCGCTCATCATCGGCGACGGCTACCATTCCGTACTCGGTCGCGCGCAAAAGCGCGGCGTCGAGTTCGGCACCATGGGTACGGCGCATACGGCGAAGACGTACGAGAAAATCGTCAAGTACTTGCGTTTCGGCCAAGAGGAGAAGGATTGCGACAAGTTGCACGACATTTACGAAGGCATTGAGAAGCAGTTGCGCATCGTGTACGCGCAGTGTGTCATCAAGTACGCGTATAAGATTGACGCCGCGATAAAGGCGGGTACCATATCCACGTACGGCGACGACCAATCCGAGGGTCAAGCGCTTTACCGCGTCATCGCCGGCGACGTCAAGCGAAAGGGTGCGGACACGGCGTACGCCAACGCGTACCAATTCTTCGACGCCCTGTTCGACGTGCGCGCGACGCCGAGCCGGGGTAGTTGGGACTTTGACAACTATTGCAAAGCCATCGACAACGTGAAGGGTGTCTTCGGTTTCACGGACGACGATCTCGGTCACTACCACGAGTCGTATCACGTCCACTGCGCGAGCAAGGCGGCGTTTGATTCCTCGAGCTACGCCGCGTTGGTGCACGAAGTGTACAGCACTCGCGCCGGTGTTTCGAAGACTGAAACTCGAACCGCCGAGGCTCTGGCGGCGTTCAGCTTTATCGTCGCCGTTGCGGGCGTCGTCGTCGGCTCCATCGCCTTGCACAAGGTGCGAAAGACGGGCGCCACGGCTTTCAAGAACTCGTACGTCGTTCACAACATCTAAAGAGACGAAGCGGCGTCGAACGCACACGAGAACATCATTCGCGCGAAACAATATTCTTTAAAAATTACAATACAGTAACATATCGCACAAGACTACCTACGTCTAACTACTTTGCATCGTTAGCGCCTGTGTCAAAGTGATTGAAATCCGGGAACCGTTCCTCAAACTTGGCTGCGGACATGTTGCACGCCACGACGGCGGAGACGCCGGCGTCGGGATGATTTTCGTTCAAAAACGCGATACGACTCAAGACACGCTCACTCGACGTAAGCATGCGCGCGAGCGACGCCGGTTTCAGCGCATACTGCTGTATCGCCCCCGGAGACGCGCGCGTGAGTTGGGCGCAACGCTCGGAAAACGTCGTCGGATTGGTCGTCAAAATGCGAGGACTATACATCACCATCGCCTCGACGGTTGATTCGCTGACGCCCTCGGCGGCGAGCGTCGCTCGCATCGCCCGCAGATTTGAACTTACACTCGATGAAATGTTCATCGACAGCAGTTTCGGGTGTGAATCGATGAGCGCGAAGACATCCGTGTACGGCAAAAGTTTACTGAGTTCGCGCAACTTTGCCGGCACCGTGTGCGTCAAATCCATGCTCAAAATCTGTGGATTACGCTCGATGAGTCGTTTCAGATCCACCGTCGGCAGCAGCTCGCGCAAAAATTCCACCTTATCCGCCGTCCAATCTAAATCACAAAAGATCACCCTCGGGAACCGTCCCACGATGGCGCCCAAGTCGCACCCGCTGATGGACGCCCCGACCCACAACGCATCCTCGAGCTGCGCCAACCGCTCCAACAATCGCACGGGATCTCGATACAGACCGGCACTGGTCCCCATCTCGATCAAGCGATCCCTGTGCACTTTCTTCTTCACCCCGACCCCGATCCAAAACGCGTCTAATATCTTCACTTGTTCCCTCGTGAGCGTCACGCGACCCACCGCCGTCACCTGCGATTCGTCCACGCGCATCATGCGCTCGATCAAATCTTCGCGCAGGAGCATGTCCCCGTGTCCGTGATGATACAGACGTTTCCCTTGACGCTCTTGCATTCGTCGAGGATCCGGGACGACGCACGACGACGACGGAGGCGACTGAGATGATCGAAACGACGGGGCTGGACGTCCCGCGCCTCGGTCGATGTTCCCACCGTTCTCCCCGCGCGTTGGCGCCGCGCGCGCGCGCGTCGCGCGAGGACGCGCGCTGATGGAGTTCACCGCGCGCGTCGCGACGCTCGGCGTCATCGTCGTCGCGACGCTCGGCGTCATCGTCGTCGCGACGTCGACTGGAGCGAACGTCGAGGCAAAACGTTTTCGTCACTCACATGCGCGCGGTCGCGACGCGTCGTCTGCAATCGTCGCTCGCGCGTCGGACGTGGCCAGACACGCGCGCACGCGTATCGAACGACCGTCGGGCGACGACGACGGCGTTTGCGCGCGGTATGAGCGCGAACGAGGAGACGGTGGACCCGTCCGCCATGGATGCGACGAATTCGTGTCAAGGGGCGTGTTCGCGCGACACTCCGCGTCTGAGCGCGACGGCGATCGCGGAGGCGTTACGAACGCGTCCGCTCTGGCGACTCACGCCCGAGGGCACGGCCATCTCGCGTCGATTCACGTCAAAGAATTGGGCCACCGCCATGGCGTTTCTCAACCAAGTCTCCGACGTCGCCGAGCGCGAGGGGCATCACCCGGACGTGAGCGTAAAGAATTATCGAGACGTCGAGATCGTCGTCGGCACGCACGCCATCGGTGGGTTGTCGAGATTTGATTTCATACTCGCCGCGAAGATTGACGCGGAGTGCGTCGCGACGTATTCCCCGAAGTGGGCGCGCGAGAACGGCGTCGAGTGACGCGGAGGACGAGAGGACGAGGAGGACGCGCGTTCGCGAGACGGCGTTAGTAACTAAAATAGAACGACGTGATGAATATTCATCGCACGACACTAGTTTCACGACGCGATCGCGCCGCGCGCGTCTCTCGGCGCGTTCTTTTGTGTCGTCGTCGGGGGCGGCGGCTGCGGCGACTCGTCAGAGCCGTCCTCACATCACCCCCCTCGTCCCCTCGCGCGAGGACGTCATCGCGCGCTCGCACGACGTGAATATCCGAGCTAAACACTCGCGCGACTTTTAACGCGCGCGCGAGCGCCGTCGCGTCGCTCGTCGAGTCGCGAGACGTCGTCGAACGTCGTCGGACGACTGGAAAACGGTCAGCCGCGGCGTGGGAATCTTCGACGACGGCGCGCGCGCGCGACGACGACGCCCGGCCTCGACGTGCGCGCATCGCTCGCGCGCGTCGCTAGCTCGCCATGGTGGGCTTCAGTAAGACGTTGGCGCGGTACAGGGTGAGCGAGTGGCACACCATGTACATCGACTACGAGACGCTGAAGACGTACGTGAACGAGACGAAGGCGAAACGCGAGGAGCTGATGACGCCGGGGACGACGTCCGCGGACGATCATTCCGTCTTTGGACGAGATAGTGTGGACGAGTCGCAGTGGGCGAGGTACGCGACGGCGCCGACGTTGGCGACGGAGCTCGAGGAGAGAGAAAAGCCTCAGGGCGAGCACGACGCGTTGGAAACGTTGTGGGAGGCGTTGGCGATGGAGTACGAACCGACGTTATCGATCAAGAGCACGATAGAAGACGGAGGTTCGGGAGTGCCCGATACTTTGCGAGAGTTTTACACCGCGCTCGACGTGCAGGCGAACAAGTGCAACGCGTTTTACGAAATGCTCGTGGAGATGCAGGCCAAGGCGCTCGCGCAAGCGTTGAAGAGGATTAACGTCGTCGACGCGACGCTACACGCGCACACGCCGACGCACACGCCCGTCACGAGTCTGAGAGAGTCCGAAGTGGAAGAGCACTCCGCGGCGAGCGAGTTGCCGAAACAGCCTTCGCCCGAGTCGAACAAACCTTCAGGCGGACGCCACTCGAGGGCGGGATCCCTGTCGACGCCGGCGGGCACGGATCTTCACGAACTGTTCGCGCGATCTCGCAACGCGGCGCGATCGAACGAAGAACCAGCGACGTCGATCGCGATCGCGATTCTCAACACGAAATCCGACACGTCGACGGCCAAGTCTCGCGAGACGACGGTTCGCGCGCTCTTGCACGACATTAAAGAAATTTATTACTCGGTGTGCATGATTCAGAATTTTAGCACGCTGAATGCGGTGGCGATTCGTAAGATTACAAAGAAAATGGATAAAGAGTCGGGCACGCGCATGAGTGGTATATATTGTACGACGTGTGACGAGCTCGCATTTTGGCCGGATTTGAAAGAGTCGACGTTTCAGTGTAAAACCATGATTAAGCTGTGCGAAGACGCGTTTTTGATGTGTCACGGACTCCTCATGCGCATCTATGAAATGAGAACGTCGCCGGGGCAACTGACGCAGGACGACCGATCGATGACGTTTCGTCGCAAGGAGCGACAACAACGCAGAGTGCTGCTCGAAAAACTTCGCGACACCGGCAAGCGCATCAAGGATGACGGAACCAAGGTAAATCTAGAGCGCGATAGCAAGGGCGATCCCGTATTATTTTTCGCCGGTGGATTTTTCTGGGGCATCGCGCTTCCAGCTCTTCTGATTCCACTGTGGTATCTCATCGTCTCGTGCGGACTAAACTCGACGGATGAGAGGTGTAAAAGAGAACTGGCGGCGTTCGTGACGCTTCGAGGTTTGCTCTTGATTTTCGGTCAGTCTCTGCTTTGGGGGCCCACGGTGTACGTGTGGCAGCGCATCATGGTGCACTGGGAGCTCATCTTCTTCCGAAGCGTCGGTAGGACGGGTCTCCGAGCAGAGCACGCCATCCTCGCCACGGTTTTGCCGTGGCTCGTCTTTGTCGTCATCCTCATGACGTCCACGGTGCTGTGGTCGTCCGGACAGGCGAACACGTCGTGGGTCAAACCGTTGGCGATGAGCCTCTTTGTCACGTTCGTCACGCCCGTACCGAGCGCGTGGGAGTGGGCGGATAATCCGCGACTATGGTTCATCCAGCCGCCGATGAAGACGAGACGATTTTTGGTTCATCACATTGTGCGAATCTTGTGTTCGCCGTGGACGCAAGTCGTCTTCCCCGATTTTTTCATCGCGGATCAGCTCACGTCGCAGTCGACCGCGATCGCGGATCTCATGGTGACGTTTTACATCGCGAAGGACACGACGGAGACGCGCGTCATCGCGGCGACGCTCCCTCACTGGTGGCGCTTCGTGCAGAGCCTACGACGCGCTCGCGACGCCGTGGTTCTTAAACGTGGCGGGGCGCCGCGCTCACACTTGCTCAACGCCGGTAAATACGCGTCGGCCATCGTCGCCGTGTGGTTGCGCTACAACGCCGTGACGCGCTCAAAGAATCACAGCTCTCCGGTGTGGATTTTGGCGTACACGGCGACCGCCGTTAATATTTTGTACGCGCTTTGCTGGGACTTTTTCATGGACTGGACCGTGATCGAGTACAACGCTTCGGCGAAGTGGCGTTTCGAGATATTACCGAGGCGTACGCTCGTCAAGTCGCGCACGGTGTGGGCGCTCGCCGTCGCGTTTAACGTCCTCGCGCGTTCCGCCGGCATCTTCGCCGCCGTGCCCGGACTGCCGCTCCAACATCTGTCGACGCAGGTGCTCGTCACCGGTCTCGCCGGCCTGGAGGTGCTCAGAAGAGCGGTGTGGAACGTGTTTCGCGTCGAAAACGAACACTCTTCAAACTGCGGTGCGTTCCGAGCGAGCGGCGATTCGCAATTCGAGGCGTTGGAGGATCCGTTCGTGCACCACGTCGACGAGCTGTCAAAGGAATTGCAATACGTTCCGTCGAAGGATGCTCGCGCGTAGACATGGATCCATCGTGTATGGTTGTGCGATGAGATGTATTTAATGAGCTAATATTTGTGTTGTTGATTTCCGCGCGGCGGTCTACGCCGCCGCCGAGATTTGATTCCACGTCCCGTCGACGCTCTCCTTCCAAATAGTCACCGTGTTATTCCCATCGCTCACGGCGAGGATGTTCCCCATCGTGCTCCACGATACGCGCCACACCGGCGCGCCGAAGTCGTGCAGTTGGCGCGACTGCCACGGTCCGCGAGGCTCGCTCTGCGTCCAAATGAACACTTTCCCGTCTTGTCCGCACGACGCGATCGTGTTCATCGGCAGACCCAAGTTTTCGCTCCACGCCACGTCTCGCACCCAATCCGCGTGCGCGCTGAGCGTCGCCTCGCACCCCCACGCGTTTTGCGCCTCGTCGCGACGCCAAATCTTGACGAGATTGTCGCACCCGCACGTCACCAATCTCTTCGCGTCGACGACGGCACCGCCACCACCGCCGCCCACGAGCGATCCCGGCGTCGCCGCCGGTGCCCAGGACACGCCCGTGCACCCCACGGCGTGCGCGCGCTCAATCTTCTCTACGCCCCACGTCCCCGCGCTCGCGTCGTATGAGATCACCGACACCGTCCCGTCGCTCGACGCACACGCGAGTTTCGCCCCGTACTCGTGCGGCGCCCACGAGATGGCGTTGACGCTCCCATCGTGCGTCCCAACCGGCGTCTTATACGCGCACGCGAACACGTTCGGCTCCGTCTCTTTATGAATCATGACGCTGTGATCGAACGACGCGCTCGCCAACAACGTTCCAAACTTTGGATGCGCCCACGCGCACGCCCACACCGGTCCATCGTGTCCCGCGATCGTCGCCACGTGCGTGCCTCGCGCACCGTGCTCACCACCGCCGCCGCTCGCCTCCTCCTCCCCGTCTCCCTCGCGCGCGTCGACGTCAAAGATTCGAATCGTTCGATCGCTCGACGCCGTCGCCACGCGTCGTCCGTAGTAATCGTACGCGCAATCGTGCACACCGTCCGCGTGCGACGTCTCGAACGTCCCTCGCGCCCGCGTCGACATCTCTCCGTGCGTCCGCGCGTCGGTCCGTCTCTCGCGCGCGCGTCGACGTCGCGCGTCACCGTGTACCGCGCCGATCCATCCATGGATGAAATTTATGAAAATGAATGAAAACGAGTAAAAGATGATGGGTCGAGCGGCGGCGCGTCAGTGCGCGCGCGCGCGAGGGGATACGCGCGCAGAGTCGTCGCGTCGTCGTCGTTCAACTCGTCTCGCACGACTCGACGCATCCATCATCGCGTCGTCGTCGTCGTCGTCGTCATCGCGCTACGGTGACGATGCGCCGCGGGCCGAGCGACGGATGGCGCGCGAATCGACGACGACGACGCGTGGACGGTGAACGCGTCGTCGTCGTCGTCGTCGTCGCGGTGGTGGTGGTGATGATGCTCCACGCGTGCGCGCCGGTGGCCGCGTTCGGGCCGAGACCGAGACCGAGACTGTACGAGAAACCCGTCCCGTCGAGGCGGTTGCTCGAGGCGGAGCTCGCGCTTCGAGAGCTCGGACCGGGGGGACCCGCGGCGGCGGGATTACTGAGCGATGGACACTGGCTCGAGGGAGATGTGGAGGAGGAGGAGGAGGAGGATGACGACGGTCGACGACGGGGCGTGGACTCGGTTCGGTTCGAGGAGTACGCGCTGCGCGGCGAGTCGAGAGGCGGGGCGCGCGCGTCGAGCGCGTCGAGCGGCGCGGCGGAGGACGAGGAGGAGACGTACGCGGGTGAGATTGGAGGAGCGTCGGCGTCGACGACGCGCGCGGGAATCGTGCCGGTGGATACGATGGAGATGATGGACGCGTCGACGTCGCGCGCGAGCGAGGCGGACGCGCGCGCCGTCGCGACGAAGAGTCGCCGAGAACGCTTGGACGCCGCGGTGGAGGCGCTGCTCGAGGAACGGCGGCGGACGTCGCCGAGCGAGGAGATGTTCGAGATGTTGAGACGGGAGGGTGAGAAACACGTCAATCCGCGCACGGGGAAACCGTTCGTGTGGGGGGACTCGTGGATGCACTCGCGCGGCGGAGGCATAGGCACGGGACGGCCCGAATCGCGACCGAGACGATTCACAAAGGACGGCGCCGTGGAGGTAATGCCGGCCAAGGGCGACGCCGGGTACGCGCTCGTGCCCATGAGTTCGGATAAGAGGGGTTTATTGGAATTTTTTGATCGGTGTAACGGTCCGAGATGGAGCAATCTGCGAAACTGGGGCGTGGGCGAACCGTGCGCCAACGCGTGGCACGGCGTCGCGTGCGTGGGCGGTCGAGTCACCGAATTGTTGTTAAACCTGAACAACGTCGCGTGTATGGGCTCGCTCAACGTCACCGCTTTGGCCGATCACGTGCACGAGCTTTTGTACCTGGACCTGAGCGATAATTTATTCACCGGCGATTTACCCGACGATTTATTCAGAATGACGCGCCTGCAGAGCCTGGTGCTCTCGAGCAATCGCATCACGGGGACGCTGTCGGAAAAGTTTGGTCGTCTCAAAGAGCTTCGACACATCGACCTCTCCGCCAACGGTCTTCACGGACCGTTGCCGAAATCCATGGGCGAACTGAGTCGATTAGAGGTGTTGTATCTGGGGGAGAGCGGGCTAGAAAACAAAAACGACTTTGTCGGTCCGATTCCCGAGACGTGGACCGGGTTAAAGTCGCTCAGACGTCTGTCGTTGGCTGGGAACGAAAACATAGGAGGGACGTTACCGGATTGGTTGTTGAACAATTTCGATTCGTTGGAAGAATTGACGCTGTCCAAGTGCGGATTGCGCGGCGAGTTTCCGACCAACATCGACCAGTTGACGTCGCTTCGCGTGTTAGATTTGGGCGAAAACAGTCTGCGCGGGACGCTTCCCGTCGACTCGTTGTCGCGCTTGCGTCACTTGAAACACTTGCGTTTGGCTGGAAACGCGCTCTCGGGATCGTTGACGTCGAGCATCGCGGGTCTGCGCGAGGTGGAATTCTTCGACGCGAGTTCAAACGATTTCTCTGGCGAATTACCGCGCGAGCTCTTGGGTTTGCCCGCGCTCGAACTTCTCGACGTGTCGGGGAACGCGTTCACGGGAACGCTTCCGGCGCCGTCGTCCACGACGAATCTGCGTGTCCTCGACGCAGACGACAACGAACTCACCGGCGCGGCGCTCGATCGCGCGTTTTTCGAACGCGCGCCGCACTTGCGTTTTTTGCGTCTGTCACGCAATCGTCTCCGCGGCACCGTTCCCGACGACGCCTTTGAACTCGCGACGGAACTTGTCGAGTTTCACGCCGCGCACAACGACCTGTCGGGCCCGTTGCCGCGTTCGATGGGCAAGATGGAAAAGTTGGCGTCGCTTCGTTTGAACGACAACCCGCGACTCGGCGACGCCGGAGGCGTGCCGGCGACGCTCCGCGATTGCGCATCGCTCGTCGTCGTCGATTTATCGCGCGCGGGCTTTCGAGGAGACATTCCCGACGGATTATTCTCGCGCATGCCTCGCCTGGCCTCCGTACACTTGGCGTCGAACGGATTCACCGGACGCGTGCCGCCGTCGCTGCGCGACGCGACGATGCTTCGTCGCCTGGATTTGCAACGCAACGCCTTTAGCGGCGCGCCGCCGGCGTGGTTGGTCGAGATGGAACACCTCGAACGCGTGGACTTGACGCACAATCGTCTCACGGGACCGATTCCGAGCGCGTTGTACGACGCCAAAACCAAATCCGTGCCGAGACTCGGGGAATACGGCAATCGCGCCGCGGGCGCGCCGCGCGTCATGCGTCTCGGCGGAAATCCATTCTTTTGCCCGCTTCCTTCCTGGGCGAAACGCGTCGTCGGCGCGACGTGTCGACACGCCGAGATCACATCCATGGCCCCCACGACGGGTTCTCCCGCCGGCGGCGACGTCATCACCCTCGACGGTCGCGGATTTCCCGCCTCGCTTCCCGACGTCGGATGTCTCTTCGGCACGGAGACGGAACACCTATGGGTGCCCGCCGTCGAGCGTTCCGAAACGCGCGTCGCGTGCGTCGTTCCCGCGGCGAGCGATTTACCCAAACCTCCCGAGCGCCAAGCCGTCGGTCTCGCCGTGAGCGTGCGCGTGGGCACGCGAGACGCCGGACCGACGACGGCGCTCGGCGAACTCTTCGTCTATCTGTAGTGGGTTGTGTGTGATACAAAGTCATTCATGCGTCGACACTCGGACGCGCCGCGGACTTTTCGTTCGCGATGCTGACGACGATGACGACGACGACGCGCGCGATGATATCGTCGTCGTCGAACGCGTCGCGCGTCGCGCGTACACGCTCGACGCGACGCGCGATGTCCCGCACATCGTCCTCGTCTCGAAAGTATCGTCATCGTCATCGCGACGGCACGCGCGCGTGGGCGTTCGGATGGGGCGTGGACGAACTCGCGTGGATGGCGATGAGCGTGTACACGCTCGGTGCGATCGCGACGTGCGCGCGCGCGGCGCGAGGCGAGGATGAACGCGCGTATAGATTCGCGTCGTCGCTCCGACTCTTCGCCGCGCCGTGCGCGCTCTACGCCGCGCTCTTGATTCGTTCATGGACGCCGGAGACGCTGTCGCTGATGATGCCGGGAAGCTTGGAGGAAGGATTGGCGACGGGGAAGACGCAATTCATACCCACGCTGTCCTCCATCATGACGCTCCTGAGCGCGCGCGCGACGGCGACGAGCGCGTGGGCGCACCTCTTGTGTCTCAACCTCTTCGTCGCTCGACACGTCGCGCTCAAGACGCGCGAACGCGTCCTTCGACGCGGACACGCGCCTCCGATCGCGCACACCTTGGTTCTATCCACCATCGTCGGTCCTCTGGCGTTATTATCACACGTCTTCACGACGGCGGCGTACGACGCCGCGCGAGGCGGCGTCGAGGACGTGCGAGAGGACGACGACCGCGACGCCTCGCTCGTCGTCTCGACGTAGCGCTCGCCTCGATATCTATTGTATTTGTAACATCACCGCCGCGCGCGCCTCGCCCCTCGCCCTCGAGCGCACCGCTCGCGTTCGTCGCGTTCGTCGCGCGCAGTCGAAGAAGAATCAAAAGACGCGACGGTCCGTGCATTCTTCGTCGTCCAGCGCGAGAGCGCGACGCGTCGAGTCGCGCCCGTCGACGACGCGCGTTCGAACGGAAACGCGTCGAACGGAGACGCGTTCGCGGTCGGTGCGCGTCGTCGTCTTCGTCGCGCGCGCGAAGAAAACGACGCGACGGCACGATGCAGAGATGCGGTGCGCGTCCCGGACGCGTCGACGGCGTCGCCTCGACGACGCGTTCGTCGACCGTTCGACGACGACGACGACGCGACTCTCTCGCGCGCGCGAGACGCGGCGTCGCGCGCGCGACGGACGACGCGGATCAGAACACGACGTCGACATCGCTCACGGCGGAGGAACTTCGCGGGAAACTGGCGAGCGTGACGAGACGCATCGAACGCGCGAGAAAAGGGGAAGGGGAGGGCGTCGAGCGCGCGAGGACGAGCGAGTCGTCGATGGAGAGTGCGACGACGACGAGCGCGACGACGACGAGCGCGAGTGAACGCGAGGATGACGACGACGAGGACGGAGGTTTCGAGCGGTTGGGCGAAAAATTGGGCGACTGGTTGAGCGAGGTCGCGAAGAGCTTCACCGCGGCGAACGCGGCGGAGGAGGACGAGGAAATGAAAGTCACCGTTGACGTGGACGAGACGCGCGCGTCTTCGTCGGAATCTCGAGATAAGGGTTGGTTCGGTGACAAAATCGCGCGCGAGCCCGAGTCGCGGGGCGGTTGGTTTCGATGGACGAACGGGTGGCGCGTGAGCGGCGAGTCCATCGCGACGGCGACGTCGTCTTGGATTCCGAATAGAAGTGCGGACGAGGGACCGAGCGAGGAGAGTTTCGCGGTCACCGAGGCCGACGGCGTCACCGCCGACGCCGCCGACGACGCGAAAAAAGAGGGTTCGCAACAGAATAATTTTCTCGAACGCGTCCCTCTTCCGCCCTGGATTCGCCAACGCGTCTTCGGCGGAGACGACGGCGAATCGTCGTCCGATGACGAAGAGGCGGACGAGATGGGGTACGCGGCGACGATATCCGAGGAAAACGTTGACAGCGCGATTCGCGACGCGAACGAAAACGCGGCGAGCGTGACGAGCGCCGCGGTGGAAAAACTCAACGCGGCGTTGTCGCGCGTCGAAACCGTCGAGATGACGATGTTTCGAGAAGGTCAAAACTCCACCGCGTTGGAATCTCTGAGACAGTCGCTGCGCGAGGCGCGCGCGTCGGCGAACGCCGCGCGCGAGGCGAGTCAAAGTCTCGAAGATGCCGTGCGTGAGGTGAGCCGCGCGCAGGACGCGCTCAGGTCTGAGAATGACGCCGAGGGCGCGCTCAAGGCGCTCGATCTCGCGAAACGCGCCGTGATTCGTCAGGCGTCGACGTCCAACAACGCCGTGGCGGACGCGTTGCGACAGGTGTCGTACGTGGCGACGCGCGTCGAGCGTCTCGGAGCGACAGCGGTTGACGAGAGCGCGGCGTCCGCGACGACCAAGGAGGACGGACGACGCGATCGCAAAGGTTTACGCGGCGCGCTCGCCAACGCCCGAGAGAGCGCGCAGGACGCCCTCGTGGCGGCGGAGCTCACGCAGACTGTTTCTCGACTCACTTCGTTCGCGACGCGTCGCGAGGACGGAAAATTGAAGCGAGAAAATCGCGACGAGCTGTCAGCCATGGTCAAGCCCGCGCTGCAAAAGGTTGTCGCCAACTCGCTCGCGCCGGTGAGCGACGAAGAGATTGGTTCGGCGCGTCTCGCGTGTTCTTTGTCGGCTTGGGTGTACTACCTTCCACAGATGCAGCACGCGCTCCCCCGGAACGGTTTGCGTCTCATCGCGTCGTCGCTGGACGCTGAAGAAATCATACCCTCTGTAGATTTTCGCGCGGGTAAGGCTCTGGTGAAAGATTCCGCGTCTCGCGCCGAACAAGCCGTCGAAGAAGCCATCGCGACGGCGCGCGTCGCGGCGAAGAAGGACGCTCGACTGGAGACTTTGGCGGCGAAGACGGCGGCGGACGCCGCGCAGCTCGCCGCGGACGCGCTGCAACTCGCGGCGGAGCTCCGTTCGGCGGCGGACGACGACGAGGCGATGGAAAAAGCGAGAGCGATGGCGTTGTCGGCGAAAAGTCTCGCCGCCAAGGCGCAGAAAAAAATGGACGAGGCGAACGAGATTGCAAAGCGAAACAAACGAAAATTACAAAAATGGAAGATGCAACGCGAGCTCGCGGAATTGGAGAGCGAGATGCAAAAGACGCTCGTCGAACAGCAAAAGCAAATCGAAGCGAATCGAATCCGTCTGGACAGACGAGAGAACGCGCTCTTGCCGGTCAATTTTTGCGTCGCCGCGCAAGACAACACCGCGACGCTGTGGGTGGTTATCGAAGGCTCGACGAACTTTGCCAGTTGGCAGGCGAATTTGACGTTTCAACCCGTCACGTTTGAGGATTCCGCGCTCGGCGTGGAGGTTCATCGCGGCGCGTACACGGCGGCGACGACGATGTACCGGCGCGTGGAAGAGGCGGTCAAAGCGCACGTCGCCAAGCACGGCGCGCGCGCGCGTGTGCGCATCACGGGACACTCCATCGGCGGTTCAATCGCCATGATTCTCGCCATGCTCTTACTCGTTCGGAACGGGGCGCCGAGGTACGCCCTCGCCGACGTCTGGGCGTTCGGCGCGCCGTACGTCATGACCGGCGGCGAGGCGTTGTTGGCCCGGCTCGGGTTGCCGCGGCGATTCATTCGAATGGTGACGATGGGAGACGACATCGTGCCGCGATCGTTTTCGTGCTACTATCCGCAATGGGCTCGGTCGCTCTTAGATAACGCGCCGGGTCCTTTCAACACGTCAAGCGCCAACTTTCTCGACGAGGACATGTTTTACACCCCCATGGGCGACATGTACATGCTGCAAGCGAATTCCGGAGACCCACATCCGCTGTTACCGCCGGGACCGGGGTTTTACATGCTCGAAGGCGATGGGCTGTACGAATTGTTGGCGACGCGAGCGCGCGACGACGACTATGGCGGCGACGATGAATCGTGGCTCGATCGATCGTCGCGTGTGGGCGTGGTCGGTCACTGGGACGAGGACGCGAGCGGAGATTCGACGACGATAAAAGGGGACGCGTCGCTGAGCGTGCACCAACTCGCGTGTTTGACGCAATCCGACGCCGCGCTGACGGCGTCGCTCATCGTGAGTCACATCAAGCAGGAGGATTTACTCGAGAGCGAGCACGGCATTGGGGCCGTTCTGAACGAGCGCAGTCGCGACGCGGCGCAACGCGTGTTGTTCAACAGTCCGCATCCGCTCACCATTTTGTCGCGCGCCGACGCCTATGGCGACAACGGTATCATCTCCAAACATCACAACCCTTTCAATTACGCCAAGGCGCTGAGCAATTCGAGGAAAATGAAACCCGGTGTCGCCGAATTAGTCCTATCAAAGCGTCAATCCAGGAAAAAGGCGTGCATCGACGGCGCGCCGGCGAGCGGGTCGTACGACGACGCGTCGTTGTAAAATGAGTGATGTCTTGTTTTATTGTCGCCGGAAACGCGTCGTCGCAAATCCTAGAATTCGAGCGTTCGTTGCGTAGACGCGTTCGTCGCGTAGAACAAGCACGTAATTCAGCGTCCGCCGGAGAATCCGCACCTCGCGCAGACGTGACGAGCGTGCGACAAATGTACCAGTAAGGTAGGAATTTATGCGATGGAAACGATCTTTGCGCGTCATGAATTGCATCACGTATCATTACAAGGCTTTTTATTTATAGTTCATCGTACGTGTTACGTCGTTCATCGGGATCGTTTCTTTTTGTCTCGCTGCGGGCGCGTCGCCAAGTACTGCAACGCCTCTTGGGTCTTCGCCTCGTCGTCGTCGCGTGCCGCGGATTTTATATTTTTTTTCAAATATAAAATAAACAAAATATACGGCTATGGGAAGTGAGGCGGGTTGTGCTTTTTCGGGCATCCAACCTCAAGTGGCGAAAACCGCACTCTATCACGAGTTATAAAGAAACGTTCGAGTGATTTTGCCGACGCGGCGGGGCATCGCGGGGCATCGCGGGGCATCGCGGGGCATCGCGGGGCATCGCGGCGGGGCATCGCGGCGG
>Ga0181576_10001855_pt1 | contig 16063 bp, 29 predicted proteins | sample 101ome_22_FD_132464 | JGI IMG/M metagenome (GOLD analysis project Ga0181576, IMG submission 132464) | Coastal salt marsh microbial communities from the Groves Creek Marsh, Skidaway Island, Georgia - 101412BT metaG (megahit assembly) | ecosystem: Environmental > Aquatic > Marine > Intertidal... | reverse complement strand
TAGACACGACAGACTTAAAATCTGTTTCGCCGAACGGTGAGTGTGGGTTCGAGTCCCACTCCGAGTACCAATGTGGGGAGTTACACAATACTAGTTGGAACTATGTAACTTTAAAAAAGAACCCCACAGATATGCACCTGTAGCTCAGTTGGATAGAGCATCTGCCTTCTAAGCAGACGGTCATTGGTTCGAATCCAATCAGGTGTACAAACAAATCCTCAGACGTGAGGTCTGGCCTATGGAAAGTTAACGACTCACAAGCCAGTGTTCTGATTTCGTAACTCAGTTGGTAGAGTATCACACTTTTAATGTGAGAGTCGTGGGTTCGAGCCCCACCGGAATCACTATAATATTGGGATGTATCCCCTCTGTCTTATACGCAGTAGAAAGGGTAACTGGTTACATATGGGTTCAATCCCCATCATCCCAACCTAAAAGTATTTATTAAAAATATTTTTATATTTATATATGTTAACGTTAAAAACAAATTTGTTATGAATCATAAAATCGCACGAAGGATGTACCAAGCTTTAGAAGCTAAGTACACCGCAGAGATAATGGATGCTAGAGCACGATTATCTGTTTACTTTGAATCACCTGTAGCAATAGGTGAACACCCACAACACACAGAAGAAATTGATAAACTATTGGGGCAGTTAGAATCTGCTACTGGTAGATTGGAAACACTCTCTAAAAACTTTGGTAAAGAGTATGGGGCAGATGTTCCTACAATTCACGTAGATGAAGATGGGAAGGAGTTACTAAAAGGGTAATCCCTAAAGGAAAAGTGGCAGAGTGGTCGAATGCACTGGTCTTGAAAACCAGCGTACCGAAAGGTACCAGGGGTTCGAATCCCTTCTTTTCCGCAAATCAAAAAATAATTCAAAAAAAAATAAAAATATATTTGGATATATGGAATAAGTTTCGTATATTTGTATAGTTCTTTGAAATAATAGTAAAGGCACCTGAAGCATTGGCCATGTGGATGGTGAGTGTATGACCGAATAATCCCTAACGGAAGAAGGGGATAAGGTACATCTGACACTGAACAAGTTTCAGTTCAATTGCTCAAATGGGTGATTGAGTTCCGACAGGAAAGAAGGTGGTAAGTTAGGAAGAAACATAAACCGATTCTTCTAAGAGCATTGTAAGTACCCGAAAGGAAATCTTACTTTATGACCGAACAATCCTATAATGGGGGATAAGGTACAATCAAAGCCGTTGTGGCGCACTAATGAGATTAACCATCTTGAAGTGAACTCTGAATAAAAGTAAGAGTTGATTGGTATGCAGTATAATTAACCATAAACTAATTTTTCAGAACTGGTATATTCTGATTCACGTTCCTTTATTATTTTTTCATTGAATTATTTGGATATATGAAAAAAGTTTCGTATATTTGTATTATATTTAAAAAGTGAATTGGGATTCAGTACATATAAGTGATAAGATACATTGGTTAAAAGATGTAGTAATGAACTCCACCAAATATAAAGATGGTGATGAGTTAATTATAAACGCACTTATAACAGGTTCTCAAAATACTTTTAGTGGTGAGATGGGATTTGATATCCAACCTCATCATATGAAATTTATGAGAGAGATGTGGGATGAGCATATACAAACTCAGAAAGATAACTCAATCATATTAAAACTGCGGGAAAAGAGTTAAGAGAAACTCGCTATACATCCAGTATAGAGATGGTGGGGCAGTTCCACCTTCCCGCTCTAAGTGAAATAGATAGAGATTGTTCAACTCTATCTTAGAGGAATATTCCTCGACTAATCAAATTTATATGAACAAAAACAAATTATTATGAAAAACATTATTTTAAGTTTAGCGTTAGTAATTGGAGTATCTATTTCAATGAACGCACAAAATGCAAAGGGAGACTGGTATGTAGGTACAGGTGACATCGCTGATGTAGCTTGGACTGAGTGGGCAGTTTCACCAATGTTAGGTTATGGTATTAATGATAACTTAATGGTTGGATTCTCTGTATCTCAAGCTGATTCATCTGAGGATTTATCTATGGACTTGAATGCAAGATACTTTGTTTCAGCAGGTGGACAGGATTTTTTCCTATACGCTGAATTAAATGATTTTGACACTGATAACCTTGCATTAGGTTTAGGTAAAATGTTTGATGTACACAAAGGTGTGTTCGTTGAACCAAAAGTAGTTTATCACTCAGGTGAGAAAACAACAAACATGATGTTAGGTTTCGGAATGAAATTCTAATGACATATTATATTTAAGGAAGCCGTTTCGATTTGATTCGGTTTCCTTAGATTTAAAATAAATAAAAATTGAAAGAATGGATTATAACGAAATTCATAAGTTAATGGAAATCCAATATCTAACAGGAAGGTTAGATGAACTCTACAAAGGATTTGTTCCAACCCATACCTCAACTAAGATGAGGATTCAAGATACTCGTATATCTAAATACGAAGAAAAATTAATGAACTTAGACCCGGTGGCATTCCACTTATACAAAGTACAACATAAGAATGTTACAATGGCTAAGAAGAAATCTAAAGCAAAGATATCAGCACTATTATCTACCATCAAAGATGTATTGATTGATGAGTTCGGATGTGAAGAAGATAATAAGTTGGTTAAACAAATTAACGAACAATTAAACACATATTGATATGAAAGATAATTGGAATCCAAACGATTGGCAGGGTAGAAGTAAGAGACAAGTTGAAAACAACGAAACGCTTGCTATGGTTTCTGTAATCGGTGTTATTTTAATAATAGTTGCAGCAGCAATAGTAAATATGTTCTCATGACTGAGGAAGCACAAATCGAAGAAATCTTATACGAAGCTCATGCTTATGGTATAAGAGAAGAAGTTTTACAATTAGCCTTTAAGATTGTTAGGGATAATCCTAAGATAAATAAAGTAGAGGCATATCAACAAGCATATAATACATTAATTAAAGATGAATGAGGAAGAAATAATTAAGTTAGCAGATACAATTTCATTTAGATTATTGGCTACTCGGAATCACGTAGATTACGATTGGTTAGTAGATACTCTTAAACAAACCATTAACACCAAAGAGAGATGAAGATAGCAGTAATCGCACATGATGGTAAGAAAGCCGATATGGTTTCTTTTGTAATGAAGAGATTGGATTTCTTTAAAAAGGATGATGTAGAATTAGTTGGGACAGGTACAACAGGTACTATGATTCAGCACGCTGGATTGAAAGTTGATTTGGTTGCATCAGGTCCAATGGGTGGTGATGCACAAATTGGTGCTATGGTAACTGAAGGTGAAGTTGATTGTGTTCTCTTCTTTAGAGACCCTTTAGATAAACATCCACATGATGTTGATATTAGTATGTTGATGAGGTTATGTGATGTACACGATATACCTCTTGCTACTAATTATAAATCAGCTCATATAATGATTAAACATTTTAAAAATAAGTTATGAAGTATATCACCCAACACCCAATTAAGAAATCAGATTTAGGATTCCACGGAAACTTATTCGGTGGTAAGTTATTGGCGTGGTTGGATGCGGCAGCTGCTGGATTTGCTGCAGAGTTTTGTGATACACCTCGTATGGTAACTAAGGCAATTGATAAATGTATATTCAATAAACCTGCAAGAGAAGGTCAACTCTTAAAGATATATGGTGAGGTTGAATCAGTAGGTGGTTCATCAATACGATTAGTAATAGAGGCTCGCTCTCATAATGTTTACAATGGTAAACAAAATCTAATCCTAAGAACCAATATGACATTTGTTAGAATAGATGAGATGGGTGATGCTATTCCAATCTCAGATAGAGTTAGAGGCAAGTTACCAAATAATAAAGTATTAGATTAATGAATAATTTAGATAAGCAATATAAAGAACTATTAGAAACGATACTTTACTATGGAGTAGATAAGAAAGATAGAACAGGCACAGGTACTAAATCTATCTTTGGGTACACCATCAGACATAATATGAAAGATGGATTCCCAATCTTAACAACTAAGAAGGTTGCCTTCAATACAATGGTTACTGAGTTGAAATGGTTTCTACAGGGCAGAACTGATATTGAATATCTGAGAAAAAACAATTGTAAGATTTGGGATGGTGATTATAATAAGAGTGGTAGAACAGATGGTTCGTTAGGTCCAATCTATGGTAAACAATGGAGAGATTGGAGTGGTATAGACCAGATGGAAACTCTTATTGAAAATCTTAAAACAAATCCCGATAGTAGAAGGTTGATGGTTAATGCATGGAATGTATCAGAGCTATCTGATATGGTACTACCACCTTGCCACTATGGATTCCAATGTTACACTACAGAGATGCCATTCAAAGAAAGGTTGGGGTATTGGACATCATCAATAGGTAAAGATATATCATATGGTAAAAGATTTGATGAGCAAGATTTAGATGCTTTAAATGTACCTAAAAGAAGAATATCGTTAATGTGGAATCAACGAAGTGTAGATGTATTTTTAGGATTACCATTTAATATATCATCATATGGATTACTACTATCTTTAATTGCTGATGAAGTGAATATGGTGCCTGACCAATTGGTTGGTTCGTTAGGTGATACTCATATATACAACAATCATATCGAACAAGTAAAAGAACAACTAAGAAATGAACCATATGAATTACCAACTATACATCTCAGAGATGTTGAAGTTTTAAATGGTGAGTTTAAATGTAGATTAAATAACTACATATCACATCCATCCATCAAAGCACCACTAAGTAATTAGTGAAAATTTAACAATTTCTTAACATTAGAAGCTTGGATATATCGAAATTATTTCGTACTTTAGTACTGTAATAATTGATAATAGATATAGATATGAAAAATTACCAAGCAATTTTAACAACCATTTTAGGGTTAGGAGTTACCTATTTAACTATGAAGGGTACTATTCAGAACTACATCCATTTTGAGGGTGTGGCTAATGAAATGGCGTTCGCAGTTTGTGGGTCGATGTTAGGTTTTATGGGATTACTATCCATAGATTATAAGAAACTACTAAAAGGGTTACTTTAAATTGTTAATAAGTTGTTGATAACTTTAACAAAAATTTAACATTTAAAGCTTGTTTATATGGAAAAAATTCACTACTTTAGTACTGTAATAATTGATAAGAGTAAAATATATGAATAGAGATAACACAAAATATAGTTCGTTTTGGTTGAAAGATGACCTCTTCGATGATGTTGATGATGGGTTGAATGTTGTAGAATCTAAACATTCAAATCTTATGGCACTTGCCTCTTATAAGAAATCTATCGGTAACTTCGTTAACATCGTTACCAATCAGAACATCCCTGTTACGTTTGATGTAAGGGGTGGTGATTCTTATACTGATGGTAATTCGGTTGTGATTTCATCTAAGATGGGTGATAAAGAATTTGATTCAACCGTTGGGTTGGCATTGCACGAAGGTTCTCACATTAAGTTAACCGATTTTAATACGTTGAGTGTAATTAACAATAGTATTGAAGTTGTTGTTGGTAGTGATTACATTACTCATCTGATGGAGAAACATTCTAAGGATGAGTGGGAAACTAAAGAGTATGTTAAAGGTATCGTTAAGAACCTACTCAATGTAATCGAAGATAGGAGAATTGATTATTACATCTATTCTACTTCTCCTGGCTACAAAGGTTACTACCACGCTATGTACGATAAGTATTTCAACTCTAAGATTATTGATAAGGGTTTGAAATCTTCTGAGTATAGAGAGTTGGATTGGGAATCTTATATGTTCCGTATCATCAATATCACCAATGAGAATCGTGATTTGGATGCACTTCCAAAACTTAGAGAAGTGTGGAATATGATGGATTTGAAAAACATCCAACGATTAACAACTACCGACCAGTGTTTGATATTGGCTGGAGATATTTTCAAAGTGATTGAGGATTCACTACCAGCTGAGCAGAAACCAATCGAATCACCTAACCAACAAAATGGTGGTGATGGTGAGAATGATGATGAACAATCAGAAGGTAATGGAACTGGTGGTGGTGGAGATAACTCTGAAACCAATGGTACTGATAATTCCGAAGGTAATGGTGGTGAATCAAAAGATGGTTCTAATGGTACTGATGATTCCAAAGGTGATGCAGAAGGTGATGATGTAAAGAAAGGTTCTAAGGGTGGTTACAATCCTAATGGTGCCGGTGGTAGTGGTAATGATTCTCAAATCACAGATACCAAAGTTACTGAAGGTGATGGTTCTCTTTCAGACCGCCAGAAAAAACAATTGGATAACGCTATTAAGAAACAGCAAGATTTCCAAAATGGTGATATCAAAAAGAAGAAAGTTTCCAAAGGTGAATCTAAGAAGTTAGATACTTTGGTTAAGAGTGGTATCGAAGAAAAGTTGGCTGGTAAGGATTACCAATCAGGTCGTTACTACAGAACTGATAAACAAACTCCTGTAATGGTTGTGAGAAACTACACTAAACAATTGGTTGATTCCGATATGATTAGTATGTTATCAACTTACTCTTGGGGTGTTGAAAGAAATGAGGAAGCTGTTCAAAAGGGTATCGTATTGGGTACTGTGTTGGGTAAGAAACTTAAACTCAGAAGTGAGGAAAGAAGTTTAGTTACTCCTCGAATGAAGAATGGTAAAATCTCAGGTCGATTGTTGCATGAGTTGGGTATGGGTAATGTTCAAATCTTTGACCAAACCATCATCAACAAACACAATCCGGCGCTGGTTCACATTTCGATTGATGCTAGTTCATCAATGGGTGGTAGTAAGTGGACACAAACTCAAACATCCGCAGTAGCAATCGCTAAGGCGGCATCAATGACCTCTAATCTTGATGTGGTGATTTCTTACAGAAGTATCCAACATGACCACAACCTTTGTCAACCACTAATGTTGATTGCATACGATAGTAGAAAAGATAAGTTCTCTAAGGTTCAACAATTGTTCAAATATCTTAATCCTTGTGGAACTACTCCTGAGGGATTGTGTTTCGAAACTGTGTTGGATGATATCATCAAAACCAACAAAGGTGTTGATTCTTACTTCATCAACTTCTCAGATGGATGGCCAGGTTTCTCTAATAGAGATATCGATTATGGTGGACATGCAGCTGTTGAACATACGGCTAATCAGGTTAAGAAAATCCAACAGGCCGGCGTTAAGGTTCTTTCATACTTTGTGTATGATGGTTATGAAGGTGGTATTGATAACTTCAAAAAAATGTATGGTAAATCAGCAACATCAGTTGATTGTACTAATCTGATGGCGCTGACTAAGACTTTGAACAAATTGTTCCAATAAAAGTTTAACAATTTCTTAACATTAGAAATTTGGATATATGAAAAATAATAACGATATTAGTACTGTAACAATGAGAGATATGAAAAATTTTAATGACATTCAGTTCGGAACTCACCCAATGGGTGAAGGTATTCAGGGTAAATTGATTATCAATGGAATCACACTTAGTGTGGTTGCTGGGCCTGGTTTGTACAGTTCACCTCGCACCAATGGAACATCACCCAAAGATTTCGTTTCTTTTGAAATCGGAGTATGGGATGATAACGGATGGCTTACTTCTGAGTTAGTAGATACCAATGGTGATGATGTAATGGGTTGGCAAACAATCGATGATATCAATAACGTAATTAAAAAGATTGAAGATTTAACAATTTCTTAACATTAGAAATTTGGAAGTGTGGATTTTATTTCGTACTTTAGTAGAGTAATAATTGATAAGAGTAATAATTAAAAAATAAGTTTTATGAGTAACAAATCACAAAGAGCAGTATTTCTTCAGGCGAAGAAAAATGAGAATAAGGAAATCATCCTTATCGATTCGGCGGGAACTGAGTTCTTCGTTCCCCAATTAAATGAGGTTGGTTCATCGTTGTACAAACGATGTGTATCGGCCGCTAATAATCCCACTAAGTATTGTATCAAAGCCCGTATCAAAGGTAATCTTACCAATGGTTCGGTTGAGTTCAATAGGGTGCCAGGTGAGAAGTTCAATGGTTCTGAACCTGTAACTAACTTCAACAAACCTAATGGTGGTATTGAACAATATCAAATGAAACAAACCCCAACTATGGAAGTTGCAGAAAAACCAATGGAAGAGGATTTCCTAAAGTTCATTCACTCTGAGGCTAATGGTTTGAAACCACAGATGTTGTTTATGAGTGAACTGAAGTGGAAGTATCTAATCAGAAACATCCTCAGAGGTAAAAATATTATGATGACCGGACCTGCTGGTTGTGGTAAAACTATGGCGGCTAAGGCGGCGGCTAATTCGATTGATGGTTACAATATGGAAATCTTCAATTTGGGTTCAACGCAAGACCCGCGAGCTACTCTTATCGGAAATACTCAGTTCGATACTAAGAAGGGTACGGTATTCTCACCATCACCTTTTGTGAAAGCTATCCAAACTCCAAACACCGTTATTGTTTTGGATGAGATTAGCAGGGCTCACCCTGAGGCTCACAACATTCTGATGACCGTATTGGATGCGGGACAACGTTACCTTCGATTGGATGAGGCGGCCGATTCGCCTGTAGTGAAGGTGGCTGATGGTGTTTCTTTCATCGCTTCCGCTAACATTGGTAATGAATACACATCGACTCGACAACTTGACCGAGCTATCGTTGACCGATTCACAATCATCGAAATGGATACACTAACCATTGATGAAGAAACATCACTACTTCAGATGATGTATCCATCGGTTGATGAGAATGTTCTAAAGAGTGTGGCTAACATCACTACGATGACCAGAAACGATGTGAAGAAAGAAGTTCCTACTCTTTCAAACTCACTATCGACCAGAACCGCAGTTGAGATTGGTTCACTTCTTTACGATGGATTCAATCTGGCTGAGGCCGCTGAGATTACCATCTACCCATTGTTCGATGATGCAGGTGGAGCTCAATCAGAAAGAACTTACGTTAAACAATACGTTCAAAAGTTTGTTGGTTCTACAGATGAAGAAAACCTTTTCAATGTAGAAGATGATTCAACTGAAGAAGTTGATATCTCCAACCCATTTTAATTATTATTCTTAATCACCAAACAGACTCCCCACTAAATTAGTGGGGGGTTTATTTGGAAGTTAGGAAATAATTTTGTATATTAGTAAAAATAAAATTATGAAAAGCAATAAAGATATTTGTAAAATGGTAATCGGATTCTTATCCGAAGATGGTTTCTTTGAGAATGAGTGGATTGATGAAGCTAAGTTCAGGCCTCGTTTCTATAAAGCAACCGAACACATCAGTTATACCAAAACCGAAGAATGTGTAAATAGGTTTATTGGTATCGCAGAGTTGGTGGCTAAAGATATTATAAGAGAGAATGTTGAAACGACCTTAGATGAATTGAAAGCTAAGGGATTAGTAAACGAAGTTACTACGGAAGAAGGTAACACTGGATTTGTATTAAATAAAGATTATAGTAATGAGTAAAGATTTAAAAAATGAAAATCTCATCCCTACGGATTTTTGGGATGAATTATCAGAATCAGAAAAAGATGCTATGGCTAAAGCATTTGATGAAGCCAATGAAGAATTTTCAAACTACGATGAGTGGGATGAAATGAACGAAGATTTCTATTCTCATTTGAGAGAAAGATTCGGAAAGGGACCTGATGAGATTGGTCCCCGATTATGGAAATCGTATCAGAATAAAATGATACCAATGCAACTAATGGTTATCCCAGCGGGCAGACAGCACGATGGTGATAAGATGGTTCAATGGTTTCATACTATTGTGGAAGATTTACAACATGGGGAATGTAATGGTGAATACGCATTGATTACAGAAACCGAACTATTAGAGAAGTATAACATTAATTTTAATAACTAAAAAAGTAAGTATGAAGTATTACAAAGCTAAAGTAAAAGTTATCACACAAGATGATAAGGGTAGACAAAAAAAGAACGTAGAAGAATATTTGGTAAACGCAGTATCTGTAACGGATGCTGAAACTAAAGTTCACGAAGAGTTCAAAAACGATTCTGTTGAATTCGAAGTAACATCGGTATTGGAAACTAGAATCATAAAAGTTATAAGTTAAGTATATGATATCGTATAGCACTGGTGAAACTGTAATCGTATCCGTCTTTGGTAAGAACAAAGTCGGTACGGTTGCAGAAAGACAAAGAACAGTTAAGGGGTATCGTTATGTTGTTAAGACTGAAGATGGTAGGGTAGTTGATGATTTGTATGTTGATAATTTCAATCTAACATCATATATCGATAGCCGATTATCCAAATCATTTAAAAAACATTTAGAAAATGGAAATTGATAAAGCTAAATTCAAAAGATTAAAAAAGAAAGTTTTAAATAGATACCCAAAAGCTTCAACACAAAGAACATCCGATGGAAAGTTTTTCGTATCGGATGGTGTTGGAAACGGATTACAGAAGGAGTATATGATACCACCACAAGCCACTGTAGCGGCTGCATGGTATTGGATGGCTGAAACTATGAGAGTTAATCAGAACATCGAAAGAACACATCCTAAGAGAATGGACTTAAAATCGTTTGAAGCTAAGTTCGCAAGAATTTCTAAAAGAAATCGTAAGTAATATAGTTTCATTAAAGTTTATTTTATATTTATTGACAACTAAGTTAAATAATTAAAATATTCTTAAAATGAAAAGATATTCAGGAAAGCCAAGAGGCAGAGTAAATATGGGTGGAGCTACCCATCAAAAAGATAGAGATAAACTAAAGCAGTTAGGAAAGAACTATAACTCAATTGATTTTGAAATGAGTGCTAATTTAACTGAAGCAAATTATAAAGATAAGAGCTTACCTATTGGAACTTTAGTTGTGGGAAACAAAAGAGTTGATTTGACATGGAGTGAATGTAATAAGATATTTACAACTCTGTTGGATGCACAACAAATTCATAGAAGAAAGATTCAATTGGGTATGTTTGAATAACATATCAAAATGAAAGCATCTGATTTATTTAAAGAATTAGGAATGGGTGATGAAGAAATGAATGAAGCCCGTAATTGGGTAAACTACAAACATTTCTCAGAGACTGTTCCTGAAATTCTTTCATTAAGTGAATATGTAGATACTGTTTATAAGAAGGCAGTTGATACAGATGCTAAACCACATACGTGGTTCTCAGAACGATATATGACAGAACGTTACTTAGTATCTAACGTTAAAATAGAACACGATTATATCCACAAACTACAGGATAAAGTTCTACAAATATTTGAAACCCAACCACCATTACATATTCAAAAGTTTTTGAAACTGTGTATTGATGTTGTTCAGAAAGGAAATACAGCACTCTCCAAAGAATGTTTAATCTTTATGAACAAAATATACAAAGGAAAATAATAACCCCCAATATTTATAGCAAATGAGCATACACTATATAGATGAACCATACAGACAAAAGATAATCGATATCTTATCTACAGATGATACTGATGAAATCAAATATCAGAAACTCAAATTATATCTAATTAGTGAACCTTATTTCAAACACTTCACAAGCGAACCCGCTTGGTTGACTAGAGAAATTATTAACGACTTTAATAAGTAGGAGATGCAAATGGCTGAATCAACATATTGGGATGAAGCGGAATTCAACTTCTTTGAAACATTGGAAGATGAAGATAAGTTATTGTACTTGTACGATTTGATGATTGGTGAGTTTGCCTATCTACCTATTCACGAAGAGATGGAACGTTTGGATGCTGAGGAAGATGAGTTAGAACGTTTGATGAATGGTGAGTTCGGTGATGATGAAGAAGATGATTGGGATTTCGAAAGAGATAGAAATGCAGTAAAGGTTGAGTTTATACATGGTGAGGTAGATGATATCATCAAACTACAAGGACCAACATTAGAAATATTATTGAAAGTAGCTAACGATATGCAGATGAATGGTATGTTGTTAACTGATAAGAAGATTGAATTTACTAAATATGAACCTTGGAATGTAATTTTAACATATAAAGTAATCGGGCAATCACCACCATTCTCACTAAATTGACAAAGTGTCATACTATATCCTTACTTAACTGACATTTTGTCATACTATAACCTTACAAATCCCTTTGGTACACAATTGGTACTATAAGAATCATATAAATTAATTGTTTAACTAAAACTAAAAAGGGAAAAAATGATTTTAACAATGAATAACGCATGGAACTTGATGGATGAAGTGTTTAACCATCCACAAAGAGAAACTCGTAATATGAAAGTTGAGGATGATATACTCACTATGGAGTTTGATGTACCTGGCTTATCCAAAAAAGATATTAATGTAAAAGTAGAAGATTCTATTCTTTTCATTGAGGGTGATAATGAAAGAAGAACATTCAATAAAAGATATAGTGTTAGTGAAGATTGGGATGTAGCTAAAACATCAGCCTCTGTAAAGGATGGTGTGTTGACTGTATCTATTCCAAAGGTAGAGGAGAAGAAGGCCAAAGTAATTGAAGTATCCGTTAAGTAATGTTTGTAAAGGAAGTTGTTAGTGTTAACGATACTCTATGGATAGTTCAACGAAAGATTAGAATAGACCACAACCCTATCGTATCCACTTGGAGAGAACATCTACGTTCCGATAAGGTGTTTAAAAGAGAACCTTACTATTATTTTTGTGAAGAAGTTACGGATGTAGAGTGGGAAGATATTTAACAATTTCTTAACATAGGGGGCTTGTATAAGTCCCCTATTTTTTGTATATTAGTGTATAATTAAAAAGTGAAAATTATGAATTTAGGTTACGCCTGTATCAACATGACTTTGGGTAAACAGAAACCCAAAATTACTACCAATCGGAGTATGATTAAAAAAACCTTTACAGAAAGAGGTATTGCATACGCATCAGAGTTGGGAATCCAAAACGCCAGAGATTTAGTAGAGATTATCAAATGGAATCATCAGAATGGTATCAACTTCTTTAGGTTGAGTTCTGAGTTATTCCCTTGGGCATCGGAATATGATTTCAAAGATATGCCACATTACCAACGGATATCTAATCTGTTGTTGGGTGCTGGGCATCTTGCTAAAAAATACAACCAACGTATCACAACACATCCTGGCCCCTTCAATGTATTGGTATCTCCGCGTGAGCATGTAGTAGAAAATACTATTACTGATTTATCTAATCACGGAGAAGTATTCGATATGATGGGATTGAGTAGAACACCTTACAACAAAATCAATATTCATTGTAATGGTGTGTATGGTGATAAGATTGCAGCTATGGATAGGTTCTGTAAGAACTTTGAGAGGTTGCCAGAATCAGTTCAGACTCGTTTGACTGTAGAGAACGATGATAAGGCTAGTATGTATTCGGTAAAAGATTTGATGTACATTCACGAACGTATCGGTATTCCTATTGTGTTCGATTATCACCACCACAAATTTTGTACAGGTGATTTATCAGAAGAAGAAGCACTGAAGTTAGCAGTTTCTACTTGGCCAAAAGATATTGTACCTGTAGTTCACTATTCAGAATCTAAAGCATTGCATGAGAATAACGATAAACTGAAACCTCAAGCACACTCAGATTATATCAATGAGATTCCTAATACATATGGATTAGATGTTGATATTATGGTAGAATCTAAAGCTAAAGAACTTGCTATCTTAGATTATATTCAGGCGGAAGCATAGTATGGTCGTTTAGCTTGTTTTAGTATTAATTCTAATTATTTTAATACTTATTGTCAGGATTATGGGGATGTTTACATCCTCATTCTTCTTATAAAATAAGAATTTGTAATAAATACAATTCTGGAATTTAATAAAACGTGAAATATGGGTATTGTTAAAAACTTTTTTTCAAAAAAGACCGGATTTGGGTTCTTAATGGTGTTTTCAACACTATCGCTAGCAGGAACTGCAGCATACTATTCTGTATTCGGATTGAGTTCATTGTTCGCTGGAGCAAGGTTCGAAGTTATCATAATGGCTTCAGCTTTGGAGTTAGCTAAATTAATCGTAGCATCATATCTACATAACCATTGGAAGAAGTTAGGTTGGATGTTAAAAACCTATCTTACATTGGGTGTGGGTATCTTAATGATTATAACATCAGCAGGTATCTATGGATTTCTTACATCAGCATATCAGACTACTGCCGACCAACTAACTATCGTAGATAAACAAGTTGCTGTAGTTGAAATGAAACGGGATAGGTTCTCTGAATCTTTAGAAGGGTACAAAGTAGAAAGAGCCCAACTTAGTGAATCTATATCAGAACTTACAAAAGGTTTATCAAACAACACTATCCAATACAAAGATAAAGAGACTGGTGAAATCATCACTACAACCTCATCATCTACTCGTAGAGTTTTAAACGCTCAGTTAGATGATATGAAACAACAACGAAATAGTGTTTCAATTAAGATGGAAGCAGTTACCGATTCCATTACAAAATTGGATTTACAGATTTTAGATTTAGAATCAAATAATGAAGTAGCGGCAGAAATTGGTCCACTTAGATATATGGCTAAGATTACAGGCAAACCAATGGATATAATTGTGAATTGGTTTACACTAATGATTGTATTTGTGTTCGACCCGATGGCAATTGCTATGGTAATTGCAGTAAACAAATACATTGGTAGAAAAGAAGAAGAAGATGATTATTTCACACAAAGAAATAAAATGATGTATAAGCATACGATGATGAATGGTGAGAATCGTAAGAAGATGAAAGATAAACTTTCTCAAGAAGAAATGATTAAGAAGAATGAAGAAATTCTTGCTACACCAAAGTATGAAGTAGAAGATACCGCAGGAAATGTAGAGGTGTATCCAAAAGAAGAAGAACGACTCGATAAAAAAGAATTCTTAGATAAGTTGGATGAAGTAGAAGAATCGGTTAAGAAAAGGGATGAACGTATTTACAACGAATTATCTAAACCACATTTTAAAAGTTATAGTGATGGGGTAGGTTCTACTAAAGATAACACCGATGAGGATGATATAAAAACTTACTAAAACATTTGGTATTGTAAAAAAAATATTGTATATTTACATAAGTTTAATCATAAAACAAGTTATAATCAACGCATATGAGTGATTTATATAATGAAGGAAGAACATCAACAGCTGGGGAAATTGAACCAGTCTACGATGTACAGAAAGTATCAAACAGAGATAAATACTTTCAAGAGTTTAGAGAGTTCGATTACGGATTAGATATTGAATCAAATATCATCTTAGTTCAAGATGAAATATCGCAAGGATTGACCTTCGATGTAATATCAAAAGTTAGATTACTCAGAAAGATTAATCCAGAACTAAAATCAATTACAATGTTACTAAATTCACCAGGTGGTGATGTAGTAGAAACATTAGGATTAATCGATTACATTAGAACCCTAAAAGATAATGATGGTGTTACAACCAACATCGTATGTAGAGGTTCAGCTATGAGTGCAGCGGCATTACTACTCGCTGCAGGAACAGGTCTTAGAGCAGCATCTAAACACTCTAAGATTATGGTACACCAATTATCAACATTCAATATGGGTAAGTTAGAAGATGTAAAATCTAACGCTAAGTTTGCAGAACAATTAGAAGATGATTGTAATGCTATTATGGCAGAGTGTACAAAAAAAGATGGAGAGTTTTGGAAAGAAAATCAAAGAAGTGATTACTTCCTATCTTCAGAAGAAGCATTAGAATTAGGAATCATAGATAAAATTATTTAAGTTATGGAATATAATTACAGACCCTTAGGGGATAGAGTAGTAGTAGAGATACTCAAAAGACACGATGAAAAAACAAAAGGTGGTTTATATAAACCATCAGGTTCAGATACCACTATGATGGGAAAAGTAGTAGCAGTTGGTGAAGGATTATACACTCAAAGTGGTGTAGCCATCCCAATGAGCACTAAGGTTGGAGATATAGTTCTATTGGATGGAACTGGATTCAAACATAAGAATGGTGGTAAAACGTACAACATTTATAGAGAGAGTGAGTTCTTATCTATATTAGATGAAGTGTAAGTGTCTGATAATCAATCAATTACACTATCACTATCATCACAACACATTGATAATC
>Ga0181576_10001851_pt1 | contig 16082 bp, 8 predicted proteins | sample 101ome_22_FD_132464 | JGI IMG/M metagenome (GOLD analysis project Ga0181576, IMG submission 132464) | Coastal salt marsh microbial communities from the Groves Creek Marsh, Skidaway Island, Georgia - 101412BT metaG (megahit assembly) | ecosystem: Environmental > Aquatic > Marine > Intertidal zone... | reverse complement strand
GTCAAGTTGCCGTCGATGTTGGCGTTTCCGTCAGTCTGGCTGTTGCCGTCGATGTTAACGTTCATGTCGAAGTCAGCATCCTCTGCAACGTGCAAGCTGTCGAGGTCGCTCCATCCGTCAACTGTCAAGTTGCCGTCGATGTTGGCGTTTCCGTCAGTCTGGCTGTTGCCGTCGATGTTAACGTTCATGTCGAAGTCAGCATCCTCTGCAACGTGCAAGCTGTCGAGGTCGCTCCATCCGTCAACCGTCAAGTTGCCGTCGATGTTGGCGTTACCATCAGTCTGCGTATTGCTGTGGAACGTAGCGTTTCCATCAACATCCAAGCTGTCGTTCAACGTGGTTACACCGTCTACATTCAACGTACCCTCGAGGTCTGTTGTTGAAGCGGTTCCCCAAGCCAAAGCGTGAGTCCAACGAATTTGCTGTGTGATGATCTGGCTTGACGTGATGTTGTCAGCTTGCAAATCATCAATGTCAGCTTCCTCAGACCACAAGTTGTTCAAGTTAGCGTTTTGAGCACCAATTGAATTCGCAGTCAACACGTCCATTTGAACGTCTGTGTTTTCCAAATCGATGTTGTCAATGCCTGGATCGAGTGTCAACTCATTCTCACTTGGGTCAAAGTTTCCTGGGCCCAAATTCCAGTACAACACGTCGATGATTGAATCCTCACGATCGGTAGCGCGGTCAACCTCAGCTTGCAATCCAGCGTCCAAGGCATCGTCTGCATCAGCCAAAGAAGTTGAAGAAGCGATGTAGTTCGCAGCACCGTTCGCTGAGTAAGAACCGTCAGCGTTTAAGCCAGCACCTGTTTGCGTAGCATCCAATTCATCTTGAAGATCCTGGATATCACTGTCATTTGAGGCAACAGCAGCTACGATTGAGTCAGCGCGAGCTTCAGAATCATCCATACGATCTTCCAAGTCATCGATGTCGCCTTCAGCAGTTGTCAATCGCGTATCCAATCCTGAGATATCAGAATCGTTGTCAGCAATCGCTCCGGCCAAAGAATCTCCACGAGCTTCGGCATCGTCCATACGATCTTCCAAGTCAGAGATGTCTCCATCGTTCGAAGCGATGGCGCCAGCCAAAGAGTCTCCGCGCGCTTCAGCGTCGTCCATACGACCTTCCAAAGCAGTGATGTCGCCCTCAGCAGTTGTCAATCGAGTATCAAGCCCACTGATTTCTCCATCATTTCCTGACACGGCCAAGGCCAAAGAATCAGCACGATCATTCAATGCATCAACATCGCCATTAGTAGCACTGATTTCTGCATTCAAATTATCAGTCAAGGTTTGGATATCCGTATCGTTTGAGGCAATGGCACCAGCCAAAGAGTCTCCACGAGTTTCGGCATCGTCCATACGACCCTCCAAAGCAGTGATGTCGCCTTCAGCAGTTGTCAATCGCGTATCCAATCCTGAGATATCAGAATCGTTGTCCGCAACCGCACCAGCCAAAGAATCTCCAAGAGCTTCGGCATCGTCCATACGATCTTCCAAGTTGTCGATGTCTAACTCAGCAGTGTCGATATCACCCTCTGCAGTTGTCATACGACCCTCCAAAGCAGTGATGTCACCTTCAGCAGTCGTCAATCGCGTGTCCAATCCTGAGATGTCAGAATCGTTTGAAGCGACTGCAGCAGCCAAGGAATCAGCACGTCCGTGCAATACACCTTCAGCAGCCATGGCACGAGCAACTTCGTCGTCGATGTTCTCTTGCAATGTGTCTACTGAGAATTTCAATTGTCCATATGATGCGAGGTGATTATCTGCAGTAGCATCTGCAGCAGTTACATTTCCTGTAACCGTAACATCACCTGTTACACTTACGTCAGCTCCCAGCGTCGTCTCCCCAGCGACATCAAGGGTTGAATTAAGTGTAGTTGCACCGTCAACTTCCAAAGTAGATCCGGCAGTAACCGCACCTTGCAAGTCAGAAGTTTGATAAACTGTCAAATCCGTAGCGTCCAACTGACCGATTGTACCGGCAGGTGAAACCAAGTTGCTCTCAACTTCTACGTTCTGAACCTCCATGTCGTCGATGTCCGCATGTTGAGCGTCCATAGCGTCGAATGAAGAAGTACTTGCTTGAATTTGAGCGTTGCCAAAGTCAACCAACGTCCATCCAGCCTCCAAGTTTACAGTGGCTGATCCGTTATCGTCGAAGTAGTCAAGACCTTCCAAGATGTTCTCAACATCAATAGGCGTATTAGCTGTGTTCGAAATCAAGTCGAACAAATACGCGTCATAGTCAGACAATACACTGTCGGCATCCTGACGATTCTGAATTTCAGCGTTCAAGTTCGCCGTATTGGCTCCGATAGCGTTCGCGTTTGCAGCGTCACCGAACTGGCGAGCTGAGATCTCAGAAGCCAAGCCTTGCTGCAAGCCCAAGATATCACCGTCGTTTCCGTCGATTTGACCTTGCAAGTTGTTCACTGCGCTAGTGCGAGCAATTGTTTCAGCTTCGATGTTTGACTGCAAAATCCCGTCTGCAGCAACAGAAGCTGCACCAACAGAGTCGATTGCAGCAGCATTGTCAGAAATGGCTTGTGCATTATCAGAAATGTCACTTGCGTTGTCAGCAATATCACCAGCATTGTCGCTGATTGCGCCTGCGTTGGTTGAAATGTTACCAGCGTTTGTGCTGATCGCTCCAGCATTCGTTGAAATGTTACCAGCGTTTGTGCTGATCGCTCCAGCGTTCGTTGAAATGTTACCAGCGTTTGTGCTGATCGCTCCAGCGTTGGTAGAGATGTCAGAAGCGTTTTGAGAAACGTCTGCAGCCACCAAGCCGTCCGCGTCAGCATTTGCCTTCAACGCAGCATCCAATGCCTCATCCGCTTCAATCAAGTTGTCGTCAGCACCGAGGTAGTTAGCACCGGCGTAGCCTGGGTGCTGAGGTACGTTGTCAACAGAACCTACAGTTGAGGTATTGAAACCCATATCAGCAGCAGAGGCCGCGATACGGAATTCGTTATCGTCGATATCAGAAGCGTTGGTAGCAATGTCGCCAGCGTTTGTGCTGATTGCACCTGCGTTGGTTGAAATGTTACCAGCGTTTGTGCTGATTGCACCAGCATTCGTGCTGATCGCACCTGCATTGGTAGCGATGTCACCACTGTTCGTGCTGATTGCAGTAGCGTTCGCAGAGATGGCACCAGCGTTCGTGCTGATTGCACCTGCATTAGTGCTGATAGCTCCAGCGTTGGTAGAAATGTCACCAGCGTTCGTGCTGATTGCACCTGCATTGGTTGAAATGTTACCAGCGTTCGTGCTAATATCTCCAGCGTTCGTGCTGATAGCTCCAGCGTTCGTGCTAATTGCAGTAGCGTTCGCAGCGATGTCTCCATCATTCGCGCTGATCGCATCAGCGTTATCAGAAATGTCATCTGCATTTGTAGCAACATCTGCAGCTACACCGTTAATGTTGTTTTGCAACACCACGTCAGCACCCTGCAACGCAGTGATGTCACCGTCGTTCGAGGTGATTTGGCCTTGCAAACCATTGTCAGCAGCCTCACGAGCATCAGCCTCGTCAGCAATCGCCTGAGCATTTGCCGCATCGCCTGCATCTACGTAAGGAACTGTGGCAAGCTGGTTGCCATTGTTGTAAATCGTGCCATCAACAGAGAGGTCTCCTCCCATGGTGGTGTTACCATCTACATTTAATGTACCGTCGAGGTCCAAGTGTGAAGCGGTACCCAAACCGTGACCTTCAACGAAAGTCAATTGTTCGATTTGCGCTGCCTCAGCAAGCATGTCCTCAAAATCGGCGTTGTTCGCACTCAGGTAGTTAAAGAGACCTGTAGCAGCACCGAATACACCGGTGATGTCCAAGTCGCCTGTTACCGTCAGATCCTCAACCGTAATTCCGGTAGGACCAACAGCAATCACCGACAACAAATCGCCCAAATCGGCGGTGTTGGCGGCAACATCTGATTGCAGTACGGAGATGTCACCATCATTGGATTGAATCAATCCTAAGAGGTAAGCATCCTCACTGTCGCTGTCTGCAATCGCATTACCGAGGTCTGTAGTCAACGTCGAAACGTCACCATCCAAGGCATCAAGTTGAGATTGCAGTGCAGCAATTGCGTCTTCCTGCCCGTTCAACGCATACATAGCGATTGGGACAGCCTGCACATCAACGTCTCCGAAAGAGGCGTATCCGGCACCAGCATCCACTTCTATACCGAAGTGCAAGCCAGCTGCAGACCAGTCTACCGCACTTAGAGCGCCGTATCCAGGAGTAACCGCGCCGTCACCGATGGTGAGGGCAAGGTTGCCGAACTGATTGGTTAATACGCTGGCATGTGTTTCTTGCCACAAGACGGCGTCGTCAGACCCATATAGGGTTACACGCACATCGAGTTCGGCGTCCGCCAGTGGATCGCCGTCGGCATCACGGGCCACCGCCTGATAGGCGATGCCAGGGTCCTGCGCTTGCAGGACCGTCAAAGCTCCAAATAAACAGAGCAGGGAGAGGAAAAGTGTTCGCATCACTTTATCTTGGTTAAGATTTCAGATTTCGAATATACACCAAAAATCTCGATAAATCACCAAACGAATGCGACAAATTTCTATTAACCATCGGTCAAATCGAATTTTATACAACGTTACCATAAGCGTGGAACCCTTGATTTACGCGGCTTGGTTGGATTTCATGCGCAAAAATCACATCCCAAAAATTTTTTCTACAGGATGCTTCTCAGGGTATAAAATTTGTAGAATGCTCGACGAAAAAGCAGAAAGTAACACCGTAGCAATTCAGTACTTTGCCGATAGTATCGACGAATTTGAAAAATACCAGCGTGAATTCGCCCCAAAATTGCAAAAAGAATACCTCGCAGAATTTGGTGAAACTGCGCCCGCTTTCCGAACTGTCCTGCAAGCGATAGAAGAAGGGGAGGTAATTGGATCAAGCGAAATCTCCCCAAATTGATTCCATGGCTGCGCATTCACAGGGCGTCCGGGCAAAAAAACACCTGGGCCAACACTTCCTCAACGACCATTCCATAGCAGAACGAATTGCCCAATCTGTTCAATGTGAAGATTCGTCTGCAATCATCCTGGAGATTGGTCCCGGAACAGGAGCGCTAACCCAACCGTTAATCAATCGATTTGGCAAGGCGGTCCTTGCGCTAGACGTGGATGGTGAAAGCGTAGAATTTCTGCGGACTGCATCCTGGATTGACAAATCACAGGTGATGGAGGCAGATTTTCTCCGCATGCAAACCACAGATCTCCCGGATCCAACCAAGGAGTTGGTCGTGACAGGCAATTTCCCGTACAACATCAGTTCTCAAATTCTCTTCAAACTTTTGGACTGGCGTGAACAATCCGTTGAGTTAACCGGGATGTTTCAAAAAGAAGTCGCTGAACGGGTCTGCGCAACGCACGGATCGAAAACGTATGGCATCTTGAGTGTACTCATCCAAACTTATTTCGACGCAGAATACCTCTTCACTGTTCCTCCTCACGTATTCACTCCACCTCCCAAAGTGCAAAGTGGCGTGCTTCGCCTCTTGCGTAGAAAAGAGCCTTTGGAACCGGAAGTCCCTTATGCCCACCTAAAGCGCGTCACGAAAGCCGCGTTCAACCAACGCCGCAAAACCTTGCGCAATGCACTGAAATCCGGAGGGCTTCAAATTGACGGTGTTCCCCTCGAAACCTTGGGCTTGCGTGCAGAACAATTGTCTCCAGCCGATTTTGCCACATTGGCCGCAGCCATCCCCAGGACTCCTTGAGCACCATTCCAATTGCATTACCTTCGCTTTGGTTTTGCAATGAACAAGACCCTGCCCATGTCGAAGCCCATCACCCTCCAAGAATTTATTATGGACGCGCAGGCGGAATTCCCGTTTGTGTCTGGCCAGCTAACTCGGCTACTTACCGACGTCGCCGTTGCCGCAAAAATTGTCAATCACCAAGTCAACCGTGCAGGGTTGGCAGGGATTTTAGGGGACTCGGGGTCGCAAAATACCCACGACGAAGCCCAGCAAAAATTGGATGTCTTCGCTGACCGAACGTTCATGCGGATTCTGACAGCGGGCAAGTCGGTCGCTGGAATCGGATCGGAAGAGCAGGAAGACTACATCCTTTGTGGCGACGAGGGCCGCCAGGGAAAGTATGTGGTGATGATTGATCCGCTGGACGGAAGTTCTAACATCGACGTGAACGTATCCATTGGAACGATTTTTAGCATCTACCGTCGGGTTACTCCGATGGGTGAGCAGCTAACCCACCAAGATTTTCTTCAGTGCGGCACCGAACAGGTAGTTGCTGGATACATCCTGTACGGCTCGTCGACCATGTTGGTTTACACCACAGGAAGCGGAGTAAACGGATTCACGCTAGACCCCGCGGTTGGTGAATTTTTCTTGAGTCATCCCGGCATGTCCTTTCCAAAATCAGGAACCGTCTACTCCATCAACGATGCGCTGCTCGATGACGCTCCCGATGCGGTCACCCGATTTATTGCGGGATGCCGTGAAACCAAAGGCGTCGGGCTGAAGGCGCGATACATCGGCAGTTTAGTGACTGATTTTCACCGCAACCTCATCAAGGGTGGGATTTACCTCTACCCCAGCACGAAAGGAAACCCCGAAGGAAAACTTCGTTTGATGTACGAATGCAATCCCCTCGCTTTGATCGCTGTTAATGCCGGTGGTAGCGCAGAAGACGATTGTGGAGAAATCCTATCCAAAACCCCCAGCCACCTGCATGAGCGCTCGCCGTTTTACGTCGGCAGCGTCAACATGATCCAAGGGCTGCGCTCCTGTTGGTTAGCGGACTGAAAAATCTTCCTCGACCAGGGCCTTGAGCCGCTACCTTTGCACCCTCCGATTCGGAAAAGATGCGCGCCAACGATCTCCTCAATTTTTACAGGGCCGACCGCCGAGTTCAGCTCTTGCTCGCGGCTTGGAACGGCGAAGCCTCAAAAACGGAACTCAAAGGCATCGTGGGTTCTGCCAGCGCCCTCGTCGCAGCGTCGATTCTGCGCCCGGAGGAGGTTCAGGAAAACACTGCCGATCGCAATGCAGCGAGCCACCTCTTCATTCTAGACGACAAAGAGTCCGCAGCGTACTTTCTAAACGACCTTGAACAACTCATCGGTGACACCCACAAGGTCCTGTTCTTTCCCCGCTCTGCACGGGTTCCCTATCAAGAAGAAATCACGGAAAACGCCAACATCGCTATGCGGGCGGAAGTTCTGAATGAAATCAATCGCCACGGGCGTGGATTGGCCATTGTGACCTTTGGCGAAGCCATTGCAGAGCGGGTCATTAGCAGGCGAGAATTGTCAGAGCAAACTTTTGCTCTTGCTGTGGGAGAGCGGTACACGATGGACTTTCTCGACGAAGTTTTCATCGAATACGGTTTTCACAAAGTAGATTTCGTGTACGAACCGGGACAGTATGCCGTACGCGGAGGCATTGTGGATGTGTTCTCCTATTCCTTTGACCACCCGTATCGCATTGAGTTTTTTGGTGATGAAGTGGATTCGATTCGAAAATTTGACCCTGTTAGTCAACTGAGCGTCAATAAGATGACGCGTGCCGTTGTGGTGCCGAATATTGGGGACCAAAGCCTGCATGAATCCGTCGAGCCGCTTTTCAACTTCATTCCGGCCGACACGCGAATTTGGATGGCGGATGCCAAGCGCACGGAACGCCAGCTCGAAAAGGCCATGGAGCGCGCAGAAAGTGCGTTCGAACGGGTGAGCGACGCCTTGAAATTTACCGCGCCAGACAAACTATTCATTGCCCCAGAACGGCTTCAATCCCTCCTCGATCCTTTCCACATAATCGAGTTCGATGGCGGCACCACATTTCCTGAACGATTGGTTATTGATTGGGACATGATGCCGCAGCCGAGTTTCAATAAAAATTTCGATCTCATCACGTCGAATCTGCAAGCGAATCACCGCCAAGGCTATCACAACGTTATTGTCGCGGGACAAGCCACCCAGATTGAGCGCTTACACGACATTTTCGCCGACCGCGAAGCCGAGGTCCCACATCATCCCATTCCGTTGGAATTGAGCCAAGGTTTCGTCGATAAACAGCTCAAACTCTTGGTTTATACCGATCACCAATTGTTCGAACGGTACCACCGCTTCCGGCTGAAAGAAGGCTTCAAAAAGAGCAAACAAGCATTGACCTTGAAAGAGCTCTCTTCCCTGCAGCCCGGTGACTACGTCGTGCACATCGATCACGGCATCGGGCAATTCGGTGGTCTGCAGAAAATCGACGTCAACGGAAAGGAACAAGAGGCCATTCGATTGAGCTACAAAGGAGGAGATGTGCTATACGTCAACATCCACTCCCTTCACCGCATATCCAAGTACTCCTCAAAGGAAGGAAGCACCCCAAAAATCAGCAAACTCGGTACCGGAACTTGGGCTGCCACCAAGGCAAAAACCAAGACGCGCGTCAAGGAACTTGCATTTGATTTGTTGAAGTTGTATGCCAAGCGTAAATCATCAACAGGATTTTCGTTTTCGCCTGACAATTACATGCTCCATGAACTTGAGGCGAGTTTTATGTTCGAAGAGACCCCGGACCAACATGCGGCAATCAAAGCGGTCAAAAAAGACATGGAGCGCGCCACCCCCATGGACCGATTGGTGTGCGGTGATGTGGGATTCGGGAAAACCGAGGTGGCGATACGGGCCGCGTTCAAAGCTGCAGCCGATGGAAAGCAGGTTGCCGTGTTGGTCCCAACCACCATTTTGTCCATGCAGCACTTCCGGAGCTTCTCACGAAGACTTCGCGATTTTCCGGTTACGGTAGATTACATCAACCGATTCAAAACCGGTAAGAAACTCACTGAAACCTTAAAAAAATTAGAGGCTGGACAAGTCGATATATTGATCGGAACGCATGCGCTTGTTGGGAAACGCGTACTCTTCAAAGACCTAGGGTTGCTTATCATTGACGAAGAACAGAAGTTCGGTGTCGCCGTAAAAGACAAGCTCAAAACCTTACGAGCCAATGTCGACACCCTAACCCTAACCGCTACCCCCATTCCTCGCACCCTCCAGTTCAGCTTGATGGGTGCCAGGGACCTGAGCACCATCGCCACCCCACCCCCCAATCGCCAACCGGTCGAAACCACCCTTTCGCCCTTTAGCGAAGAGGTCATACGAGACGCGGTGTCTTATGAATTGAGTCGCGGCGGCCAAGTTTATTTCGTCAACAACCGGGTCAAAAATATTCAGGAAGTTGCTGGGATGATCTCGCGGTTGGTTCCGGACGCTCGCATAGGAATCGGACACGGTCAGATGGAGGGAAAACAACTCGAAGACGTGATGGCCCAATTCATCGATGGAGCTTATGATGTCCTCGTTGCCACCACCATCATTGAGTCTGGAATTGACATTAGCAATGCCAATACTATGATCATCAATGACGCCCATCAATTCGGCCTCAGCGACCTCCATCAGCTTCGTGGCCGCGTAGGCCGTTCAAACAAAAAGGCATTCTGTTATTTGCTCTCTCCCCCCCTCAGCCTGTTGCCCGACGAGAGCCGAAAGCGACTCCAAGCCATTGAACAATTCAGCGATTTAGGTAGCGGCATTCAAATTGCCATGCGCGACCTGGACATTCGGGGCGCCGGTGATTTGCTGGGCGGTGAACAAAGCGGATTCATCTCGGAATTGGGCTTCGATATGTACCAAAAAATACTTGCCGAAGCCGTCCAAGAACTCAAGCAAGAGTCCTTTGCTGAGCTTTTCGACGAAGACCAAAAAGCCGATCGGCGCTACGTATCGGAAGCGGTCATTGAAACCGATTTCGCACTGATGATTCCAGATCATTATGTTGGGGACATTCCCGAGCGTATTTCCTTGTATCGCGAATTGGATGATTTAGACAAGGCGGCCGATTTGATTCACTTCAAAGGACGCCTGGAAGACCGTTTTGGCCCACTGCCGCAAGAAACGGAAGACTTAATCGAAACCATTCGCCTGCGTTGGTTGGCCGAGTATTTGGGGATGGAGAAAATTGTGCTCAAAGGCGAAAAACTCATCGCTGCATTCGTGGCCGATGAGGAAAGCCCTTTTTTCCAAGGCCCCACGTTTGCGCGCATTTTGAACTACTTGAAGCACCACGCGCGAGACACCAAAATGTACCAACGAAACAACGGATTGCGCATGAGCATAGATCACATCACGAGCCCGTTGGCCGCTTTGCGTGTCTTGGAAGACATTGCTGGGCTGCGCGCAGAAGAAGCTGCCCCTGATTATCGAGCACCAGAACCCTCAGCCCATGAAGAGTGAAAGCATGAAGGAACTGGCTGTGATGGATTTCACCAACCCTTCCGCGTTTTTAGCGGGTCAAATCCTACTCGTGGACAAACCCCTCGGCTGGACCTCATTTGATGTGGTGAATAAACTCCGATACCATCTCCGCCGTGCGCTGGGCATCAAGAAAATCAAAGTGGGTCACGCCGGGACTCTCGACCCCCTTGCTACCGGGGTATTGGTCATTTGCACAGGACGCGCTACCAAGTCGATCGAATCCCTTCAATCCGATTCCAAAACCTACGAAGCCGGGATTTGCTTGGGCGCCACAACACCTTGCTTGGATGCAGAACTCCCTGTGGACCGATGGACCGATGCACATCACTTGACCCTAGAAGCGATTCGCTCAGGAGCTCAAAAATGGACAGGGAAAATCCAACAAATGCCGCCACTCTACAGTGCAAAAAAAGTGGACGGCCAAAAGGCGTACGCGGTAGCCCGAAAAGGTGGAGAGATCAACCTCAAGCCCGCCGAAATCACGGTATCCACCTTTGAAATCACCTCTGCAGAGCCGCGGCTTGTCGACGGCCATCCAGTCGTCCAAGTCAACGCCACCATCGACTGCACCAAGGGTACTTATATTCGCGCTCTGGCACGAGACTTGGGTAAAACACTGGAAGTTGGGGGCTACCTCACTTCCCTCAAACGAACCCGAAGTGGGTCTTTTGAATTGGCACGTTGTGCCTCTTTGGAAGCTGTTCTAGTCGCCATCGACACCATGCCAAGAACCAACCTCAACAAAGCGGTTGACCTTTGATTTCGAATTCCTTAGCTTTGCCGACCATTTCCATGCCATGAAGTTATCTTCCTTCAAGTACGACATTTCGCCCGACCTGATTGCTAAACACCCCCTCGACAACCGCGACGACAGCCGGTTGATGGTGGTGCACAAAGACTCAGGTAAAATCGAGCACAAGATGTTCAAAGACGTACTAGATGAGTTCGATGAAGGAGATGTATTTGTCGCGAACGACACACGGGTTTTCCCAGCAAAACTCTACGGCAACAAAGAGAAAACAGGTGCCGTAATCGAGGTATTCTTGCTCCGCGAGTTGAATCGCGAAAGCATCTTGTGGGATGTATTGGTCGATCCCGCGCGAAAAATTCGGATTGGAAACAAATTGTACTTTGGTGAGAACGATGAACTCGTTGCCGAAGTCATTGACAACACCACCTCGCGTGGACGGACCTTACGCTTTTTGTTCGATGGTTCGTATGAAGAATTTATGGAAGTCATTTTTCAGTTGGGCGAAACACCCATCCCGAAATACCTCGAGCGGGAAGTAGAGCCCGAAGACCGAGAGCGATTCCAGACCATTTACGCCGATAAATTAGGCGCCGTAGCTGTTCCCACAGCCGGCCTGCACTTTTCAAAGCAGCTTTTGAAACGATTGGAAATCAAAGGAATTGACATGACGTTCTTGACGCTCCACATCGGTTTAGGCACGTTTCGACCTGTGGAAGTTGAAGACCTGACGAAACACAAAGTCGACTCCGAACAGTTGATCATTCCGGAAGATTGCGTGACACGAGTCAACCGGGCAAAGGCAGAAGGAAAGCGTGTGGTCTCCGTTGGAGCGACCGCGATGCGCGCCATGGAAACATCCGTGAGCACCACAGATACGCTGAAGCCCTACAGCGGTTGGACCAACAAATTCATTTTTCCGAAATACGATTTCAAGATTTCGGACGCTTTGATTACAAACTTCCACACACCACAGAGCACGTTGCTCATGTTGAGCTCCGCATTTGCTGGATACGAGTTGACCATGGAAGCATACCAAGAGGCGATGAAGGAGAAGTACCGTTTCTTCGCATATGGGGACGCCTTGCTCATTAAGTAATTATCGCGCTCCAGCGAGGGCACGATTCACATCCTTTTGCATGGTATGGAGGATGAATTCGCCAAGAGTTTAGCGAACTTCGTCCCGAACCAAATGGTTATTGATAACATGACGAACATTTTTACCCCCTTTCGTGCAGCCTTGAGTGTGGCTGCACTGGCCGCATTCGGGTTGCTTTTAATGAGCGCAAGCCCAGCATTTGAGCCACAACCTGAACTGGCTATCGGCGCCAAGGCACCCCTTGCCGATGCGCTGATGATGAATGTAAATGGCACCCAAATGAGCCTCAATACCGCTGCAGGTCCCAATGGTGTGTTGGTGGTTTTCAGCTGCAACACCTGCCCATTCGTAATCGGCAACGGCGAGAAGAGTGACGGTTGGGAAGGTCGCTACAATGAAACGGCTGCTTTTGCGAAAGAAAACGGTGTTTCGATGGTGTTGGTGAATTCAAACGAGGCCAAACGAGACAACCACGACAGCATGGAAGCGATGAAATCGCATGCGAAGGAGAATGCTTACGGAATGCCCTATCTGCTTGACTCAGGCCATCGTTTGGCAGATGCCTTTGGCGCTCTCAAAACGCCCCATGTCTACTTGTTTGACAAGAACATGACGCTCGTATACCGCGGTGCCATCGACGACAACGTCAGCGATGCAGATGCGGTGGAATCCCGTTATGTACAGGATGCCATTGCGGCGCTCGCTGCCGGAAACCCCGTATCGGTGTCGGAAACGAAAGCCATCGGCTGCTCCATCAAGCGCGTCGCAAAATAACCGCTTAAAGCGGCAAATTTCCGTGCTTCTTGCGCGGGAGCGTGTCGACTTTGTTTTGGAGCATGTCAAATGCTCGAATCAGTTTGGCCCGGGTGTTGTGTGGAAGAATGACCTCATCCACATAACCTCGGGCCGCTGCATTGTACGGATGTGCGAACAACTCTGCATACTCCGCTTCCTTTTCCTTCCAGGTCGCCTCTGGATCATCTGAAGCTGCGATTTCCCGCTTGAAGATGATCTCCGCTGCACCTTTCGCCCCCATCACGGCAATTTCAGCCGTAGGCCAAGCGTATACCATGTCCGCCCCAATGTGTTGGCTGTTCATCACGTCATAAGCTCCACCGTACGCTTTGCGCGTTATGACCGTGATACGCGGCACCGTTGCTTCGCTAAATGCGTAGAGCAGTTTCGCGCCGTTGGAGATGATGCCGTTCCATTCTTGGTCTGTTCCCGGCAAAAAGCCTGGTACATCTTCAAAGACGAGCAAGGGCACGTTGAACGCATCGCAAGTCCTTACAAATCGTGCAGCTTTTGTAGAAGCCTTGATGTCCAACACGCCGGCCAAAAACGCTGGCTGATTCGCCACCACGCCAATGCTCTTGCCCGCGAGACGCGCAAATCCGCACACGATGTTTTCAGCGTAATCCTTTTGTACCTCCGTGAACGATCCCGCATCGCAGACTTCGTTTACGACTTGGCGAATGTCATAAGGTTGTTGGGCGTTTTCCGGCACCACCTCATCCAAGGCGGGGCGAACCTCATCACCCGGAGTGTAGGCCAACGGCGCAGGATCTTCTTCGCAGTTTTGAGGCAGATAACTCAGCACGTCTTTGATGTGCTGGATGACTTGTGCCTCATTCGGCGCCGTGAAATGGGTGACCCCCGATTTCATCGCGTGCGCTTTCGCTCCGCCGAGGTCTTCGCTCGACACTTCCTCGTGCGTGACTGTTTTGACGACGTTTGGACCAGTCACAAACATGTAACTCGTTCCTTCTGCCATGAAGATAAAATCGGTAAGGGCTGGGGAATACACGGCCCCTCCAGCGCACGGTCCGAGGATGGCACTCAACTGTGGAATCACCCCGCTCGCTCGTACGTTGCGGTAAAAAATGTCTGCATACCCACCGAGCGAAACCACACCCTCTTGAATGCGCGCGCCCCCACTGTCGTTCAAGCCGATGAGCGGTGCGCCGTTCTGCATGGCCAAATCCATAATGCGGCATATTTTTTTGGCATGTGCCTCAGCCAATGAGCCCCCGAGGACGGTGAAATCCTGACTGAAAACGTACACCAACCGGCCGTTCACTCGGCCATAACCGGTGACCACCCCATCGCCCAAAATTTGCTGCTTGTCCAGCCCAAAATTGGTCGACCGGTGCTTAACCAACATGCCCAATTCCTCAAAACTCCCAGGATCCAACAGCAAATTCAGCCGTTCACGTGCCGTGAGTTTACCCTTTGCATGCTGCGATTCAATGCGCTTCTCCCCACCACCTTGCACCGCCTGTTGGCGCAATTCATTCAACCGTTTTCTGTGATGCTCCATATCGCAAATCTACACAACGCCCGACCGCTTCCCGACAATAGGAAAGACCGCCTGTCTCGTAGTACCTTTGTGCGACTGAAAAAACGCTGAACGAACACTGCACTCATGCATCGAACGCACACCTGTGGCGAACTGCGCGCCGAACATGCAGGACAATCCGTAACCTTGAGCGGATGGGTCCAACGCACCCGTGATTTGGGAGGAATGACCTTCGTAGACGTCCGGGACCGCTACGGTTTGACGCAATTGGCCTTCAATATGGATTCCAATGAAGCCTTGTGCTCAAAAGCACGAAAACTCGGCCGGGAATTTGTCATCAAGGTGACGGGTGCCGTCAAAATCCGCGAATCCAAAAACGCCCAGATGCCCACCGGCGATATCGAGATCGATGTCACCAAATTGGAAATCTTAAACGCGAGCAAAACACCACCTTTCACCATCGAAGACGATACGGACGGTGGGGATGATTTGCGCATGCAATTTCGCTACTTGGATTTGCGCCGAAAGCCCGTTCAACGCAACCTCATGCTTCGGCATCGATTGAGCATTGAAACGCGCAAGTACCTCGATGCGGTAGAATTCATTGAAGTCGAAACCCCGTATCTGATCAAATCCACGCCGGAAGGCGCTCGTGATTTCGTAGTGCCTTCACGGATGAATCCTGGTCAGTTTTACGCGTTGCCCCAAAGCCCGCAAACGTTTAAGCAGCTGCTCATGGTGAGCGGATACGATCGGTACTACCAAATCGTCAAGTGCTTCCGCGACGAAGACTTGCGCGCCGACCGCCAGCCGGAATTCACACAAATCGATTGCGAGATGGCGTTTGTGGAACAAGAAGACGTTCTCCAAACATTTGAAGATCTCGTTCGCCACCTCTTTAAAACGGTGTTGAACGTGGACATCGAGTCGTTCCCTCGCATGACCTATGACGAGGCAATGGAGCGATATGGAAGCGACAAGCCCGATGTGCGTTTCGGCATGGAATTCGTCGACTTCGGACCGGTCGCTCAAGGTAAAGGCTTCGGCGTTTTCGACGGCGCAGAAGCCGTACTTGGCATCGTGGCTCCAGGATGTGCAGATTACACCCGCAAGCAGCTGGACGCCTTGACCGATTGGGTCAAACGGCCACAAATTGGCGCCAAAGGGCTCGTCTACTGCAAATGCAATGAAGACGGCACCTTCAAATCCAGCGTGGACAAATTCTTTGACGGTGATGCACTCGCAGCCTGGGCAAGCCACTCTGGGGCTCAAGCGGGCGACCTCATGCTCATGCTCTCGGGCGATCTCCACACCGTTCGCCGCCAGCTCAACGAGTTGCGCTTGCACATGGGAGGTGCGTTAGGCTTACGCGATCCAAAAACCTTCAAGCCGCTGTGGGTCATAGACTTCCCGCTGCTTGAGTGGGACGAGGACACGGAGCGATACCACGCCATGCACCACCCGTTCACCTCACCCAAACCTGAACACTTCGACCTCATCGACAGCGACCCCGGCGCCGTTCGGGCCAACGCGTACGACATGGTCATCAACGGCGTTGAGATCGGTGGCGGTTCCATTCGAATCCACGACAAGGCCGTCCAGTCGCGCATGTTCGACCTGCTCGGCTT
>Ga0181576_10001845_pt1 | contig 16097 bp, 24 predicted proteins | sample 101ome_22_FD_132464 | JGI IMG/M metagenome (GOLD analysis project Ga0181576, IMG submission 132464) | Coastal salt marsh microbial communities from the Groves Creek Marsh, Skidaway Island, Georgia - 101412BT metaG (megahit assembly) | ecosystem: Environmental > Aquatic > Marine > Intertidal... | reverse complement strand
GGATGGTGTAAACGAAGAACAAAACTTCACCGGTCAACACAGAACCTTCATCAAAGATATACCATTTTCCCAAGCGGGTGACTTAGAAGGTCTCATCGTTTCTTCGGATCAAAATAAATACATCAAAATGTCTGGCGGTGTCGAAGCGGGGTCGAATGCGATCACGACGAACGAGTCCCTTCCAGTGGTGTCCCTCTCCACCAAGGTCAACGACAAGAAGTGTTTTGGAGTCATTTCGGCATCAGAGGACCCCGAAACTCGGGAAGATGCATTCGGTAATTTTGTTTCTGTGTCGAACAAAGAAGTCGGGGACACTCGTGTCTACATCAACTCGGTCGGCGAAGGTGCGATGTGGGTGGTAAACACGGCGGGCCCCCTCGAGTCGGGTGATTACATCACGACCTCCAACATCGCTGGCTATGGTCAGCGACAGGATGACGACGTGCTTCACAACTACACCGTGGCCAAAATCACGATGGACTGTGACTTTAACCCACCGAACATCCCGGTGCAACGCATCCTCAAGGAACTCTCCAACATCACCTACTGGTACCAATTGGAAAACGCCACCTCTAACACATATGACCGCACCCAAGAGGAGACGTACTACACGGTCGACCGTCGTGTGGAGGTCCACGGACACGTCGACGAACAATCCAACGTGTTCGTCGAACCCGCGCACGACCTGGAGTTGTACACGAGAACCCAAGAGAACACCGTCACCGAAGAGGTGTACAATGCCCTCCCAGAGGATGAACGGGTGCTCTACGACAGCAACACGTTCACGTACATCCAAGTCACCGAAATCAGCCCCGAGGTGTGGGCGGACCTCGACGAGGAAGAACAAAACACGTACACACACAAGTATTTCAACGTCTTCTTGGACGAGGTCCCTTCGGACACCCCTGGTGCGGTGGAACGCACGCGCACCGTTTACAAGAAAGTGGTCAAAGAAACAAAGGTGGAACCGGCGACACCGGAGGACTACCTCTCAGAGGTGCGTCAGGAATGGGTGAACGTCCTCGACGAACACGGTCAGCTTCAGTGGGAAGACGTCCCGTGGGGTGAGACCGAGCCCGCCTACAAAATTAGATATCTCGACGCCGACGGCAACTTCACGACGCGCCACAACGCGGTGCATCGAGCCGCCTTCGTCGGTGTGACGTACCACTGTGGGTGATTTAAAAATTTAATTCTCATGTAATACTATAAAAGAAAGAAGATGTCTGGTGGAATCGCCCAACTCGTGGCCATCGGCCAACAAGACGCCCACATCGTCGGCAACCCCGAAATCAGCTTTTTCCGCAGCACGTTCAAACGACACATGAACTTTTCCCAATCCGTCGAACGTCAGGTCATCCAGGGCAACGTCACCGCCAATGGCATGTCCTCGGTGCGCATCGAGCGCAAGGGGGACCTCCTCTCGTACATGTATCTCCAACCCGTCAACAGCGCGGGCACCGAAGCCGACTCGAGCATCACGGACTGGACCACGGTCATCGACAAGGTTGAACTCCTCATCGGTGGTCAAGTCATCGACACCCAGGACTCCACCTTCACCTCGCTCATCTCCCCGAAGGTCTTGGCCCAAAACCTCTCCAAGTCCCGTCTCGGTGGTCTTTACGAAGGCGGCACCGCCTCTGGTTTCTACCCGCTCCGATTCTTCTTCTGTGAGTCGTGGCAAAACGCCCTCCCCTTGGTCTCCCTCTCCTACCACGACGTGGAGTTGCGCATCACGTGGGGTGGCAGTGCGGCCAACTACAAGTGGGAGTGCTACGCCAACTTTGCGTACGTCGACACCCAGGAGCGCGAGTTCTTCGCGAGCCAGCCGCAACAAATCATCATTCACCAAGTGCAAAAGGCGGTCGCCTCCGGTCAAAAGGTTCAGGAACTCAACCTGAACCACCCGGTGAAGTGCCTGGTCGCCGGGAAGGATGGCGACATGGCCATCCTCGCCGCTAACAACAAGTTGAAGCTTCAAATCAACGGCACCGACGTCGCCGACTACAAGTGGGCGCACCCGAACTTCAGCACGGTCACGAGCTACTACCACACGTCTCACGCGGACGTCGACACGCCGAAGGGTCTCTTCTTGTACCCGTTCTGCCTGGACGTCAGCAAGGCGCAGCCGACGGGTTCTTTGAACTTCTCCAGGTTGGACAGCGCGCGCATCGTGAACGACACGGCCAACTCGGACGACAACATCTACGCCATCAACTACAACATCCTCAAGTTGGAGAACGGTATGGGTGGCCTACTTTATTCTAACTAAATAGTAGTAGTAGTAATGTGGACCACTGTTATGCTCCTCGCAATCGCCTTCGTGCTCACGTACGATCCGAAATCCAGGACGCTTGAAAAAATCGTAGAATCCCCAGCCCGGCCCACCGACCGGGAGAGTCAGGACGTGTACTTCCAAAAGTTGCAGTTCGGGGAACTTAAAAATTAGAACAGTTTTTATACCAACTACAATGATTCCCATTGATAGACAAACGCTCACCCTCCTCGCCGTCATCGTGTGCATGGCCGGTCTCGTGGTCATGTTCCGCGAACTCAAGTCCGCCAAGGAAGACGTCGAAGGACTCAAAGGTTTTTCTATGAACGTGATGAAGCACATGCAACCCGCGCCGGCACCGGAACCGGCACCCGCGCCCGTGGCGGTGGCCGCCCCCGCATCGGAGCCCTCCAAAGAAAATTCCACCGATAATAGTAAGATTGCCAATGTGCAACAATGAAAAAGTACAAGGCCATAGCCGTACCAGTATCATTCGTGGACGAGAAACCTAGATTTCTCACGGTGAGGGACCGGAGGTTTAAAGATTGGATTTTCGTCACGGGTGGGTGCAGGCGGAAAGAAATCTTTAACCCCCTCCGATGTGCTCTCAGGGAATTAGAGGAGGAGACCAGAGGCGTGGTGTCCCTGAAGACGGGGGAGTACACGGATTACGTTTTCACAGTTAAAGAGAGTCCACAGGTGGACCTCGTGTATCACGTGTTCGTGTTCTTCGTGAGTTGGACCAGGGGGGAACAACAGCAGTTGTTGCGCCGGTTCAACGAGGAAAAGCAAAAGACAAACCTTAAAAAAATCAATAAACAACCCTACAAGAAGACCTACGACGAGAACGATTACATGGCGTTCGACACCCTCTCGGAGTTCAACGCCAAGAAGAACTGGGGACTCATCACCACGAACGTCGTGAAGAACCCGGAGTTTTACAGTTGCATGACTTCTTTACATAGAAAAAAGTTTTCGATAAAGTAGATGAAGTCTAAGAACTACATTTTAATGCAAATCAAAGAGTTATACACTGGGAAGTTGGGATGGTACGAGTACCAGGCCGACCGTGAACTAGAAAAACTCAAAGAAAAAACAGTCTATGAACTTCTCGTAATCAAGAAGCAGTTGGCGGAATCAAAGGATGGCCCCGACATGCGCTGTCTCCACTGGTTTAGAGATGACACGCGGTTTGATTAGTAGAGCATGTTTCGCCAATGGTGTGCCCAGGAAGGGCTCACACACTCACGCAATTTGTCGCATGTGTTGATGGACGGGGGATGTCTCAGCGTACCATTCGACAAATTGAGTGCGTTCAACGAACGCTACGTCGACGCGTGTCAGAGGGGGGAGAAGGTGTTCGTCGTCGAACAGAAGACGTCGGTGTACAACTTCTTCTGCGACATCGACTATAAAGACGTCGAACCCCTGACGTTGGAGGAGATTCAGGACGTGTGCAAAATCATATGCGACAAAGTCCGTCGCTACGGTGGGGGGCGGTGCCTGGTGAGCGTGGCCGAACCCAAACGCGTCGATGCCGATAGATACAAAACCGGGGTGCACCTCAACTGGCCAGGGATGGTCGTGGACCAGACCTCCGCGGTGGCCCTCAGAGAACACATCCTCGTCGTCCTCTACACCGCCAAAGGTGGGGTCGACTGGAACGAAGTCATCGACAGTTCAGTGTACGGCGACCTCGAGCGAGGGTCCAGGGGGAGTGGGTTCCGCCTCCCCTGGTCCCACAAGAAGGCCAAGTGCACGTCGTGTCAGGGCAAGGGGTGCGACGAGTGTGGACACGAGGGGAAGATGACCCAAGGGATGTACCTCCCCGTATTCACCTACGACGAGGGGAAGGTGGTCCCCGTGGACCCATCGCCCACGGTGGAACTCCTGGAGATGGCCACCGTGAGAACCCATCTCGACACGGCCAACACCCGCGTGGAACCCCCGGCCAAGGCCATCAAGGAGGGGGCGTTCACCAAGTTGCAGACCAAGGATGAGTTAGATGACATAGAGGTTCGAGCGACCTTGGAGATGTTCATACAGAGGAACATGGAGGGTCAAGGTGGGGCCAGGGTCACGAGGATTTTTAAATATAAAACGACCTATCTCGTGTCCACGACGTCGAGGTACTGCGAAAACCTTGGAAGGGAGCACGGCTCCAATCACGTGTGGTTCTACGTCAACGGCAACAACATCGCACAGAAATGTTTCTGTCGGTGCGAAACAGTGAGGGAACGGAGGGATGGGTTCTGTCGAGACTTCGTGGGGAAGAGGTACATGATCACCCCACAGCTATTCAAGATGCTCTACCCCGACGGCGTTGCCCTGTGTCGACCCGCGTCCCCGGTGGCACCACCACCCAAGTCCGAGGACGTCGTGGAGACCGCAGCGTTCGAGACGTTCATACGAAGATATTTCACTGGACACGAAGAGACGAGGGTCATTCGTGTACAGAAGAATAAAATTTTTACAAACAGTAATTTTTGCCCCAATGTGGGGAAAGAACACGGTCAAATGTGTTTCGTCGTGGATAAAAAGGGGTTCATGACACTCGGGTGTCCCTGTAAATCCAAAAAAAGTGTCAAGGTTTTACCATCCATGTTCAAAAGCTTAAACAAATGACGCCGTTAGTTATACAAAATGACCACGCGATACGGACGAGTCATCAAGCAGCCCAAGGCTGTGTACGTGCCCGAACAAGTCGAGCTGGAGGACGACTATAGCGAGGACGAGTACGACAGCGATTACTCGTGTAGCGATGACATCCCCACGGACCAGGAAGGGGGCTCCGACGAGGAAGACGACGAGGACGACGACGACGACGATGGGAGTCTCAAAGACTTCGTCGTATCGGATTCAGAGGAAACTGACTTTTCAGACAGCGAGGAGAGCACGACTTAAAAAAATCAGACGTTTGTTGTAATAATGGAGACGGACATCGGCAATCCTATTGAATATAACCCACAGATACACGACGACGAAGATGAACAGCAGCAGCACCAGCCACGACACGAAGAACCCATGATGCATCACTACTACATGCCACCACCTCCGTCCATCCATGGTGGTGGTGGTGGTGATAAGTTAGATTTCACGAACTTGGACAAGAACACGTACATCGTGATGTTCATCGCGTTCATAGTTGGGTTCTTCATGGGCAAGACCATGCAACCCGTCATCCTACGAGCCATGTAATATCAAATCAGTAAATACGTCTATAATGCACCAGTTCCGAATTCGCATCGAACGCGTCCGACGCCGTCCAGTACCACGGGGGCGTACTTTCAGGGGTGGAGTTCCCCATGAGCTTAGGAGTCCCATACGCAAAATAAAACACGATCACGAGCGCGATGGTCACGATGTTTAAGATGATACTTAACATTGTATATATTTAGGTGATATTAAAAAAATCTACTCAGTCTTCGGTTCGGGCTCGGCCTCGGCCTCAGCCTTCTTGCGCGCGGCTTGGCGCTCCTCGAGCTCCTTGGCGACGATTTCATCAGCCTCCTTGACGAGTTCCTCCATGGGTGCGTCTGGTTTCTCCTTCTGAAGTTCAGCGAGGACTTCGGCCGGGTGTCGCACCGGGGCTTCGTCAGGTTTCGAGTAGAACTTGCTGTTCTCGTCGCCCGGAACGAAGTGGTTCGTACCCTCGAGCATCCCGCGCTTACGTTCTTCGAACATCTTCGCCGCCGCGGCTTGAGATTCTCTGTACCCCGCCATGATTTCTTCGAGTCGTTCATTCTGGTAGTGCACGTCCTCAATCTTCGAGTCATCCGGTGGGATGAGAATCCATTTGTACATGTCCACCACGTAGATGTTGAAAGACGCGTCCTCCTTTTGTAAACGCTTGGCGTGAGACGCGGCTTCATCGCGCGTGGCGAAACATCCACGAATCTTAATGCCAAACTTGTCAGATTTCTGCGGAGCCTCCGGTCCGACGATGGAGAGGCACGCGTAGACTTGACCCGGGACGGTGAGGTAATCTTGTTCGAGGAGGGACATGATGTATGTTTTCTACTCAATGAACGACACTAAACTTTAACTACGTTTAACATGTGTGTTGGGACTTTATTGATGAAGCGTCGAAGCATGGGTGCGTAATCACGTGGTCTGTACCCATACTTATTAGACACAAGGAGGACCAATCTGTTTTCGTACAGGTTTTTCAATTCCTCATCGGACTCCTGGTCGATGGCGCGTTTGAGTACACGCGCGCGGTCCATGTCCTTCGCCGTGAACTCACCGAGACTCTTCATGTTCTGTATGGGCCACGCGTTGGGAAGACCCGTGTATTTCGTGAGCGACCTCTTCGTGGGGAACAGGTTGAAAAATGTGTCGTGGTGGCGTTTCAGTTTACCACGCGCGAAATCGTCCAAGACCTTGGTGTCGAAAAATTCTTGGTTCCACGATTTCGTTCGTAAACGCATCATTTTCGCAAGGATTGGGATTCGGTCACCGTACGATTTGATGTGATAGGGTTCGAAAGGTTTCTGCGTGAACGGCGCACGACTGACCTTTTTGAGCATCTCTCGTTCGTACACGTACTTCACCTGACCGCTCACCAGTTCGGTGAGGAGGAACACTTTGTTTTTTATTTTCGCGTTCGTCGTGGGTTGGACGGTCTTGTTGATGTATACCACGTTGTTGCCATTACGTTTCGTCGTTCGAGGGGACGGGGAACCGTAGCGCGCGCGCAGGGTTTCCATGTTTACGTTTGTGCGAGGACGTCTCACGGGTGAGGTGGGACCACCCAACCATTCCAATTCCTGTGTGGTGAGGTTCCGCCCCAACGCCTCACGGAAGGTAAGTTCGGGATTTTCCATTCTTTCTATTTGTGCGTTCGTGAGGTTTGGAAGTCTGAGGGATGTACGGATGTCATTGAAAAACTGCACTCGCGTCCGACTCATATTAAACAACAACATAAATTTTCATCCTCTTCCACTGTCGTTGTCGTCGTCAGGAGGGGCTGTTCCACGCCTACGCGTTTCAAACGACTACGAATAGCACCCTGACTTCGACGATGTATCTCGCTCATCTGTGCCACGGTCAGTCCACGCTCCTGTTCTTCCCTCAGTTGTTCATCCTCCTCGTGGGACCACGGTTCGTAGGCGAGGGACTCCGTGCAATCCTTCGCGAAGTGTCCACTTTCACCGCACTTGAAACACCTATCATCGCTTCCGCGCAACATTTGTTGTATCGTATGTTTTTCAGAGTTCGTGAGGGAGACGCGACAAAATGACCCCCCTCGTACGTTCTCGACCCCGTACTTTTTCATGTACTCGAGCGTGGTCTTGTCTTCATCGAATGGGTCATGACTCACGAATGTTTCACACACGTCGATGGGTCGATATTTTTTGGTCCACGCCGCGCCACCAACGCCATCGAAGTGCGACCGCACTCGCACGGAGACGTTCTCGGTACGACCCACGTAATATTTTTCATCACAAAGTTTTAAAACGTAGATGAACATTTTGTGAAACAAAAATTCCCTTCCTCTCAAACTGGGGGTATTTTTTGTTGTGAACACGATTGAGGTGACCCCCAAACATCACGAACTGGTAACCTAACCTAAAATTTTTTACATATATACTAATGAATCTGTCACACAATAGTATTGATCGTGACTTTTTGAAAATAATTTTTTTTGTGAACACGATTGAGGTGACCTCGAAAAATCATGAACTGGTAACCTAACCTAAAATTTTTATGATACATACTAATGAAATGGTGACACATTAGTATTGATCGTGACTTTTTGAAAATAATTTTTTTGTGATCGTGGAGGAATGATCACGATTGAGGTGACCTCGAAAAATCATGAACTGGTAACCTAACCTAAAATTTTTAAGATACATACTAATGAATCTGTCACACATTAGTATTGATCACCATTTTTTGAAAATAATTTTTTTTGTGATCAAACACGATTGAGGTGACCTCGAAAAACCACGAACTGGTAACCTAACCTAAAATTTTTTACATACATACTAATTTTTCAGTGACACATTAGTATTGATCATCATTTTCTGAAAATAATTTTTTTTGTGATCACGATTGAATCAAAAACAGTTAAAAACTGCACCCGCTTGAATCCTATACATGTTTAGGGTAGGTGACAATCTCGACCTTGCTTCGAGAAGTACATGACCGTGCGTGAGTGGGCGCAGACCGTGTACGATGCGCTCGGACCCGGGTACAGTGAGTGTGTCTACCATCGGGCGATGGAGGTGTTGTTGAGGAAACAAGGTGTACAATACGAGAGTGAACGCATTGTACCCATTGTGTTCGCAGGACACACGATAGGCAACTTGAGGAGCGACATCATCGTCGACGGTGGAGTGGTGTTGGAGTTCAAGTCTGTTCGGGCGTTGACGGACGCCGCGGCGCTTCAGACGCGTAACTATCTTCGTCTGACTGGTCTGTCCCTTGGCTATCTGATAAATTTTGGTCATCATGGTCTTGAAGTTGTGAGAATAGAAGCATCATCGGAAACGCCTTCGCCATGACCATGTAGCTCTTCTGTGATTCCCTTCTGTATTGTTCGGGGTCTTTGAGACCTTCCTCGAGGATGTACCTGATTCGGTCGAGGTGGAACACGGCTTCTTTAATGCAGTAGTCCATTGTCGTGTAATTAATAACCCCACGAGTTCTTTAAACTTACACCGTTGGGATGAACTCCCACCTAAGGTCCTGACATATCTTTTTCCATATGACGTCCTGTTGGTACAGTTTTTCCTTGGACTTTAGGAGGGGAAAATACTGGAGGTAGTCATCCTCCGAGAGCAACTGACAAAACTTATAGAGGACGTAGCTGTAGGACAAGAAATTTTTGCGGTCCTTCGGGCAGTTGTCGTCGAACGGTTTTTGAATCTGTATGAACATCATGCGCAACCTCTCTTCCAGCTGTTGTGGCATCTTCGGTGGTTTGATGCCGTTCAGGAGGTTCGTGATGTACGGCGTGTGTTCGTAGTACTTGTTGTACTTCAACTTTTTCAACAACCCCCTGACTTTGGTGTGTGTTATTTCACTCATCTTTTTGATTTTCATCTTTTTCAATTCCCCCCTGAGCTGTTCGACGACCTCGTGAGGAATGGTCGTGCTCTCTTGGGCTTGGAACTGCGACAGCCACTCGTTGAAGTGGTTCTCCCTCTTGTAGCTGTAGTTGATGATTTTCGACGTCTCCTGTTCCTCCTTGTACGTCAACTCGTCTGAAATCAAGTGCATGAGGACCACCCCACACCCGTCGCACACCAGCTCGCTCGTGTCGTGGCAGTGGATGACGTTGCTCTTTCCCTCGCACGCTTCGCACGTGTCTGTGCGTCTGCTCTCCGTCTTCCTCGCCAAGGGTTGGTTCTCCACTTCGATGAGATAGTCCGTGTACAGACTCCCCCGAGCCAACCCGGCGGTCTCTTTGGCGTTGAAGACGTTGTCCGTGTTGGTGGTGGTCTCCCGCTCTTCTTCGGCGTATTCGTTCATATAGGGCATGCACTTGATGATGTAGTGGCTCATCTCCTCCTCATACACCGCCTTCTTCGATGGGTTCCTCTGTATCATAGAGTTCCACTCATCGATTTTATTATTGAAGCGACTTAAAAAATTGCCCTCCATAATTATGTAAATGCCTAATTTTTTAACTAACGTTTTAATTTGGGCGTACGGCGCGTACAAACGCGCGTTCAGCATCCGCGACTACACCGTCTCTCGCGTCTTCTTGGAGTACTACGTCGACCCGGAGCGCAAGTACGAAATCTGCGACAAGTTCTGGGCCGGTGAAGAGAAGTACTGGGAAGACGAACACGAGTTCTACATCGACGTGACCCGCACGAATTTCCGCGACACCGAAATCCCCCAGAACGTCACGAAGACCGTCTGTCGCGTCCATTACTGGTACAACGACCAGGTCTACAAACACTGCACGTACGACCTCGATTTCCAGTGGCCACCACCACCGCCACCGTCTGGTGGCATGCAGTTCACCCTCCCCATCGTTCGCGCCGTGCTCGTGGACGAGGACGACAAACCCAAGAGGGACGTCACGAAAAAAATCAAGAGCTACGCCGGCCCTCGTGGTGATTTCCACGGCGAATCGGTGCGCCTCGCGGACCTTCTGTATTACGACGAAGACACGTTGGAAAAGGAGTATCCAAAACTTCAAATTACAAACGCCCTCGGGGTGAAGACGACGGTGTCCACCGTCGATGGCTACACCACGGATTTGGTGGCTAAGTAAAACTTCAACTGGCCCAAGTTGGCCACGTTGTATTGTAATATCAAGAACTCACTCTCTTGCAACAACTGCACCGACGCGCACATCCCCGTCGCCTTCGTGAATATGTTCAGGTACTTGAGCGAAAACACCCCAGAGATGGTCTCTGGAACCTCTTCGACGGTTTCGATGATCGTTTCTTGATTGGCGAAATCGCCCTCGCACGTGAGGGTCATCAGATTCTTGTGTCGCGCGATGGCCATGTCCGTGCCTATGTTGGCCATGTCTCGACATATCCTCTGAAAGTCCGCGCTCTGCATGGTGGTCATGCACGCGCACTTGAGTTCTGGGACTTCTATCCTGTGTTCGTCGATGTCCAGGAGCTTGAGTTGAAACTTCGACTTGGTCTTCTTCGCTTCGCTGAGGATTTCAATGTTCATGAACTCCTTGGAGTTTATGGAGATGGTGAGGATGTCGTTGTTCGTGATGCTCTTCAAGAGTTTGAACGTGTTGGCGATGTTGATGCCCGCGATGACCCCACCCTCCTCTGGACACTCGTATTCCTCGAAGTTGTCGGCGGAGAGCTGAAGGTCGACGAGACTCGTGCGCGCGGTGTCTAAGGTGACGATGGAGACCCCTTTCGGTGTGAAATAGACGTTGACATCGTTGAGGATTTCTTTAAGTACCTCACAGACCGATTTCACAGCGGTGGATTGTATGGTCACCAGGCGCATCTTTGGTTTGTATAACAAACGTGCTAATTCTTTATTTGATTGAAGGCGTCGTTCACGCTTCGGTTGATTTTCGCTTCGAGTTCTGGCGTCATCGCCGGTTGAAGGGTGGAGCCGTAGCTGTCGAGTTCGAACGCCCCGCCTCCGTTCCTGACCACGTCGTCGTCGTCCAGGGAGGTCATGCCACACGAGAACGCCCCCATGTCTTCGAACGACACCTCCTCGTTCGGGAGGAGGGACATGAGCCACGCCTTGATTTCCGAACCCACCAGGATTTTCCCATTCTTCGTGAGCATCGTGGGGACGCGCGTGATTTTCTGTCTGTATTCAGGAGGAATCCCCTGTCTGTTGACGTCGTGATAGCGCACGAGCTGTTTCAACTGCGGTCGTGCCCGGACGAAATCGATGAGCTCCCTGCTGTGTTGACACTTCTCACTGAATATCAGTAAAGACATCTCTAACTACCTACTTTACAGAAGATTATTTTCTCTAAAAATATTAACGCAAGCATGCTCTTATTACTCATCATCTTGGCCGCGGCCATGGCTTGGTGGTTCATGACACAGAGTGAAAAGGAAAAATACACCCTCGATGACCCGAAGTACGACACGTCGTCCTACACCGAGGCCGAAGCCGTGGTGGGCCACGACCTGATGGAAAAGCTCGTCCTCACGACGAACGAAGAAATCACCAGACGCACCGACGACTGCTCGTACATCATCGAGACCACCGCGTTGAAGCGTTTCGTGAAGGATGGCAGCCCGGACGTGTACAAGTGCATGTTCATGTGCGCCCGCACCAAGGGTTTCGCCTACGGCTTCTCCGTGGTGTCCACCCTCTCCGTGAGAGGCGACGACGTCAAGGTGCTCTCTTTGCGCACGCAACCGCTGAACGTGGACCCGCCCTCGGACGTCAGACCGTACGTGCAGGACGTGGCCAAGGAGTTCTTGGACTTTGAGCTCGTCAAGGAGAAGTCGACGCCCACGGTGGGTGAGTTAGATGCGGCGAAAGAAAACCTTCGATAAATTTTAGATGCCGATAGACATCAATGAGGTGCGGAAACTCGATGTGAAACGCAAAGAGATACGCAAAGAGATATATACACGCATTTACGAGCAGTTCGAGCGAAAGATTCGTCAACAGGTGGAGCTCGGACGGGACAAGTACATCTTCCTTCGCGTGCCCTCCTACGTCATAGGGTATCCGAAGTTCGACCGCGAGGCCGCGGCGCGGTACTTGGTCAGGCAGTTCGCGCGCAGTGGGTTCGAGGCGCAACACGTGGGTGAGGTGGACGTGTTCGTGTCGTGGCGCCCCAAACCCAAATCTGGAAGGCAGCAGCAACAGCGGCAGCAACAGGAGAAAGAGGTGGAACTCCCAGTGGAGTTCCCGACCTTGATGAATTTGAAAAAAGCGGCGAGTGCGTACAAGGCGGGGTAAAATTATTTCAGCCCAATGTAATATGGACGTGCTCGTCGAAGCGAAGAAGGAATACCTCGGTCAGTTGTGCATCATCATGGTGCCTGCCATGATCGAGACGTTTGAAAACATGTACAAGGAGTCCGTCGCGATGTGCAAGGGGAAGAAGGTGCTCATCCAGTTTCAAAAACTACTCAAGGAGGTGCCGAACTGGTCCAACGCCATGTCCAAGCAGCACAGCGACAACATCGCCAACCGGTGTGCGTGGTTCAGCGACCTCCTCGCCGCGGTGTTCGTCGCGTGCACGAAGATTCTCAGCTCGGTGCGTCTCAACAGCAACGGTCAGAAAATCAGTTTGAAACTCCCGGCGACGGAGGTGTTCATTCAGACGTGCTACAACAACATCGCCAAAGACCTCTACAAGGACCCGTACGTGTACCACGAGGAACAGAGTGAATACACGAGGGACGAAACGCTCACCGCGCGGATGAGTGTGTGCATCGAGAACACCGTCAAGGAACTCATTCCCGTGCAACAAATCCTTCAGACTTACATGACCTCCCAAGACGCCAACAAGAACATCGAACTCGGGGACGAGGGCGCGGACCTCGAAGACCCAGAGGAGGTGTACGACGACGAACCGATGCCTGAGCCGGAGCCTGTGGTCGAGGAGCCCGTGGTGGAGCCAGAGCCGGAGCCGGAGCCGGAGACGGTGCCGGAGCCGGAGCCGGAGGTAGAGACCCCACCGGTGGGTCTGGAAAACGAGTTTAAAACCATCCCCGACGTCCCCGCTCAGGAGGAGGAGGAGGAGGACGGCGTCCTCTTCGGTGATGCCCCCGACCGTCGACGATGATAAAAAAGAAAACCTCTGTCTAATGTATGGAACTCAGTGACTACCTACGAGACCCGTTCAGTGCCGCACTCATCGGCGCGGGCATCACGGCGGGATACATTCACCTCAAGGCGCAGCTGAACAACGAAGGCAAGCTGCAACTGGCGCAGTACACGAAGCCGGCGGCGCTCAACGCGATTCTCATTTATTTCATCGTGTCCAACGGTCTCGGTCAACGCGAGACCATTTCCACGGACCCATTTTAATTTCGCTTAAAGATTTTATCGTATAATTACACAGACACAGAGACAGGATGGCTTCTGTTTCGGCGTTTAACGAAATGATGGCAAATTTCCTTGGTGAATTGGGAAAGGCGTTCCCAGAAGAGAAGGGCATCAAGAAGTTTGAAACCTCGTTCGACCTGCTCCGAAAGAGTAACCCACGAAAGATTGTTGAGACGTACATGGCGGGCATCGGCCCCTACGCCGAGCGCATCACCGCGAGAGACGAAACCCTCCTCGACGAGGACATCGGTTTCTTGAAGGAACTGAACATGAAGGCGAACTGGGCCAGTGCGAGTGAGGGCACGCGCGGCGCCATCTTTCAGTACCTGCAAACCCTGTACATGTTGGGCGTGACGATCACGAGCATCCCCGCCGACACGCTGAAGGCCATCGAGGGCCTGGCGCAAGACTGTGCGACGAAGATGCAGGCTGGTGAAGGCGGTGGTGGTGGCATCGACCAGGGCGCCCTCATGAACATGTTAGGCGGTCTGTTGAAAAAATAAACCTCTTGTTATATTAAATGAAACCCTGGTTTGAAGATTTCAAAGAGCTCATTCGTTCCGACGCGGTTTTAAAATTTTGGCCCACGAACGATCAGTCCCCAGCCGAACGCGTGAACGCGACGTCTCGATTCATCATCTACGCCACGTGCATCATCTACCTCATTCGACGCGACCCGCGCATTTTCGTCCTCGGCGCCACCGTCCTCGGTGTCCTCGTGGTCATGTACCGCTCGAACATGGTCAAGACTGGGAACAGCCCGCGCCCGGAGGGGTGCCAGTTGCCCACGAAGGACAACCCCATGGCTAACGTGCTCATGACCGATTACACAGACAACCCCGTCCGCACGTCGGCGTGCATGTTCGACAGTGTCAAGTACCCACAGAGTGCTTCTCGCTACGACAGCGGGCGTTCGCGAACGGCGCATCCGGAGTACCGACGCCGCGCGGCGGAACGACAGTTCGTGTCCATGCCCGTGACTGAAATCCCAGGAGACCAGACGGCCTATGCGGAGTGGCTCTACGGGCCGAAGTTGGGTTCCATGTGCAAGGCTGGGGACATGTACGCGTGCGAGCCGAACGCGCGTGGGGTGCAACTCGAGGCGTTCGCTGGAATTGATTCCGATGGAGACCGACGACGATAATTAAAAAATCTCCACTAACATTAATAATGGCTTATCAGCTTCAACCAGGTCTCACCATCGTCGACAACAAGGGTGCCCTCCCGATGCGACGCGCTACGGACGACGTCTTTGTGTACCCTCAGCCGAGCACCTTGAACACCGTCTACGAGGGTCGACCGAACACCATGCTCTACGGCACCGCCCCGCTCATGGCGGGCAAGGGGTCTCCGGCGGAGTACATCGACACGTCCGACCGCTTGCGTCCTCAGAGCACGTCTCGCTTTAACAAACCCCTCGTGCGCACGTACGAGAGAAACCTCTACCCGTTGAACGACATGGCGTGCAAACTTCCAGTGCGCACGATGGCTTTCGAGCCGAGCAGCACGCGCGCGGAAGCTCAAAACGAATTGTTCCAGCAGCGATACGGAAGCAAGAAATAAAAAATATTAGTAATCAGTAAGAATGGCAGACCCCATTTCAATCGCAGCCGTCGCCGCTTTGGTGTACGCCGGGAAAGTGTTGAGCGCACCCTCGCCGACACCGACGCCGGCACCGACCCCGGCACCGACGCCCGTGGTGGTCGAAGATGAGGTGGACGATGATGACGATTTCATCCCGTACAACGAAAGCAAAGTGGAGGTGCCCAGCTTTGGAGACATCGCGCCGCAGAGAAGGACGTCAGGTGGTGAAATCCTGGACATGCGCAATCGTCTCTACGACCAGGGGAAGATGAACAACCTGTCCCCAATCGAAAAGCAAATGGTCGGCCCTGGTTTGGGTTTGGCCCCCGAGGTTCCCGCGGCCGGTGGTTTCCAGCAGCAGTACCGGGTCATGCCGACGAACGTGGGTGAATACAAGCTCACGCAACTCCCCGGACGCACCAATCATGGCTCGGACACGATGGGTGGACGCCGCGGTCTCGTCGGTGAGGTGGCGAAGAACCGTCCGGAACGCACGACGGAGCTCTTCGAGCGTCTCCCGACCGCGCGTGGTCGGGCCCAAGGCATGAGCGCCATCACCCCGAGACAGGAACACGAACGCACGAAGCGCACGACGAACAGGTCGGAGACGGGTCTTCGCACCGATGGTTTGGAAGTCTCCGCTCCGAAGAGGTTCACGTCGGCCATGACCATCGCCCAGGAACCCACCAGGAACAAGAGCGACCTCACTGGTGCGCAGTTCCAGTTCAACGACCGGGTGCAGCCGGGCATTCACAGCTTCCACGGG
>Ga0181576_10001832_pt1 | contig 16134 bp, 22 predicted proteins | sample 101ome_22_FD_132464 | JGI IMG/M metagenome (GOLD analysis project Ga0181576, IMG submission 132464) | Coastal salt marsh microbial communities from the Groves Creek Marsh, Skidaway Island, Georgia - 101412BT metaG (megahit assembly) | ecosystem: Environmental > Aquatic > Marine > Intertidal... | reverse complement strand
TTACAATCTTAGAAAGCGCACTAATTGATTGTGCAAGCGCTGACTATTATTACGAATTTGAAAAAGAATGGTCATGATAGATTACATACTTACATACCTATTGTGTGGTGTTACCTTTAATCTCTTGTTCGACATGCTAATTAATGTGCTTGGAGAAGATATGGAAGAGAATAGGTTCACAATGTCAGAACGAATTGTAGTTGCTCTCACATGGCCAATTCATCTTTTCAAATTCATTATTGGATTCTTTACAAGCTTAAAAAAATAATATGGTAAATTACGGATATTGCTGCATCAACCTAACCCTCGATAAACAGGGAATTAAGATTGGTCGTGGTATGATTAAACGAACGTTTCAAGCAAAGGGCATCGAGTATGCTGGAGAATTGGCAGAATCCAACGTTCGTGACATGGTTGAAATCATTAAATGGAACAATCAACACGGTATTAAAATGTACCGCATGAGCTCTAACCTATTTCCATGGATGTCAGAATATGAATTTGCAGACCTTCCAAACTGGCCAAAGATTAAGAATCTATTGAAAGGCGCAGGTACCCTTGCAATGAAATATGGTCAACGTATCACATTCCATCCAGGTCAGTTCAATATCCTAACTTCAGAACGGGAAGATGTTGTCCTAAAAACACTCAAAGAATTACGGCAGCACGGTGAAATTATGGATGCAATGGGTCTACCAAGAACTCATGAAGCTCCAATCAATATCCATGCTGGTGGAACATATGGTGACAAAGCGTCAGCAATCAAAAGATTTATTACAAACTTTCATCGACTAGACGAAACAGTTAAGTCACGTCTAGTTCTTGAAAACGACGACAAACCAGCACAATATGGCGTCAAAGACCTATATGAAATCTGGCAGTCTTGCGGTACTCCAATCACATTTGATTACCATCACCATCGTTGTTATAATGACCCAATGCCAGAAAAGGAAGCACTTGAATTGGCAGCGACTACCTGGCCAAAGGGCATTCGTCAACTATGTCATTATTCATCAGCTAAAAAGCTTCACGAGGATGCTTCTGTTATTATGAGAGCCCATGCTGATTATGTCTACGAGCCAATTGAAGATTACGGTATGGAGCTTGACATCGAAATCGAAGCAAAGGCAAAAGAATTGGCCGTACAAAAATATGTGAAACAATTCGAAGAAGTATTAATATAAAGACTAAATTTACGTAATATGGACAAATTGAAAACTATTCTAGGAAAGGTATTGACTTACCTAAATCGTCGCCAAGCAGCTGCACAATCAACTATCTTGTGGGTTGTTGCAATCCTAAACTTTGGAAGCCAAGACTTTTGGTTCTTTGCTATTCCAGCAATTATTCTTTCAGGAATTCAAGCAATTGTCGATGAACTTAGAAAAAACAACGAAATAAAATGAGTAACTTAAAACTACAGGCCTTAAAGGCACATTACGCAGCTAAACGTCTTGAAGCAATTGCAACACTTGATGTTTATTTTAATGCTTCAGTTGGAATCGGTGAGCACCCACAGATTATTGAAGAAATGGATAAACTAGTGAGACAGATTGCAGATGCTGAAGGTTGTCTACAGGTAATTGAAGAGAATTTCACGGAACAGCCAGAACAGGTTTAGTACTAAGACGTTTTACTTTATTTTTAGGCCAAAGGGGATCGAGAGATCCCCTTTTCTTTTGTTAATATATAGAATATGAAGCACATTCCGACATTTGAATCATTTGTAAACGAGGGAAGAGGCAGCTGGGATACGTTGTCAAACTCGATTGTGAAGCAAGTATTTAAGCAGTGGATGTCAGACTGGAAGTCTAAAAAGAAGGAATCAAAGTATTTCGACCAGATCGAAGACCCTTCAAGAGGCATTGAGTTTGACATTTATGCAAACATTTACTTTGGTAAAACCAAGGGCTTTGAGGTATTAAATAGTACTGGAGCAGATGGTCGCGATGAAGTATGGAATGAGAAAGAGGATGAATGGGAAGACCAAACTCCATTCATCATTATTGATTTTGCAATCAACCCAGACTGGTTACCAGGAGAATGGTCAGAAGTTTATATGTACCTATCAGATGTAATGAGACATGAATTAGAGCATATTACACAGGACGGTATTAATATTGGTAACTATCGAATGGGTAAGCCAAATGAGGATGACACTCATTTACGAAATCTAATTGACTTAGGATTCTTACCAAAGTACCATTACTTATTATTACCAAAAGAGGTTGATGCAAATTTACAAGGACTAAGATTTGAGGCAAAGAAACGTAAGGTATCAATGGAAGAAACTGTTAATAAATATCTCGATACTCAGGAATATTTGACAGATGATACTAGAGCCGAAGTATTGGATACTTGGAGAAGAAGAGCTAAAAAAATGGGAGGAATCCCTAAATTTTAATATGAAACGAGTAAAACTATTTGAACAGTTTGTTCTAGAAGCAAAAAAAGTCGTAAACCACGATATTTTCTTTAAGAATGCAGAATGGGATTGGACAGTATATGAAGATCCTGTATTTATGGACTTTACAGAAGGGATGGTCTCTGCGACTAGGATTGAAGGTCAACTTTTTGCCGGAGGCATTTCTCCTGAAAATATGAAAAAGTTTATTGAGTATGTAAAGGCAGGTGTTTTTGATACACAATATAAAACCGGTTCATTTCTTATAAGAAAAACAAGTGACTGGGACGATCAAATTGAAGTTACTACTAAGGAAATTAAAGACGGCTGGTCTCCTTTTAAGGATAAAGAAGTTGCCGTAGCGAAAAGCGATGATTTTAACGTAAAGGATGTTGATACTTCTAAATTAAAAGAAGTTACACAGGCAATTCAAGCAAAAATGGCTAAGAAATACGAAACATGGGAACGTGGTGTTATTAGAGCATGGGGTGATATTTTCTATTTAGATTACCATAGCATGCCAAAATCAGGAAAAACACAACCACTTGCTCGACTTAAAAAAGATTTTCAAGAGCTACTAAATACTGATGTGGATTCATATGAATATGAGGAACTTCAAGATTGGTTTCAAGAATATGGTAAAAGAGGTGGAGTACCGTTATTTAACAAAAAAGTAATGGATGGCGTTTTTGCGTCTATCGCTAAAAAGACACCTGCTCCTTTTGATTTTATAATTTACAGAACTTCAAAAATAGAGCAAGATGGCGTTAATTCATATACAACAGAAAAAGGAGCATATTTAAATTGGGCTCAAGGTGTTGAAAGAGCTTATTTAATTCCTAAAGGAACACCAATCATTTTTGCCGACACAGATGCGGATGATAATGAAATTATTTGGATGCCTACTAAATCTGATCTTAAGAAATATAAAATATCATAATGAAATACGTAAAACTTTTTGAGGATTTTGTTAAAGGATACGGTGAAAAAATCAGTAAAGAAGATTTTAATAAGCACGTCGTTGCCGGTAAAAAGGTTCTGTATGATGGATTTGAATATGACGTGATCAGTAATGATGGTGTTATTGTTAAGTTAAAGGCTGTAGAATCTGGTAAAACTAAATCAATAAACTATAATATGTTTATTAGACATGGCGCAATTGATGTAGTTGAATCAAAACTTATTAGCGAGGGTATTAACGATCCTGGTATCTTAAAGGCTTTTTTCATGGCCGGTGGTCCAGGTTCTGGAAAATCATTCGTAGCTAATGAACTGTTCGGCTTTCCTAAAAATGCAATGTCATCAGTCTCATACGCCACTGGCCTAAAACTAGTAAATAGCGATCCTGCTTTTGAAAAAATGATGAAAGATGCGGGATTAGAACCTGGTAAATTGGCACAATACGCTAAGGATGTGAGTTTATGGCACAAAATTGTAATGCCAATTAGAACTAAGGCTAAAAACCTGTCTAGAAGAATGCAAAGAAACTACATTGCAGGTCGTTTAGGTCAAGTTATCGATGGTACTGGAAAGGACTATGATAAAATTAGAGGCCATAGACAACTATACAAGGATATGGGCTACGATACTTATATGGTATTTGTAAACACATCTAAAGAAGTTGCTCTTGAAAGAAACAGGATGCGAGAGCGTAAACTAGGAGATGATATGGTTGCTTTAATGTGGGAAGAAGTACAGCAGAATCTTGGTAAATTTCAAAAACTATTTGGTTCAGATAAAATGATTATCGTTGATAACTCAGAATATGGAAACGATCAGTTACTTGACCAGGTTGAGAAAGAGATAAATAAAAGGCTTAACACACCAGTTCAAAACCCAATTGGTAAAATGTGGATCCGTGAAATGTCATATGGATCACTTAGCGTAAGATTTAAAAAGTAAATGCGATGACTACTATTAACGACAAGCTTAATCTTAAAAAGAGAGATATTGCACCGAGTGGACATAAACTTGCGTACAATCCTCTTGGCCATTTAGTTGGCATGATAACAAAATGTAGAAAATCAAAGTAAAACTATGAGGCCTGTAAAGAAATTAATCATAGAAAAAAGACCAGAATGGCAAGATTCAGATTTTCCAGATGCTGAAGGAAGATTTGCTGAATTAAGCCCAAAGGATCTGGCTGCTTGGTTAATTAAGACTCGTAAAAAGGACTTAAAGGCAATTAGTGGTTCATTAACACAGCAAATCGTATTTAACCGTAACGAGGATCCTAAATATGCTGAGAAAATGGAAAAGACCCGTAAAGAGGTTTACAAGCAATTAGGTCGCCAAGATTTACTCGATAAAATGGACGAAAATAAACAAACTACAATGAAACACATAAAACTATTTGAACAGTACATTACTGAGGCAAGAGATTCTGATTACGAGATGATCGTTGATTTAATGTTAAAGGCAAAACCAAAATACAATGTCTACTATAATTCAGATTGGAATGTTGTAAATATTGGAGGTACTGGATACGATAAAGGGGATTTAGTTAAGCAGTTTGGTGCTAGACCTGGCAGTTCAAGTGATATTAAGAGCGCGTTTTACAGAGCAGCACAATCTCCAGAAGAGACTAAAAAGGCGGTAGAAAAACTATCTAAAGGTAAAATTGAGGTTGAGATTAGTAAATCTTTAGTAATATACAAAATCAAATAAATGAAGTTTATAAAGACATTTGAGGATTGGGAAAACGTTTCACCTGAACTAAAGGCACACATTGATGAGGGTCTAGACTTGACTAATTCATTCTTTCGATTAGGCAGTGAAAAGTATGCTGAACTTTTTGAAGAGGTTAAAGAGTACTGGGACAAGGGTAACGTAATTCTTAAAGGTCCTTCAGGTTGGATGGCTAAAAACCTAGAAGTTGGTAAGGCTGCTATTTATAAACCAAGAGGTAAAGATCCAATTAAAGTAAAGTTGGATTCTCCAGAAAGAGGCGGTAGCCGCAAGTTTATTGTCTATCATAATAGCGGTAGAACAGATAAAGAAGGTAACATCATTGCAACTAAGATCGAATGGGGAGACCCTAAACTAACAATTAAGAACGACGATCCTGGTAGAGCAGCAAGTTTTTGGGCTCGTCATCAATGTGACCTACAAAAGAAAATGGATCCTTCTAAAACAGGATTCTGGGCATGTTATGGTCCAACCCTATTTGGAAAACAATTAGGACTTAAATCAGATCAACCATGGTAACATATGAGGAAATGATTGATATGATAAATGACCAACGTAAACCTTTCACTGAAGAGCGTTACGATGGTTATATCATTAGACATTTCGATCCAAGTTATCCAGAACATCTATATAAATGGCATTGGGACGAGGAGAACAGAACAGTTCAGGTATTAGAGGACTCAGATTGGAGATTTCAATACGATAATGAACTACCAATTCCAATGGTTGCTGGAGTTGATATTAAAATACCAGCAGGTGTTATTCACCGTATTATAAAAGGAACAACTGGTCTAAGTATAAAAATAATCTTAGATTAAAAGGATATATAAATCATAGAAAAAATAAAAACATCATAAAATGAGCAAAAAAATTCTATCATTTGAAGAATACGTTCGCGAGGCGGACCGTTCTGAAGAAATCGAAAAGGACACCGTAGTAATGGGTGAACCACAGGACCTAGAAGATGAGGTTGAAGAATCTCCAGAAGAGGTTGAAATCGCAGAAGAAGAAGCTGAAGAAGAGGCTGAAGACGAAGAATCTGAGGACGAGGAATCTGAGGAAGAGGCTGAAGAAGAGGCTGAAGAAGAGGCTGAAGAAATCGCGAAGGCAGTATCAGAAATGATGGCTGAAATGTACGAAGCAGCATGCAACGAAGCAGTAGCATACGAAAACGATGACTACGATGAGCACACTGTTGAATCTTACATGAAAGAAAACGCTGCATTAGCTGCTTCTCTTGCTACAAAAGCAATGGAAGAAGCATACGAGCAAGTAAAGGAAGAAGAAATGACTGTTGAAACTTACGAAGCAATGTGTGAGTCAATGAAAGAGTCATATGCTAAGAAGATTGACGAGCTAAAAGAGGCTTGGTCTAAGTAATCCATTACATATTAAACTTTTTAAGAGTCGTTCATATAATCTATGAACGACTTTTTTGTGCACTATGCCTAGAATACCAATACATAAGATTTACATGCAAACCGCATACCAGTTCGCTAAACTGAGTTATGCAAAACGTAGAAAGGTTGGATGTGTTATTGTTAAAGACGAACAGGTAGTATCATTTGGTTATAATGGTACACCAATTGGCTTTAATAATCAATGTGAAGAGGAACAGATTCGCTACTATGAAAATCCAGATCATGCTCAAACCCTAATTGATAAGGGATATGAATGTGAAAATGGATGCTGTAGTAAAGAGGTAACCAAACAAGAGGTACTTCATGCTGAATCAAATGCAATTACTAAACTCGCGAAATCAACGATGAGTTCAGCTGGAGCAGACCTTTACACGACAACCGCACCTTGTTTTGATTGTGCTAAGTTAATTATCCAGGCAGGAATCACTAGAGTCTACTATTCTGAGGACTATCGCGATATGAGCGGAGTCGAATTATTAGAAAAGGCAGGAATTGAAGTAGAAGAAGTGATATGCTGGAACGACCTATAAAGGAAATTATCGATGAAGCTCTCGAAGTGGGAGTATTTGGTGCTGACTTCACCTTTCGTAAAGGTCAGCGCGAGACAATAGAAACAATCATTCAAACCTATCAAGAGGACCCTGAAGCAACTGTGGTGATTGACGCACCTACTGGAACTGGTAAGTCAATTATCGCGATGTGGTGTGCTTGGATCTTTAAAGAGATGGGAAAGAGGGGCTATCTTGTCACTTCAGACCTATCCTTACAGGACCAATATGAAAGCGACCTTAAAAAGTTACGCTTAAGATGGCCATCAATTAAAGGCATCGACAATTACGATTGTCATGTTAATGGTCTTAAGTTTTCTCTTGGAGAATGTCGTATGCGAAATATGGGATATGAGCAGGCTCTTGCAAAAATGAAGTGCGCCCAAACCTGTGAGTATATTCAATTACGTAAAAGAGCGATTGACTCTCCAGTATCTGTACTAAACTATGCCTTTTGGCTATTGCAACGTAACTATGTTGCTCCAAAAATGGAAAGTGATGAGCGAGAGGTTCCATTTAAAAAGAGGGACTATGTTTTCTTTGATGAAGCCCATAAAATAGATGAAATCGTACAGAATCATTTTTCTCCCAGGGTAGATAATTTCCTTCCCGAACTTTTAAATAACCAGGCTAAATTCTTAGTAAAGAGTGGGTTAGCTTCTCCAAATATTAGTAGTGCATATCTCAACGATTTGCTTGGAGACCTATTGCACTCTCAAGACCGTGAAGTTCTCTATGCTAAATTGATAGAATTAAAGAAGGTTCTCACAGGATTTAATGCATCAAAGAGTGCAGCTGAGAAGAGTGCACGTCAAATATTTGGAACTTCAGTTGATCGCCAACTTTCCCCAACTTGGAAAACGGCATTTAACCGATTTGACAGAATTAAAGACATTCATTGTAAGATTGAGGACTACATAGACTTGATTAATATAACTGGAATTGATACGATGGTATTTGACCAACGTGACGATGAGGCAAAGTTTATGTGTACTGAAGAGGCTACAATGATTCAAAAGTATCTTCATAAGCAGTCTGGGTTTAAGATATTTATGAGTGCAACAATTGGCGGACCAAGAGAGTTCGCAAGAATTATGGGTATTACCAGCGCTAAATTTGTTAGACTCGATAATGCATTCAATTATGATAAATCTCCAGTAGTTTTTATCAATAAGCATAAGCTCTCGTATCGTGAAAAAGAAACAAGTTTGCCAAAAGTCATAAAACTATTAGACAAAATAATAGAAAAGCATAAAGGGCAACGTGGGATTATTCACACAGGGTCATATGAGTTTACAAAATACATTAAGCAGCATAGTAAGCATACTTTCCGTTTAATGGACTATGATAACTCAAAGGAGAAGAACGATCTTCTTGAGCTATTTAAGCAAAAAGAAGAGGCAGTGTTTATGGGACCTTCACTATTAGAAGGGTTGGATTTAAAAGATGACGTTAGTCGATTCCAAGTCTTCTTTAAGGTACCATATCCAAATCTTGGAGACCCGTTGATTAAAGCGAAGATGAACACAATGCCAAATTGGTATGATTGGAAAACAGGTATAACTATTATGCAAGGAGTTGGAAGAAGTGTTAGAAATGAGGATGATTGGGCAGTGACCTATATCCTGGACGCTTGCTTTCTTTCGTTGATAAATAAACCAGAGTTATTTCCACCATCCTTTGTAGAACGTATAAAAACAATAAAATAATGGGTTTTAATAAATTATATCTACCAGAAATAACCGACTTACAAAAGTCTTTAGATAAAGATGGAAAAGAGAACTTTGAAGGATTTTGGGTACGTCGATATCTAAAAGCTGACGCAGTAATAGGTTCTTCTGAATCGATGGATTTTATCAAGCAATTTATGATAAAACAAGATGAAAAGAATAGTATTGCGCGCAATTGACTTTTCAATTAGAACGCTATTTAAGATTAAAAATAAAATGACAATGAGTACACAAGTACAGACCGAAAACCAAATTTACGTTTGGACCAAAACTGAAAAGGCTGGATCGATCGTTGTGGTTGCTGAGAAACAAAAAGATTCGAAATGGCTCTATTTTGAAGACGGCACCAGAATTAATCCATCTCTAGTTAATGAGTATTTAATGGAGGCGAAAACAATGGACGAGGCAAAAATGCATGCTTCTTCTTTTGGCAATACTCTTGGAATAACTCCAACCAAAACAGGCCCAGTTGAAGACCATTCAAATGAGGTGGTTACTACTACATCAGATGCTATTATTACTCAACCTAAAGAAGAGGTTAAAGAAGAGGTTAATGTGATGATGGAAATGCTCTCTAAAATGAGCAAGAAAAATAAGGCAACTATGCCAGTTGAGGTAAATATTCCATCAACAGTGGTATATGAAATGCTACAGGATCAGATGGATTTAGAGCCATCAGATTTAAACGAACAGATCGGGATGCTGGTAGAAAACCAGATAAATAACCTACAAGAACAATTAAGAGAACAAATTCAATCATTTATTTCTAATTACTATAACAATGAGCACAGAGAACACACAGAATCAGAATGACGCAATTCTTTTTACAAGAAGACAAAGAAGATACATGCTTAAAGAAAGAGGTATTTTAAAGCAGGTTTCTAAACTTTCATTCTTTAATCCAGTTCGTTCTAATCTAAGAACGCAAAACATGGAGAACGGTAGAAAAATGCATTCACAGCATATGGATATCGTAGAGCAAAGAAATGGCGAACTTCTAGAGGCTAAACTTGAAAGTATGAAAAATACTTGGAGAGAAATTGGCTACAATGATGCTGAAATTAATTTACTTGAAGAGGCTTGGTCGCTAACTACAATTAAAGACCCTGAGACCTATCGTGCAGATAAAAAACGCGCACGTCAATTAATGAATGAGGCTAATACTTTAAGAGCTGCTAGAGCATAATGATTACATTAACAATAGAACCAGCCGATAACGGGGTTGTCAAAGTTATCTATGATGACTCCGTTAACGGAGCTGGAGAAGAGTTTGTTTCTCGAAAAGTATATGATTTCGAGAGAGATGAGGAGACCAAAGAATCAGTAGTGGACTTCTTATCAGACGTTGTTCTTGATCTTGGAATTGACGTCGGTAGCGACTTAGATAAATTCAAAGTTGCAATCGTAACTGAAATAGGCGATCCTGCCCAATTCAGTGAAGATGAAATAAAACAAAAAATAAAAGAGTTGAAAGCTGAAATTAAAGAGCTTGAAAATTCTATAAAATAATGACCTTAAAAGTAGCAGGTATTTGGTGTAAAACGAAGTCTGACTTTGATAAGTACATTCGCCAAGAAGAATATGACTTAGTGATCTCTCATAATGAGATCTATAGTCGTCTGCTTAAAAGTGATCCAAGCGATGCTGAACCTTCTGACGTTATTATTTCACTCTATATACAAAAACTTTTTAAAACTATTCCTAAGAAATTCGAAGGTTTAGAAGAGGTTAACATTGCTTTCTTATTTAAGAATCTTGACAGCGAGACGGTCTCAAACTTCAAGAGGTTCATTTCTAGTGAATTTGAAATGGGTGAAATGGATTTAATCATTATTAATAGATGTGATTATCCAAAGAAAGGGGTGTTAAGCCTATTTGATGCTGTAAAGTTTATTGACCATGATTAAGCACAAGCTTTTTGCAAAGGGCGAATATGTACAAGCACTGATCTCAACTACACAACAACCTAACGTTCTTATTCCGGTTAGGGGAATTATCTATGATGTCAAGTTTGATGACATTAATCCACAGTACCAAATTAGAGTCAAGAAATTCTATGACTCAATCTATTTTCTTAAGCAAAACATATTTGGTGGCCGATTCTTTCGTGACTTTGAGGGCCATGATACCAGAATAAATGCTAAAAGAACCAACTATAAAAATACAGAGCAATTAGTAGAAGAACTATTTGACGGAGACAATTGGAAAAAGTATTTAATTGTCGTTGATTCTGTATTTTGTGTTAAGACATTTGAAGAACAACAAATCTTATTTAATAATTTACAGTCCTTTATGATTGAACAAAAGATTAAAGAGATTTATGAAATGTCAACCAGATTACCATACCAACGTGCTTCAGGTGATTTTGCATATGAATCTAAAGGTGAATTCATCACCGCTTTAAAGAAATTCCTGGGTGATCGCATTCCACCTGATGAGGAATGGATTGATAACATGTTCTATAATCCAACTTCTAAGGAAATGGACATGGGAGAATGGAAGTAGTATGATAATAAATAGGATATATAAAGAAAAATAGATCCTATTAATGTCTGAACAAGCACAAGATAATACATCTCTTACTCCAGATTCTTCAAAACTACAGTTTATATCTGAAGAAAACGGCACATTTACGTATAGAGACGTAGAGAGTGGAGCTGATATTACTTCACAATCATTAATTGCTGGAGCAAAAGATAATCCACCAATTACAGGAAATGAGGCCGTTAAATTGGGCTCAACTGTAAAAGATGCATTAAATGCGGATAACCAAGGATTCTATGGTTCTCAGCCCGATATACAATCTAGAAAGTATAGTGTTGGTAAAACAGTTTCAGGTGCTGGAAACAAAAATAACAAGGTAGAAGACTCTGGAAAAACAGTTGACGCAGGTCAAGCAGTTAGATCTAAATTTAACAGATGGTCTCTATTTAAGACTGAGAACATTGCTGGAAAAAGTGGAGCTGGAAATACAAGTAATAAAAAGGAAATGTCAGAGGCTCTGTATGGAGGACCTGATGGACCAATTCAAAACCCAACTGCACGTAACATTGTAAACTTTGCGAAAGGAACTAAAGTTGCAGGTCAAAGTGCTTCAACCAGCTTAGGATATGATTATGATTTAGCCGACTTTGTTCAATGTGAACATTATGGGGCAATCAGTAATAATTACCTACTAACACTAAGAAGATTTCCATACCCGGTACAAGATGATATCATTAGTCCAAAAATCTTTGATAATACTGGAAAGGCAGTAGACGCCCACCAACCGGATTTGGCAAGAGCAGTTACATGGCTTTCACCAGCACTTGGCAATGACCTTAAAGAAATCTTAAAGTTTAAGGTTGGATATGAGTGGAAAGATGTGGAATCACAGTTACAAAATATCACTAAATCAAAAGGGAATCGTGGAGCTCTTGGAGCAAGTATTGATGGTAGTCCTCTTCTTTCAGCAATTGAAGCTGGTTTAAATGGACGATCAGCAGAAGAGTCTCAACTTATTAGAGATAGAGGTGCTGGATTTGACCCAACTTCAGAAACCTATCCAAATAAGGTATTCGGACCATATAATGTAATTAAAAAAGTTTTAGCTAGAGAACAAGGCTTAAAATTTGAACAAGATTTTACACTCACATTCCACTATGACATTAGAGGATACGGAAACACTTCTCCAAAGGCTGCGTTTATGGATACGATGGCTAACCTATTGGCGTTAACTTATAGTAATGCTCCATTCTGGGGAGGTGCTACTCGTTATTTAACTAGCGGTAGCGTTGGAAAACCATTTGGTGATTATAATAAATTAAGGAATGGAGACTATAGCGGCTTCTTAGGAAGTTTAAAAAACCAATTTATGGGAGCTGTAAGCGGGGGTTGGGAAGATCTAAAAAAGGGTTTAGGTAACTCTAAAATACTTGATAATATTGTTGGAGGTGGTTTAATGAAACTATTTAATGGACCCCAAGGTGCAACTCTGGCTGCTGCATTTTTAAGTGGAGATCCAACTGGTAACTGGCACTTAACCGTCGGTAACCCAATGGCACCAATGATGGTAATTGGTAACTTAGCAATGCAAGATGCTCAATTTGAATTTGAAGGTCCTCTTGGATATGAAGATTTCCCAAGTAAACTAAAGGTAACGATTACGCTGAAACCAGGTAGACCAAGAGATAAGGGTGATATTGAGAGCATGTTTAATGCTGGAAGAGGTAGAATGTATTTACAACCTCAACAAGGATCGGCACCTGATGAAGGACTAGTAGATGTATATGGTAAAAAAATAATGTCTGATGCACTACAGCGTAGAGCATCTGATATGAACCACGGATAATAGATATGGATTTAAGAACATTATTAAATAAGATTAGTGATGGCGCTAAAATTATCATGGCCGTACCTTCTACTATTTTTAGTAATAGGGAAGAGGCACTAATTGAAGCTAATCATGTAGTTAGCCGATTTGAAGAGGCTAGACCTGATTTAATTGCGCTAAAATACTATGGTTCTACCGAGGCAACTGATATTATTCTTAAGTATAATAATATTTCAGATCCTTTTTCTATTAGACAAGGAGACACTATTGTTGTACCGTCTCAAGATATTGCACTAGTTAAATTTGAAAGGCCGAAAGAGGTTGAAGAGAATCCAGTTAAACAACAGTTTATCGATACTAAGAGATTGACAACTAAAGACCAGAAAAGGGTTAAAGCCTTACAAAAGAAATATGGTAAAGAAAACCTTTTACCTCCAAATGTTATACCAGTCGGTAAAAAGACGTTTAGATTTGAAAGAGGTAATATTGTGTTTGGAAAACAGGCGCAATCAGATCCAGTCGTTGATGAGATATTAAAAGAGACGGGAAGTCAAGACACTCAAAACTTAAGTTAATACAAATAGATGGATTTATCTAGTAAAATATTAGCCTTAATTGAACCATCAATTGAGCCTGCAAAAATTGAAACACCTTCAAGAAATGAAGAGAGTGGAGAAGAGGATAAAATTACCAAAACGTTTGGTATCGATTCTCCAGTCATTTTCATGAATGGGTATGTTTTTGAAAGGGGTGATGTTGTTAATTTTGACCTAAATAGTTCAGATATTTTACCAATAGCAAATGCTAGAATAGTTGACTCTAAAAATGTTTTTACGGTTGATGCATTTCCAAGAGATGGTGATGTCTTTACTGTTTTTATCAATTCAAAAAATCAAAGTACATTTAAATCTATTCACCTTGATTTTGAAATTACTAATATTTCAGCTGAACCAAAAAGAGCAGGAGATCCTAAAATTATTAATTTAACAGGAAGGGTTAAGATTCCTAAATTATTTGCTGAAAATTGTCAGCATTTTGAAGAAAATAACTCACTAGAACATATTACAAATGTTGCAAAAGAATTAGGACTTGGACTTGCTTCTAATATTGAAGGTACTGATGATTCTCAAGTTAGAATTCAACCATATATAAGTTACATTGATTTTATAAAAAATATTGTAACATCTTCATATATTAATGACGATTCTTTTCAGACACATTTTATTGACTACTATTATTATTTAAACTTTGTTAATGTCAATTCAATTTTTAATTCTGAAAATCCACCACTTGATAGTTTTGAAGAGTCCCTTGCGTCAATGAATGTTTCATTAGGCGAAGAATCTTTTGCAGGTGATAATATTGACTCAACATCAACTCGATTATTTTTAACTAATAAAGTTGATTTTAAACCAACAAATCAATATATTAATAAGTTTGAAATTATCAATACTTCACAGACAGTAACTGAAACATTCGGACACTATAGAGACGTTCAAGTATATGATGACAATTCAGATGAAAAACTTGATGAATTTGAGGTAAGTTCATTAACTCAAGACCCTTCAAGATTACTTGACATTCAAGAGCCATTGCGTGGAAATAGAGAAAGTGAAGAATATACATCACTTAGAAAACACAAGTACATGGGTCGTCAAGATGTTGGTGAAGAGGGAATCGGTAATTCTCATCCTAACTATGTGTTTGCACAGTTAAACAATAGCATGAACCTTGGAGATACCCAGAGAATGAAAATGGTTGTTACATTAGAATCATTTAATCCTTCACTGTATAGATTCCAAAAGATTCCAGTTCTACTGTATCATGTAAGTACTGAAACTATTAAACCGGCACTAGAACTAGAGAAAGAAAAAGAGAAACAAGGGTTTACTGATTCGGCAATTGATGTTCCAAAGGGTGAAGACAATCCTGATCAGGCACTCGATCAATTTGCATCTGGTTACTATGTTGTAGAATCTATCGAATTAATTTATAAAAAGAAACTTGGTAAATTCTACCAGCGAGTTACTCTACTTAGAAGAGATTGGCCAGCAAGATTAAATGCGGTTAAAGGGAATAAATAATTAAACTATGCAAGATTTCAAGACCACATTAGACTTTAGAAAGGGCTTTCGCTACAATAAACTAGCGGAGGATCCTACGTACTTGACGTTTTTCTTCATGTTTGATTATTACAGCGAAGAGTCTCCCCTATTTAATGGAGAAGCTGTTAGTTATTTAAAGAATGTAGTTAAAGATACGGAAAGGGCTACTGCTCTTGAAAACTTCATAAAGATTTTACAGAGAGTAAATTCTGAATTGCCTTGGTTTTGGCAAAGTGTTACTGGTGTAGAAACCGTCCAGCAATATGGAAATTTAGAGGAACCTTGGAGAGGTGCTGATAAACCAGCAATTGAAATAAGTTGCTTAGAAACTGTCGAATTGACTGTTTCCGGTATGATTGACCTATATAAAAGAGCAGCATATGATTTTGAGAGATGGGTTGAAGTTATTCCAAAGAATTTAAGACGCTTTAGAATGTGGGTTTGGGTTTCAGAAGTTAGAGATTTTTCTAGATCTTCTGCGTCAAAGGCATTTAGTGCGCTTCAACAGGCCGGAGGTAATAATGTGGTTAGCAATGATAATAGTGTTAAGAGTGCAAAACCATTCTTTCAAATTGAATTAGCACATTGTACATGGGATATTGATTCGACCAGCAATATATTTGCAGATCTTTCAAGAAGTCCTGGAGAAGTATCTACACCTACTATTAAAATATTTTACGAAAGAGCTAAGCACAATGGAGAATATGGAAACAATTCTTTACCAAATGCAAATAGAACTCTTGGGGAAATGCTTGGTGAAGTTGCACGAGAAAAACTAGATAGAATTGCAAGCGGTGTAATTGATAGAACGACTGAAAGTTTACAGGCAAGAGCACTCCTTGGAAATGTACATGGTCTTAACTTAGCATCAACGATTCAAGATGCCTTTAGCGCTGGATCAGTAAATGGTATTGCTAACATCTTAA
>Ga0181576_10001831_pt1 | contig 16137 bp, 9 predicted proteins | sample 101ome_22_FD_132464 | JGI IMG/M metagenome (GOLD analysis project Ga0181576, IMG submission 132464) | Coastal salt marsh microbial communities from the Groves Creek Marsh, Skidaway Island, Georgia - 101412BT metaG (megahit assembly) | ecosystem: Environmental > Aquatic > Marine > Intertidal zone... | reverse complement strand
TCCCGCGAGGACGGCGTCGACGCCCTGACGCGTCGTCATCGGTCGACGCGCGCGGAAGTGACCGAACGGTTCGCGAGTCGCCCGCGCGCGTCGCATCGACGTGCATGGCTTCTCGCGTCGGCGCGCGGCCGAGGGTGGTCCACGGCGCGCGTCTCGACGCGACGGCGCGACGACGACGTCCGTCGACGCATCCTCCGACGCGCGACGCGACTCGACGCGCGCGATGGACGTCGACGGGCGTCGTTGAAGACGTCCCGAGACGACCGCGTGAGCCGAGCGATAAACTCATCAACGACGACCTCGGGCCGGTGATGACGAACGATCGAACGTTCGGGACGTACGACATCGCCGCGCTGTGGATCGGGTTGGTGGTGTGCGTGCCCGCGTGGACGCTGGCGTCGTCGGTGGTGGCTATGGGATTTTCGACGCGGCAGGCGTTGGCGAGCGTGTGCGTCGGAAATGCGCTGGTGCTCGCGCCGATGGCGGCGAACGGGTACGCCGGAACGAAATATGGAGTGGGATATCCGGTGCTGTGTCGAAGCGCGTTCGGGATCAGGGGCGCGAACGTGGCGACGATGGCGCGCGGATTCGTCGGCACCGGATGGTTCGGTATACAGACGGCGTACGGCGGCAAGGCGCTGGCGACCATCGTTCGGTCGTTCACGTCGAGCGGATCTGCGACGGCGGTGAATGAAGGCGCTTGGCGGACGATCGAGTGGTTGGGGTTGAGCGCGCCGGAGTTGGCGTGTTACCTGGCATTTTTAGCGGCGCAGTTGTGCGTCATTTATAACGGCATCGAGAGCATACGGAGAGTGGAGGAATACGCCGCGCCGTTGCTCATCGCGCTGACGCTGGCGCTCTTCGCGTGGGCGCTGTGCGCGGCGGGTGGGTTCGGGCCGATGTTGAGCGCACCGAGCGCGTTCGCGGCGGGCGGTGCGCGCGAGGGCGAATCGTTTCTACGCGCGGTTTTTCCGGTGGTCACCGCCACCGTGGGATTTTGGTCGACGCTCTCGCTGAACATTTCAGATTTCACGCGCTACGCCAAGTCACAGCGCGCGCAGATGATGGGTCAGGCGATCGGTCTACCGTTTTTCATGGCGGCGTTTTCCTTTGTCGCGCTCGCGGTGACGAGTTGTTCGGCGGTGATTTTCGGCGCGGCAGTGAGCGATCCCATCGCGTTATTATCTCGCATGAATAGCGGTCCCTTGATCACGGTGATCGCCATGTCCGGACTCATCATCGCCACCCTCTCCACGAACATCGCCGCCAACGTCGTTGCTCCCGCCAACGCGCTCTTGAACGCGTTCCCGAAGAAAATTTCCTTCAGAAGGGCTGGTTTTGTCACCGCCGCGCTCGGCACGGCGGTGATGCCCTGGAAACTCGTGTCCGGCGACGGATACATCTTCGTCTGGCTCATCGGATACGCCGCACTTCTCGGGCCGGTCGCCGGAATCATGATTGCCGATTTCTTCTTCATCCGAAAGCGTCGATTGGACGTCGACGCGTTGTACAGTATGGAGCGCGATTCGAGCTATTGGTACGCCAACGGTTTCAATGTTCGCGCCCTCATCGCTTTCGCCGTCGGCTCCGGCGCGTGCGTCCCCGGATTCCTCGTCGCCGTCGGCCTTGCGTCGTCGTGCGCGCCCGCGTTCGCCGCAATCTACGACAACGCGTGGTTCGTGAGTTTCTTCCTCGGCGGCGGTTTACACCTCGCGCTCGACAAACTCTTCCCGTCTCGCGCGTCGTCGTGACGCCGAGGCGTCGCCACGATCTCGCGCATCATCGATATCATATCATTCATTACACAGTGTACAATACATATCGCAACCGCACGAGCGAACGCGTCGTCATCACGCCCGTCATCGTCCCGTGCCTTCGTCCTCGTCCTCGTCTTCCTCTCTCAACATCCTCGCCCACGACGAAAACGCCTCCTCGTCGTCGTCGTCGTCCTCGACCTCGTCCTCGTCCTCGTCCTCGCCCGCGACGCCCGCGTCCTCCACACCACCACCCCTCGCGTCGCCGTCGTCCCTCGCACTCTCCGTCGCCGTCGACACCGCCTCCTTGATGCGTTTCGCGCGTCGCCGTCGCCGTCGGCCCGCGCTTCCTCGTCGATCTCGCTCGAAATCATACGTCAACCTGTGTTCTCGCACCGACCGCACGCGCGTCTTCGCGAACGCGCGAGAACCATCGTTGCCGTCACCGTCGTCGTCCATCGCGCGCGGTCGCGTCGCCGGCGCCGGCGCCTCCGGGTCGCGCACCGCGGTGGAGAGTTTCGCGTTCAACATCCTCGTCGCCCCATCGAGCGCGGACGCGGACGCCGCGAGGACGACGCCGAGGGCGCCGATCCCGAGGGCGCGTCGAACGCGCGGTCGACGCATCGCGTCCGACGCGCGAGACGTCGCCTTGGCGTCCGTGGACGCGGGCGTCGCGGACATGGTGATTCACGACGCGAGGCGACGAGTGCCGCATTGCGAGGCCGCCGACGCCGACGCCGTCGACGACGCGCCCGCGCCGGCGCGCGGCATGTTCTCGAGACGCGACGGTTCGCCCTCGGCGTCGTCGTCGTCGTCGAGACCGAACGCGAGACGCCGGTCGAGCGGTGGGCTCTTCGCCGCGCGGGTGGAGGATGGATTGGTCGTCATCGCGTACGACGACGCCGTGACGCCGACGCGCGATGAGGGCGCGCTGCACGAGAAAGTCATCGCGCAGTATCCAAATGCGGACGCGCCGCGCGCGCCGGACGCGGACGCGTTGAGCGAGTTTGTGGGTTTTGCGAGCGCGGCGGCGACCATCGCCGGCGCGTTCGGCGACGACGACGGCGGGGACGTCGACGACCGGAAACACGGGAATGGACGCGGGAGTGCGACGACGACGTTGAGAGATTTTTGTGTGACGCGTTTGACGCGGGGGCGGTGCGTGAGCGCGCGCGTGGTGGGAACGACGATCACGTGCGCGGCGAGAGCGAGCGAGACGCGCGCGCCTCGATGGAAGTACTCGGACGAAGATTTAAAGGCGATGTTGGCGCGCGTGGTGGCGACGTACGAGACGTGCGTCTCGAGTGAGGGTAAAGGCGAGACGATGGATCGAATCGCGGTGCGGGAGGCGTGGACGCGGGCGTTAGAGACGGCGGAGGAGGCGTTGCGTGCGTCGGCGGAGACGACGGCGAGCGAAGACGCGACGGGCGAACGGACGCGGCGAGGATTTGAAAAGTATCCCACGTTTCACGGCACCGAGCGCGTGGGAGATGCGTTGGACGTCCTGTCGTTGACGTCATCCAAGAAAAGCGGCGCGATGGACGCCAGGACGGCGTCGACGTTGGGACTGTTGCGGCGAGACGTCTCGGCGGGCGGCGACGGCGACGACGTCAAGCACGCGTACGTCAAGCCCGGTCACGACGCGTGGGTGTGCGTGAGCGCGAGTAAGGACGAACGGGCGTACGTCGTCGTGGAGAACACGAAAGACACGCTCCTTCGCGCGGTTCGAGACGCCTCCGAGTTCGGCGAGGACGCGTTCGGGAACGCGGGCAAGGGTGGATTGTTTTCTCGCGGCGGCGGCGCCAAGTTTTTCGCCGACACCGACGAATAGGTATACATATGTGCGAGCGGCACGAGTAAATGTTGTTGTAAAAGTACACGCGAGCGAGCGACGTTACTAATCATCTAAGGTCCAAAGGTGAATCGCTCCCTGACGAGGGCGACGACGTCGCGGAGTCTTCGCACAAACTCAGCCGGATTACGTTCGTACGTGTCGTCGTGCCCGGCGCCGTGAATCCAATACGGCTCGAGAACGGCGTCGTCGCGTTTCGCGTTCTTCCGAACGAGTTCCCAGAGCGCCGCACCGTGCGACGCGGGAACGACGTCGTCCCTGTCGCCGTGAATCAATAAAATCGGACACTTGATGTTTTTCACGATTTGATAATTCTTGTACACGTCCATGCGCTTGAACACCTTGGCCGGCGTGCACCACGCGTTTTCCGCGCTCACCACGCTCAGCGCGCTCAGGAGCGGGGAGACGAGCACGACGGCGCCGAAACTTTCGCCGAATTGCTGCTCGCTCTTGCTCGCCAGGTGGCACGTCGGCCCGCTTCCGATGGATTGTCCCAAAAGAATAATCTCCCTTCGTCGCAGTGCGTACGTTCGCATCACCGCCTCCACAACCGCCTCCACGTCCGCGTACGTGTCCGCCACGCTTGGCTCGCCTCGACTCTCACCGTACCCCGAGTAATCGTACGTCACCACTCGACACTGCAAATGTTGCGACAGTTTCCTCGCAAACGGCGCAATCTCACCCGCATCCACCGCGTTCCCGTGCGAATACACCACCGTTATGTCCGCCCCACACCGCGCGTCGTCCGCATCGGCGCCCGATATCCTCGTCGCCGGCGGTTCACACGCCATGTACACCACCTCGTTGCCTCTCGCCGTCGTCGCCGCGTCGACGCGAAACTCATCCAACACTCTCTGAAACGCCTTTGCGTGCGTCTCCGGCACGTGCGCCGCGTTCGCCACCGCGCGAAATCGTCCAGAACTCGCGCCAAAGTCATCTCGCGCGTTCGTCGACGCCGTTCGCGCGTCGTGCGCGTCCGTAATCGGTGCGTTCGCGTCGCGCTCGACCAGGGCGTAACTGGATGGCTCGGGCGGGAAAAACGCGAGTTCGCGCGCCAGGCGCTCGCTCGAGCACCGTTTCGCGCAAAACGCGGCACCTATGAGCGTCGTCGCCGCGCACTGCGACGGCATGGACGCGGAGACGCGGCGCGGATCGACGCGGCGCGGATTGACGCGGCGAACTCGGAAGTTTTTGCCGATGAGGGGGACTTCCGACGAGTCATGATTGGTCGAATATGTCAGACGCTCTTCAAAAGTTCGGCCCCGAGTTCGTCGGGCGGCAGTCGACCGCGCGCGAAGACCGACGCGCGCGTCGTCGATCGAGCGAACGCTTGCGACACCGTCTCCCCGCGCGTCGACCGTCTCCCCGCGCGACGACCGACGGACGCGCGCGCGCGCACCCGCGCGGGCCCATCGTCTGAGGTTTTGGCGGCCGACGATCGCGATCGAACGCGTTCGGGACGCGCGCGCGCACAGACAGCTCCGCGAGACGATCGACCGATGCGGGCGACCGGCGAGTCGCCGTCCGTGGCGCCCGTGACGTCGACGTCGACGATGACGGCGCACTCGCCGGCGGAGAGCATGTTTTACGCGCACATGGCGTCGGGGGCGCTGGCGGGGGCGGTGGAGCACACAGCGATGTTTCCGGTGGATACCATCAAGACGCGGTTGCAAGTGGCGGCGGGAGGGGGTGGATCGTACGTAAACGCGATGCGGAGCGTCGTGCGCGGTGGGTCGGGGGTGTCGCAGGCGGTGGCGAGCGTGCGGGGATTGTATCGAGGCGTGAGCGCGGCGGGCTTGGGCGCGGGACCGGCGCACGCGGTGTACTTTGCGACGTACGAGAAGTGTAAGGTGGCGTTCGGAGGAGGGAATGTGAACGAACACGCGCCCTTGGCGCATGCGATGGCGGGCGTGTGCGCGACAGTGTTGGCGGATGGGTTTCAGAATCCCGTGGACACGGTGAAGCAACGGTTGCAGATGCAGGATTCGCCGTACAAGGGGGCGCTCGACTGCGTGGCGAAGACGTTTAGGAACGAGGGCGTGCGAGCGTTTTATAGAAGTTATCCCACGACGTTGGCGATGAACGTGCCATTTACGGCGATTCATTTCTCTGCGTACGAGAGCGCCAAGACGGCGCTCTTCAAGGCGAGCGAGGCGGAGAAGGAGGGCTTCGCCGTGCAGTTCGCCGCCGGAGGCATCGCCGGGGGATTGGCGGCGGCCGCGACGACGCCCATGGACGTCATCAAGACTCGAATGCAAACGCAGTGCGTCTTGCTCGATTGCGACGTCGCCAAGACGGTGGAGACGACGTACAACAGCGTGTGCACGGCGCGAGGCGCGCCGAAAATTTGCCCGCAAGAGCTCGCCGCCCAACGCGCGCGCGCCGAGTCGATGCAATCCGCCAGCGCGCTCTCCGTCGCTCGCGCCATCGTTCGCGAGGAAGGGCTCATGGCGCTCGCCTCTGGCATGGGCGCGCGCGTCCTCTTCCACATTCCTGCCGCCGCCATCTGCTGGACGACGTACGAAGCCGCCAAGCGAACCTTCGGCTGCGACGACGATGACGACGGTTTCAGCCACCACCACTAATTCCACCCTTGGAATTCTTTAGCCGCAGCATCATTCAATCGATTCAATTTCTTTCGATACCACTCGCTCACCCTCCTTCGCGCCGATCGCGACGACGCCGTCCGACCCATCGCCGTTTCTGAAAAAGTGGCTAAAAGGGACCCTTCGTGTTCCAGTCGTGACGTCGACACGTCATTCGTTGCCGCCGCGACGCCCACCGACCGCTCGTGGGCGCTCGCGACGCGGAACGATGCGAAGAATCGCGCGCGCCGCGCTCTCTCGCGCGCAAACGTCGACGACGAGCGCGCGCGTCGACGCCACGGCGTTGAACGCGCGCGGTGTCCAATGGCGCGCGAAAGATTGGTCGACGCAAGATTTAGACGACGACGACGCGCCGGAGAAACCGCCGGCGTTTGAGAAACCGAAACCGAAGCGTGCGGTGCGCACGTCGGCGCCTCCGGGACACGAAGCGCGCGCGACGAGCGCGGGACCGGCGAGCGGGAACGCGAACACGGTGCCAGAGACGAATGAGCGCGCGCTCAACTCGCAGGCGCACCTGGCGCGTATGATGCGAGACGGGAGCTCGTTCGTCGAACACGGCGTCGGAGGGTTGGATAAGGAGTTTGCAAACATTTTCCGTCGCGTGTTCGCGTCGAGAATGGTGGATGCGAACATCGCAAGACGGCTGAATCTGCAACACGTGCGAGGCGTGTTGCTCTACGGACCGCCGGGGACGGGGAAGACGCTCGTGGCGAGACAGCTCGGGAACATGTTGAACGCGCACAAGCCTAAAATCGTCAACGGTCCGGAGATTTTGCAAAAGTTTGTCGGACAGAGCGAGGAGAACGTGCGAGCGTTGTTTGAAGACGCCGAGCGAGAGAACAAGTTGCGAGGCGACAAGAGTAAGCTGCACATCATCGTTTTCGACGAGATCGACGCGGTGATGAAAGCGAGAGGGAGCGGTGGCGAGACGGCGAGCGTCGTGCACGACAACGTCGTCAACCAGTTGCTCACGAAACTGGACGGCATGCACGCGCTCAACAACATTTTAATTGTCGGCATCACCAACCGAAAAGACTTGCTTGATCCCGCGTTGCTGCGTCCGGGTCGATTGGAACTTCAAGTCGAAGTCGGGCTTCCGGACGCCACCGGCCGGGCGCAAATTTTAAAGATTCACACCGATTCCATGGCCTCCGAGGGCTTACTCGGGCAGTGCGTCAAATTGGACGAGTTGGCCAAGCACACGGTGAATTACAGCGGCGCCGAGTTGAAGGGTCTCGTCACCGCCGCCACGTCGTATTCGCTCACGAGACACATAAAAAAGAGCGCCGATTTCGCCGAAGAAGAGGCTGAGAGCGCGGAAGCGCCCGTGATTCTCATGGAAGATTTCATGAAGGCGCTCGAAGAAGTGCCGCCGGCGATGGGCGCCGACGCGGCGACGCTCGAGGCGATGCGACCGGATGGATACTTCCCGCTCGACCCGTCGTCCGAGCATGGCGTCGCCGAACGACAACTTCGAACCTTTGTCAAGGCTCTGCGCGACGGCGCGACCGATCACATGACGTGTTTGGTCACCGGTCCAACGGGTTCCGGGAAGACGGCGCTCGCGGCGACGGCGGCGTTGGAGAGCGACTACCCCTACGTCAAGGTGGTGAAGCCAGACACCGTCATCGCGAGCGCGCCCGCTGGTTCGGGCACGATCGACGACATCCTCACGTCCGCGCTCAAGGCGTCGTTTGACGACGCCCTGAAATCTACGCTGAGTTGTTTAGTCGTCGACGCCGTCGAGACGCTCGTCGGCGTCGCGCCCGGCGATTTCGGCGGCGACTCCGTCGATGTCGCCCATCCAAAGGCACTCGCGACGCTCACCGCGCTGTTACAGCGCAAACCGCCGCCCGGTCGCCACCTCTTGGTCGTCCTGACGTCCTCGTCCCCCGAGACGCTCAAACGTCTCGGTCTCGGCGCCGGCGGCGTCGTCGACGCCTCGGTGCGCGTCCCCGAGCTCACCCTCGCGCAAGCCGCCGACGTCTTACGCGCCACCGGCGCCTTCAAAGACGCCCACGCCGCCACACGCGCCGTGGACGCCTTGGATCGGACGTCCGTGCCCATCAAACCGCTCCTCGCCACCGCGCGTCTCGCGCGCGCGACGTCTTCCGACGTCGCCGAGCGCGGCGTCGACGACGACGACGCGTGGCGTCGATGCGCCGAACGCGCCGAACTCGTTCGCGCCGCGTGATTGTTTGTTTTACAGTGTGTGTTTATTCTTTAGCGCGTGTAGTTATTCTTTACGTAGGCGACGCCGTTCGTCGTACGAGTCCGCTCTTGGCAAACCGTCCCGACGAAGACGTCTCGACACAATCTCAACGTCACACGCGCGCGCGCACGGCCGCATGCGTCCCCGACCGCGCGCGGGAGACGCGCGAACGCACGGCGTCGTCCTCATCCTCGCCCTCGTCGTCGCCCTCGCGTCTCGCGCGTCGGCGTCGTACGATGACGACGACGCGTGGATGCCGATGTTTTTCGACGCGCGCGCGCTGACGCCCGCCCGACTCGCCGCGTCCGCGCACAACGCGCTCCACAGGATCGACCACCGTCGTCTGCGCGCGAACGAATCGCTCGATCCGTCGTTCACGGTGACGACGAGCGCGGGAGTCGCGCGCGCGGGGGAGGAGACGACGGTGACGGTTTCGACGACGACGGTTTCGACGCCCAACGCGACGGCGTCGCGACACCACTGGATCGCGGCGTATTCACCGGCGAACGCGGACGTGACGAAGACGGCACCGGTAAAATATGCGGTATTGAATAGGGTGTCGAACGGGACGTACGAGACGACGGGTGAGGCGAGCGTGCGGTTTCGATTGACGACGAGACGCGCGACGACGTACGATTTCGTGCTCTTCGCGTCGGCGACGGACGCGCTCGGCGAGCGCTCGGCGGAGGATGGATTGAACGATGCGGTGGTGATCGCGAGGAGCGAGCCGGTGATGATCGAGGGGGCGATGGCGCCGGTGTGGCCGCGGGTGACGCTACCGCCGGCGTGGGGTGGATCGACGACGAGTAACGGCGCGTCGGCGCGCGTCGCGTGGCAGTCGGGACGAAACGCGAGTCACGGGGCGACGCTGGCGTATAGAGTGAAAGGGTCGAAGACGCGCGACGGTGCGGACGCGCCGTTCACGCGGGTGCCGGCGTCGACGGTGACGTACGAGGCGAAAGATTTGTGCGCCGAGCCGGCGAACGGATTCGGGTATAGACATCCGGGGTACGTGCACTCGGCGGATATCGCCAACGTCGACGCGGGCGACGTCGTGGAGTATCGCGTCGCGGACGCGCACGACGAGAGCGACTTGTACGAGATGGTGATGCCGCCCGCGGAGGGGGTGAACGCGAAGACGACGTTGGCGCTCTTCGCGGACATGGGCAGAGGTTCGGACGACGACGCCGAGACGTGGCGCGCGTACGGTAGACCGGCGCTGAACGTCTCCGCGGCGCTGGCGGCGGACGCGCGACGAGGGGAGATGGACGCCGTGTTCTTGTTTGGCGATTTATCGTACGCCACGGGTTACGCGTCGGTGTGGGACGACTGGTCGGCGCTCATCGAACCGTGGGCGTCTCGCGTGCCGTTCGTCAGCAACATGGGGAACCACGAGATGGATTCGCCAAAGTCGTCGTGGCCGAGCGACCGCGTCGCCGATGTGTACGGCGGAAACGACAGCGGCGGCGAGTGCGGCGTGCCCGCGACGCGTTTGTATCCGACGCCTCGCGCCGGTCCCGACGCGGATTGGTTCGCCGTGACGTTTGGATCGATTCGAGTCGTCAGCATGAACACCGAGGTCGATTTCTCGCCTTCGTCGCCGCAAGGCGCGTGGCTCGAGCGCGAACTCTCCGCCGTCGATCGCTCGAAGACGCCGTGGGTCATCTTGGGAGGACATCGTCCGGGCGTCATCGATAGCACCGACGGACCGGACGCTCGCGAGACGGCGCCCGGCATGAAAAATCCGAGCGATTTATCCGTCATGGACGAGTTACAGCGAGACGTGTGGCCGCTCTTGGTCGAGCACGGCGTCGACTTGGCGTTTTGGGGGCACAATCACGTTTATCAACGCTCGTGCGCGTGGCGCGCCATCGGACAAGGTTCGTTTAACGCCTCGGATGGGTGCGTTTCGTACAGCCAACGGGGCGATGACGGCGTGGCGACGTACGTCGACCCCACGGCGCCCGTGAGCGTCGTCGTCGGCACGGGCGGGGCGAAACACACCAAGAACGGTTTGGGACAACCGTTCGTGGAGAAGGCGTTTCACGAGTTTGGGTACGTTCGGCTCACGGCCGTCGACGCGACGACACTGCGCGCGACGTACAGAGAGGCGGGATCTGGCGAGAATGGAAACATCTTGGACGAGTTCGTCATCGTCAAGACGCGTCCGATCACCGACTCTGACGCATCCGTCGTCGAGCGACTCGAGAAGGCGTTGGTGTCCGCGCGCACGTGGCGCGACACGACGTACGTCATGGCCTCGTTCGTCGTCGCCACCGTCGTCATCGGGACGTGGGTCGTCATACGACGCGACGGTCCGTACAGCGTGACCCGTAACGCCGACGGTTTCGTCCGAATCGTCGAGTTTGATGACGTCGCGCGAGGCGACGAGCCGGCGTGAATTCTCTCGTCTCGCATCTCGCATTCTTTCCCTTCACTCACTCATTCATTCATGTTGTAACAATGCACAAAAAGAGAAACGCAAAACCACGAGAGACGCGCGCGCGCGCGCGATGGACGCGTCAATCGATCGCTTTAAAACTGAAACATTACACCTCGCGCTACATACGTACGTCGCCTGTATTTAAAACTTACCCAAACCCGCGTCCGTGGACAAGATTCGCGCCAAGAATTGGAGCACCATAAACCCGAGAATCGGCGTGAAATCAATCTGTCCCATGATGGGCGGCAAGAGATTTCTGAACAGGTTCAGGTACGGATCCGTCACCTGTCGAAGCATGGTCCACGGTTGACGCATCCAGTTGACGTTGGGAAACCACGTCAAGAGCACGCGAACGAAGAGCAAAAGCAGGTACAACTTGATGAAACTCGCGACGGATTGCGTCACCAAACCAACCATTTTTCTGTCAACCATCGTCACCGCGGCGAGCGTGAACACGGGCGCGGCGACGGACGCTCTCGCCAGCGCCGTCGGCGACGACGCCTTCGTCATCTCCGCGCCGAGCGCGCGCTGACGCGCCCACGCCGCGCGCACCGCCACCAACGCGCGGTTCAACGCCACCGGGTCACACGAACCGGTCGTCGTGGAGGACGCGCGCGACGCGTCCTCGTCGTTCGGCATCACCGCCGCGACGCGCGTCGTCGTCGTCGCGGTGCGTCGCGTGAGGGTTTCACCGGTCGCGCGTCGTCCCGAATGGACGCGTCGCGTCGCGCGCGGCGCGACGACGGCGTTCACGGAGAGCGCCATGGTTCGGTCGGGAGGGTGACGTCGTCGTCGTCCGGCGAACGACCGCGGTCTGACGCGCGCGCGAGACGCGCGCGCGGGCTGGAACGCGCTGGAACGTCCCTTGTGTCGAGCAACCTTAAACGACGAGTCATGAACCTCGAAAGAGTCCCCTGTCCCCCCAGACAGCGTGCCCCACAATTTCGGATAGCCCCGCCGTCGGCGTCACACGCGCGCGCGCCCGGCGACCATGCACGCATCCGCGGTCGCGTCGGCGACGCGCACGACGCACACGACGCGTACGACGCACGCGACGCGCGCGAACGCGCGACGCGCGTCTCGTGGTGTCGCGATGACGCGCGCGGCGGCGACGGAGGGCGTCACCCATCACCTGGACGAGGACGAGCGCGTCACGATTCGACGACGACCGCCGAACGGGCCGTCCAAGCACGAGCTCGGCGTCGGACAGTTTGAGTTCGTCATCGAGGAGGTGAACCGAGAGGGCGCGCGCGTGGAGAACGCGGAGAATAAGCCGAAGAATATCTTGGAGGAGATCGTGTGGTATAAAGACGTCGAGCTCAGGGAGAGAAAGGAAAAGTTTCCGTTGCAGTTGGTGCGAACGGCGCTCGTGAACGCGCCGCCGGCGCGTGATTTTGTGCAAGCGCTCAAGGATCAGTTGGCGGAGACGAAACAGCCGGGATTGATCGCGGAGGTGAAGAAGGCGTCGCCGTCCAAGGGGGTGATTCAGCCCAACTTTGACCCGGTGAAGATCGCCAAGGCGTACGAAGCGGGTGGTGCGGCGTGCCTGAGCGTGCTGACGGATGAAAAGTTCTTCCAGGGTGGGTTTGAAAACTTGCAATACATTCGCGAGGCTGGAGTGACGTGTCCGTTGTTGTGCAAGGAATTCATCGTCGACGCGTACCAAATTTATTTGGCGCGCAAGTACGGCGCGGACGCCATCCTCTTGATCGCGGCCGTTTTGCCGAACCAAGACTTGGAGTACTTCATCAAGATTGCGCACTCTTTGAACATGAAGTGCTTGATCGAGGTGCACACGTACGGGGAGATGAAGCGCGTGTTGGATGGCAACTTCCCCATTGATTTGCTCGGCATCAACAACCGCGACTTGGGCACGTTTGAGGTGAGCCTGAACGTCACCACGGATCTCATGAACGGTCCGCTCGGCGAAGAAGTGAAGCGACGCGGCATCACCATGGTTGGCGAGTCCGGCATCTTCACCATCGACGACGTCAACGTGCTTCAAGACTGCGGCGTCGGCGCCCTCCTCGTCGGCGAGTCCCTCGTCAAGCAGGACACCCCGGACGTCGGCATTAAAAAGTTGTTCGGTCGCCCGATTTAACACGTTGTAATCGATGCTCATCATGAAATTGCACGCGCTGCTACGTTTAAAAAACTAGATTGGTCTACGGATCATCATCCCCACACGTCGTCTTCCGGATACGCGTTGCCGCTCGGCGGCGGCGCCTGGTGCCACCCCGGCGGCGGCGGCACGACCCCGCCCGGACCGCCGGTGTATCCCTCGTGGTATCCAGCGATGGGTCTCGGCACGTACGCGCCGTGTGGATGGTGATGCGGCGGCGGATGGTGGCCGTGCGGCGGCGGATGGTGGCCGTGCGGCGGCGGATGGTGGCCGTGCGGCGGCGGATGGTGGCCGTGCGGCGGCGGATGGTGGCCGTGCGGCGGCGGATGGTGCGGGAGTTGGTGCGGCTGCACGTGCAGGTACGTCACGGGCGCCGACGCCTGCGGGTACGGTTGCGGCTGCACGTGCTGCTGCTGCATGTGTTGCTGCATCTGCTGTTGCATCTCTTCGCGCCGTCTCTGTGTCTTCGGATTCACGCCGAGAAACCGTCCTCCATTCGTCACCGCGGGCGCCGCCGGCGCCGTCTGCGCCGCCGGCGCCCCCGCCGTTCTCGACGTCTGCGACGGCGTAAACGTCAAGATGACATTCAACAGACCCGCCTGTCTTCCCTTGACGTCCATCACCATCACCTCCACATCATCATACTCATCCTTAAACACCTTATCCAACTCCACCACGCAACTTCCGATGCACTTATCGCTCGTGAGCGTGTTAGAATTCCAAATGCGCACGTGCAACTCGCGTTCCCCGCGTTGAATGGGAAACGTAAACCTCTCGTTCCACGTCGGCGCCGTGCCTCCGTCTCGGCACACCTTGGTTCGAAACTGCGCGTGTTCACCGCACTTGAGCACCACGTACGGGTCCTGTTTGCCGAACGTCTGCGTGTCCGCGAGTCGGATCGCGCTCAAGACTACGCGTTCCCATCGTAATTCGCCACGCGGCGATTTCATCAATCCGTGTCGTCAGTCATTCGTCGACGATTCACCGTCGCGCGCGTCGAATCACGCGTCGAATCACGCATTCGCGTTCGTGTTCGCGTCGCGTCGTCCCTCTCGCGTCGCGCGTACCGTTCACCTCGAGTTTCCCGCGCGTCATTCGTCGCGGGGGAACGCGTCGTCGTCGTGTGGCGACGGAACGGCTGGGCCCAGGCGCGGCGTCGACTCGTCGCGCGTCTACGAAATCGAGTCGATCGAGGGGTGATGCGGGGAACGGTGCGACGTGCGTGCGATGCGCGCGCTAGTGATGTCTCTCTGTGTGTGTGTTGCAACGGAGGGCGGTCGACCGATCGATCGGTGGGCGCTCAGACGCCGCCGCCGAGCGCGGCGAGCGAGGCGAGAAAGCGCTCGCTCGCGCACAGAGACGTCGATCCGTAGGTGATGGAACGGACGTGTGTGCGCTCGCGCGCCTTTAATTCCTCGAGGGATTGGTACTCGAGGTAATTTCCGCCGCCTATGACGAAACATATGCCGTCGTGGAAGGCGGGATCGCCCTCGCGAGGGGCGCGCGCGGCGCCGTGCGGAGATTTTGGGTCGAGGTAGGCGTACTCGGACGACTCGGGTCCGGGTTGGTTGGCCATGAGGGTTTCGACGGCGACGGCGATGGGGAGGACGCGCTCGCCGCTGAGTAAATTCTTCACGCCCTTGGTGATGGTGTTGATGCTCTGACCGTAGAGCTTATCGGCCCACTCTAGGATGTTGCCCTGGCTCGAGTCGGCGCGGCGGTGACCTACGCCGTCCGCCGACGCGTTCTTCGCCAGACTCGCGTTGAGGGCCATCATGCGTTTGATGTACGACAGCGCCGAAGTGTTCGCCCCGCTGGCGCGCAGCGCGCCTTCGACTTCCTCCGCGTCTTGCGGTGACATGCCCTCCGTCGCCGACAAGGTGTACAAGATGGCGAGACGCACCTTGTCCTCAGCGCTTCCGCGACCGGTGGCTTGTAACAAACTCATCACCGACGGCTTGTCCCCTTTACCTACGAGTAAATCTTCCTCTATGGCGTAATATTCATCTAATCCGCGCTGCTTGATGTTCCCGAGTAACGCGGTGGCGATGTTTGTGTGCTTGTCGATGACTCTCTTCTTTTCCTGAAGCTCGGGAAGCGACTGCACCGCGTCGGCGAGTTTCGCCGTGCTGTTACCTAAAGCGTCGCCCTCGTCATCCACCATCGCAGCCTGCGCGTTCACGCGCTTGATCGCTTCCTTGTACTTGGCCAACTCTGCCTCGACCTCCTCCGCAACCTTTGGAAACTGCGCGTGCGAGTTTTCCGCCCAAAACGGATCGGTGCGCTCGAGCGTATAACTCTTCGGCTTGGACCCCGAGGTGGCGGCGCTCGCCGAACCGGTGTCGGTGTCGACGTCCACGCGATTCAATCGCATGTTCAACACGTCGTGAACCAACGGTTGGTACGTCCACGCGTGCTGTAACATGGCCGTCAAGTCAAAGTTTCTATCAAATAAGCACAACAGCGGCCGCTGCACCGACGACGAGCCGGGAGTCACTCGCGCACCGTTCTCGAACGGATTGCCCCTCTGGCTCAACGCATCTCTAAGTCGTGATTCTAACTCTTTGGCCACCATCTCCGCCGCGCCCCCTCGCTGAGACCTAATCACCGGAACCTGTCCCAACGTCGCGCACGCGCTAAACAGTCCCGTCACCACGCTCGAAATCATGCGCTCGACATCCTTCTCCGCCGCGCGCGGATCGTGCAACAACTGATACCCATCCTCGATTGAGAGATCGAACAGGTTATCCTCCAGAGAGATGTATCCGAGATACTGATCACGAACGCACTTTACCCGCGCGTCGACGCCGTTGCGCACCGCGCTCGTCGCCAACTCCTCCAACGCGCTCGTCGGCAGCGTGCTGGTGAAATTCAGATGATAGGAATCGTACAACGATCGCTTAAAATCATTCGCGATGAGCTTGACGTTCTCGGCCGTCGGCGCGACAAAGTACACTGCCGGAGTGTCTGGAATCTCTTCGCGATCCTGTTGCAACTTCAAGTGCAACGTCACCCCGTGGTCGCGCAGGTCCTTCAGCGTCACCAGCGGCGCGATGATGTCGTGCGTGAACTTATCGAGCACGAGCACCTTGTACGTGTTCGCCTCGTCCGCCTCGGCCTCCGGATCCGTGGCGAATGCCGCGAGAGG
>Ga0181576_10001819_pt1 | contig 16182 bp, 13 predicted proteins | sample 101ome_22_FD_132464 | JGI IMG/M metagenome (GOLD analysis project Ga0181576, IMG submission 132464) | Coastal salt marsh microbial communities from the Groves Creek Marsh, Skidaway Island, Georgia - 101412BT metaG (megahit assembly) | ecosystem: Environmental > Aquatic > Marine > Intertidal... | reverse complement strand
CGCATCATACAGGCGACATTCCACGCATCGCCCGCGGTGTTCTGGTGGCTCCATAGCCGCTCACCCGTCGACAAGCGCACGGCGATAATAGCATCACTGTTGCTATCCGCCGGTGACGAATAATTTTCACCGGTTCCGAAAATGAGCAGATCTTGCTCCGCAATGATGGTCGGACTCGTCCACACCGGTGCACCTGAGGGAGCCAGCACGGTGGCGCCGGCCGGCGTCGTTCCTACCGCTACTGCTTTCTCCGGTATGGAGTAAGCATCCCAAACGGTTTCACCGGAGCGCGCGTCCAGCGCCAGCACATGGCCGCGGAAGTCACAACAGTTATAGGCCGGATCCGCGGCTGGAATAACCTCCAGTGACGAGACTGGCACGTACAAGCGATCATTGTGATAAGCCGGTGTTGCCGTCAGAGTAGCGCTGTGATGCCCATCGGCACGCCGTTGCCATTTCAGCTCGCCGGATCGCGCGTCAACCGCGTAGAGGTTGGCAATCAGGTCACCGAAGTACGCGTTAACGCTACCATCACTGTTTTGTGCCACCACGATTCCTGTGCGCACCTCGGCGCGCGCCTCAAAAGCCCAACGCACGCAACCCGTCTCAAGATCCAGTGCGTACACCGTACCGTCCTGGCTGCCGACAAAAACCGCGCCCATCGCGATGGTGGGCTGCGACCGCGCGCGGTTGGAATCCGGAAATCCGAAGCTCCATTTGAGTTCGAGTTGGGTCAGCCCTTGCTTGTCGATGCCGGCCGCCTCGGGCGGTACAAAGCGTCGGGTGTCGGCGCCCCAACCATTGCGTAGTTCCGGTTTGAACGCGTCAAAGTCAGCCTGAGCCTTATCACAACGGTTGTATTGCGCAACGGTCGATGCCCGGTCAAAGGGCGCCTGCGTGAGGTACTCGATAATATGAATCCTGTCCTCTTCCGACAAAGCCGCCGCCTGCGTCTGCATGATGCCTTCGCTCAGCGCTTTGTAGAGCGTGCGTGCTGACATCATCTCGAGCCAGGATGTGTGTGGCGCTTTGTACACCTGACCGGCATGACAGCTCGCGCAATGTCGCAAATACAAACCAGCGCCGGGCAGGGTATCGCGATCACCCATGGCGCCGGTTCCGGCACGCATGTCGTCCAGTGAACCAAGTGCGCTGGCCTCACCGGTTGCAGCGGCCCAGCTGGGCTGCGCGCTCAGCAGGGTGAACAGCAACGTGAGGAGCGCAGCGAGCGGTAAACGGAATGCGCGGGCACGCTGATCCAAAAAGTAGGTCTTGCTCATACTTCGATATCCATAACAGTCACCGTGCTGATGTCCCTTAGTAGCTGACCAACGGCCTGATGGTCAGGATGCGCTAAATAGGGTGCCAACGTGTCGCGATCACGCAGCGTGATCAGCGCACCGTGGGTAGCGCCGGCGGCGCGATCGGTTAGATTGAGGCCGGTATCAATTGCGGTGACGCCAGGCAAATGCGCTAACCCGCGAATCGCGTCGAGAGCCGCTTCCATTTGCTCGGGTAGGGTGCCATTTTTCGGGGCCATCCAGACCATGTGTAGCAGTGCCATCGTTTTATACCAACTTAAAACCTTGTGAGACGAGAGGGAAGCGGCGCACCCGCTTGCCGGTCGCACGGAACAGTGCATTGGCGACAGCCGGCGCGATCGGCGCGGTTGCCTGTTCACCAACGCCCGTCGGCGGCTCGTTGCTGTTGATGATGTGCACGTCCACTGCGGGCATCTGCGGTAGTCTCAGAACGGAATAATCATGGAAATTGCTCTGGCTGACGCGGCCAGCGACCAGATCGACGTTGCCATAGGCAGCCGCACACAGACCAAGCGAGATACCACCTTCGATTTGTCCTGTGACACCCAACGGGTTCACCGCGAATCCGCAATCAACAACGGCCACAACGCGCTCCACATGAAACGTCCCGTCGCTGTTTACGCGCACTTTGACCGCTTGTGCGATCGGCGAAACTGAGTAAATGCGCGACGCCATTCCCCATGCATATCCATCAGGTAGCGGTTCGTCCCACTTGGTTTTTTCACGCAGCGTCTTCAGTACCGTGTTCATGCGGGCATGATTTGCGCTCAGGCGAATCCGCATATCCAGTGGGTCCAACCCGCCGGCGTGCGCGAGCTCATCAAGAAAACATTCGTACGCAATGCCGGTGTGGGTATGGCCAACCGAGCGCCATTCCTGCGGCACCGGACCGACCTTGGGTGGGTTATGGGTTTCGATTCGATGGTTGGGAATCTGGTAGGACGTCCCGTACGGGAATACACCGAACGGTTCCTGCAGGCAGCCATCGAGCGAATAAATGTCCATACCGCGGACCATGTAGTTCGGGTCATGCTTGGTATTTTGCATGATCGATTGGCCCACGACGGTTTGATGCCAGGCCTCTGGCATGCCATCTGCGGCCACACTGCCGCGCAGCTTGTGGACGAACAGCGGACGGTAGTAGCCGCTGCGTATATCTTCCTCGCGTGACCAGATAATCTGGACCGGAACGTCTTCACCGCGCGCTGCTTCTACCGCCTCGACGGTAAAATCGGCGGCCTTACTGGAACGCCGACCGAAGCTGCCACCCATCAATGGTCGGTGGATGACTACGTTTTGCTGCGGTATACCAAGAAAGCGCGAGATCACTTCCTGATCGTTGCTCTGGTATTGCGTTCCACTCCAGATTTCGCAGCGATCATCCCAGACGCGCGCCGTGCAATTGAGCGGCTCCATCGTGGCGTGTGCCAGAAAGGGCATTTCATAGGTCGCTTCAATAACGTTGTCCGACTGCGCCAGCGTGCCGAGCGCATCGCCAATGTCTTCGGCCAGCATACCCGGGGTGTCGGCCATTTCCCGATACTGCGCGAAAAAGCCCTCGGACGATAAACCTGCGTTCGGGCCGTCATCCCACTCAATACTCAGGGCTTTGCGGCCTTTGGTCGCGGCCCAGAAGTTCTTTGCCAGTACCACGACGCCGGCACCAATTGTCTTGACCTTGACCACGCCCGGCACTGCCAGCGCATCGTCTGCGTTGTACGACTTGACCGTCCCGCCAAGAACCGGCGGCCGGGCAATTGAGCCGTAGAGCATATCCGCGATCTTGATGTCGATGCCGTAAACGGCAGTGCCGTTGACTTTTGAATGCCCCTCATGCCGCGCAGTTGGCTTACCCAGTACCCGGAACTGGGATGCGTCTTTGAGCGCAACCTGCTCGGGGGGTGTGATCTGATCGCGATGGATCCGATCCAGCAAGGCGCCGTAGCTCAGACGCTGACCGCTCTGCGGATTGCTAACGTGTCCATCGGCTGTGGTCAGCGCGTCGGGTGAGGTTGACCATTCCCGCGCAGCCGCCTCGACCAGCATCGCGCGCGCCTTGGCGCCCGCCGTGCGCAGCGGTATCCACGTGCTCGCGGTGGTAACTGATCCGGCGGTGAGGTATTCCCGGAAGAGCGGGCTGTAGTACTCGGGGCGTGTCGGCGCCTCCTCGAGTCGGATCTGATGAGGGTCGAGGTCCATTTCCTCGGCGATCATCATCGTCATCACCGTGTAGGCGCCGTTACCAAACTCCGAGTGGTTTGCCAAAAGCGTAACCGTGTTGTCCGGATCGATGCGTACAAAGCTGTTGAACAATATCGGCTTGCCTGCAGCTGGGCCCATGCCCTTGGCAATGCTGTATTCGGCCGCGAACAACAAGCACAGGCCGGATGCCTGAAGAAATTCGCGCCGGTTGAGTCCGTTGTGACCTTTGCTCATGCGTTGGCCTCCGAGCGCAACTTCTCGCCCGCCGCTTTTATGGCCGCACGAATTCTCGGATAGGTTCCACAGCGGCATATATTGCCGGCCATGGCTGCATCGATATCGGCATCGCTCGGCGCGGGATTTTCGCTCAGCAATGCCGTCGCCGCCATGATCTGTCCGCTTTGGCAGTAGCCGCATTGCACTACATCGAGATCGATCCAGGCCTGTTGAACGGCCGTTAATTGTCCGCCATTGCGCTCACTGAGGCCCTCTACGGTTTCGACTGCCTTACCTTGGAGCGATGACACCGGGGTGACGCAGGAGCGAATCGGCTTGCCGTCAATATGAACAGTACACGCTCCGCATTGAGCGATACCACAGCCGTACTTGGTGCCGCACAAGCCAAGCTCATCGCGTAATACCCACAGCAGTGGTGTATCCGCCTCGCTTTGCGTTGTAACGGCTTTGCCATTGATGGTGAGAGTTAACATCGGTGTGTCTCCCTTTATTATTCATCGCGGTAACACGGCACACGAAGCCTGCATGATCTGCTCTTGCGTGATCTGCTTTTTAGCACGTCGCTTTGTTGACCGCTATGTTCAAAAGTGTATACACTTTTGCAATTGGTGTATACATAACACTGCTAAAGATACACAAGATCAACGCGTTAGCCAATGCGTTTTACAGCTTTCGAGGAACCTTTCGGATGGACATTCATCGCGTCAGTGATTATCGGTCAGTCGAACAGACCCTGCGTATTCCGGATCTGAAGCAATCCCTTTACGATGAGGGCGGCATACTGATGGACAATGTGCTGGTCACCCTGCACGGGGACGAGCACCGCAAGCGCCGCTCCATTGAGGGGCAACTGTTCCGGCGCGATTTTTTCCGTGCCTACGAAAGTGACGTGTTCCCGCGTTTGCTCAAAGAGACACTCGATCAATTCCTGCTCGACGATCACATCGATCTGAAGTCGCTTGGCTATCGCATCTTGGTCCATCAGTCGCTGCAGTTTGCCGGCATTGACCGTATTGATGGTTCGATCGAAGAGGCAGACGCACAGCATCGCTTGCTGACCCAGCTGGGGCAGGCGGCCACCGTTGGGCAGTTTCGTGGTGACCGCGCGCCAATCATGGCCGAAATTGCCGCGGCCATCGTTGAGTTCAGAGACCGGTTTTTTATGCCGTCACGGGCGCGTCGAGAGGCGTTGATCGAACAGTTTCGTCGGGGTGAAATCGACGAGCAGGCGCTGCCGCGGGATATTTTGACGATCTTGCTGTTGCATGCCGATGACCTTGCAATGCCCGACGAGCTGCTGGTCCGCGAAGTCGCGTTTTTTTATCTTGCCTCATCGCATACCTCCGTCCATACGCTGGTGCACGCAGCCAACGAGGTGTTCCTGTGGTGCGATCGCAATCAACAAACACCTGCCGAAATTGCGGCCGATCCGTGGTTGATGCAGCGTTTTGTTCACGAGAGCCTGCGCTTGCATCCATCGAGCCCCGAAGCCTGGCGGAAGGCCGAGGCACCGCTTGAGTTGCCGGATGGCCGCACGGTTGCGCAGGGCGACAAAGTCGTGATCGATCTGCAAGCCGCCAACCGAGATACGAAGGTGTTCGGCGATGATGCAGCGCAGTTCAATCCGTTTCGCGAGCGCACCATCCGGTTAAGCGCCGCTGGAATGTCATTTGGTGGCGGCATGCATATTTGCTTGGGAATGAACCTGGTCGCGGGCACGATGCTGCGACCCGGAGATGAGCCGAAGCCCGATAACCATCAATATGGCACCATCGCGCTGGTTCTGATCGAGCTGTTCGGTCGCGGTATGACCCGAGATCCGGAGCAACAAGCCGAAAAAATTGTCGACTCTGAGCGCGACGTGTGGAAGGTGTATCCGGTTTGCTTCGGCGCAGGGCGTGCCTGAGATGTCAGAGCCGTCAACCGTTACCGGCTATGCAAATGCGCTTGCCGCGCTGTCTGATCGTCGGCTTGAGCAATCCATGTACAGCGAATGCGATGTACTAATGGAGCGCGTCGTGCTGACCCTGCACGGCGAAGAGCATGCGCTCAGGCGGGCCATCGAATGGAAGCTGTTTCGGCAAAACTTCAATCGCTATTACGAAAAAGAAGTCTATCCGCAGACACTTAAAGCCACGCTCGCGCCGTACCTGGCACGCGGACGAATGGACCTCAAGGAGTTTGGCTTCAGGGTCAACATCAATTTGAGTGCGGACTTGTCCGGTATCGACCGGCCCGCAAAAACGGAAGCAGAAACGGACCTGCTGGTATCACTCTCGCGCAAGTTTGGCGAGGGCGCAACGCTGTTCCATTCGACCCGTGACAAGCAGGAAGTGCGTGACGAGGTGGGTGAGGCACTCGCCAGTTTCCGTGAGCATTTTTGGGAGCCGTCGCGCGCGCGCAGACAGCGCCTTATCGATGAGGTCGCTGCCGGGACATTGACTGAGGCGGATTTGCCGCGGGATATATTGACGGTGTTATTGGTCAATCGAGACAAGCAATCGCTTGATGACGCAATGATATTGAGAGAGATCGCGTTCTTTATGCAGGCTGGAGCGCACAGCTCTTCGAACGCGTTGGCGCATGCCTTCCATGAAATTGAAACCTGGTGCGAACATCATCCGGAGGATCGCGAGAAGATCAAACACGATCCATTCTTCCTGCAGCGCTGCATCCACGAAACCTTGCGCCTTCACCCGGCCAGTCCGGTGGCGTGGCGACAGGCAGGATGTCCTTTCCAGTTGCAGGGTGGTCCTGCGGTTGAGGCAGCGGATGCGGTGGTGATCGATTTACTGAGTGCTAACTGTGAGCCTGCGTTATTCGGCCCGGATGCTGATGCGTTCAACCCGTATCGCACCGTGAATGAAAAGGTAGCTCCGTATGGTTTGAGTTTCGGGATGGGGATTCACACCTGTTTTGGTCGTGACCTTGCCGGTGGTGCGATTCCCACATCCGAGTCTGATGTTGCGACCCATCATTTTGGAACCCTGACCAGTTTGATGCGTAATTTGTACGAGCTGAATGCGAGGCCTGATCCCGAACGTGCTCCTGTCCCGGACGAGCAGACTCAGCGCCAAAACTGGGGCAGTTATCCGATTTTGATTGATCCAACGACGAGTGCAACCGCGTGAGCGCGCTGCGATTGTCCGCGCTTGGCTCGGTCAGGGGCTCGGTCAGGAGGTGCGATGATGACTAGAGCGCATTCGACGCAGGCGGCAATGATTCGCCTTGAATTAGAGCGCGATATTTTTAGCGGACAGTTGAAGCCGGGAACCAATGTTGAAGAAGGTCGACTCGCAGATCGCTTTGGTGTCTCGCGCACGCCAGTCAGAGAGGCGATCGCGAATCTGGTGCAGGCAGGGCTGCTGACCAAAAGCGCTCACCGCCGTGCGGTGGTCAGTGAGCTTGACGCTGGCGCGTTACTGGAGTTGTTTGAAGCCCTGTCCGAGATGGAAGGCGCCGCCGGCCAACTCGCCGCGATGCGCATGACCCACGAGGATCGTGCGCAGTTGCAGCAGATCCATAACGAGGCCGCGGAGTTATTGCGCACCCACGGTGATCCAAATCGCTACGCCGATCTGGGGCAGCAATTTCACAGCGCGGTGGTGCGAGCCTGCCGCAATAGCGTACTGATTCAGAGCATTGAGCGGTTATCGATGCGCGTCTTGCCTTATCGTCGTTATCAGGTTGTTGCACCCGGACGCCTGGAGAAAAATCAAAGCGACCATGACCGTATTGTTGCGGCCCTGTTAAAAGGTGATGGCGAAACAGCGCGGATCGAACTGCGACGACACACGGCAGAGCAGGGCGATGCGTTGATGCGGTTTATCGCTTTGCATAAGTTAAGTTACGCAGATCTGGTCAATGACAACGCAGTTAGTCAGTCAATCAAGGAGAGCGCGTGAGTAGTTCCATGCAACAAATTCTGATTCGGGGCGGGGTGGTTATTGATGGCACTGGCGCGCAGGTGTTCGCCGCCGATGTATTGATCAGAGGCGAGCGTATCGTTGCGGTTGGCACAGCCATCGATGATCAGATTGATCCCTCAGTTGCACTCGAGACCATTGATGCCACTGGCTGCCGGGTTATGCCTGGATTGATTGATAGCCACTGTCACATCAGCTTTGATCAACCCAGCAGCAACGATGAGCTGTTTTTTCATCGACGAAACGGGCTGTCGGCTCTGGTGGCATCGGTTAATGCGCGCAAAGTACTGCGCGCCGGTTTCACCGGATTTTTTGATGCCGATTGTGTATTCGACGTGGGCGTCGACTTGCGTGATGCGATCGAGGGTGGCGTGATTCCGGGGCCACGCATGACCACGGGCGGTAATGTGTTGATCAATTGTGTCGGCGGTACCGCGGCGCGTCTGCTGCCGGACCATGGCACACGCGGGTACGCACGCATTGTGCACACCTCAGATGATATAGTCACCGAGATCCATCGTCAGATCAAAAGTGGTGCTGATTGGATCAAAGTGCATGTCAGTGGCCTACCGATTCGACCACATGGACACCAAGGTGAAATCCAGACCTGGTCGCTCGATGAATTGCGACTGGTCTGTGACACCGCGCATAACCTTGGTGTGCCCGTCGTCGGGCATTGCCGCAACGCCTCCAGCACGCGCGATGCGGCGAAGGCCGGCTTCGATATGATTTTGCATGCAACCTACATGGACGAGGAGGCACTCGAAGCGGTGGTTGCAGCCAACGTGCCTTTGGTGCCGACCTTTACCTTTCAGGCCAATCTTGCCGATTTTGGCGAGGCTTTGGGCTCGGATGCATACCTGCGTGAGGTGTTTCGCAAAGAAATTACCGATAGCGCCGGGCGCCTGCGACAGGCCTTCGATGCCGGGGTGCCAATGCTAACCGGAAGCGAAAGTGGTTTTTCGCTGACACCCTATGGTGACTGGCATTATCGCGAGCTCGACATCTTTGTTGAGTATTTGGGTATGACGCCATTGCAAGCGATTAACTGTGCAACCGAACAAGGCGCCCGATCGCTGCGTCTGGATGGCCAGTTGGGCTGCATAAAACCCGGGTATCTTGCAGATGTTCTGGTGTTTGACGGTGAGCCGGATCAGGACGTGGTGCAGCTGGCCGATCGGCATCGCTTCAAGCACATTTTCAAAGGCGGTCAGGCAGTCGACCTCAGCGCGCCCATTCCGGAGCGTTGGGATATTCCGGGATGGCGCGTCAGTGAATTTTCTGAGCGCATACTCAGCCGTGAGCTTGTCGCATCGATGGGCATGTCGGTGCGCTGCAAACCACTCCAATAAGATTCTTGACGATACATTTTTGACATAAAAAGGATAGTAGCTTGAAAACAGCCATCATTACCGGCGGTGCAGCCGGCCTCGGTGAAGAAATTGCACAACGTCTGGCCCTTGCCGGTTACCGCGTCGGGATTCTTGATCTCAATCCAGACACGGTCGCCGCTGCCGCAGAGCGCATCGATGACGCCGTTGGGCTGGTTGCCGATGTGCGTGATGCAGAGCAGGTAGCAGCCGCATTCGAACGCTTTGGCAGCGCTCCTGATTTGCTGGTTAACAATGCTGGCATCGTGCGATTTGGCCCGATGGAGGAGCAATCCCTCGACGACTATATCGATGTGATCAATGTGAATTTGCTCGGCAGTTGCATCTGTGCCCGACAGGCCGCGATCGGGATGTTAGCGCGGGGTTCAGGACATATCATCAATTTCACCTCGGTCAACGGCATTCACCCGGCACCGAATGTTGGTCTGTACGGCGGTACCAAGGCAGCAATGGCAAATATGACGCAGGCGATGTCCATCGAATGGGGACCGCGTGGCGTGCGTGTTAATGCGATCGCCCCCGGGTTTATCGATGCGGGCATGTCCAAGCCCATTTATGCCAACCCCAAAATTCGTGAAATCCGCGGAAGCGGTGTGCCGTTGCGCCGTTTAGGCTCGGGTTCGGATATTGCCGAGGCGGTGTTATTCCTTGATTCAGACTCCGCGTCCTACATCAATGGACATCAGCTGGTGGTTGACGGAGGCGTCTCCAACAGTGTGATGGCCCACCTGCCGCGCGAATAGGCCACCGAATGCAAAACCTGATCCTTTGCGGCGGTATTTTCCATGACTTTGAAGCCACCTCGCTCGCACTTGCAGACGAACTGGCCGCGCTTGGAGTGCAGTCCACCGTGGAATCAGACATCGAGAAAGGAATCGGTTTGCTGGCCAAGAGCCGGTATGACCTGCTCACGATCAATGCCTTACGCTGGGAAATGGTCGGTGACAAGTATGACCCTTACCGCGAGCGCGAAGCGTTTCGCATCAGCGACGAGCAGCGTTCGCTGATTCGTGATCACGTCGATCGTGGGGGTGCGTTATTGGCGCTGCACACCGCATCGATCTGCTTTTCTGACTGGCCCGAGTGGTCGCAGATTCTCGGAGGCGCCTGGGTTTGGGGTCAGTCCTGGCACCCATCACCCTGTGCGATCACGGTCTCGCCAGCCACCACATCGCAGCTCCAACTGCAGGGGTTTGAGGTTGTCGATGAGCTTTATTCGTCGCTGTCGATCTCGCCACAGGTCAGAGTCGAATTGGTGGGGGAGTGTGCGTCGGTCGACGCCCAACAGCCACTGTTGTGGTGTCATCAGTTCGGGCAGGGGCGGGTTGTTTATGATTCGCTCGGGCACGATGCTGCCTCCATCCACACGCCCGCGCATGCCGATGCGCTGCGTGCGGCCGTTGCCTGGTCGCTTGAATTGAGGAGAGAACGCCATGCGTCCGATTGAGGGGATGTCGCTTTTAATCACCGGCGGTGGTTCCGGTATTGGATTGGGTGCGGCGCATTACTTCGCCGATCGTGGTGCGCGGGTCACCATCAGCGGTCGACGCGCAGACAAGCTTGAGCAGGCTTGCGCGGCGGTCGGTCCCGCGTGCAGGGGAGTCGTTGGCGACATCACCCGGGCCGATGACCGTCAACGCATGCTCGATGCTGCCCTGGAGCACGGCGGCGGTCTTGATGCGTTGATCAACAACGCCGGGAATATGTACCGAGGTCCGATTACTGAGCTCGATGAGCAATCGCTGCTGAATATTTTCCACAGCAACGTCGTGGCCTCGATGATGTTAACCGGCCTGGCGACGCCTGCGCTCGCCCAGCGCCGTGGAGCGGTGTTATTTATGGGGTCGGTGCACACGCGACGGGCGTTTCCCGGCGCATCGCCTTATGCCGCCACCAAAGCGGCAGTGGAGGGGCTCAGTCGGGTGTTGGCGGCCGAGCTCGGACCGCAAGGTATACGCGTCAATTGCATTATTCCGGGCGCCGTGTTCACCGAGATCAATCAACGCGCGGGGTTGCTCGACGATGAAACCGCGCTGGCAAGGTTGGAATCAATGTCCGGCATGCACCCGTTGGGCCGTATCGGCACGGTTGAGGAAATCGCCGAGGCGATGGCCTATCTGATCGCGGCGGACTGGACGACCGGAGCCGTGGTCGATGTTGACGGCGGTCTTGGTCTGGGCATGACGCAGGACAACTCAATGGCGCAACGCAAGGGCTGAATCAATGCATACTGAACCGCTTACCGATTGTATTACTGCACAGGAGCGTCAATGACCGACCGCCAGGCGATTGCAAGCAGCACGACCATCGATATCCATGCCCATGTGGTGCTGGCTGAATCGATGAATACGGCAGGACACCATGGGCCCGAGATCGGCTACACCGAGGCCGGCGCACCGTGGTTTCGAGTCGGTCAATACCGTCTGGATGGCGTGCGTTATGAAGGCAGCCCTTTTATGGATGTCGATGTGCGCTTACAGCGTATGGACGAGGCCGGGATAGATTTTCAGGTCTTATCACCGAATCCGCTGACGTATTTTCATTTTATCGAGGCGCAGCATGCCATCGGGTTTTGTCGTGCTCATAACGATGTATTGGCGCAATTGGTTGCGGCGCATTCGAGTCGGCTTGCAGGATTTGCTGCGCTACCGATGCAGGATGTGGGCGCCGCATGCGAGGAGCTCGAGCGGGCCGTCACCGAGCTCGATATGCTCGGCGGATATATCGGCACCGATATTGGCCGTCACCTCAACGATCCCTCACTGGACCGCTTCTATGAAAAATGTGTCGAGCTCAACGTGCCGCTGTTTATCCATCCGGCGCCGGCGGGCATAGACGGGCCGCCCGGTGATGCCAATTTGAAGCAGTTCGATCTCGACCTGCTGGCAGGCTTCGCAGCACAGGAAACGCTGGCCGTGGCGACGCTGATTTACGGCGGTGTGTTGGAGCGTCATCCACAGCTGGATGTTTGCTTCAGTCACGCGGGCGGTGCGATTACGTCGCTGATCGGACGCCTTAACCGGGCGTGCACAAAACGGCCATGGGCGCCGCAGCATTTGCAATATGAGGGCGCGTTTGAGGCCTCGCTAAAGCGTTTGTGGTTCGACACGCACGTCCACGATGAACGGGTGCTGGCGATGGTGGCCCAGATTATGGGCACGGATCGATTGGTCATGGGCACCAACTTTGCCGGCTGGGATCAGCATGCCGCTGATGGCGAAACAAGCTGTGTCCCGACCTCGGTGCTGGCGGCCAATGTCAAACGGCTGCTGCGGGTGACGGGATGACCGGCACGCGCGTTTCCGAGCGCGAGATTGCTCAGCGCTGGCCGCTGATTATGGCCACCTGTATTGGTATTATCAGCAGCTCCTTTGTATTGCCCTATTACTCCATCGGCGCGTTATTGACTCCGGTTACTGAAGAATTTGGCTGGTCAAGGGCTCAGTTTCAGGCCGCCATTTTATTCAGCTCAGGTTTAGGCGCCTTAACCTCACCGCTGGTTGGGTGGTTGAACGACCGCTACGGACCGCGGCGGGTCGCCTTACCCTCGATGCTCGGCTTGTCCTGCGGATTTTTGCTGGCCTCCCAGATGCAGGGTGAGCTGTGGATGCTGTTTTTGTCCTACGGATGTATGGCCTTGCTCGGCGCTGGCACCATCCCGGTCACATGGACGCGCGCTATAGCAACCAGCTTTTTCAAACGCCGAGGTATAGCGTTGGGGCTGGCGCTGACCGGAACCGGCTTATGCGCTTCGATCGCACCGCACTACACCGTCTGGCTGACCGCGGAGTTCGGCTGGCGTGGCGCCTATCTTGGTTTGGCGCTGGTGCCGATGCTGTTGGCCTGGCCGACGCTGTATTTTTTGTTCAAACCGCTCGACACGGGGTCCCACACACTTGAGAATGCGCAGATTGCGGCCGACCTCAGTAGCGGTCTGACTTTGTCGGAAGCGGTACGCGGATATCGTTTCTGGATCTTGTTACTGTCGATCCTGTTTGCCTATCAGGGCTTCTCTGGCATCGGTCCCAATCTTTTACCCTCCATGACCGATGATGGTTTCAGTCGCGAAGAGGCGGCCACCGTTCAGAGCATCTATGGTTTCTCCATCATCGTTGGTCGCGTGGTCGTCGGCTTTCTGATCGACCGGTTCTGGGCGCCGGGCGTAGCAGCGGGGTGTCTGGCGGTGCCGGCCATCGGCACGGCAATCCTCTATGGTGATCAGACGCTGGCTGAAGCGTCGCTCGCGAGCTTTTTTATCGGCTTTGCGGCGGGTGCCGAACTGGACCTTATGGCGTTTTTGGCGGCGCGTTATTTCGGCCTGGCTCACTACGCAAAGATTTATTCGGTGCTCTACGCCAGTTTAGCGGTCTGTTCCGGTACTGCGCCGATGATTTTTGCAGCGCTCTTTGACGCTACCGGCAGCTACGACATTGGCTATGCAATTGCCACCGTTTTGTTTTTGATAGCGACCGTTTTGATCCTGTTACTCGGCCGCTACCCCCGAGAATTCAGTGGGGCGCACTGAGCGGCGTGCTCGCCGAGTGATTCTACCGTCTAGGTTGTTGGCGATTGTGCGTTGGCATTGAGCGCCACAATGGTTGCACAAAACTCGTCCAGTCGTATTGGTTTGGCCAGCACGGCACTGGCACCGGCTTGCATCAGCTCCAGTCTTTCATCTCCGATCGTTGCTGCAGTCACCCCAATGATCGGAATGGTTTGATCGTCTGTACGAATCTGCCGAATCATTTCCCGACCGTTGACAAATGGCATGAAGTAATCGGTCAGAACCAAGTCGATAGGTCGACTCTTCAGTAGTGCAAGCGCTTGTTGTCCATCTTTTGCAATCAATAGCTCCACTGATGGGAACGCACGTTGCAGCATTGATGCAGTCATCTCCAGCAGCATGTTATCGTCATCGACGATTAACAATGACTTCTTATCCAAAAGCCTGGTTGCTTCTGCAATGACCTGGGCCGAGTCTTGCGCTGCATCCGAGTATTCTGGCTGCCAATGCTTGAGTCGGATCTCTATATCGAAACGTGCTCCCCCGCCATCTCGATCGCGGTAGCTCACGCGCCCGCCGAGCTTCTCTACCCACGTTTCAACCAGATGCAAACCAACCCCTGTTCCACGCGCACGGGTGTCACCGCGCACGAACGGCTCATACATTTGCTCGATTTCAGAGTCAGGTATCCCCTTGCCGTCGTCCTCGACGGTTAAGGTCACCAATGCGTATTGATCATCGTTCACAGAGGTTGCCGTCAGGCGCACAAACGATCCATCACTGTGCATCGCACTGTTTCGAACCAAATTGATCAAAACAGCGCGCAAACGATACGCGTCTGATACCACTATCGTTGGCGCTTGCAGGTCATTCTGGATCAGCAGAGACATACCGTTTGATACGATCAGTGTGCTGGTTTGTCGTTGCACCTGAACCAGCAAGGTGTTCAGGTCAAACGGCTCTGACTTGATCTGGGCGTCAACTTCCGGATTAACGCTCATACGCAAGTCGTCGATGACACTCAGCAGATGTTCGGAGAGCGTCGCAAGTTCGGTCCGAACGCTGTCGCTAACGCCCGGCTCATTGGTGATCATATGAATGGCGGATGCGGGTGAGCGTAACTCATGCGAAATGATGCCGAACATTTTCCGCTGCTGCTCGACTTTTGATCTGAGCGCATCTTCGCGCTCGATTTGATCACTGATGTCTTTCGCAGCGCCCCAGATGACGACACCGTGTTCGAAGGTCTTCTGAGGTTCCATCTGCATGCTGATCCACTTTTGCCGTCCGTCCTCCATCCATAACGTCCCGGTATACCCCCCGGCGAACGGATCAGTCAGTGTCTTGTTGTTCAGAAATTCACGGAAGGCCTTGCTGATTTCAACTTGAATATCGGGCGGGGCTCGTTGGGCCAAATCCTCGAGTGATATTGATGGATATTGCGCCTCGGGTAGCTCCCAGATATCGCGAAATATTTGATTAACCTCGACGGTATCGGTTCTGGTTCGATACTCGAAAATTGCAATGTGGCCGGCCTGCGTTGCGTGCGAAAATCGCTCCAGGACCCTATTCTTGGCATCTGTGGCCCTGACTAACGAAAGCTGTACCAGCGAGACAAAAACAATAGCGACGGTACAAAACTCCAGCATCGCGACGGATCCTGTTGCGATATAACTCGTTGACTGAACACCTAGCATCAGCGAGATCGACATCACAACAAGGGTTGCGGCCGCCGCTATCAACAAAGCAAACCGCACTCCGCGGACCAGGTTGAGGACGATGATCCCCGGCATCACATAGCCAATGCCCGCTTGTATAAATCCGTCGTATAGATGAACAACCGCACAACCCAGGATAATGCAGGAATAGGACAACATATATAGCTTGAGTTTTGGCCGGATGCGCACATAACCGGAAAAAATAATCGCGACAGACAACCATAACGCGATGAGTATCCACGCCATGGAATTCGGTTCAGTAATAATGTTTTTGTAAAGAGCCGGAATCAAACCGATGGTTGCGCAAAGCACAAACACATGCCCGCCAACCTCTGCCGATATTTTTAACTGATCATCGTCCAGACCTGTCTGGGCGAGCAGTTCGGCATAAATAGACTTGACCTTGCTTTTGTTCTGATTGTTGTGCTGGATCATCGTATCGATTGTTGAATGGGACCAACCAAAGCGCCACTGTAGCACGTTGGCATTGCTCTGTGCGTAACCCGTTCGGTAGTCCTACCGGCTGCGGGTATTTGGTTGAATTCCGATCGGATCAAAAAATGCCAGTCCCTTGACGGTGCAGTTTTTATGCATACGAATGTTTTTGCTATCAAGTGCCGAAAAGCGTATAAGTGGAAATGCTATATGCTTAAAACTATAAGTTTATAACGCTACTGTGCCCCGTAATGCCTGCAGTGCTTGCTGGGAGCACAAGTAACGTAGACAAAAGTAACCTGAGATCAGACAAATAATGTCCCACACAAGCCACATCGACAGCCCGCCAGAGATGACATCATCAGAGCTGTTACCTGCACGGTATACCTCATTCAGTCCGGCCTTGCGGCGTTATATCGCGATTGTGTGTGTCAGCCTGCTGATACT
>Ga0181576_10001811_pt1 | contig 16215 bp, 9 predicted proteins | sample 101ome_22_FD_132464 | JGI IMG/M metagenome (GOLD analysis project Ga0181576, IMG submission 132464) | Coastal salt marsh microbial communities from the Groves Creek Marsh, Skidaway Island, Georgia - 101412BT metaG (megahit assembly) | ecosystem: Environmental > Aquatic > Marine > Intertidal zone... | reverse complement strand
GACGACGACGACGGGGGTGGCGACGGAGGGCGGGGACGATTCCGTGTGGGACGCGATTCGACGCGAGGCGTCGGTGGACGCGGCGGACGAACCGATGCTCTCGAGTTATCTCTATGCCTCCATACTGAGTCACGAGACGTTGGAACAGAGTTTAAGTTTCGTGCTCGCGAATAAACTCGCGGACAGCACGCTGTTGCCGACGCAATTGATGGAGATTTTTAACACGGTGTTGCTCGACGACGAGACGGAGGCGGGACGATGTTTACGCGAGGCGGTTCGCGCGGACGTGTCGGCGTTCAAGGAGCGCGATCCGGCGTGCGTCGGGTACGCACACGCGTTGTTAAATTTCAAGGGGTTTCACGCCCTCGAGGCGCATCGAATTCAACACGCGCTGTGGAATCGAGGACAAAAACTCATGGCGTTGGCGCTGCAGAGTCGCATCTCGGCGGTGTTTTCTCTGGACATTCACCCGGCGGCGAGGCTCGGAAAAGGCATTCTCATCGATCACGGCACGGGCGTCGTCATCGGCGAGACGTGCGTGATCGGAGATTCGGTGAGCATCTTACAGGGCGTCACCCTGGGCGGCACCGGAAAGGCGACGGGCGACAGGCATCCCAAGGTGGAGTCGCACGTGTTGATCGGCGCGCACAGCACGGTGCTCGGAAACATCAAGATTGAGCGTGGATCGATGATCAGCGCGGGGAGTTTGGTGTTGAAACCGGTCAAGGCGCGGACCATAGTGGCGGGATCGCCGGCCAAGGTGGTGGGACAGGTGTGCGCGAGCGAACCCGAGCTCGTCATGGATCATCACATCGCGGCGAGCGCGCCGGCGTTCGGCGACGACGCGGAGACGACGTCGCGCCGGCGCGCGTCGCAAGAGGAGGGCGAGAGAAAGAACAAGAGCGATGGACACGATGTGGATATAGAGAGAGTGCGCTCGCAGGTGCTGTCGGCTGACGAAAAACGTCGCCGACGAAGAGATCGCGGATGACGAAGAAGAGTCCATCGGACGTCGCGTATAGACTTTGTTCGGCGCGAATGTAGACGTTGGACTTTTATTGACAAGCCAGCGGACTAAAAATGTAATGAGCAAATGAATCGTCGCGTCGCAGATCGCGATCAAGAGGGACGTATCTAATCGAACGGATCGATGCGCGGATCGTGTTCCGTGGCCAGAGCCATGCCCGTGCACAGGCACGACGTGCACATCACCTTGGCGGTGCCGCTGCACGTCGGACAGATGCACTTCGTGTTCGACGTCGGGTCGATGAGACGGCCCGGACGAGAACTCGTCGAGCACTCCGCGCACTGCAAGTACCCGCTCCCCTTACAGTACATGCAAATCTTCTTCCGCTGTTCCTTGACGTTTTGAATCTCGATGACGAAGAAGGCGGAAATCGCCCCGACGGCGCCCCCCGTGAAGGAGGCGACGATCGGGTCAACCTGCGCGAGTTGCGCGGGCAAATGTACACTATCTATAAACTCCGCGTACGAAGTCCCCCCGAGACCGAGCTTCACCTCCGCCACGGGCGCGATGAGTCCGCCGAAGAGCAACAAAATCCCCACGGCGACGCCCCAATAAATCCGATAGTCCTGCACGCTATCCTCCGTGAGCACTGGAAATCCCGGAATCACCGACTCAAACTCTCGCTTCGGTTCCACGTCCGCGTCGTCCGTCCCGATCGTCTTCACTCGCTGCTGCACGCGCAGTCGTCTCAACTCCTCCATCAACAAGAAGACGCGCTGTCGTCGACTCTCGATGTTCTTCGCGATCTCGTCCACTTGCATATCCGCGAAATCCACCACGCTGTTCCGACCCTCGATGATGCAATAATTTTCCGGCAACGCTTGCGATTCAAACATACCGGCATCGACGCTCGCGCGTCGCGCCGTCTCCTCCGCCGTCTCGGCCGTCTCGGCCGCCGACGCGTCCTCCGCCGCGCGCCTCGCCGCGTCCGCGCGTCGGCCGAGCCGTCCCGTCGCGCCTCGTCCCACCGTCGCGCGCGCACCGACGCGCGCGTCCGCGCCGATCACCGCGCGCATCGGTCGTCCGACGACGCGCGCGCGCGCGTCCGACTCGACCGACGCGCGCGTCACGACGACGCGACCGCGCGACACCACGGCGCCGAGCGAATGCATCCCGAACCGTCTCTTCCCACCGTCTCCGACTCCGACTCCGACTCCGACTCCGACGACGACGACGACGACGCGGTCTCGGTCTCGATCCTCGCCCACGCGCGCGCGACGCGACGCGACGCGCTCTCGCGTCGACGACGACGGCGCGCATCTGGTCCCTTCTTATCTTGATCCGTTCGACGAGTCATGACTCAAGAAAAGAGTCCCCCCCCCGACCGAAACCCAAAAGTTCTCCCAGCCGACGTTCGTCTCCGCACACGACGACGGTCGTCGAGCGCGCGCGCGCGCGTCGGCGAGCGTCGGCGAGCGTCGCGAGGCGTCGAGCGTTCGCGCGTCGTCGGCGTTCGCGCGCGTCGAGCGCGTCGAGAGCCGCTCGCGGCGTCGTCATCGATCGCGATGGCGGCGGTGGCGATGACGTCGTCCGCGTCGACGACGACGACGCGCGCGCCCGTCTCGACGCGCGCGGTCGCGTTCGCGCGTGAGGTGACGTCTCGTCGCGCGCGGTCGCGCACCGCGCGTGGACGCGTGGCGGCGCGCGCGGTGAAGGCGGAGACGGATGTGGAGACGTCCCGTCGCGCGGCGGCGGCGGCGGCGCGCGTGCGGGAATCCGGCGCCACGGTCGCGGATCGCGTCAAGGCGTTGATCAAAGAGTCGAAGAGTCGCGAGGGTGATGGTGATGAGACGTTTTTGGCGTCGGGCGAGCGAACGAGCGCGATGCGCGTGATGGGATGCGCGTCGGCGAGTTGGATCGAGGCGCGCGTCGGCGACGACGGGACGGTTCTCGCGAGGTGCGCGAGCGAGAGCGACGTGACGCGCGGATTCGGGGCGATTCTGTGCGATATTCTGCGAGGAGGAAGCGTGGAGGCGTGTTTAGCGCTGGAGGACGAGTTCGTGGACGAGATGGAGATTGGACTGGGATCCAAGGTGGAGAAGTCGCGCGCCAACGGGTTTAAGAATATGCTCGAAACGGCGAAGAAACAGTTGCGCGCCGTCGTCTCGAACGGTGGTGGGGACCCGTTTCCGAGCCTGATCGTCACCGCGGATGAAGTTCTGTCGAGAGGATCGTTCGCGGCGTCGCAGGCGTCGTACCTGGAACCGGACGAGGGTAAAGTGCGCGCGCTGGTGGAGGCGCTCGAGTCGAAAAAGATCGGCGTCGTCGCGCACTTTTACATGGACCCCGAGGTGCAGGGAATCCTGATGGCGGCCAAGGCGTCGTACCCGCACATCGCGATCAGTGATTCGCTCGTCATGGCGGATTTGGCGGTGAAGATGGTGGAGAGCGGGTGCGAAACCATCGGCGTGTTGGGGGTGGATTTCATGTCGGAAAACGTGCGCGCCATCATCGACGAGGCGGGACACACCGAGGCTAAGGTGTATCGCATGGCGGCGGAGGATATCGGATGCTCGCTCGCCGAGGCGGCGCAGAGCGCGAGTTACGACGCCTATCTCGCCGACGCTGGGAAGACGAAGAACGCCGTGCACGTCATTTACATCAACACGGGTTTGGACACCAAGGCGGCGGCCAACGCGAAGATTCCCACCATCACGTGCACGTCATCCAACGTCGTCGCCACAGTCTTACAGGCGGCGGCGCAGATTCCTGATGTGCACGTGTATTACGGTCCGGACACGTACATGGGTGGCAACTTGGCGGAGCTTTTGCGACGCATGACGACGTGGGACGACGAGGACATCAAAGCCATGCACCCGGCGCACGACAGAGATACCATCAAATCGCTCCTGCCGCGATTAAAGTATTTCGACGACGGCACGTGCATGGTGCACGACATGTTCGGTAAGGATGTGTGCGACACGGTGCGTTCATTTTACGGCGACGCGTACCAAACGGCGCACTTTGAAGTGCCGGGCGAGATGTTCAAGCTCGCCATGGAGGCCAAGGACCGCGGACTCGGCGTCGTCGGATCGACGCAAAACATTCTGGATTACACGTGCGCGCGCGTGGACGAAGCGATCGAGCGCGCGTTACCCGAGGGTGAACGTTTGCGCTTCGTTCTCGGCACGGAGACGGGCATGGTGACCTCCATCGTTCGCGCCGTGCAATCGAGACTTCGCGCCGCGCGCGACAAGGGCGTCTCAGGCGTCGAGGCCGAGATCGTCTTCCCGGTGTCTTCCGACGCCATCACGGCGACCGGTGATGCGGAGATTCCCGTCGTTCCGGGCGTCGTCGCGGGTGAGGGATGCTCGCTCGACGGCGGGTGCGCGTCGTGTCCGTACATGAAGATGAACTCGTACGACGCGTTGATCAAAACGTGCGAAAAGGTTGGTTCCGCGGCTGGTGAATCCATGCTCGCGGCGCAAGAACCGCGCAAATACGCGAGCGCCGACGGTACGGGTCCGTCCATCGCCTCGCAAGGTTGCGTGCCGATTTTGCACATGCGTCACTTTCAAAAGAACAAGGTGTTTAGCGAGGCGTTGGTGCACGACATTACCACTCGATGATCGTATTGAAATAATTAGTCGCGCGATTTGGTCACGAACCGTCGCCAATCAAGAATCAATGGCAACCATCCTTCGCGTCGCTCGAACCTTCGCGTCGCTCGCTCACCCGCCCTCGACGGCGATTTGCCTCGTGAGCGGGTCCTTGGCGACGGATAACAGTTCGACGTCGAGCGTCACCGTCGCGTTGGCCGGAATCTCCATCACCTCATTCGGCCCGTACGCGTACTCCGGAGGCACGATCATCCGTCGAACCGTGCCGACGCCCATGCCTTTGATGCCCTCGTTGAACGCCTTGATGAACGGCCCTCCCGACGTCCCGGCGGGTTGTCCCACCGTAAAACCGATGGGATTCCCTCCCGTCACGCCGGCGCCTTGCCTCGACGTCCCGACCGTGATGCTTCGGAACTTCAAATCGTAGTGCACCGCCACTCTCGATCCCTTCGGCGCCCCTCCCGTGGTGCCGGCTTCGCCCTTGACGTCGTAATACAAAATGGGCGGTTCCGTCCCCGGGATGGGCTTGAAGTTTTCAATGGGCACGCCGCCCGTGACCCCGCCCGTGAGCTTGGCGCTGGACGGTTCGCACGACACCGCGATCGCACACGTCGCCGCCATCGCGGACAGCGCGCGCCGTCGGTCGACGATGCGCGCGGCGCGGTGTCCATCGTCGTCGTTGGTGGCATTATCCTCGTCAGCACGTGCGTTCGCGCGCGTCGCCGACCGCGCGACGCGTCGCGGTCGCATCGCGCGGTCGCGATGCGTCGACGATGCGCTCTTTCTGCACCCCGTCGCGCGGTGCGTCGCGCGCGTCTGGACCGACATGTCGAATGGGCGCGCGCGGTCGTGTGTCGTTCGCGCGGCGACCCGCATTCGGGCGCCCGCGCGCGCCGCCGCCGACGCCCTCGCGCGTCGTCGGCGGTCGCCCGCGCGCGGCGTCGTCGACAAAGAGACGTCTCCGCGTCGCGCGCATGGGTCTCGACGGCGGCACGACGGCGACGCGCGCGGACATTTTGCGCGGAAGTTCGTGGGAACTGAATGCCGCCGATGCGTCGACGTCCACGCGCGGTGGACACGTTCGCGACGGCGCGTCGAGCGCGCGCGCGAGAGAGAGAGAGGTCGATTCCGTCGCGTCCCGTCGAGCGCGATGGACGTCGTGCGCGCTCACGGGACGTCGACTCTCGGCGTCCCGCGGCGTCGTGGCGTGTCGGCGAGGGAGACTGTACGATAAAGAAGCCGCGCTCGAGTTCGTGCTCGCGCGACGCGGCGCGTACGCGAGTGAAAATCAAGTGTACTCGTTCGCCAACGTGACGAACGACGCGCGAAAGGCGCGAGCGACGGCGCATTTGCGCAAGAGGAAAGATTTCTTCGACGTGCGCGCGGCGGCGAGCGGCGGCGGTTCGGAGGACGACGGTTTCGCGCCCGAGTGTCCCGTTCTCGGCCTCGTCGCCGACGGGCGAACGAAAGAAAAGTTCATCGCCGCGCGTCCGTGCGGATGCATCGTGAGTAAACGCGCGGTGGACGCCGTCGGCGCCGCGGCGCTCGACGCGTGTCTCGCGTGCGGCGACGCCGTCGTCGAGACGACGCCGTTATTTCCAGACGACGACGACACAGACGACGACACAGACGACAAAGACGAGCACACAGACCAGATACCATGTCTCGATCGCTCTCGATCGTCGAAACGACCTCGACTCGCGTGCGACGCGACGTAGCCCAAAAGCGCAATTCAACGCAATTCAACACGATCGCGCGTCCCGGCCGCACACCGCGACGCCTCACGACACCGCGCGCCGAGAGTCATGACATGCGGATGTCTTTTAACACCCCCGCGCGTCGCCCGCGTCTCTCGCGACGTCGGCGCGACGCCACGACGGCGAACGTGCGCGAGAAAGATATTTATTGCGCCCACCCAATCGACATCGTCCCGCGCGCGCCCATCGGTCGTCCCGCGCGCGGCACCGCCCGGCGACGATCGAGACACCTCCACGAACGCTTTCGCCTCCGCCTCACCGCCACCGAGCGACTCGTTTTACGACGTCGCGTCCACGTCGTCGACGTTCGATGAATCATTGCTCGAGGCGTTGGACTGGTCCGGCGTCGACTACGCCCGGGACTTTGGCGCCGAGTGGTGGACGAACGCGCGTAAAGAATCCGTCGGACGCGTCATCGAGAGCGCGGTGAAGGATGCGATGCGAGAGAGGAAAACGACGGTGGTGACGCCGGCGTTGGTGGTGGAATCGTTGTTATCAAGAGGGGCTTTGCGCGCCGACGTGCGCGCGGCGTTGCGGCAACGCGCGAAACACGTGGGCGAGGATTGGAGTCTGTACGCCGAGGCTGAGGACGCGGTGGTGTTGAAATTGCGACGGGCGTTGAGTAAAGGGGAGGATATTCGCGAGAAGGCGCTGCAGCTTCCGGATTTTAGAGCGCATTCCATCCAGGATTGGACGCGGGCGGATTGGGAACGCGCCATCAAGGTGACGCTCGCGTCTCTCGTCGGCGGGGCCGCGCTCTTCGCGAGCGGTGGCGCCGCCGCGCCGGCGCTCGTCGCGGCGATTCACGCCTTGGGGTTCGGGTCCGAGGCGTTCGCCGCGTTCGGTGGTTTACAACTCATGCTCGGCATCACCGGCGCGTCGCTCTGCGGATCCAAAATGGCGAATCGTCTCAAAGAAGAGCTCGAAGAGTTTGATCTCATCCCTCTGCGCGGCGCGCATAAATCCTACGCCATGCACATCTACGTGCCCGGATTCACGCGCGACGAGCACGATTTACTCCACGCTTGGGGCGCGACGGATAATCAGTACACGGCGGTGATTCCCGAGGAGGGCGACTTGGGCGTGACGTTTGAACGCGCCGCCGACGGCTCGGTCGTCGTGAAATCCGCCAAGGACTCCATCGCCAAGTGTCACGGCGTCGTCTCCGGAAGCACGCTCGTCGCGTATCGATCGGCGGCGAAGCATAATCAACCGAGCGTCGTCTTGGCCGAGCTCAGCGAACCGCCGACGCTCGAGGAATTGCAACGCGTCCCGCGTCCGCTCGAGTTGCGTCTGCAACTTCCGGGCAAGGACAGGGATCTGCACGCCGAACACGTCGCGCTGAACGAGGAGATGAAGGACATGCTCGAGAAACACACCAAATCCGAACACGTGCCTGAAGCGCACCACGTCGGGCGTCCCGCGCGTCAACGCTGGGGTAACAAGACGGGCGAACAACTCGTGTTGAATTGGGAGCCGTCGACGCTCGGCTCGTTGGGTTCGTGCATGACGGCGTGGAACGAAACCTGCGCCGTTAACTTTTATCTCACGCCCGCGGTGTTGGCGAAGACGGCGCTCGCGGGCATCGTCGACGCGGTGTCTTGGCCGGCGACGCTGTTATCGTCCGCTGGGTTCATCGACGATCCGTGGTGTCTCGTCAAGCTTCGCGGGAAAATCGCCGGCGAGGAGCTCGCGAGGTCGCTCTTGGCGGGTGAACACGGCCATCGCCCGGTCACTTTCGTCGCGTACAGCGCCGGCGCGTACGTCGTGCAGGCGTGTTTGCAAAAACTCTACGAAGCGGGCGAGCGAGGTAAAAACATCGTCGACCGCGCCATCTTCGTCTCGGCGCCCATCTCGACGTCGAAGGAGACGTGGGGGCCGATGCGCGAAGTCGTCTCGGGACGACTCGTCAACGTGCACTGTCACACCGATTGGATCTTGCTTCTCATGTACAAGTTTAACATGCTCGATCCGATGACGAGACTCGCCGGTTTATCCATCGTGAAACGCGTCAAGGGAGTGGAGAATTACAACGTGAGCAATTTGCGTCACGCCCATCTTCCGGATGAAATGGCGCGCGTGCTCGACGAGATTGATCTTCAAGAGTGAGTGAGCGCGCAAAGTGTACGTAAAACAGCTGTTGTACTCTGTTGTACGGTATCTATCGATAGCGAATAACGAATAATAACGTCACGTGTTATCTCTAATAAAACGAAAGCTATGCTGTGTCGAGTTCCGGGGCGTCGTCGCCGCCGCCGCCGCCGCGCTCCTCGCGAATCCGCTTATTCGGCTTCGTCGTCCCGAGCGTTTCGATCGATTGCGAACTGCGCGACTTGTTGATCGTCCCGCGCTCGCGACGAAGTTTCCGTCGGAGTTCGTCGTACCGCGCGTGGTCGGATTTACTCACCGACGGTTGCACCTTGGCGAACGCTTCCTCAAAGTGCGCCATCGTCACCGTCGGCGCGGCGTCCGTCGTCATGGATTTGAGCGCCGCGACGCACGCCTCGCGAACGAGCGACGCCAAGTCGGCGCCGCTGAAACCGTCGCACGCGGCGCTCAGCGCGATGCGTTCGACGCGAACATCAGCCGCGATGGGCGTCTTTCGAGTGAGCGTCTTGAGAATGGACGCGCGCCCATCCGGTGGCGGAAGCGGGACGTATAACAATTTGTCCAAACGTCCCGGTCGAAGCATCGCGGGATCGATCATGTCGGGTCGATTCGTCGCCGCGATCAGAAACGTCGCGTTTCGCGCCTCTAAACCGTCCATTTCGGTGAGCAGTTGATTCACCACGCGCTCGGCGGAGGTGTTGTCGCCGTTGCTTCCTCTTCGCGGCGCCAACGAATCCATCTCGTCGAAGAATAACACGCACGGACTCGCGCTTCGCGCGCGTTGGAAGAGCGTGCGCACGGCGCGCTCGCTCTCGCCGACGTACTTGTTCATCAACTCTGGGCCCTTGATGGAGATAAAATTCGCCATGGCTTCGTTCGCCGTCGCCTTGGCGACGAGCGTCTTGCCGCATCCGGGCGGGCCGTAGAGCAAGACGCCGGTGGAGATGTTGAGTCCCATCGCCTCGAAACGCTCCGGGTGCGCGATGGGTTCGGCGATGGAGAACCTGAGCTCCTCACGAATCTCCGTGAGCGAGCCGACGTCTTCCCAGGTGACGTTGGGCGTCGTGGTGAATCCCTCGCGTTGCGCCGACGGCTGCACACGGTCGAGCGCCGAGGAGAAATCGTCCATGGTGATTGCTAAATCAACGAGTTCGTCCTCCGTGAGCGGTCGAGGATCGGCTAAGCGACCTGTGGCGAGCGCGGCGTCCGACATCGCGGCGGTGGCGTCGGGCATGTCGACGTCGGTCGACCGGTCTTTGTTCTCGTCTTCGAGTCGCTTGAAGATGCGCGTCACCGCCGAAGCCGCCGCCTCCTTCGCGAGTGCGGAGAGATCGGCGCCGACGTAGCCGGGAGTCTTCTTTGCGATCTCGCGCAGGTCTAAATCACCGCTCAGGCGCAGTTTCGTCGCCTGTACGCGCAAGATGCGCTCTCGCGCGGCTTCGTCGGGAATGCCGAGCATGATTTCGCGGTCGAATCGACCCGCTCGACGAAGCGCGGCGTCCATACCGTCCGGTCTGTTCGTGGCGCCGATGACGGTGACGTGGCGTCGACACCGCGCGAGACGATCGACCTCATCGGTGCCGACGACGGTGGATTGAAGCTCGTCCATGGAGGCGAGCAACTGCGCGACAATTCTTCTCTCCATTTCGCGTTGCGCGCTCTCGCGCTTCGGAACGATGGCGTCGATTTCATCGATGAATATGAGCGAGGGCGCGTGTGCGGCCGCGGTTTGAAACAGTTCACGAATCTTCGCCTCCGACTCGCCGCTCATACCGCTCACGATCTCTGTGGCGGCGATGGAAAAGAATGGAACTTTTGCCTCCTGCGCGATGGCGTGCGCCAGCGTCGTCTTCCCGCACCCGGGCGGTCCGTGTAACAACACACCGCGCGGTGGATCGACGCCGAGCCACGCGTAGAGCTCGGGGTGCATCAGCGGACAGATGATGAGTTCCTTGATGGCGTGCAGCGAGTCCTCGATGCCGCCTAAATCGGACAGTTTCACCGCGCGAGGCGACGTCATTTGCGCAAAGGAATCCTTTCGCGACCCGAAAGCGTCCTCATCCAAGCTCTCGCTTTCGCTCTCGTTCCCAGCGCGCTTCCGACGGTGCCCTTTGCCTTTCTTCCCTTTCTTCTTATCCTTGTTCGCGTTCGCGCGCTCGATTTTCATCCCTCGTTCCGTCACTTTCACGGCGTGGCCTCTCGACCTCGCCTCCGCCACCGACCGCATCGCGCGCTCGTGCGATGATTCTTCCTCCTTCCCCACCTTTGAATTCGACATCGCCTTGGCCTCATCCTCCAATTTTAACGCTCTCTGCGCCGCCGCCGCGACGACATCCGGCGCCGCGAACGCCGGTTTCGCCTCCGCCGCCTCGCCGTCGAGCTGCGCGCGTCCCTCCGCCGCGTCCACCGCCGCGTCCGCGCCGTCCTCCGAATCCTCCTCTGAATCCTCCTCCGACGAGGACGACGAACCCTCTTCGCTTCCACTCTCCGACGTCGACTCGCTCCCTTCGTGATCGCTCGAACCCTCCCCGGTCATGCGTCCGAATTTATCGTCCTCCTCGCCGTCCCGCGCGACGTCCCCGAGCCGTCCTCGCGTCTTGGCCTCCGCGATCGCTCGCTCCACCGCGCGTTTGAACGGCAACATAGGTTTCCTCGCGTACTGTCGATACCTCGCGCGCAGGTGCGCGACGACGGCGTCGACATCTCGGAGCGCGCGTTCGCCGCCGACGTCGCCATCGCCGCCGCGCGCGTACGCCTCCACCCTCGGCAACAACAGCGGGTCGCTCGTCACGTACCGATTCGCGGTGACGCCGCCTCGAAGCGCGGCGGGTTTCGCGTTCGGCATGGCGCCGCGCGCACCGACGCGAGCGCCGCGCGCGCGAGAGCGCGGGACGAATGGATGAGAACGGTGCGCGCGCCGCCGCCGACGGGATGCGCCGCGTCGTCGCTCGCGTCGGTACGCGCGCGCTCGGTCCCGCGCGAGACGATTCGCGCGCGCGTAGAGACGATGTTCTGTGCGCGCGTCGACTCGGTCGAGTCGGCGCGTCGACGTCTGGCGAGAGGGCGCCCTCTCTCCATCCTTGACCAATTTCGTTTCGGCGCCGAGCGACGACGACGCGGTTTCGCGCGCGCGGCGGCGAGGGCGAATCGCGGTAGGCGGGCCAGTTGAAACTAATTGAGTGTGTGTATTAAATGATCGTCGAGTGACGCGCGACGCGCGACGCCGACGCCGACGCGACGAGGTGGAATTCCGCGCGCTCACGCGCCTTCGCTGACGTTGCCGAGGAGCGACATGCCCGAACGGTCCTCAACCTCTTCCCATCCGACGCCGCGCGCTGGATTCGGAGGAATCTCGCCGAGCAAATCGCGGCGGTCGAGGATGACGTCGAGATCGGCGTCGGAGATGTTGGCGCTCTGGGGAAGGTCTTCGTCGGCGGCGCCGGTTTCGCCCTTGAGGAGCGCCATGAGCTCGTCGGCGCCGAGGGATTTCTTGTCCTCGTTCTTTTCTTGTTTGAAACCGCCGTTGGTGACGACGATCTTCTCGAGGGCGAGCTTGGAGGCGGCTTTTTTTAGCATCTTCCCTTCGACGGATTTCGCGGTGGCGAGACGGTAGACGTGCACGGGTTTGGTTTGACCGATTCTGTGCACGCGATCCATCGCTTGTAAATCTTGGTGCGGGTTCCAATCAGAATCATAAATGATGACGGTGTCGCCGCCCGTGAGGTTGATGCCGAGACCGCCGGCGCGAGTGGAGAGCAAGAAGACGCCGTAATTGGGATCCTCGTTGAAACGAGCGATGTACTCGCGTCTGTCGTCTTGTTTCACCGAACCGTCGATGCGGCACACGGGCTCGTTTCGCTGTTGGAAAAACGATTCGAGCAAGTCCAACATGCGCGTCATCTGCGAAAAGATGAGCACCTTGTGGCCGTCGGCGCGAAGCTTTTTCATCAATCGATCCAGCAATTGCATTTTGCCGCACTGTTCCACGAGTTCATCCGCGGACGGGAACATGATGGAGCCGTCCAAACCTCCCGTGATTAAATCCGGATGGTTGCAATTCTTACGGAGTTGCATGAGCATGTTGTTCACGGCGGTGTGTCCGACCGGAATGTGGCTATTTCCGGCAAACTTGTTCAAGAGCTCGGTGATGGTTTTGTTCACCAAAGCATCGTTGAATTCGCGCTGTTTCGGAACCATTTGCGCGTACAACAAAATCTCCTTCTTGCGAGGAAGAGACAACTCGACGTCACCCTTGAGTCGACGCAACAGAAACGGTCTCAAGATACCGTGCAACTTTGTCACGACGCGCGCGCGGTGTTCGCGCTCGTGCTTGTCCAGTTCCTCCGCGTCGCCCGAATCGTCGTTGCCGATGTTTTCGGCGAAATCGAACCACGATTGAAACTGCGACAACGAACTGAACACATCCGGCAACAAAAAGTGCAAGAGCGACCAAAGCTCCGGCAAATTGTTTTGCAACGGCGTACCGGTGAGCAAGAGCTTGTTCGCGGTGGGAATGTACTTGAGCTCTCGAATGAGTTTGCAATCAAAATTCTTCAATCTGTGACCTTCGTCGACGACCAAGTACTTGAAGTTGTACTTGGACAAAAACTTGCGATCCGCCATGACCACCTCGTACGAGGTGACGATGACTGGGAAGTTTGGCTTGATCGGCGTCGACGTGGGCATGTGCTCCATGCGCTTCTCGGCGCGCTCTTGCTTGGTGCCGTGGTACAAAATCACCGGAATGGACGGCGTCCAGCGCTTAAACTCGCTAACCCAATTACTCAGCGTCGAGAGCGGACCGATGACGAGATACGGGCCGAGAATCCCCTTCGCGCGAAGGTGCGACAAGAATCCAATCGTCTGCACCGTCTTACCCAAACCCATCTGATCGGCCAAAATCCCGTTCAAACCGTTTTGATACAAGGAAATCATCCACTTCACCCCTTTCAATTGATAATCGCGCATCGACCCACCCTCCATGAGCGGCAACATCTTTCTCGTCAGTTCTAACTCCTCCTCCTCGGTCATCTTTTTCCTCTTCTTCCCCGCCGCCTGTTCCTCTCGCGCCGCTTTTTCCCGCGCCTCCTCCTCGTCCAAGTCGTCCATCTGCTCGCTCAAAAATTGCGAATAAATCGTCGTCTGATCCAACAGCGCGTCCAACTGCTTAAATTTCTTATCATCCAGTCGTTTCACCACCGCCTCGGGGGTGACCACGCGTCCATCCACCCCTCGATCGCCGTTCCCTCCTCCCTCCTTGGTCGGCGTCGTCTGCGCGCTGCTCGCCTTCTCTCGCGCCGTCTTCAACTCCGCCTCCGCCTCGATCGCGTGCGCCTCGATCCCCGTCAACGCCGCCCCCGTGAGATCATCGTACGATTGTTCCGCGTCCGCGTTCACGCGCATCGTCGTCGCCTCCGACGACGCCTTGGAGTCGACATCCGTCGTCGTCGTCGTCATCTTCTTCGCGTCATCCACATCCTCGCCCGTCGTCGTCCGCGCCCCCGTCTCGACCGCCGCACCGCCGTCCGTCGTCTTTTGACGCTTCCCACTCTTCGGAGGCATCCTCCTCGATCGCGTCCGCGCCGCGTCGACGTCTCCCGTCGCCGTCGTCGTCCCGCGCGCGCGATTTTTCAAATCGGGGACACTCGTCGTCGTATGGGCAAACAGTTTGACGGTCACTTTCGCAGAGCGACGACGCCACCAGTGTGACTCGACGAGTCGCGATGCGATCTCGGATCTCTCGCGTCATCGACACTCTCTCGCGCGCGACGCGCGACGCCCGGACGCGCGCGACCGGACCTCACGCGAGAGACGTATCGTTTTTCGTCGAGCGCACGTCTCAACATGTACGCGCACGCGCGCGCGGTGACGCACCACGCGAAGATGTCGACGGGCGCGCGCCAACCGGATCACCACCATCCGCATCATCATCGACGACGCGCGAGCGCGACGACGACGAGCGACGGGCGATTGGTCGATCATCGACGCGGTGTGCGCGTCGCGTCTCGCGCGAGCGCGACGGGACGTCGGGAGAGCGGTGGTGGACAGGTGGCGACGTCTTCTTCGGCGGATGAGTTGAGCTTTTGGGGAAAGATGCGCGCGGCGTATCGTATATTTTTCCCTCCGAACGCGGAGGAGACGGCGAGACAGGAGGCGAAGAAGCGATTGCGCATGATTTTGGTCGCCGATCGGTGCACGATGAGCGAGAGTTCGATGGATGAGATGAAGATGAAGATTATGGATGTCGTGGGCGAATTCGTCGACGTGGACGAGGAGCAAGAGGTGGACGTGAGCATGAACACGGATGAAGAATTGGGGACGATGTACGCGGTGAGCATTCCGGTGAAGCGGGTCAAGGCGGAGTACGACGCGGAGAACGATGCGTACATGCTCGGCGCGCAGTGGGATCCCGCGGATTACGACGATAACTTGTGGGAAGAAGAGTAAACGGCGACGAGGGGCGCGAGAGACGAAGAGCGCGCGCGAGAGCGTTCGACGCGCATCGAGACCTCGCGACGCGCGCGTCGAGACGATCACACCACCGATGTCAAGTCAAGTCATTAAAAGAAATCCGCACGCGTGGACGCGCGCGTCGCGCGCACGCAGAGCTTTTGTCATTTTACAACAACCGTACACGCTCGCCCGCTCGCCGCACACGCCGCCGCGCCCGCCTCACCCACGCCCGATGTCCGATCTCGGCGTGCGCGCCAACCTCGATCCGACGCAGTGGGCCGGTGCCTTTGACTGCGCCGGTCCGTGCGGACGCAAGCGACTCCCCGCGGTGGAGTTTTCGAAAAAAATGGTGTCCCGTCTGCAGAGCGGCGTCCCCGCTCGATGCATAAAATGCGTCGACGACGCCGCGCGCGCGGAGCGCGAACGGGCGAGCGCGAGCGCGAGCGCGGCGTCTTCGGATGCGCCTCCGGCGTCGTGTTCGGCGTGCGGAGAAACGAAGCCGGCGAGCGCGTTCTCGAAGACGCAACTGCGAAAAGAGGACTCGGCGAGGACGTGCGCGGCGTGCGCGAGCGCGAGAGCGTCGGAGGGCGTCGACGCGGGCGCGAACGCGATGAAAGCGAGACTTTTGGAGGCTCGTGAGGCTAGCGCGAGGGCCGAGGCGACGAATGCGAGCGATAAGTTGGCGGTTTTTGCGAGAGAGGCGTCGTTGGAGGCCACCGCGGTGACGGGGCTCGAGGCGAAATTCGTCGGAGGGAGGCGCGGCCGAGGAGGCCGAGGAGGCCGAGGAGGCCGAGGAGGACGGTCGAATCCGAACAGCATGCTCGGACGAGGCGGGAGGAGGTGATATCGCGCGGTGGACTGCGTACTAGGTGTTGCTATCGTTATAAATACTGATCTACAGAGCTATTGATCTCGTCCCCACACGTCGGCGTAGATGCCTGGTTCCGTGCTCTTCGGAGGATTGGTGCGACGACGAATGTACGGACCCGATTGTCGGTAACGACCCGTGCCGTCGTCGGGAAGCGCCAAGACGACGTCGCCGATGAGCGGTGACGTCGCCGTCTTGGAGCCACGTCGGCGACTGAAGGGCGCGTCGTCGTCGTCGTCGTCGACGCCGTATCGAAACGCCTTGACCGGTTTGCGTTCGCGACCGTACTCGTCCTCCTTGTTGACGTACAGGTCGTCGTCGATGGCGAGTAAATCGACATCGTCTTCGCTGTCTTCGCCGTAATCGTAAAAATCGCGAGCCTCGCGATTGAACGCGCGTCGCAAGGTGCAAAAGCTCACGACGATGAAGGAGACCAAGACG
>Ga0181576_10001802_pt1 | contig 16252 bp, 12 predicted proteins | sample 101ome_22_FD_132464 | JGI IMG/M metagenome (GOLD analysis project Ga0181576, IMG submission 132464) | Coastal salt marsh microbial communities from the Groves Creek Marsh, Skidaway Island, Georgia - 101412BT metaG (megahit assembly) | ecosystem: Environmental > Aquatic > Marine > Intertidal... | reverse complement strand
TGCCGGAACTACTCACGCGCCTATTTGCATCATGTGTTCCGGTCTGGAGAGATGATTTCAGGTATGCTGCTGACTTGGCATAACCTGCATTTTTATCAAGAGCTTATGCAGGGCATGCGCGATGCAATCGAGGTGGATAGTTTCGATGCGTTCGAGCGTGAGTTCCATGCGCTCCGCGCGGGTGGCGATGTCGAGCCGCTGTAGGCTCAGGCAGCGAGCGCCTCGATCGTCGGCTGCAGGTCGCCGCATTCATGGGTGAGTTTCAGGCCGCAAGCTTCGATTAGAACCCGTGCCTCATGGGCGCGGAGCGCTTGATGTGCGTCGGGGCGTGCTGTCGGCACAGTTGGTGCATCGGGGAAGAGTGCCGATATCTCGGCGGCGTCGTCAGGTCTGAGGCTGCCTAATCCGCGCGTTCCCGGCTGGAAGCTCTCGCTGGCAAGGCCGTTCGCGAGGATCACCTCATGCTGATCGAAAAGCAGGTGGAAGTACTCGATGCCCATTTCAGGTGCCGCTGGTACAATGCCATCCATGAGGAATTTCGCGGCGAAGAGGACTTCCGTCGCGCCGAAAAGGATTTCGGTCTGCCAACCGCCAAAGGAGATGCGGTGTTGCGGGGAAAGCGTTAGCGGGCGGTTGGGGAGCCCCGCGCCGAACTGGTCACGCGGTATCGTAATCGGGCGCAATGCTGGGAACAGTTTCAGCTGTAGCGGGGAAAGCGCCAATTTCCCGATCCAACGGATGGGAACAGCGCGGCCATCTTGCGTTAAAACAAGGTCACCAACTGAAAGATGCTCGACCGGAATATCGCCATAGGGTGTGGTGATGCGAGTGCCGCCGTCAAAACAGATGAGAACAGGGCCAGTAGAGGACAGGTTTTCAATGGCATGCGCACCGTTCGAAAAAGCATCCATTGTCGCGTAGTCGCCATTCCCAGAACTGAGAAAGAAATAGCGTTGGCCGTCTTCGGTAGTGATGACGACGATCTCCTCGCCTTGCAGGTTTTGTCCGTTCACATTGGCCAGGCGCTGCGTGATCGGCAGGGTCCCCGAAAACTCGACTGTGAACTGCATTTCGACGCCATCCACGAATACGGTGGTATCGGGGTCAAAGCTGCTAGCGTTGTAGTCAAGCTAGATGTCGCCGCTGGTAACTGATGAAAACGTCAACTCTGCGGTGGCTGTGGTTGTCGTGCCTTGCGCATTCAGAGCGGCATTCGCTGCCGGACCGCTGTCACCGCGCGCGTAGAATGTCATTGTATTTGCCATGTTTGCCACCGCAACCTTCTCTACCTTGCGTTGATAAGAGCCGAGGCATGCGACCTATGCGGGGCGCAAATCGGGCAGGAATGGGGAATTATGCGATGAGTTAGGCAAAATTTTCTTTTGCGGGGCCGAAGTTGCGCCAAATGTGCGGCGGGTGCTTGCTCAATCCGGAAGTCCTAGGCACAGTGGAGTTGAAGGGAAAGCAGTTGAAAGTTTCGCACTGCCGCCCCATGTCATAGCATCTAACGAGGAGATAGGCGCGCCGCCGTAATCGGGGCCGCTATGTCTGCCGAACCGAAGGATACGAGCATGCCAGAACAAGAACACCAGACATACCCAGTGTTGCCGCTGCGCGATATTGTTGTCTTTCCCCATATGATCGTGCCGCTGTTTGTGGGGCGTGAGAAGTCTGTCCGCGCACTTGAAGAGGTGATGCAGGAAGACAAACAAATCCTGCTTTCCAGCCAGATCGACGCTGGTGAAGATGACCCCACCCCAGAGGGGATCTACAGCACGGGTGTGCTCGCCAACGTTCTTCAACTTCTCAAGTTGCCCGATGGCACGGTAAAGGTGCTTGTTGAGGGACAGCGACGGGTGAAAATCGCCGGATATTCCTCCGTCGAGCCGTTCTTTGAAGCGTCCGTTGCGGCGCTCGATGAGACTTTTGGTGATGAAGCTGAAACCAAGGCGCTGCTGCGCTCGGTTTCTGAGGAATTCGAGCGTTATTCGAAGATCAAGAAAAACATTCCAGAAGAAGCACTGGGTGCCGTGGCGGATGCGACTGAACCAGCCAAGCTGGCCGATCTCGTGTCGGGTCACCTCGGCGTTGATGTGCCGGAGAAACAAGATTTGCTCGAGACACTTTCGGTGACCGAACGCCTGGAGAAGGTTTTTGGCCTGATGCAGGGCGAGATGTCGGTGCTGCACGTCGAGAAGAAGATCAAATCGCGTGTGAAGAACCAGATGGAGAAAACCCAGCGCGACTACTATTTGAATGAGCAAATGAAGGCCATTCAAAAGGAGTTGGGCGAGGGCGAGGACGGGGAAGGCGAAATCGCTGAACTTGAACAGCGGATCGCGGAAACAAAGTTCTCCAAGGAAGCGCGGGAGAAGGCAGAGGGCGAGCTGAAAAAGCTCAAGAACATGAGCCCTATGAGCGCCGAGGCGACAGTCGTGCGCAATTACCTCGACTGGATGCTTTCCATACCGTGGGGCAAAAAGAGCCGTACCAAGAAAGATCTGCGACGCGCAGAGGAAATTCTAGATGCGGATCATTACGGGCTTGAGAAGGTCAAGGAGCGCATTGTCGAATATCTCGCGGTGCAGCAGCGTTCTGCGAAGCTGAAAGGCCCGATCATGTGCCTTGTAGGCCCGCCGGGCGTTGGTAAAACGAGCCTCGGTAAATCGGTCGCCAAGGCTACTGGGCGCGAGTTCATCCGCATCAGCTTGGGTGGTGTCCGTGACGAGTCGGAGATTCGTGGCCATCGCCGGACCTATATCGGCTCGATGCCGGGCAAGATCATTCAGGCATTGAAAAAAGCCAAGACGACGAACCCGCTAATCCTTCTCGATGAGATCGATAAAATGGGGCAGGACTTCCGTGGTGATCCGGCCAGTGCGATGCTGGAGGTTCTTGACCCCGAGCAGAACGCGACTTTTGTCGATCATTACCTTGAGTTCGAGTATGATCTTTCAAACGTGATGTTCCTGACAACGGCGAACAGCTATAACATGCCTGGCCCGCTGTTGGACCGGATGGAGATCATTCCGCTCTCTGGTTACACCGAAGATGAGAAGCGCGAGATCGCCAAGCAACACCTCATCAGCAAGCAGCTCAAGAACCATGGTCTGAAGTTGAAAGAGTTTCAAATTGATGCCTCGGCGCTGACGGCGGTGATCCGGAGTTACACGCGCGAGGCAGGTGTGCGGAACCTCGAGCGTGAACTTGCCAAAGTCGCGCGCAAGGCGGTGACCAAGATCGTCAAGAAAGAAGCTGACAGTATTGCTGTGACCAGCGAGAATATTGATGACTATCTGGGTGTGCCAAAATACCGGTTCGGATTGGCTGAAAAGGAAGACCAGATCGGCGTCGTGACCGGGTTGGCCTATACCAGCGTTGGGGGTGAGTTGCTTTCGATCGAAGCGCTGCGCTTGCCCGGCAAAGGCCGTATGAAAACAACCGGCAAACTTGGCGACGTGATGAAGGAATCAATCGATGCGGCGTCGAGTTATGTCCGTTCGATTGCACCCAGAATTGGCGTCAAACCACCGCAGTTCGAGAAGTGGGATATTCACGTTCATGTGCCCGAAGGGGCGACTCCGAAGGATGGCCCCAGCGCGGGCCTTGCTATGGTGACCTCGATTGTTTCGGTACTGACCCAAATTCCCGTGCGCAAGGATATCGCGATGACGGGCGAGGTGACGCTGCGCGGTAACGCGCTGGCTATTGGCGGCTTGAAAGAGAAGCTACTTGCGGCTTTGCGGGGTGGCATCAAGACGGTTTTGATCCCACAAGAGAACGAAAAAGACCTGCCGGAAATTCCTGACAACGTTAAGGCCGGGCTGACGATCATTCCGGTCAGCCATGTGCGGGAGGTGCTTGAGCACGCGCTTGCGCATCAGCCTGAACCGATCGAATGGGATCAGGAGGCCGAAGAGGCTGCTGCAGCGAAGGCGAGCCTCGGCGCTGCGGACGATGGCGCGACAGCGGGCAAGATCGCCCATTAGATCTCGTCATATTCAATTGGGGAACCCGGCATACTTGCGTGTGTCGGGTTTTTCTTTTTCCACTAGGGGTAGCGCGAGCTCGCAAGTTATGTGTAAAGTCGGCGTGGAAAGGACTAAATGAGGGATAGTATGGTGGCGAAGTCTGAAAATTCGGGCGTTAAATCCGAAACGGCAAAGCCAAGAAAGGCGTCTGTAAGAAAGTCAAATACGGCTCCCGTGGTTCCAGAGTTAAAGGTTGTGTCTGCCGAAGTTGAAGAGACGGATTTTCAAGAGGTTTTGAAGAAGAAGGAGCTTGTTGAGCTTGTAATGGCGCGCACAAGCAGCCGAAAAGGGGTCACGAGAGAAACAGTGGAAGCCTGTCTCGAGGTTCTTGGCGAGATGTTGGTTGAAGGGCGCGAGGTTAGCGTCCCGCCGTTTCACAAGCTGCGCGTCGCAAAGATGAAAGAGGGCAGTGGAGGGCATCTGCTATCGATCAAAGCCCGCGTGAAGAGCCCGAAGGTGGAAATTTCCGACCTGCCTACTTGAAGGACGGAAAAACAGCGGCTAAACGCTCCTCCGACGGGTGATTAGCTCAGTGGTAGAGCGCTTCGTTCACATCGAAGATGTCAGGAGTTCAAATCTCTTATCACCCACCAGAATTCAGCGCACCCCAGCTCGGGTGCGCTTTTCTTTTGATAATCGGCCGCTTATCCCTAAGGTGAGGTGGCAGATGATTTATCCCGAAATCTTGGTTTTGAGGCACGGTGAAACTGAATGGAATCGTGAGGGGCGGTTTCAGGGAGGGTTCGACTCGCCGCTGACAGAAAACGGCCGCGCGCAGGCTGTCGCTATGGGGGAATTGCTCCGTTCCTGCGGCGTTTCCGCGGAGACGCATGACTTCTGGACGAGCCCACAGGGGCGGGCAAAAGAAACAGCGCGTCTGGCGCTTGCGCCAATCGGTGCGACGGCGCGGCATGAGCCGTTGCTCAGCGAGATCGGTATGGGTGAATGGTGTGGCCTCTCGCGCGCCGAAATTGCAGAAAAGTGGCCCGGTCCGGCTGATGAAACCTATATCGAAATGTATGCGCGCGCACCCGGTGGCGAGCCATTTGACAGGTTATGGGAGCGTGTTGGAGCGTTGTTGCAACAGGTGAAACGGCCAACGGTCATCGTCACTCATGGGTTTACCTCGCGCTTCTTACGGACACGGGCAATGGGGTTGGGATTGGATGATCTGGACCGTTTGCCGGGCGGGCAGGGGGTCATTTTCCGGATTCGAAACGGAGAACATGAAAAGCTTACTGAATAGGGCTTGCAGGCGCCAAAAGAGCGCGGTAAAGGCTCGCCAGGAAGTGGGTGATTAGCTCAGTTGGTAGAGCGCTTCGTTTACACCGAAGATGTCGGGAGTTCGAGTCTCTCATCACCCACCATTAATCCACATAGTGCAGGTCGTTCGATCCGTCCTTTGGAGGGTGTTCTCGCGAGGCGCGCATCGGTTTGATGCGCATATCATCGGCTAGTCGAGATTCTGGCTTTCAATCCATTTCTTCAATTTGGACATACGGCCACGCGCGACGGGTACCTTTGTACCGTCGACGAGGACCACATGCGGCTTGCCGTTGATACGCCGATAACGTGGCTTGCTCAGTGGCGCGATCCACCAAGAACGGTGTGGCTGGACGCCACCAACTTTCTCGAGGTTGGGGATAATTGTCGTGAGTGCCGCTCGTTCGGCGAAACTGTCGGTCGTAGTCGTGACGTTGAGGCAGTGTTCCTCGGATCGGATATAGAGCAAGGTTTCGGCAATGACCGCCTTCGAACCAATTTTGATGACCGTTTTGCGTGGCATGGATGTGGCTTGGCTGTTCTCGGGTAGTGGTGCAGGTCGCCCGTCAGCGCGCTCGGCTGTTGTTTTGATCAGCGCGGGTATTCCAAATCGCACGAATCCCAGCTCAATCAGCCAGATTGTCAGGAGGTAGTAGGGATAGTTCAAGAGTATCTCAGGATCTGTGCCTGAAGGTGTCGCTGCGCGAGCGAGCCAATCCATCAAAACCGCGACGCCGCCATACTCAATCGCTGTGGAGATGGGCATATAGTAGGGGAGACGTACCTTCCAAAATGATAATACTGCCCAGACGGAAAGCATTGCGACCTTGAAAACAAGGAAGCTCAGGGATCCAACGATCCAGATCGCGAAGGCCGAATAAAGCGATGCCTACAAAAATCGCGAAGCTGATCGTTAACTTACCGTTAATTATGCTGAAAATTTCACGATGCGTAAAAATTTGCGATGCGCCGAACGCGTCAATAATGCGCATTTCGTGACAAACGACTTTGTTCGCGAAGTGAAAAAGGGGCAATTTGGGACCGTTCAATAGTGTGAGCGGCGTAGCTCAAGCGATTATCGAGTATTCAGTTTAAAATTTAGTTTGGTACATGCCAGCGACTGTTGCCCAGAGGCGGCTTCCCCCAAAAGAAGCCGCCTCTCCCTTTTTTGCAAGTAAAAAACCCTTCTGATTAAATATACGGCGCTTTGCGTGGCATTCCATCAGCTTTTGGTTGCTCTTTTGTTAGGCCAGCGTTGGGGAAACAAGCGTTGTCGCGAGGTTGCGCGCGCGCAGACCGGCGATCGTCGCGGGCATGGCGGCGACTGTTCCCCAGTGGATGTCGTGGGTCAGAATGATCGAACCGGGCCGCGCCATTTGCAGAATACGGCGGGCGACCTCATCAGGGCCTGGGCGCCGCCAGTCATGTGGATCGACAGACCAGAACACGGTGGTCATGCCACGCTCGACAGCGAGTCGGGCGCTTTGCCTGCCAGTGAACGATCCGTATGGTGGGCGAAACACATGGGGTGACTTTCCCGTTGTGTCTTCGATAATCCGATTGGTGCGATCAATTTCTGACAGAACTGACGCGAAGGGCATCTCTGCGAGAAATGGATGGTTCCAGGTATGATTGCCCACCTCATGCCCTTGCTCGACGATCTGGCGGGCAATCTGGGGGTAGGCAGCAACGCTGCGACCGATCAAGAAGAAGGTCGCTTTTACGCCTTCATTGCCCAAAATATCGAGCAGGCGAGGGGTGTGATCTGGATGCGGCCCATCATCGAAGGTGAGCGCGACCCCACTCGGCGCATTAGGTAACGTAACGACCCAAGGGTAGCCTGGCGTACGCACGACGGTCGTTTCAGCGAAAGATGGTTTCGCCGAAAATGCCAAAGTTGATGCTATGAAACCGCGTCGGGTCCAGCTCATCTTATCTCCCAGGTGGCGCTTTTGGGCGCGCCTCCTATAAGTTTCCGTTTGTGAGCTGAAGGCAAGCGATAAAATGAATATTGGAAGGCGCAATAGTGTTGGTTCCGAACTTCCTCTGGGCTTTGTGTTTTTTGTTTCGAACACGCTTGACGAGGCCATGGACTGCCCATAGAAGGCACGAACATTCGATGTTTCGGATGACAGATACGCGGTTGTAGCTCAGTTGGTTAGAGTACCGGCCTGTCACGCCGGGGGTCGCGGGTTCGAGCCCCGTCAACCGCGCCACTGTCACCTGAAACGAATGAGATGCGCGGTTGTAGCTCAGTTGGTTAGAGTACCGGCCTGTCACGCCGGGGGTCGCGGGTTCGAGCCCCGTCAACCGCGCCACTTCTCCTAAAAAGCAGACGGTCAACAGGGCCTATATGGTCTAAGCGGACGTGTTCAGTGCGGCGAGCACGCGCGCCCAACTGCGCGTACCTTTGTGGAAGCTGCGCAGGTCATATTTTTCGTTTGGCGAATGGATGGCGTCATCGTCGAGCCCGAATCCAATAAGCAAGGCGTCCATATCCAAAATGGTTTTGAAGTAGCCTGCGATGGGGATTGACCCGCCAGAGCCGACATAGGCGGCTTCGCGTGGCCATTCATCGGAAAGTGCGCCGCGCGCAAGTTCAAAGGCCGGATTGTCCAACGCCATGACTGATGCCGGCGCCGCGCCGTGTGAGAGAAACTCGACCTTGCAATCTGGCGGCAACATCGCGCGGACATAGGCGCGGAAGTTTTCGCGGATGGCATGGGGGTCTTGTTTGCCAACGAGGCGGAAGCTGATCTTTGCACGCGCCTGTGAGGGCAGCACTGTTTTGAAACCGTCGCCTGTATAGCCGCCAGTGATACCGTTCACCTCACAAGTCGGACGGGACCAGATCATTTCGAGCGCGGAGCGGTCCTGCTCGCCAGCGGGGTGGGAAAGATCAACGGCGCCGAGGAACCCTTCGGCATCGAAACCCAATGCCTCCCACTGCGCCTTTACCGCTGGGTCAAGCTCATCAACGCCCTCGTAAAACCCAGGCACGGTAACGCGGCCGTTTTCGTCATGCAGAGATGCGATGATATTTGACAGGACGCGGATCGGGTTCATTGCGGCGCCGCCGTACATGCCGGAATGGAGGTCTTTGTCCGGCCCCGTGACAATGACTTCTTCACCCAGAAGCCCGCGAAGCATGGTGGTGATTGCAGGAGTGACCGAGTCAAAAAGGCCTGTATCGCAGATCAGCGCGACATCTGCTTTCAGCTCTTCCGCATTTTCTTTCATGAAAGGTATCAGTGAAGGGGAGCCGCTTTCCTCCTCACCCTCGAAGAAGATTGTGATCCGGAAGGGCAGCTTACCATGCACCGCCGTCCATGCGCGGCAGGCTTCCACAAAGGTCATTAACTGGCCTTTGTCGTCAGATGTTCCGCGCCCGCGAATGACTTGTCCTTTTTCGGTGTCCTCCAAAACCGGATCGAAGGGGTCCCGATCCCAGAGATCGAGCGGATCGACCGGCTGCACATCATAATGACCGTAGAAAAGCACATGCGGGCCACCTTCGCCCCCGTGCGCGACGACCATAGGATGCCCCGTTGTCGCGCGTTTTTCTGCGGTGAAACCGATGCTGGCGAGGTCGGCTACAAGCCAGTCTGCGGCCGTTTCGCAGTCATTCTTGTAGGCCGGGTCGGTCGAGATCGAGGGGATGCGCAATAATTCCTTCAGCCGCTCGGTTGCCGGCAGAAGGTCATCATCAATTTGCGAAAGGACTGGATCAACGGACATAGGGCCTCCTTTAAATTTGATGCGATGGTGGCGCGTAGGGCTGGGACTGTCCAGCGGTCAAACGTGTTGTTGACCTTGGTGCAGCGTCATTTTGTCGTGTATTGTCCGGCGGGGCTCCAGCCTATATGAAGCTAGAACGATTTTAAGCTATGCGCCATGAGCCCTGAGGCGTGTGGAAAGGAAAGCCCGTGGATTATAACGCACGACTCGATGCTGCTATTGCGACACTGCACGAAGAAGGCCGGTACCGGACCTTCATCGATATCGAGCGGAAGAACGGGCAGTTCCCACATGCTGTCTGGCATCGGGAAGACGGCACCGAGCAGCCAATCACCGTTTGGTGTGGCAATGATTACCTCGGCATGGGGCAGCATCCCGACGTACTTGCTGCGATGCACGAAGCGCTCGATGCGACCGGCGCGGGCTCTGGTGGCACGCGGAACATTTCCGGCACGACGGTCTATCACAAGGAACTGGAAGCGGAACTTGCGGACCTTCACCAGAAAGAAGCCGCGCTGCTGTTTACCTCTGCCTATATCGCGAATGATGCGTCGCTGAGCACATTGCCGAAGCTGTTCCCCGGGCTGATCATCTATTCCGATTCCCTTAATCATGCGTCGATGATCGAAGGGATCCGCCGCAACGGTGGTGCGAAGCGGATTTTCAATCACAACGACCTTGACGATCTCCGCGCCAAGCTTGCTGCGGACGACCCAAATGCGCCGAAGTTGATTGCCTTCGAGTCGGTTTACTCAATGGATGGTGACTTCGGTCCGATTGAAGCGATCTGCGATATTGCTGATGAATTCGGTGCTTTGACCTATCTCGATGAGGTCCATGCTGTTGGCATGTATGGCCCACGGGGCGGCGGTGTTGCAGAACGTGACGGACTTCTCGATCGGATCGACATCGTTAACGGGACGCTCGGCAAGGCGTTTGGCGTTCATGGTGGCTACATCGCTTCATCGGCAAAGATGTGTGACGCGATAAGATCATATGCGCCGGGCTTCATTTTCACGACCTCGCTTCCGCCCGTGGTTGCAGCGGGTGGCGTTGCGTCGATCCGCGTGCTGAAATCTGATCCTTCGATCCGTCAGCGGCATCAGGAACAGGCGGCTGTTTTGAAGCTCCGGCTCAAGGGTCTTGGTCTGCCGATCATCGATCATGGCAGCCATATCGTGCCGGTCATTGTTGGCGACCCGGTGCATACCAAGAAGCTGTCGGATATGTTGCTTGATCAGTTTGGAATCTATGTCCAGCCGATCAACTTCCCCACCGTACCTCGGGGCACCGAGCGGCTCCGGTTCACGCCTTCTCCGATCCACGGACCTGAAGAGATCGACCGGCTTGTTCATGCGATGGATCGGCTTTGGTCCCATTGTGCGCTGAATCGCGCCGAAATGGCAGGTTAACTTTATATCCGGATGCATAGGATATTGGTTTATGCTATCCCCCAGCACATAACGTGCTGAGAGCGAATCGTTCATCGGCGCTGGTTTGGGGAAACGGGCAGGTCTGCTTTCATGATTGGCAGAAGCTTTAGGCGGAAAAACGCGGCTAAGGAGCCAGAAGAAGCGAAAGGCTTTGACGCCTATGAGCTTCGACTGGGTGATCTTATGCGCGGCGAGCGTGCGACAATGGGGAAATCCTTGTTGGACGTTCAGCGCGAGCTTAAGATCAAGGCCGCCTATATTGCCGCTATCGAAAATGCCGATCCGACTGCATTTGATACTCCGGGCTTTATTGCTGGGTACGTCCGTTCCTATGCGAAATACTTGCAGATGGATCCTGAATGGGCGTTTGAAACCTTCTGTCGCGAGAGTGGTTTCACCACTGCCCATGGCTTGTCCAAGGATGCATCTTCACCGAAGAAAGTGAGCCGCGAAGAGCGTCTTGGCGCGCGGACGAGCGACGATATTTTCGATGAGCCGACGACACCTTTCATTCCTAGCGGTGAAAGCATTTTTGCCCGGATTGAACCGGGCGCGATTAGTTCTTTGGCGGTTCTGGCAGGTTTGCTTGCCGGATTGGGCTATGGAGGCTGGTCGGTTCTGCAAGAGGTGCAAAAGGTACGCTTTGCGCCGGTTGAGCAGCCGCCCGTCGTGATTGCGGATGTTGATCCGCTTGCGGGTAATGGCAATTTCGGGAGTGATATGACCGAAACGGTGGCCGTCGTCGGACCAACGGTGGAAGCGATGACGCGAATCCTGCGCCCTGAAGCGCTAGAGGCGCCGGTTTTGACCCCGCGCGATGGCCCGATTGCCGCCCTGCAACCGGGTGCTTTGGGCGCATTGGCGCCGCAGGAGTTACCTGAGGTAGATGCGGTAACGACGGCGCTGGCGGAGGCCAGTGGACTTGAAGTGCAGCCTACTGCTGTGCCTGCGCCACAAGTAACAACCTCTGAAATCCCAGAAATTGCGCTTGTAGCCGTTCGGCCCTCTTGGGTGCGTATCACTGCATCTGACGGGACAATCCTTTTTCAGGATATACTTGACTCTGGTTCGGTATATTCAATGCCGCAGACGGATATCCCGCCGACGGTTCGTGTGGGCGAGTCTGGCGCTGTTTATTTCCGTATTGGTGACGAGCATTATGGCCCCGCGGGTGATCCCGGTCAGGTGACTTCCAATCTGGCAATGTCTGCCGATTTCCTGACCGAACGGTATGAACTGGCAGATCCGCAGCAAGACAACGATCTTGCGGTGATGGTGAATGTCGCCGACGCGAGCCAGTAATACCCCAATTTGTGAACTTGTTCGCTGACGGCAGCCGTTGTCGTTTGCGATTCGACGCCATAGAAGACTTCTCAACGCGAGTTCTCACAGGCGAGGCAGGTTTCATGTCCCATAATCCCGTGCGCCCCTGGCGCAATATCGACCGCAGAAAATCTAGGAAGATCATGGTGGGCAATGTGCCGGTCGGGGGAGACGCGCCGATTACGGTGCAGACGATGACGAACACTCTGACGACCGATATCGCGGCCACTATTGATCAGGTTCAGCGTGCGGCAGAGGCGGGCGCGGATATTGTTCGTGTGTCGACCCCTGATCAGGAAAGCACGCGCGCGCTGAAAAAGATCGTCGATGAAAGCCCTGTACCGATCGTTGCTGATATCCACTTTCATTATAAGCGGGCTATTGAAGCCGCCGAGGCTGGTGCAGCATGTTTGCGCATTAATCCGGGTAATATCGGGGATGAAGTGCGGGTACGGGAGGTCATTAAAGCCGCGCGGGATCATAACTGTTCGATACGCATCGGCGTCAATGCTGGAAGCCTAGAGCGCGATCTGTTGGAAAAATATGGCGAGCCTTGCCCCGAAGCGATGGTCGAGAGCGGCTTGGATCATATCAAGATATTGCAGGACAATGATTTTCACGAATTCAAAATCAGCTGTAAAGCATCGGATGTTTTCATGGCCGCTGCCGCCTATCAGCAACTGGCGGACGCCACCGATGCGCCGATCCATTTGGGGATCACCGAGGCCGGCGGCCTTATGTCCGGCACGATCAAATCAGCGATTGGGTTGGGCAATCTGCTTTGGATGGGGATAGGCGATACGATCCGCGTGAGCCTTTCTGCCGATCCGGTCGAAGAGGTGAAAGTTGGTTATGAGATCCTGAAAAGCCTTGGTCTGCGTCATCGCGGGGTGAATATTATTTCATGCCCCTCCTGTGCGCGGCAGGGCTTCGATGTGATCAAGACGGTCGAAGTTTTGGAAAAGCGTCTTGAGCATATCAAAACGCCAATGAGCCTTTCGATCATCGGTTGTGTGGTGAACGGGCCAGGCGAGGCGCTGCTAACCGATGTAGGCTTTACCGGCGGGGGCGCAGGTTCCGGCATGGTTTATCTTGCTGGGAAGCAGAGCCACAAACTCTCGAACGAACAGATGGTCGAGCATATCGTTGAGCAGGTAGAAAAACGCGCAGCAGAGATTGAGGCTGAGAGCGCGGAATAACGCCCGACAGTGCTAGTTGTTGGCCTCGCGTGCGGCGTCCACGCGCTTTTGCATTTCCGCCAATGGCAGGTAACCGCGTAGCAGCTGATCGCCCAAGACGAAGGTCGGCGTTCCGGTGATCTGTAGCTGGCTCGCCAACTTGTGGTTCGCGTTGATTATATTCGCCGTACGCTCAGATTGCATCTCGTCCGAAATCGCCGATGGATCTAGGTCAAAGGCGATCGCAAGACGCTCGAGATTTTCCGGCGTTGAATCTGTACGCATGGTTATCAGTGCGTCGTGGATTTCTTTGTACATTTCATCGCCGTAAAGCTCTTTGACGGCGATGGCGAATTGCGAGGAGATCGTCGATTGTTCGCCAAGGATGGGAAACTCTTTCAGGATGAAACGGATGTTACCGTCCGCTTGAAGGAGCTGTTCGATTTCGGGATGGGCCTGGCGGCAATATCCGCAGCGATAATCGGAGAATTCGACGAGTGTGATGTCGCCGTCGGGGTTACCCCCTACCCATGAAAACCCATCATCAAAGATAGAATCGGCAAGAAATTCGAGAACAGCCGCCTCATTGGCGCGGGCGGCTTCCGCTTGCCGTTCTTCCAAAACCGAGATGGCTTCCATCAGAACTTCGGGGTTATCAAGAAGGTAGGACCGGACCTCTGCGCGGAAATCGGCCCGCTCGTTGTCACTCATTGTGCCTAAATCCAAAGCCGACGCCGCATGTGCTCCAAAAGCGAAACAGGTAGCAGCGGTCATCATGCGCAAGAATTTCATGGTCACTTCCTTATCTTTTCTCGATGCCTGACAGATCACAACTCTTTGATATTGCCAACCCACGGTCGCGTGATCGGGTCGGAAATTTGGGATCATCCATTGACCCCTTTCTTGTGAGCGGGCAGATCAGGTGCAAGCGCTCAGGAATGCTGAACCAGAAGGAAATGTAATGCGGCTGTCAAAACGTGGTGATCTCGATCCATTTATCGTGATGGACGTTGCGGAAGCTGCGCGCAGAGCCGAGGAAGCCGGGCGGCACATCATTCATATGGAGATCGGCCAACCTGGGACAGGCGCTCCGCAGGCGGCGCTGGAGCGGTTGAAGGTAAGTTTGAACGAAGATCCTATGGGTTATACCGTATCGCTCGGGTTGCCTGAGTTGCGTGCGCGGATCGCCCGTCTGTATGGCGAGTGGTATGACGTGGATCTGGATCCTGCGCGGGTTGTGATTTCAAGTGGTGCTTCGGGCGCTTTCGTGCTGGCATTCACGGCGTTGTTTGACAGCGGCGCGCGGGTTGGATTGGGCGCGCCCTGCTACCCTTCCTACCGGCAGATCCTGAGGGGCCTTGGGCTTAATCCCGTGGTTGTGCGCACGCGTGAAGAGGCGCGTTTTCAGCCCGAGCCGGAAGATATTAAGCGTCATAAACTTGATGGGCTGATTGTGGCGTCTCCGGCCAACCCAACCGGGACGATGCTCGACAAGGCGGCCCTATCAGCGCTGAGTGCTGCCTGCGCTGACGCGGGAGCTGCATTCATCTCTGATGAAATCTATCATGGCATTGAATATGATGCGCCGGCCGCTACCGCGCTGTCGGTCACTGACGATGTCTATGTGGTGAATTCCTTCTCCAAATACTTCAGCATGACGGGGTGGCGCGTGGGATGGATGGTCGTCCCGCCTGCGCATGTGCGGACAGTTGAGCGGATCGCGCAGAACATGTTTATTTGCGCTCCTCATGCGGCGCAAAAACTGGCATTATTTTCAATGGATTGTGACGATGAGCTCAGGCAAAATCTCGCGGTCTATCGGCGTAACAGGGAGATGCTGCTGGCAGGGCTTCCCAAAGCTGGTTTTCACAGATTCGCACCTCCAGACGGGGCATTTTACGTTTATGTTGATGTGAGTGAGCATTGCGACGACAGCCGGGCATTCGCCGCCGAATTGCTAGAGGGCGCAAGTGTCGCTGTCACGCCAGGGCTGGATTTTGACGCTGAAGAAGGCGGCAAATGGCTGCGCTTTTCATATGCGCGGGATACGGCTGATATCGAGGAAGGGCTGCGCCGTTTGCGAGCCTATATGCAGGTGAGATGAGCCTGATGCGACGGTTCATGCTTTTGCTGGCAATGATGATCTTCAGCACCGCTGCGGCTGCTCAGGATTTCGCGGCGCTTGCGCGGATCGATGGTGCGACAAGTCACATCAGGGACACCCGTAGCGGTGTGGAAATATCCCTGCGGCTCAGTCAAATCGTGCCCTATCGGGTCTACACGTTAGACGCGCCGCGCCGGTTGGTGGTGGACTTTAAAGAGGTGGCATTTGGTGATCTGCGGGGGGATGACATCCTTCGTGCACGAAAGATCAGGGAAGTGGCTCTGGGTGCGTTCCGTCCCGGCTGGAGCAGGATGGTTGCCATGTTGGAAACGCCGCTTGCGCTGGAGACAGCCGAGATCCTTCAAGATCCAAAGGGGCGGTTTGTCGATGTGCGGATTACCTTGGCCGATGTCGATGACGAGGTGTTCTTAGCGCAGGTTGGTGCGCCGCCTGATCTGGCGGTTTGGGAGCTGTCACCCGTCGCCACGGACCCGCAAACGCCTCCACCTACTGATGAGTTGGTTATAGCCATAGATCCCGGGCACGGCGGCATTGATCCGGGTGCGACAAGGGATGGCGTCGAAGAGGCGCAGGTGATGTTGGCTCTGGCGCGTGAGGTTGCCGAGGCCGTCAATCGTTCCGGCGCGGGGCTAAGGGCTGTGCTGACGCGCGATTCAGACCGTTTCGTTTCGCTGGATGAACGGATGACCATTGCGCGTGCCGCCGGCGCGCGGGCGCTGGTGTCACTGCACGCCGATGCGCTGGAGGGGGGAGGCGCTTCTGGTGCATCGGTTTATACGCTCACGGAAGACGCGGAGGACCGCGCAGCCGAACGTATGGCCGAGCGTCACGGTCGGGGCGATCTGCTCGCGGGGTTGGACCTCACAGGGCAGGATGACGGGGTTGCCGTTGCTTTGATGGAACTGGCACGGCAGGAAACCGGACCCGCAAGCGACAGGCTCGCGGAAACACTCGTTGAAACGTTCGAGGACGTAAATGTGCGGTTGAGCACGCGCGCCCGCAGGGAAGCAGGATTGGCGGTGTTGAGGTCGCCGGATTTTGCTTCGGTACTCTTGGAAGTTGGTTTTCTGTCAGACGACGCAGACAGAGCAATGCTTGCTGATGCGGACACGCGCGTGCCGCTCGTTGCCGCTATTGTGGTCGCGCTGCGGCGGTGGGCGG